>ERZ761603.2711-NODE-2711-length-11898-cov-32.191843_pt1 | contig 11898 bp, 6 predicted proteins | sample MGYA00511879_ERZ761603 | MGnify/ENA primary metagenome ERZ761603 (study PRJEB28899, sample SAMN02850040) | bioreactor sludge metagenome | biome: EBPR Sludge; feature: EBPR Bioreactor; material: flocular biomat | place: Australia: Thorneside Wastwater Treatment... | reverse complement strand
CGCCGCGATGGTCGCCAAGGCCGCCGCCGCCTTCCCGGCGTGGCGCGACGTCGATCCGATCAAGCGAGCCGACGTGCTGGTCCGCGCCGCCGCCCTCATGCGGGCCCGCCGCGACGAGCTCTCGGCGATCATGATCAAGGAGGCCGGCAAGACCTGGCGTGAGGCCGACGCCGACACCTGCGAGGCGATCGACTTCTGCGAGTATTACGCCCGCGGGGCCGTCCCCCTCTTCGTCCGCGAGCGACTGGGCCGGTTCATCGGCGAGCTCGACGAGCAGTTTTACCAGCCCAAGGGCGTCGCCGTTGTCATCAGCCCCTGGAACTTCCCTCTCGCCATTTGCTGCGGCATGACCGTCGCAGCCCTCGTCACCGGCAACACCGTCATCGTCAAGCCCGCCGAGCAGACCCCCGGCATCGCCAAGGTCATGCACAACATCCTCCTCGACGCCATGCGCGGGGCGGGCGTCGATGCCTCGCTCGCCGCCAGCGTGCTCCACTTCTGCCCCGCGCCGGGCGAGACCGTTGGCGCCGCCCTCGTCCGCGATCCGCGCGTCGCCCTCATCGCCTTCACAGGCTCGCGCGATGTCGGGCTCGACATCATGCACGCCAGCGCGCCCCCCTCGCCCTTCACCTCTCGATCCCCCGCAACCGAAGCCCACGGGTTCCAACCCGTGGGCATCCCCTCACACCTCAAGCACGTCATCTGCGAGATGGGCGGCAAAAACGCCCTGATCATCGACACGTCCGCCGACTGGGACGAGGCCGTCCTCGCCGCGCGGCAATCCGCATTCGGGTTCCAGGGGCAGAAGTGCTCCGCCTGCTCGCGCCTCATCGTCGTCGACCCCGAAGGCCCGACCGGCCCGGCCATCACCGGCTTCCGCGAGCGGCTCGTCGAGGCGGCCAAGGCCCTGGTCATCGGCGACCCCGCCAACCCCGGCACCGACGTCGGCCCCGTCATCGACGCCGACGCCGCCAACAAGATCAACGGCTTCATCGAACGCGCCAAAGCCAGCGGCCTGAACTATCTCGCCCTGCCGCTCCCCGACACGTCGTCTCTTCGTCTCTCCGTCTCTTCCTCTCTCCCCTTCGTCGCGCCCCACATCTTCTGGACCGTCCCCGAATCCCACGAACTCGCCCGCGAGGAGATCTTCGGCCCGGTCCTCGCCATCATGCACGCCAAGGACTTCGACGACGCCCTCCGCATCGCCAATAGCCTCCCCTACAAGCTCACCGGCGGCGTCTTCAGCCGCAAACCCAGCCACCTCGAGAAGGCCAAACGCGAATTCCGCGTCGGCAACCTCTACCTCAACCGTGGCATCACCGGCGCCCTCGTCGCCCGCCAACCCTTCGGCGGCTTCGCCATGTCCGGCGGCGGCACCAAGGCCGGCGGCCGCGATTACCTCCTGCACTTCGTCGACCCGAGGCTGACGTGCGAGAACACTCTCCGCAGAGGCTTCGCGCCGGAGTTGTGAGCGGAGGGGACTAAAGGTCCGGAGTTTGTGTGAGGCGTTCACCGCGGGTTGCTCGCGGGCATTCGTGCAACTCGAAGTACCATCGTGGTATCCTTTCAACCGACGAGTCGGTCCTGCTGTCGCCATGAACTGCCACTGAACGAAAAAGGAAGCGACCGTGCCCAAGCCCAAACGCGTCCGCCTTACGGCCAAGCAAGCAGCCTCTCCAGAGGGACGCCAACTTCTCAACCTCATTCTCTCGACGATACACGATGGAGAGATCGAGCTCAGCGAGATCGTGAAGCTACACGCGTTCCTGATTCATGCGCCTGCATCCATGAATGCAGTGTCATTTCTTCGATGCAAGACGCGAGCAATCATCTTTGATGATCGGATCGATCCTGCTGAGGCATACGACCTCAAGTGCGCGTTCCTCCGGGTAGTCACCAAGGAGGTGTGCGGCGTCATCGAGACTCACCTCGAAGATATAGGTGCGCCCCCTCGCCAGAAGCGTGAGCCAGCTTGGAAAAGGCACCCCGCAACCGAGCGTCAGATCGCGTACATCATCGACCTCGGCGGAACGCCGACCGCTGAAATGACGAAAGGACAGGCTTCAGAGCTGATCGAACAGCTCTTGGAGCGACGTCCGCCCACACCACGTCAGATCATGGTGTTGCGGTTCTTCGACCGCTTGGACATCATGAACGCAGGCAAGGATGTCGTGTCCTGGTGGATCGACCAGGCCTTTGCGGGCGTTTCCCCGGCAGAGCGGGCGTGGGAGAGGTTCAAGAGAGAGTCAGGGCATGACCTTAACTCATTGGGTCCGGAGGTCGTGCCTATCGGAGAGTATCGAAAGTACTTGGATTAGCGATATCTCGAATGTCTCGGCGCACGCCTCCTTCACCGCTTCACCCCCGCCACCACCGGCCGGTGGTCCGAGGCCATCGGCTCTTCTTCCACGCGTGACGTCGCACGCGGCCACGCGCCCTTGGGGCCCAGGAAGATGAAGTCGATCTCGATGGTCGGCTCGGCCGACGAGAACGTCAGCCGGTCGCGGCCTTGCGCGGGCGTGCCGTCCGGGCCCGCCTTCGGCGCTTCGTCCGCCAGAGCGTGGAACAGGTCCAGCGTCCGCGAGCCCGGCTGGTCGTTGAAATCGCCCAGCAGCACAAACGGCGTGTCGAGCCCGCGGAGCACCGCCGCCAGCGCCGACGCCTGCGCGAACCGGAAGCGGTCATCGTCCACCCAGTCAAAGTGCACGTTGACGATGGTGAAGGGCTCGCCCTTGGGCGGGCGCACGCGGGCCGCGAGGGCGATCCGCGGCTCGTTCCCGTCGGGCAGCGGGATCGACCACGACCGCTCGATCGGGAACCGCGACAGAATCCCCATGCCGTATCGCCCGCCCTGCAGCGGCATGAACGCGCCGAACGCGGCGTGCCACTGTTCGCCCGGGCGAGAGAGCATCGCGGCGAGCGAGCCCGCCTGATCGACGCTGCCGCTGCGCCCGACGACGTGATCGACTTCCTGCAGGCCCACAACGTCGGGCGACAGCCGCCGGAGAACATCCGCCGTGCGGGCGAGATCGACGCGGTTGTCCATCCCGCGTCCGTGACGGATGTTGTACGACACGACGCGCGTCGTGGTCGGCTCGGCGGTGGTGGGGGGAGCCTCAACCACCGGCGGCGCGTGCGAACACCCCCAGAGCGTGGCGACCAGAGCGAGCAGCGCGACGTGGACGAGCGTGGTGTGGTGCTTCACAACGTCACCCTACCACGAAAGAAGCCCACGGGTTCAACCCGTGGGCTCTGGTGTGCTCAGGCGATGGGACCGCGAGGATCAATCCTGCGGTTCTCATGTCCGATCAGGGCTTGCGGACCGACTTCTTGCCACCCTGGGCCCACTTGGGCTTGCCCTTGTTGGGGTTGGTCCCGTTGTTGGGCCCGCGGCGGCCCATGGGCTCGCCGCCCTTGCCCTGCCCGTGCGGGCGTGCGGGCTTGGAGCCGTGCGCGTGCGGGCGAGCATGCGTCCCGCCCTTGCCGGCGAAGGGGAATTCGCCGCCCTCGACGCGCTCGATGGGCCTGGGGGCCCGCTTGGCGCGGTTCATCGGGTGGTCCGGGTGGTGGGGGGGCGTGAGAGGCTCCATGAACGCCGAAGCCCGCGACGAGCCGCCCTGGTGGGGCGTGCTCTGATGGGGGGCGTTCTGGTGGGGCGTGGCGGCGTGCGTGCGCTGTTCGCGACGCTCGCGCCGCGCGTCGCGCGGGTCCTGCCGCGGCTGGTGCCGCATCTCGCGATCGTGCGACTCGGCGTCATCACCCATGGGGGCCTTGAGCGTGACGGAGAGGTCCATGTCCCTGGGCAGCGGGGCCGTGGGAATGCTCTTGCGCGTCAGGCGTTCGATCTGGCGGAGCAGGTCCTTCTCTTCGGAGTCGCAGAAGGAGATGGCGATGCCGCTGGCGCCCGCGCGGCCGGTGCGGCCGATGCGGTGCACATAGGCCTCGGGCTCCATCGGCAGGTCGTAGTTGAAGACGTGGGAGATGTTGTCGACGTCGAGCCCGCGGGCGGCGACGTCGGTCGCGACGAGCACGCGGGCGCGGCCCTGCTTGAAGGCGCCCAGGGCGCGATCACGCTGGTTCTGCGCCTTGTTCCCGTGGATCGCCGTCGCCGTCACGCCCATCTGCACGAGCCGCTTGCAGAGCTTGTCGGCCCCGTGCTTGGTCTTGCTGAAGACCACGGCCCGCTCGGCCTTCTCGGCGCCGAGCTGGTGCATGAGCAGCGCGAACTTCTGCGTCCGCGGGACGTGGTACAGGCGCTGTTCGATCTTGGGCGCCATCGACGCGACCGGGCTCACCGCCACGCGCACCGGATCGGTGAGCAGCGATTCGGCCAGGTGCTGGATCTCGCGCGGCATCGTCGCCGAGAAGAGCAGCGTCTGACGCTTGGCCGGCACCTTCGCCGCGATCTCGCGGATCGGGGCGATGAAGCCCATGTCGAGCATGCGGTCGGCCTCGTCGAGCACAAAGGTCTCGATCCCCGACAGGTCGACGTGCCCCTGCTCCATCAGGTCGAGCAGTCGGCCCGGGGTGGCGACGATGACGTCAACCCCGCGGGCCAGATCGCGGACCTGCGGGCCCTGACCCACGCCGCCGTAGATCGTCGTGCCCGACACGCCGCTGTGGCGGCCGTAGGTCTTGAAGCTCTCGGCGATCTGGGTCGCGAGTTCGCGAGTGGGGGCGAGGATGAGCGCCCGGCTCAGCGGGCGGCCGCGGTACGACTTGTCGCGGGGTTCGGTGATGAGGCGGTGGAGGATCGGCAGGGCGAAGGCCGCCGTCTTGCCGGTTCCGGTCTGCGCGCATCCGAGCACGTCACGCTTGGCGAGCGCGGTGGGGATGGTCTTGGCCTGGATGGGCGTGGGATTGACGTATCCCTCCTCGGACAACGCGGCGAGGATGGGGGCGGCCAGGTGAAGGGAAGAAAAGGTCACGGTCGGATCGGTCAACAACAGAAACTCCTGACGTCAAACCCCGAGGTCGAACAACGACCGCGCGGCGCGACGACTGATTCGGGCGATCCTTGCACCAACACAATTGGAACAAGCAAGGCCGTACTGGGCCCCGCACACTGGTCGATCGCGTCATGCGTCGGAGGGTGTCTGGGGCGACTGCTCAGCCCGGATCAAGGATCCGGGCCGCCAGCAGATTCCCAGACGTTTCAGGCACCCGCCACAGGGGCAGTGGTGCCGAAGCGGCGCTAGGGCCACTGGCAAGATGGAGGAATATAGGCTCAATGTTCCCGCCGGAAAAGGGGCGCACCACAAAGGACTTGCGGCAGGATTGCTCTGGCGCGGTTCTGAGGGTTGGGTGAGGGGGTTGGGACGTTGCCTCGTCCGGACCGCTCTCGCGGACTTCTTGAGGCTTTGGCGGCCATTGCGAGGGCCTGTGCGCACGTGGCCGGGCTTCTTATCGGCGGCGGCTGGTGCGAAGATCGGTAAAGCCGGGGTCCTCGTTTTCGGCCTGCGGAGCGGGGATGCGTCCGCGCAGGTCGGCGAGGCGGGCGAAGTGGTCTTCTTCCATGGAGGACGAGAAGCGAGCGATGATCTCTTCGGCGACCAGCAGCGCGTGGGGCTTGGCCAGCGACATCTCGAGCCCGTCGAGCCAGGCGGTCACGTCTCCGCCGGCGGCGGCGGCCTGATCGAGACGGTTGAGCTCGATGAAGGCGATCGTCTTGATCGACGCCAGCTCGTTCGCGTCGCGCAGTTGGTCGAGGTCGGGAAGTGATTCAAGAGCGGCGACGGCTTCGGCGGGCTTGCCGAGTCGGAGCCTCAGCCGAGACAACGAGATGAGCCCTTCGGCGATCGCCGAGAGGTTGGTTGGGTCGGCGCGTTCGGAGACGATTCGTTCGCGGCGGGTGAGCGTGTTGAGGACGGCCTCGGCGATGGGCGGGTCGTCGGCGACCAGGGCCGCCGCGCCCACCACGTCGGGGGCGGAGAGCAGCGTGGCGACGGAGACGAGTGCGCCACGCCGGCCTTGTTCGAGCGTGCGCGATGCCGCATCGATGGCGCGGAACCCGGCGAGCGTCTGGCGGTGGAGGAGCACGCCGCGGACGGCCGCGTCGATCAGTCGCGGGTCTTCGCGGGCGGCGTTGAGGACGGCGTCGAGGTGCTCGGCGTAGGGGAGGACGGCTTCGGCGGCGGCGACGCGCTGCGACTGGTCCTTGGAGGCGAGCAGCAGGGCGACCTGCTCGATGTCCCACGAGGTGCCGATCGACGCGCGGAGCATGCACCCGGCGGGTGGGAGTTCGGCGAGATCGATGCGGCGGACGGCGCGGCGGACGCGGGCGCGTGTGTCGGCGTCGTAGAGCAGCCCGGCGCGGTGGAGGGCCCAGCAGAGTTCGACGGCGGCGTTTCGGCAGGCTCGGGCGTCGTCGGGCGAAGAGGTTTCCCCGCCGCCGGGGCCGGCCTTGCCGTCGCTTTCGAGCCAGACGATCGCGTCGCGGGCGACGGATTCATCGGCACCGCGAGAGCCGAGCTTCAGAAGCCACTGCGCGACGGCCGGGTGGGTCTCGGTGGCGAGCCTGGCGCGAGCTGCGGCGGCGGCCTCGGGGAGGGAGAGCTGCGCGAGCAAGCGTGCGGACCGCGCTCGCAGCGAGACAGAGGGGCGGTCGAGGAGCGTGGCGGCGGCGCGGGCGACGGCCGGGCCTAGCGCGTTGGCGGAGGCCAGTTCACGCTCGGCAAGGTCGATACCCAGGTCGCTGACGGCGTCGACGGGATCGGCGAGCATCTGCGCGAGCAACGCCGGGCGGTCTTCGGCGGGGGTCGCGAGGTGGACGCGGCGGAGCGATTGGAGCAGACCTGTGACGGCCTGGGCACGCTCGGCGTTGAGCCGGTCGGCGCGTCTGGAGAGACGGGCGTTGCAGCGGGCGAGCCATTCGGACTCGGGGAGGGCACGCTCGGGGGCGAGCAGCGCTTCGAAGCCTTCGGGTGTCGGTTCGGCGGGTTCGTGCCCGGTGAGCGAGGTGATGGCGGCGGCGACGGCGGCGCGGGTGTCGGGCGTGGCGGCCTTGGCGAGCAGCGAGCGGAGCGTGTCGGCGGCTTGCTGCGATCGGCAGGCGACCAGAGCGGGCGCGAGCGAGAGGATGTCGGCGTCGTCGGCGGTGGGCGTGCCGGGAAGAAGCGTCCGAAGCCACGCGGGTGCGGTCGCGTGAGAGGTCGCCAACGCGATGTACTGGGCCGCGGCCTGGTCCTTCGGCCCTTTGGCGAGGGCCTGGGCGACGACCGCGGGATCGACGGAGAGTTCGGTGGCGGGCTCAGAAGGGGCGGCGGTGGGTGTCGGCGCGGCGGGCGTGGGCTGGGCTGGTGTGGGCTGGGCTGGTGAGGGCTGGGCTGGTGAGGGCTGGGCGGCGTGCAGCGAGGCCGCGGCGAGGGCGACGATCCAAGGGGCGAGGGTGTACGGGAGCGATCGCACGCCGGAAGTGTCCTCAGGGTTTGCCGGAGCCGCCGCGAAGATCGAGGAGGCGGTTGGCTTCTTCGACATCTTTGTCGCCTCGGCCCGAGCAATTGATGACGAGATTCTGGTCTTTCTTGAGTGTGGCGGCGTGTCGGATGGCGAAGGCGACGGCGTGGGCGGTTTCGAGTGCGGGGATGATGCCCTCGGTGCGAGCGAGGAGGAGGAAGGCGTCGAGGGCCTGGTCGTCGGTGACGGCGTGGTATGAGACGCGGCTGGCGTCTTTCCACATGGAGTGCTCTGGCCCGACGCCGGGGTAATCGAGGCCGGCGGAGCAGGAGTGAACGTCGGCGGTCTGGCCGAAATCGTCCTGGAGGACGTAGGAGAGGGAGCCGTGGAGGATGCCGGGCTTGCCGAGGGCGAGGCTAGCGGCGTGCTGACCGGGAGCGGAGGATCGGCCGCCGGCTTCGACGCCGAGGAGGGCGACGTTTTTGTCGTCGACGAAGGGGTAGAAGATGCCGGCGGCGTTGGATCCGCCGCCGACGCAGGCGACGACGGCGTCTGGGAGTTTGCCCAGGGCGCGGAGGCACTGGGCCTTGCATTCGATGCCGATGATGGACTGGAAGTCGCGGACGATCATGGGGAAGGGGTGGGGCCCGACGACGGAGCCGATGATGTAGTGGGTGGATTCGACGGAGGCCATCCAGTCACGCATGGCCTCGTTGGTGGCGTCCTTGAGGGTCTTGCTTCCGGTGTGGACCTCGATGACGCGGGCGCCGAGCATTTTCATGCGGGTGACGTTGAGTTTCTGTCGGCGGACATCTTCGGCGCCCATGTAGACATCGCACTGGAGGCCGAAGTGTGCGGCGGCGGTGGCGGAGGCGACGCCGTGCTGTCCTGCGCCGGTCTCGGCGATGATGCGCTTTTTGCCCATTTTGCGGCAGAGCATGGCCTGGCCCATGGTGTTGTTGATTTTGTGGGCGCCGGTGTGGGCGAGGTCTTCGCGTTTGAGCCAGATGGCGGCGCCTTCGCCGAGGTTTTTGTCGCGGGCGATTTTGCGTGCGTGCTCGGTGAGCCTGCGGGCGGGGTAGAGCTGTGTGGGTCGGCCGACGAAGGTGCTGAGGAGCCCCTTGAGTTCGTCCCAGAAGTCGGGGTTGGAGCGGACGCTGTCGTAGACCTCTTTGAGTTGTTCGAGGGCGGCGGTGAGGGTCTCGGGGACGTAGGCGCCGCCGAAGGCTCCGAAACGGCCGGCGGGATCGGGGTAGGCGGAGAGCTTTGGTGGCTGCGCGGGCGCGGTGGTCATGGAGGAAGGGTAAAGACGCCGGGGGCCCGGGGCTAGTGGGCGGCGGGTTCTCGTGTGGTGGGAGGCGCGAAGCGTGACCAGATGGCGTAGACGGGGAGGCCTGCGGCGAGGATGGCGACCCAGAGGAGGTTCATCGCGGGGTCTTCGATGATGGCGAGGGTGGTCATGGATGCGGCGGCGAGGACGAAGAGCGCGGGAACGAGGGGGTAGCCGGGGCAGCGGAAGGGGCGCGGGGCATCTGGTCTGGCACGGCGGAGGGTGAAGAGGGCAAGGCCGGCGAGCCCGTAGAAGATCCAGATGGTGAAGACGAAGCCGCCGGCCATTTGGGAGAAGCCCGGGAGAGCCCAGAGGGCGGTGAGGGAGAGGGCGAGTTGGAAGAGGAGGCTTGCGACGGGGGTGCCGAGGGAGCGGTGGGTCGTGCCGAGGAAGGCGAAGAGGAGCCCGTCGCGGCTTTGGGCGAAGGAGACGCGAGCGCCGGTCATGATGGAGCCGTGGGTTGAGCCGAAGGTGGCGACGACGATGAGAGCGGTGGCGACGAAGGCGCCGGCGGGCCCGAGGACGCGTTCGGCGAAGAGGGGCGCGACGGTTTCGGTGGCGCGCATCTCGTCGAGGGGGATGACGCGCAGGAAGGCGGCGTTGGCGGCGACGTAGAGGGCGGTGATGAGGAGGGTGCCGAAGAGGAAGGTGCGGGCGATCTGGCGGGCGGGGTTCTTGATCTCGCCGGCGAGGGCGCCGACGTCGGCCCAGCCGTCGTAGGTCCAGAGGATGCCGGCCATGGCGGCGGCGATGGCGAGGAGGAGGGGTTTGGCGTTGGCCTCGGCGACGGGAAGGGCTTCGAAGGCGGCGGGGCTGGCTTGAACGGCGAACAAGCCGAGACAGGCGAAGAGGGCAAGAGCGCCGACCTTCAGGGCGGTGAGCAGGGCGGCGACGTTGGCGGAGAAGGCGACGCCGAGAATGTTGACGACGGTGATGCAGATGAGTGCGGCGGAGGTGACGATGCGGGTGTTGGTGGGCGAGGGATCGAGGTGAAGGAGCTGGCAGGCGTGTGTGCCGAAGATGATGGAGATACCAGCGGCGGCGGTGGGCTTGGAGATGAGGAGATAGGTCCATCCGAAGATGAAGGCGAGGGGTCTGCCGGCGCGGCCGAAGCCTTCGCGGAGGAAGACGTAGATGCCTCCGGACTGGGGGAGCATGGAGGCGAGCTCGGCGAAGGTGAGGGCGCCGAGGAGGGAGATGATGCCGCCGAGGACCCAGAGGGCGAGGATGAGCCAGGGTGAGGCGAGGCTGTTGGCGATCTGGGTGGGCGTGGCGAAGATGCCCGAGCCGATGATGATGCCGAGCATGACGCCGGTGGCCTGCCAGAAGCCGAGTGTTCGTTGGAGGGCGGGGCGAGCATCGGTGAGGGAGGGGGCTGGGGGCATGGGGAGAGAGCGTAGAAGAAAGGAAGGGGGCAAGGGCACGCTTGTATTGGGGAGTGTGGCGGATTGTCTTATGGGTCCGGGGTCCCTAGGGTTTGCGAGTTGGAAGGACGGATTGTGCGCGCCCGGGGTGTACCTTGGCGGGCATGACTCCGGGGATCCTCGTATGCACCGGGCAGAGCGACATGCTCTCTGAGTCGTTCCAGACCAAGTCGGGGCGTTGTGCGTCCCGGATGGCTGGCGGCCTGGTCGTCGGGCGCGGGCACTCTCTCAAAGGAGGGACGCCGGCGTAGGCGTGGTGCGTGCGCGGCGGATTCCCGGGGCCTTGGGCGCGAATGAGCGTCCGGGGCCCGTGGTGTTTTTAGAGCATCCGGCGCTGGTGGCCGGCGAGGACAATTCGACAATTCGGAGTGATCGACATGATGAACGCGGCTGAAATGAACAGGATCCTGGACTCGATCTCGCGGGACCGGAACATCGAGAAGAGCGTGCTGATCCGCGATCTTGAGCGGGCGATGGTGTCGGCGCTTCGGAAGTTCTTCAACAGTCTGGACGTGGAGGAGTTTGCGGCGAAGATCGACCCGATGGCTGGGACGATCGAGGTGTTCCGCGGGGGACAGCCTCTGGAGTTGCAGCCGGCGCAGTTGGGCCGGATCGCGGCGCAGACGTTCAAGCAGGTGATGATCCAGGGGTTCCGTGACGACGAGCGGAACTCGATTCTGGAGGAGTTCAGCAAGCGTGTCGGGGACATCGTGACGGGGAAGGCGGAGCGGTACGAGGGTGGCGCGCTGGTGGTGTCGATCGATCGTGCCGAGGCGTTCATGCCGCGGAGCGAGCAGATCCCCGGGGAGATGTTCCAGCCTGGCGCGCGGGTGAGGTGCCTGGTGCTGGATGTTCGGGATGCGGGGAGCCAGGTGAAGATTGTGCTGAGCCGTGCGCACCCGGACTTCATCAAGCGTTTGTTTGAGGTTGAGGTTCCGGAGGTTGCGGAGCACATCATCGAGATCAAGGCGATGGCGCGCGAGGCGGGGTACCGGACGAAGATGGCGGTGTCGTCGGTGGATTCGAAGGTTGACGCGGTGGGGGCGTGCGTTGGCGTTCGCGGGAGCCGGATCAAGAACATCGTGGACGAATTGAACGGTGAGAAGATCGACATTGTCCGGTGGAACGAGAGCAGCCAGATTCTGATCCAGAACTCGCTGAAGCCGGCGGAAGTGGCGGAGATCAGCCTGTGCTTTGAGCTTGGTCGGGGGACGGTGGTGGTTCGCGAGGATCAGTTGAGCCTGGCGATCGGCAAGCGTGGTCAGAACGTTCGTCTGGCGGCGCGGCTGACGGGTTGGGACATTGACATTCTGACGCCGGACGAGTTCAACAAGGGCCTGCAGACGATGTCGGAGACGCTTCGCGGGATCGAGGGGATCGAGGAAGTGCACGTGGACCGACTGGCGGCGATGGGGATGGTGAGCGTGTTCGACATCGAGGAGGTTGGTGCGGAGGTGCTGGTGAACGAGCTTTCGATCAGCTCGGAGCTGGCGACGCGGGTGGTGGAGATTTCGTCGTCGAAGGCGAAGGAAGTCTCGGCGAAGCAGCAGGCGGAGAAGGAAGCGAAGGCGAAGGCGGAGGCGGAAGCGCAGGACGCGGCCCGTCGGGCCTTGCTGGATGGCGGGTCGGCGTCGGCGGGCGAGGCGGCCGCGGCGGCGATTCTGGGCGCGTCGGAGGGTTCGACGGCGACGGCGGGTCCTGGGGACAGATCGGAAGAGCACACGTCTGAACTCCAGTCACCTTGTAATC
>ERZ761603.2702-NODE-2702-length-11914-cov-37.741631_pt1 | contig 11914 bp, 10 predicted proteins | sample MGYA00511879_ERZ761603 | MGnify/ENA primary metagenome ERZ761603 (study PRJEB28899, sample SAMN02850040) | bioreactor sludge metagenome | biome: EBPR Sludge; feature: EBPR Bioreactor; material: flocular biomat | place: Australia: Thorneside Wastwater Treatment... | reverse complement strand
ATGTGTTGCCTCGTAATAATCAGAGATTACATTAAAAGTGATGGGTGGTAAGGGCGATGCGGCTCGAGCGTCGGTTCATCAGATGCCAACCCGTCTGCCGGAAGCTGGTCAGCGCCACGCTCCTGCCCGTCACTCGGCAATCAGGCGATCGAGATAGGCCGACGCCAGATTCCCGCCAGTCTTCTTGTCCAGCGCGCCGAGAACCAGATGCGCCAGGTCGTAGGACCCCAGCAGATCGTGCGCGAGCAGGGCGTAGGTCTGCAGCTTGCGTTGCGAAAGTGCGTCCAGTTTCATCCAGTCGCGAACGTAAATGGCGTCCGACCAAAGGAACTGGCGGAATCCCTGATTGATGTCGTCGGCAGGGATCAGCGGTTTGAAGGCGCGCATGCCGAAGCCGTTGAAAGTGTGGAACTGGAAGCCGTTGGCACGCAAGAAGCGATCGACATCGGCAAAGAGGGGTTGCTTCTCATAGAGTTCAACGAACTCGACTTCCGTCTGAATGACCAGGGTATCGGCAAGAATGCGCTGCGCGTTCTGGAAGACGGCCAGTTCACCCCCCTGAACATCGATCTTGAAGAAGTCAACGTCGTCAATCTCGTCGATGTCATCCAGCCTGACCGTGTCGACGGGATGCTCGGCCACCGGCGTGACGACCTCCGCGAGATTCTGGAAGTGCTCGAGCAATGGGGAGTTCGGATGAAACAGGGAACCTGTCAAAACCCAGTTCGTTTCATGGAAAACCGACGGTCGACCGTCGGCGACGAAGCAGGGGAAGAAGCGGTGGGGCGAGCCAAAGGTATTGTTGAGCCGCTCACACTCAACCGGGTCGGGCTCAAAGCCAATCACTCTTGCCCAGCCCGCATCGACCATTGGTTGATAAGGTGGAGTCTCGCCGAGCGCGGCCCCGATATCGACAATACTGATCAGGGAAACGTCAGTGAGAAGCTCCTTGAGACTCCACATGGCAGCCTTCCTCCCAGGATGAGCTGAAACGTCCCAGTCACCATTGGACCATGGTGGCGCGTCGGGACCTCGCGTTGCGACGGGTTGTCAGGGTAGTCCGCCGGGTGAGATTGTAGGGCAAGCAGAACCGCCTGGCGGGAACTTCGTGGGCGGTGCGCTGGGCGGATAAGCGCGTGCCGAGATGCTTCAGCCCACCGTGCGTGGTTGTAAATCCGCCTCCTGGCTCATGATTTGGCGGGTACCCGTCTGTCTTGGGGTGACGATCCTTGGCAGTCGGGTGCCGCGAATGGGCAGTCCGCCGCCAGAAACCCACCGGTCAGCCGAGGTTCCTGGGTCCTGGCAAGCTGGCATGGAGCTTGCTCGTGTGTCTGCGACGGATCGTCCGTTGCACTCACCGTGAAGGAGTTCAATCTCATGAAAAAGCTGCAAAAGGGTTTTACCCTGATCGAGCTGATGATCGTTGTCGCGATCATCGGGATTCTGGCGGCGATCGCCATCCCGCAGTTCAGCGAGTACACCAAGAAGGGCGAAGACAAGTCTGCTCAGGCCGATGCGAAGAACCTTCTGACGACCGCGATCGCGAGCTCTACCCAGTAAACCCATTAGTCCTGTTTGGAGGAACGTCATGAAAAAAGTGATTCTTGGCTCGGTTCTGGCAGCAGCAGCGGCCGCCAGCTTTCCAGCGCATGCCGCATCGTCAGCCTTCTGCAATGCACCCAATGTGGCTACCAACGCGGCGGTCAGCGCTAGCGCAGGCGGGTCCACGTCTTTCGTCAAGGTGGGGTTCAGGCCGAAATGTTCGGCAAACGTGTTTCTGACGGGGAATGATGAGAGTGCGCTTCTCTTCAGGGTTGGCGCGGCATCGTCCAAGGGCAAGTCGAGCTTCAATGGCTCGAGCGTTGGCGGCGCTGTGGCGAGATACTCGGATTGTGCCGCCGCCGCCGCCGGTGGTGCGTGTGTTGCCAACGATGCGAATACCGCGCGAGGCGCGGCAGCTTCCTCCTGAGTCTCGTCACCGTCTGGGAAAGCGGGCGTGCCGGATCGGCCGCTCGCTTTTTTTGTGGCTGCCGCATCATGCTAGAGTTCATGTCTTCCGGGATTCGCTCCGGACTGCGAGGAAAGAGTTTCCAGGCGGTTCTCGTCCTCGGCGTGCTGATGATCGCGATTGCCTACCTTTCCGGATTCTTCTCTCCACGGCAGCCGCAGACCGTGGCGTTGGATGTCGGCTTCTCCGGTGTCCGTTTCTCGCTGATCCTGATGAATCTGTTCTGGGTGCAGGACTTGGTGGCTCGCGAGATCGATCGTCGGGTCATTCTCTTCTCTCTGGCTTATCCGGTTTCACGCACGGCTTTCCTGACCGGGCGGTTTCTGGCCATGCTGGTGCTCTCGCTGCTTGCCACCGTGCTCCTCGGTTTTCTGCTGCTGCTCGCCGTGTTGCTGGCGGGCAGTGGCTACCAGCAGGAATTCGCGGTCGATCTCGGCCTTCCTTTCTGGGCTACGGTAGCAGGCCTGGCGCTCGACGCTGCTGTGGTGGGAGCTTTTTCCATCTGTGTCGCTTCATTGTCGACTGTGTCGGTTCTGCCACTGGCTTTGGGGGCCAGCTTTGCGGTTGCGGGCAAGGCGTTGGGGGCAACCCTCGATTACTTTGCCCGGGGGGCTGATGGTGACCAGCAGCTACTCGGCATTTACCAGCCCGTCATTGAACTGATCCGCTGGGTGGTGCCCGATCTGTCACGGCTCGACTGGCGCGAGTGGGCGATGTACGGCTTGCCGCCGGGGTGCGAGACGATTTTCTGGTCGGCGATCATGGCGTGGTCCTACATTGCCTTGCTATTGGTCTGTGCCAGCCTGCTCTTTGCACGCAGGGAGTTTTCGTGAAAGGCCGTCGAGTCGAGTCCGGCCTCTGGCTGGCTGCAGTCCTCTCGCTTTGCGCCTATGGCTTCGCCCAGAACCGTCTCTACGGTCTTCCCGGGGCTCACGCGCAGCCTGAACTCCTGATTTCGCTACCCCGTTTCGCCCAGGTCCTGATGGCCGGGGGCGATCGCTATCTGGCCGCCAATCTCGCCGGTTTTCGCGTCCTGGTCGCCGACACCGAGCGCATGGATGCAGCCGACTACGCGGTGCAGGCGAGGTTGCAGAGTGATATCGCATGGTTCAACCCCGTGCACGAGGACAACTTTTACATCGCGGCGGCGATCCTGCCGTGGAATGGTCAGGTGGACGCCGCGCAGTACGTGTTGCGCAAGGCCTCCGAAGCGCGCACCTTCGACTGGTATCCGCTTTTTCATTATGGCTTTCTGCACTATCATTTTCGCCGCGATCCGGCGACCGGAGCCAAGCTCTTGCTCTCCGGGGTGCCACGAGCGACCGACGTTCAGGATCAGTGGGCGCTCCAGAATCTCGCTGCGGTCTGGATCGAGAAGGGCTACCAGACGGGCACTGCGGCCGGAATGGTGGAGGCGATCGCGGAGGATTCGCCGCCGGGAAACTTTCGCAGGTATCTGCAGGTGAGGGCGGCTCGCCTGCGCGATCTCCAGCATCTGCAGGATGCGGTGACGCAGTACCGTGAGCGCTACGGAAAAGGGGTGGAGCGGCTCGATGACCTGGTGACCGCGGGTTTGCTCGCAGCAATTCCCCAGGACCCCCTGGGTTATGGTTTTGGTCTCGACAGTTCAGGTTGGCCGATCCTCGGTTCTTCGCCTGCCGTAAGCAAATGACGCTTGCCGCGATAGTCGTCGAAGGGCTCAGCAAGTCCTATCGTCAGAAATGGAGAACGATTTCGCTGCCCGCGCTGCGCGGCGTGTCCATGGTGATCGAGGCGGGCGAAGCCTTCGGCTTCATCGGGGCGAATGGCGCGGGCAAGAGCACCGCGATCAAGATTCTCATGGGCCTGATCAGAGCCGACGGCGGTAGTGCTCGCCTATTTGACGTACCGGTCGAGGAGCCACGCGCGCGTCGCGGTCTGGGTTATGTGCCGGAGAACCCCTATCTCTACGATTACCTGACGCCGCTGGAAATCCTGGCAATGGGTATGAGATTGCACCGGGTCAGGGTGGATGGTATCGAGCGACACTGTGAGCAGTGGCTGGAGCGCTTGGGGCTCGCGGCTGTTGCCGGCAAGCCGATCCGTTCGTTCTCCAAGGGGATGACGCAGCGAGTCGCCATTGCCCAGGCGCTGTGCCTCCAGCCTCGGCTGCTGGTGCTCGACGAGCCGCTATCCGGCCTCGACCCGATTGGCCGGCGCGACGTGGTCGAGATCCTGTCCGAGTACAAACGTGGCGGCGGCACGCTTTTTTTTACCTCGCATGTGCTCCATGATGTCGAGCGGCTGGCCGATCGCTTTGGCCTGATTCACGAGGGCGTGCTGCGGGCGGTACGCGCGCCGGCGGAGCTCGGTGGCGACAAGGAAGTGGTGCTGGTCCGCAGCTTCGGTTCGGTGGCCGTCACGGGAATGCGCGAGGATTTTGCCGGCCGGTGGATTGGCGAGGTGCCTCGCGACGAGTTGTGGATGCGGCTCGACGCGCTGCGCCAGGCCGGGCATGTGTTGCTCGAGGTGCGTCCGACGCTGTCGCTCGAGGTGGCGTTCATGCATGCCGTGGGACAGTCCTGACTGCTGCACGCGTCCCGTTCTTGCCTGTCTGGCCCTGTCGGGGGAGCTGGCGATATTTGGAGGATTGGGAGTAGATGAAGAGTTCGCGCACGAAATCGCCAGCGGGCGGCATCAAGGTCGCTCCGCCAAGTGCAGAGTCCAGACTCCTGATGGGTTTGGTGGAGGCTTCGCGCTATGCGGACGCAGAAGTGGCTGCCAACCGGATTCTACGCAGCCCGACCAACCAACTTGCCCTGAAAGCATTGGGTTTCGCCCTGATCGGTCAGGATCGCCATGATGACGCACTGCCGGTCCTCCGTTTCTCCGTCGCGCTGACCCCGGGCGATCCCGAACTGCACAACAACCTGGGCATCGTGTTGTCCTCGTTGATGCGCTGGGATGAGTCGCTGGAGTGTTTCAGCCGTTCGATCGAACTCAAGCCGGATGACCCGGAAGTGCTCAAGAACTACGGCGTCGCCCTGGTGCGCATGCACCGCTGGAACGAGGCTGTGGACTATCTGCTGAAAGCGATCGAATGCCATCCTGGCGATTACGTCGACGCTATAGAGCAGTTGGCCTATGCGCTGATCAACAGCGGTCGTAGCGATGAAGCGTGGGTCTGCCTCAACGAGCTGTGGAAGAACGAGCCGAACAATGCGTCGATCCTCTCGCAGCTTCTGCGCGCCAGCCTCAAACGTTGCGACTGGGACGAGCTCGATGAGAGGCTTCGCCAACTGCGGCTTCTCAGCTCCGACTACCAGTCGCTCACGGACAATCCCTTCGTTGTCCTCGCATTTCCCCAGGTGACTGTGCAGGAACAGGGGCGCGTGGCGGCCAATTATCTTCGACGGAACATCAGGGAAAGCCTGCTTGATGCTGCCGAACCCGATTGGTCGGAGCACAAGGAAAGGCAACTGCAGCACGGACGCCTGCGTATCGGCTACTTGTCTGCCGATTACCGGAATCACCCGGTCGGGCACGTCATTCCACAGGTGATCGAACTGCATGACCGGTCGCGAATCGAGGTTTTCGCCTACTCGATGGGGTTTGATGACCAGAGCGACATCCTGCGGCGTCTGCGCACCGCCTTCGATCATTTCGTGGAGGTGATCGAGTACAGCGTGACGGAGACTGCCGATCGCATTCGTGCCGACGGAATCGACATCCTGGTCGATCTGCATGGCTGGACGGCGGATGGCCGTCCCGAGGTGCTGGCGCTGCGCCCGGCGCCGCTGCAGGTGAACTGGCTGGGCTACGCGGGGACCATCGGACACGGCAAACTGGCCGATTATCTGCTCGGTGATCCGGTGGTCACCCCACTGCAGGATGCACCGTATTACACCGAGAAGATTGCCCAGCTCCCGTCCTGCTATCTCCCGGCCGACAGCACGATCGTCCTTGGTCCACCGCCGTCGCGGCGCGACGCCGGATTGCCCGAGGAGGGCTTCGTTTTCTGTTCGTTCAACAACAGTTACAAGTTCAACCCGCAGGTCTTCGATCTCTGGTGCCGCTTGCTGCGCGAGCTGGAAGGCAGTTGCCTGTGGTTGAGCGAGCCTGGCGGGTCGGCCGTCGAACGTCTGCGCAAGGAAGCCGGGAATCGCGCTGTCGATCCGGCACGGCTGGTGTTCGCGCCGCGCGTCGACGCACGCGCCGAACATCTTTCACGCCTGCAACTGGCCGATCTGGCACTCGATCCCTTTCCCTACAACTCGCATTCGACGGGGATCGACGTGTTGTGGGCCGGCGTTCCGATGGTCGCGCTGCTCGGCGACACCTTTCCCGGGCGCGTCGGCGCCAGCGTGCTGCGCGCCGCAGGACTGGATGAACTGGTCACCCATTCCACCGACGAGTACTACCGTCTTGTGCGGGCGCTCGTCGGCGACCCGCAGCGCTTGGGCGGGTTGCGCGCGCGGCTGGTCGAGAAGCAGGGTCATTGTGCGCTGTTCGACATGCCCCGCTTCGTGCGTTCGCTCGAGGAGGTGTATTTCCGGATGTGGGACCAGCAGTTGCGCGGAACCAGGGAGGCGCTTCCCTGGCCGTCCGCCACACCTTGACGCGAAAGGCCGGTGACCGATGACCACAAATACGACACTGACCATGTGCGACGGGGTCAGGATCGTGGTTCCTGACTCGCTCGATCTGATTACGCCCTACGTCCTGCGTGAGCAGGAAGACTGGTTCGAGGATGAGATCAAGTTCCTGCGTCGTCTGTTGCAACCGGGGCAAAAGCTGATCGATATCGGCGCCAACTACGGCGTCTATACCCTGAGCATGGCACGTGTCGTCGGACCAGGCGGCCAGGTGTGGGCGTTCGAGCCGGCATCGGCGACTGCCCGGCTCCTGGCGCAGGGCATCGCAGCCAATGGCTGCGGGCAGGTCGTTCTGGTGCAGAGCGCTCTCTCCTCGGCCAGTGGCACGGCGCAACTATCACTCAACGACAATTCGGAGCTGAATGCGCTCGTCCATGGGCCCTCGGCGACGAGTACCAGCGAGACCGTGGCGCTGACGACCCTCGACGAGTGCCTAGCGAGCCATAACTGGCAGGAGATCGATTTCGTCAAGATCGATGCCGAAGGGGAAGAGGCCAACATCCTCAGGGGAGGCAGGCAGTTCTTCGCGCGGCTGTCGCCCCTGGTCCAGTACGAGATCAAGGCGGGGAGCGAATGGCACATGGGCCTGGTCGAGGCTTTTGCTGCCCTGGGCTATGATTCCTATCGCCTGGTGCCGGGGCTGGACCTGTTGCTTCCCTTCGATCGAGAGTCGCCGCCTGATGGTTTCCTGCTCAACCTCTTCTGCTGCAAGCCGGAGCGTGCCGCATGGCTGGCTGCAAGTGGCTTTCTGCTCGAAAGGACAGCCCTGGGCACGATCGAACAGCGAAAGAAACATCCGCCCGCCGACGAGGGGCCGGAAAGTCCGTACCACTGGCGGAAAACGCTTCTCGCCCTGCCTTACGGCTGGCAACTCGCGGAGGAGTGGACACAGACCGCGGCCACCGGCGGCAGCCAGGAGGTCGAGCGGGGGCTCGCCCTCCATGCGCGCAGCCGCGATCCTGCGCTCTCGGCAGGGCAACGCTTCCTGGCGCTCGAGGCCAGTTTCCATCTCTTTCTGGCCTTGTGCGAAAGGCAGGCTTCGGGCCTGCGGCTGGCCAGCCTGGCGCGTGCAGCGCGGGACTATGGCGCCAGGGGCGTTGCCGTGAATGCCCTGTCGCACCTGTGCAATGCCATTTTCCAGCAGCAGGAGGTCGACACCAGCGAACCTTTTCTCGCTCCGGGGGCACGCTTCGACACCGTGGATCCCGGCGAGGCCATCGGCAACTGGGTGCTCGCGGGCGCGCTCGAGGAACTCGAACGGCTGGGGTCTTTCTCTTCCTTCTATACGGCGGCCGACGCCCTGCAGCGTTTGCAGATCATTCGTGACCTGGGTTTTGGCAGCGGCGAAATGGATCGTCGCTTGAGCTTGCTGGAAGAGCGCCTGGCCCAACGCCCGGCGGTCAGCCCGTCAGGCTGAGCAGGGCTTGCGACCGAGGCCTGGCCGTTGGCCGGCCGCTACTCAGTCGTCGAACACCACGCTGGTATACACCTCCTGGACGTCGTCCAGGCTCTCGAGCACGTCGATCAGCTTCTGCATGCGTATCGATTCGTCACCGCCAAGCTCGGTTTCGTTCTCGGCCTTCATGGTCACCCCGCCATACTCGGCCGTGAAGCCTGCCGCTGCCAGTGCCTCCTTGACCGTCATGTAGTCGTTGGGCGCGGTCAGCACTTCCACCGATCCGTCGTCGTTGCTCAGCACATCGTCGGCCCCCGCGTCGATTGCCGCCTCCATCAGGCTGCTTTCGTCAGTTCCCGGGGCAAACAGCAGCTGTCCGCAGTGTCTGAACTGGAAGGCGACACAGCCATCCGTGCCGAGATTGCCGCCGTACTTGTTGAAGGCATGCCGGACGTCGGCAACGGTGCGGGTCCGGTTGTCGGTCAGGCAATCGACGATCACCGCGGCGCCGCCGATGCCATAGCCTTCGTAGCGTACCTCGACGTAATCGACGCCTTCGAGTTCGCCGGTTCCCTTCTTGATCGCGTTGTCGATCTTGTCCTTGGGCATGTTGACGCCCTTGCCCTTGTCGATGGCCAGGCGCAGACGCGGGTTGAAGGATGGATCGCCGCCGCCCATCCTGGCCGATACGGTGATTTCCTTGGCGATCTTGGAGAATGATGCGCTGCGCTTTTCATCCTGCTTGCCCTTGCGGTGCTGGATGTTGGCCCATTTGGAGTGTCCTGCCATGCTGCCCTCTGACGAATGCCGATGCTTTTGCGGTGTTGCCGGAGGCAACAAAACCAGCCGCAAATGGCCGATAATCAAGCCCTGCATTCTAGCACCTAGCAGCCGCCCCGTTTTCCCTGTCATCGCTTCCCGGAGTTGACCATGGTCTCACCCCTTCTCATCGCCAAGCACGAAGATGTCGAACTGGCGCTGTTGCCGGCGCTGGCCAACCGGCACGGCCTGATCACCGGCGCCACCGGGACCGGCAAGACGATCACGCTGCAACTGCTGGCCGAGCGTTTCTCGGCGATCGGTGTGCCGGTGTTCATGGCCGACGTGAAGGGCGACCTTTCCGGCCTGGCCGCCGCCGGGACTGTCACACCCAAACTGCAGGAACGCCTCGCGGCGCTGGCCGTCGAGGATTATGCCCCGGCCAGGTGCCCGGTGGCTTTCTGGGACGTTTATGGCAACCAGGGACACCCGGTGCGGGCGACGATCTCGGACATGGGGCCGGTGTTGCTCGCCCGTCTGCTGAATCTCAACGACACCCAGGCCGGGGTGCTGCAACTGGTCTTCAGGATTGCCGACGACAACGGTCTTCTGCTGCTCGATCTCAAGGATCTGCGGGCGATGATCCAGCACGTCGGCGAGAATGCGAAAAGCTTCACCACCGAGTATGGCAACGTCTCGGCTTCTTCGATCGGCGCCATCCAGCGTGGTCTGCTGAATCTCGGCGAGCAGGGCGGGGAAGTGTTCTTCGGCGAGCCGATGCTGGATATCGCCGACCTGATGCAGACCGACGACGGCAAGGGAATGGTGAATATTCTCGCCGGCGAGAAGCTGATGGCTTCGCCCCGCCTCTACTCGACCTTCCTGCTCTGGCTGTTGTCCGAACTGTTCGAGCAATTGCCCGAAGTCGGGGACCTCGAGAAGCCAAAACTGGTCTTCTTCTTCGACGAGGCACACCTGCTGTTCAGCGAAGCGCCGGCGGCGCTGCTGGAAAAGATCGAACAGGTCGTGCGGCTGATCCGCTCGAAGGGGGTCGGCATCTACTTCGTCACCCAGAATCCGCTCGACATTCCGGATAGCGTCCTCGGACAACTGGGCAATCGGGTGCAGCATGCGCTGCGTGCCTTCACCCCGCGCGACCAGAAGGCGGTCAAGGCGGCGGCGCAGACCCTGCGTGCCAATCCGAAGTTCGATGCGGAAAGCGCGATCACCGAGCTCGGTGTCGGCGAGGCGTTGGTCTCCTTCCTCGACGAGAAGGGCCGCCCAAACGTGGTCGAGCGCGCCTTCATCCTGCCTCCGGCATCGCGCATCGGCCCGCAGACGGCAGAAGAGCGGCAGGTGGTGATCAAGGCTTCGGCAATCTACGGGCACTATGAGAATGCGGTCGATCGTGAGTCGGCCTACGAGAAGCTCAAGGGGATTCCGGCCAGTGCCCAGCCAGGCGGGGGAGCGCCGGGGACGGGCGGCGAACCGGATCCCACCGCTTCCGGCAGCGGCTGGCTGGGCGGCCTGGGTGATCTGTTTGGCGGAAGGTCTGCGGGTGGCCGGGGGCGTGGCGATTCGGTGATCGAGACGGCGGCCAAGAGCGCTGCGCGCGCCATCGGTTCGCAGGTTGGCCGCGAAATCATCCGTGGTGTGCTTGGATCAATTCTCGGCGGCGGCTCCCGCCGCCGCTGACCAGTGCCTGTCGCTTGCCCGCGGCGCGTCTGCCGGGCGAAGCGACCGGTCGCCGTACGTGGATTGTGGCGCCAATGGTGCTGTACAGGCGCCTCGTGCATAGGAATGAAGGCGCAGAAATGCTAGGATTACGGCTTTTTTTCTGACCAGCCGAAGTTCCAGGCGGTAAGTTCCCGATCGCATGAAATTGAGCCGCCTTTCGCAGTTTCACGAAAATCCCGTGGTGATTGCCTGGTGGTGCGCGCGCCTGAGGCGCCTCCTGGAATGGCTTACACCAACCAGGCGCCGGTTGATTCTGGCTGTCTTGGCCGTATGGGTGGGTTTCAGGCGCCCGCTGAAGGATCTGGCGCAAGCCAGCGAGCTACCAGTGCCGACTGACGGGCTGGGTGGCGCGCTGGTCATCGTGGTTCTGTTCGCTTTCCTCTGGTTTTGCTACAAAGCCGCCGCGAGTTTTGCCGCCCTGCCTGCGGCGGTGCGCCGACACCCGATCCTGACCCTCCATCTGCTCTATTGGGGCGTTTTGGCCATCCTCTGGAACAGTTCGCCGGCAGCCGGCCTGTGGCGGTCGGTACTGCTCGGGGTGGGGATCATTTTTCCGTTCCTGATCTGGCGGTGCGGCTATGTGTTGCTGGCCGGGCAGCACGGCAGGATTCAGGGTACCACCTTCCTGGACCACTTGTTGACCCTGTGGCCGGTCTATGGCGGGTCCAACACGCCGTACGGCAAGGGCCTGGCCTATTTGTCGCGTTGCGAAGCGAAAACGCCGGAGGAACTGGCCCGGTCGCAGTTGGCCGGCCTCAAGTTGCTCTTCCTGTGCCTGCTGTGGCGGCTGCTGCAGGACTTGATGGAAGCGCTTCTGTATGGGCCCGGCGACTGGCTGACAGGCAGATTGGGGGGACGGACGGTCGGTGTTCCCAGGCTGCGCGAACTGGTGTACGAGGGGGGGCAGGCACCCCTGCTGATGGCGTGGGCGAGCATCTACTGCGAGATGGTCTGGCAGGTGCTCGAGCATGCCATTGCCGGCCATCGCATCATCGGCATCCTGCGTTTGTTTGGCTTCAATGTCTTTCGCAACACCTACAAACCGCTGCTCGCCGAGTCGATCGTCGAGTTCTGGAATCGCTATTACTATTATTTCAAGGAATTGCTGGTCAATTTCTTCTTCATGCCCACCTTTGCACAGCTCGGTGGCGTGTTGCGGAAGCGGCCGCAACTGCGACTCTTTCTCGCTGTTTTCGCCGCTGCCTTCGTCGGCAACGTGTACTACCATCTGCTGCAGTATGAGACGCGGCTCGTCCTCGGCGACGTATTCGGCGCGCTGTACCAGTTGCGCTGCCGGATGTTCTATTGCCTGCTGCTCGTGCTCGGCATCTACCTGTCGATGGCCCGCGCGCAGCGCAGCGGCGGGCAGGCGTCGGCCGG
>ERZ761603.2701-NODE-2701-length-11916-cov-18.908692_pt1 | contig 11916 bp, 4 predicted proteins | sample MGYA00511879_ERZ761603 | MGnify/ENA primary metagenome ERZ761603 (study PRJEB28899, sample SAMN02850040) | bioreactor sludge metagenome | biome: EBPR Sludge; feature: EBPR Bioreactor; material: flocular biomat | place: Australia: Thorneside Wastwater Treatment... | reverse complement strand
CTGCGACGTTCTTCGGCGCTTCGGCGTAGTGCTTGAATTCCATGGAGTAGGTCGCGCGGCCCTGCGATAACGAGCGTAAGGTCGTCGAATAGCCGAACATCTCCGCCAGCGGCACTTCAGCCCGAATCAGCTTGACATTCCCCGGCGCATCTTCCATTCCCTGAACCATGCCGCGACGACTTGACAGGTCGCCCATGACGTTACCCATATAGTCTTCCGGCGTCTCGACTTCCACCGCCATCATCGGTTCGAGCAGAGTTGGCGAGGCACGACGCATACCTTCCTTGAAGGCAAACGATGCCGCCATGCGAAAGGCGTTTTCGTTGGAGTCGACGTCGTGATACGAACCCTCGAAGAGCGTGAACTTGATATCGACCACAGGGAAGCCGGCCAGGACGCCGCTGGTAATCGCATCCTGCAAGCCCTTGTCGACTGCTGGAATATACTCACGCGGCACCGTACCGCCCTTGATCGCGTCGACAAACTCGTAGCCCTTGCCGGTCTCGTTCGGTTCGATCTTCAGCCACACGTGGCCATATTGACCCCGCCCACCGGACTGCTTGACGAACTTGCCTTCCTGCTCGACCGCCTTCCTGATGCATTCACGATAGGCCACCTGCGGCGCACCGACGTTGGCATCGACCCCGAATTCACGACGCAGGCGGTCGACGATGATCTCCAGGTGCAACTCGCCCATTCCGGAGATGATGGTCTGCCCGGATTCCTCATCCGTACGCACGCGGAAGGACGGATCCTCCTGCGCCAGACGGCCAAGAGCGATACCCATCTTTTCCTGGTCGGGCTTGGTTTTCGGCTCGACGGCAACGTGGATAACGGGCTCCGGGAAGATCATCCGCTCAAGCGTAATCACCGCAGCCGGATCGCAAAGCGTTTCGCCGGTGGTCACATCCTTGAGGCCAACACAGGCGGCGATGTCACCGGCGAGCACCTCTTTCAACTCCTCGCGGTTGTTGGCATGCATCTGCAGCACACGCCCGATACGCTCGCGACGACCCTTGGTCGGGTTGTAGATGAAGTCGCCGGTCTTGAGCACCCCGGAGTAGACGCGAATGAAGGTAAGCTGCCCGACATAGGGATCGGTCATCAGCTTGAAGGCCAGAGCCGAGAACTTGGCCGTATCGGACGCTTCGCGGCTACCCTGCTCGCCACTTTCCAGCTCGCCGGTCACAGGCGGAATGTCGATTGGCGACGGCAGCAAATCGATCACTGCGTCGAGCATGCGCTGCACGCCCTTGTTCTTGAAGGCCGTACCGCACAGGGCCGGCTGGATCTCGCAAGCCAGGGTCCGCGCGCGCAAGCCCTTGACGACGTCAGCCTCGCCCAGGTCACCCTGCTCAAGATAGCGGTCCATCAGCTCTTCCGAAGACTCGGCCGCTGCCTCGACCATCTTGCCGCGCCACTCGTCGGCTTCCGCCCGCAGCCCGGCTGGAATGTCCCGATACTCAAACTTCATGCCCAGCGAGGCCTCATCCCAGATGATGGCCTTCATCTTGATCAGATCGACGACGCCCTCGAAGTAGTCTTCCTTGCCGATCGGAATCACGATCGCCACAGGGTTGGCGATCAAGCGGGTCTTCATCTGCGCCAGAACCTTGAAGAAATCAGCACCTTGCCGATCCATCTTGTTCACGAAGGCCAGACGCGGCACCTTATACTTGGTCGCCTGACGCCAGACGGTCTCGGACTGCGGCTGCACCCCTCCGACCGCGCAATAAATCATGCATGCGCCATCAAGAACGCGCATCGAGCGCTCGACTTCGATCGTGAAGTCGACGTGACCCGGCGTGTCGATGATGTTGATACGGTGCTCGGGGCGGTCGAGCTGCATACCCTTCCAGAAACAGGTGGTCGCAGCCGAAGTAATGGTAATCCCGCGCTCCTGCTCTTGCGCCATCCAGTCCATGGTCGCAGCACCGTCATGGACTTCGCCAATCTTGTGGTTGATACCCGTGTAGAACAGGATACGCTCGGTCGCCGTCGTCTTGCCGGCGTCAATGTGAGCGCTGATACCGATATTCCGGTAGCGCTCGATAGGGGTTTTACGTGCCACAGTAATAGACCTTCACGAATAAAGAGCGACCGTTGCCACCAGGAAGCCGGCAACGCTTGGGGTGTGTCCTAGAAGCGGAAGTGCGCGAAAGCCTTGTTGGCTTCGGCCATGCGGTGAATCTCGTCACGCTTCTTGACGGCACCGCCGCGACTCTCGGAGGCTTCCAGGATTTCCGCCGCCAGACGCTGGCCCATCGACTTCTCCGAACGCTTGCGGGCCGACTCACGCAACCAGCGCATGGCTAGCGCCATACGACGGCTCGGACGAACTTCAACCGGCACCTGGTAGTTGGCGCCGCCGACACGGCGACTCTTCACTTCGACCAGCGGCCTGATGTTACCCAGAGCCAGACCAAAGGTCTCCAATGGATCCTTGCCGGTCTTGGTCACGATCTGGTCAAAAGCGCCATAGACGATGCGCTCGGCGACAGACTTCTTGCCGCTCATCATGATCGTATTGACAAACTTCGAGACATCAACGTTGCCAAACTTCGGGTCCGGCAGAATATCGCGCTTCGGTACTTCACGACGACGGGGCATAACAACCTCTCATAGTCACAATTCAGTCGAAGGACTAGGCAACGCGCCCAAGCCTCCCGGCCGCCCATGGGGAACGGCCCTTACTCGGACGAAAATCAAGCAGCCTTCTGGCGCTTGGTCCCGTACTTGGAACGTCCCTGCTTACGCTTCTTGACACCCTGAGTGTCCAGCGAACCACGAACGGTGTGATAACGGACACCCGGAAGGTCTTTCACGCGACCGCCGCGGATCAGCACCACGGAGTGCTCCTGCAGGTTGTGCCCTTCGCCACCAATGTACGAAATGACCTCGAAACCGTTCGTCAGACGCACTTTGCAGACCTTGCGCAAGGCGGAGTTCGGTTTTTTCGGCGTGGTGGTGTACACACGCGTGCAGACTCCCCGTTTTTGCGGGCAATTTCCCAGCGCGGGGACTTTGCTTTTGGTGCGAATGGCCTCGCGAGGCTTGCGCACCAACTGGTTAATGGTTGGCATGTTTCCACCCTTCTATTCAGTGCAGAGACGCTCGTGCGGAATACATGAGGTCTGCAAAAAACCAAGGCGGACCAGATAGGCCGCCTTGGCGATTTCAGTGACCAGCCGACGCGCTACACGCGGCCGGCGACAAAGACCGGCGATTCTATGGTCTATTACCCGCCAAGTCAAGCAATCGGTTCGTCCTCCGCGCTCTCCTCGGTGGCTGACAGATCGTCGTCGAGCAAGCCGCTGCCGGCAGCCACATCCTCCCCGGCGGCATTCTTCTTGCGGGTATTGTGATAGGCAAGACCGGTACCGGCGGGGATGAGGCGACCGACGATGACGTTCTCCTTGAGGCCGCGCAGTTCATCACGCTTGCCCATGATCGCCGCTTCGGTCAGAACCCGCGTCGTTTCCTGGAACGAGGCGGCCGAAATGAACGAGTCGGTGGACAGGGAAGCCTTGGTAATACCCAGCAGCACGTGCTCGTAAATCGCTGGCAACTTACCCTCGGCGGTGACCAGATCGTTCTCATCGAGGAGATGCGCGCGCTCGACCTGCTCACCCTTGATGAACTTGGTATCACCCGGGTCCACCACATTTACCCGCCGCAACATCTGGCGAACAATCACTTCGATGTGCTTGTCGTTGATCTTGACGCCCTGCAGACGGTACACATCCTGAACCTCGTCAGTGATGTAGACGGCCAAGGCCTCGACCCCCAGCAGACGCAGAATGTCGTGCGGATCGGGTGCACCATCGACAATCGACTCACCCTTGTTCACCACCTGCCCATCATGAACGAGGACGTGCTTGTCCTTGAGAATCAGGTATTCGTGGGTTTCGCCTTCAAGATCGGTAATCACCAGACGCTGCTTGCCCTTGGTGTCCTTGCCAAAGGACATGGTGCCGGTGAACTCGGCCAGCATGCCGGCATCCTTTGGCGTGCGCGCTTCAAACAGCTCTGCCACGCGCGGCAAACCGCCGGTAATATCCCGCGTTTTTGCCGATTCCTGGGGCAGTCGCGCCAGCACGTCACCAACCGAAATCGTTTGTCCGTCGACGACATTGATGATCGCGCCAACCTGGAAGGTGATTGTTACCGGTTGATCGCTACCGTGCATCTTGACCTCTTCTCCGCCCGGCTCGAATAGCCTGACCTGCGGACGCAGTCCCTTGCTGGGTACCTTGCCGCCGCGCTTCGGATCAATCGCCACCAGCGTAGACAGGCCGGTCACTTCGTCGATCTGCTTGGCGACGGTAACCCCTTCTTCGACGTTTTCGAACTTCACCAGGCCCGAGTATTCGGCAATCATCGGCCGCGTGTGCGGGTCCCAGGTCGCCAGGCGAGTACCCGCCTTGACCGCCTCACTGTCGACGACGCGCAGCGTCGCCCCGTAGGGGACTTTATGCTTTTCACGCTCGCGGCCACTATCGTCGGTAATCAGAATCTCGCCGGAACGGGTGATGACGATTTTCTCGCCCTTGGCGCTGGTGACATAGCGCATGGTCGAGGTAAAGCGCACCACGCCGACGCTGTGCGTCTCGACATGACTAGCCACCGCGGCGCGAGAGGCTGCGCCACCGACGTGGAAGGTACGCATGGTGAGCTGTGTTCCCGGCTCGCCAATCGATTGCGCGGCCATCACCCCGACCGCCTCGCCGACATTGACCGGCGAACCGCGTCCGAGATCGCGGCCGTAGCACATGGCGCACAGACCATAGCGAGTGTCACAGGTCAGCGGCGTGCGCACCTTGACTTCGTCGATTCCGATACGGTCGATCAGATCGCAGTGGTCCTCGCTGATCAGCGTGCCCTGCTCGATGAGCGTCTCTTCCGAATCGGGATCGATAACGTCGGCAGCGGTCACCCGGCCAAGAATGCGCTCGCGGATCGCCTCGATGACTTCACCACCTTCGATCAGGGCTTTTCTGGTGACGCCATTGCTGGTTCCGCAATCATCCTCGATGACCACCAGGTCCTGCGTCACGTCAACCAGACGACGCGTCAGGTAGCCCGAGTTGGCGGTCTTCAAGGCCGTATCGGCAAGACCCTTGCGGGCGCCGTGCGTCGAAATGAAGTACTGGAGAACGTTCAGACCTTCGCGGAAATTGGTGGTAATCGGCGTTTCGATGATCGATCCGTCCGGCTTGGCCATCAGCCCGCGCATGCCGGCCAACTGACGAATCTGCGCGGCCGAACCGCGTGCGCCCGAATCGGCCATCATGAAGATGGAGTTGAAGGACTCCTGCCTTTCTGTGACGCCCTGGCGATTAACGACCTCCTCGTGACCGAGTTGATCCATCATCACCTTGGCCACCTGATCACCGGTACGTCCCCAGATATCGACAACCTTGTTGTAGCGCTCGCCGTTGGTGACCAGACCATTGGTGTACTGGTTCTCGATTTCCTTGACTTCGTCGTCCGCCGCAGCGATGATTTCGCGCTTCTGTGCCGGTACCAGCATGTCGTCCGAGCAGATCGAAATGCCCGCACGGGTCGCCAGGCGATAACCGTTCTGCATCAGCTTGTCGGCAAAGACAACGGTTTCCTTGAGACCGCAACGGCGAAACGCGGCGTTGATCAGCTTCGAGATTTCCTTCTTCTTGAGCGGCTTGTCGATCAGGCTGTAAGGTAGCCCTTTCGGTAGGATCTCGGAAAGCAGAGCCCGCCCGGCAGTCGTCTTGTAACGCGTGACCGTTTCCTGCCAGCCATTCTCGCCGTCACTCTCGTACTCCGAAATGCGTACCGAGATACGTGCGTGCAGGTCGAGTTCGCCGGCCTGCATGGCGCGCGTCACCTCGGCGAGGTCGGGGAACATCATCCCCTCGCCCTTGGCATTGATGCACTCGCGAGTGGCGTAATAGAGACCGAGAACGATATCCTGCGAAGGCACGATGATCGGCTCGCCGTTGGCTGGCGACAGGACGTTGTTCGAGGCCAGCATCAGCGTCCGCGCTTCCATCTGCGCTTCGAGGGACAGCGGCACATGCACGGCCATCTGGTCACCGTCGAAGTCGGCGTTAAAGGCCGCACAAACCAGCGGATGTAGCTGGATCGCCTTGCCCTCGATCAGAGTTGGCTCGAAAGCCTGAATGCCCAGACGGTGCAGCGTCGGCGCCCGGTTGAGCATGATCGGATGTTCGCGGATAACTTCTTCCAGGATGTCCCAGACAACAGACTCCTGCGTTTCCACCATCTTCTTCGCCTGCTTGATGGTAGTCGCCAGACCCATGCCTTCCAGACGGTTGAAGATGAACGGCTTGAACAGCTCCAGCGCCATCAGCTTTGGCAGCCCGCACTGATGCAGCTTGAGCTGCGGGCCAACAACGATGACCGAACGGCCCGAGTAGTCGACCCGCTTGCCGAGCAGGTTCTGGCGAAAACGACCGCCCTTGCCCTTGATCATGTCAGCCAGCGACTTCAGCGGACGCTTGTTGGCGCCGGTCATTGCCTTGCCACGGCGACCGTTGTCGAGCAGGGAGTCAACAGCCTCCTGGAGCATGCGCTTTTCGTTGCGCACGATGATTTCCGGGGCCTTGAGCTCGAGCAGGCGCTTCAGACGGTTGTTACGGTTGATGACGCGGCGATAGAGATCGTTGAGGTCTGAGGTGGCGAAACGGCCGCCGTCCAGCGGCACCAGCGGACGCAGATCGGGCGGCAGGACGGGCAAGACCTCGAGCACCATCCACTCGGGCTTGATGCCCGACTTCTGGAAACCCTCGAGAATTTTCAAGCGCTTGGAGAACTTCTTGCTCTTGGTCTCCGAAGTGGTGGTCTCGAGTTCGGAGCGCAAGGTTTCGACTTCGCGGGCGAGATCGATCGAACGCAGCAGTTCACGAATGCCTTCGGCACCCATTGCCGCATCGAAATCGTCGCCGTACTCTTCGACCTTGGCCAGATAGTCGTCCTCGGTCAACAGCTGCGCACGCGCGAGCGGCGTCATGCCCGGATCGTAGACCACGAAGGCTTCGAAATAGAGTACCCGTTCGATATCACGCAAGGTCATGTCGAGCACCATGCCCAGACGACTTGGCAGGCTCTTCAGGAACCAGATATGGGCGACCGGGCTGGCCAGGTCGATATGCGCCATACGCTCGCGGCGAACCTTGGCCAGCGTCACTTCGACGCCGCATTTCTCGCAGATCACACCACGATGCTTGAGCCGCTTGTACTTGCCGCAGAGGCACTCGTAGTCCTTGATCGGGCCAAAGATCTTGGCGCAGAACAGACCGTCGCGCTCCGGCTTGAAGGTCCGATAGTTGATCGTCTCGGGTTTCTTCACTTCGCCATAGGACCAGGAGCGGATCTTCTCCGGCGAGGCGAGACCAATGGTGATCGCATCGAACTGCTCTTCCTGCGTCACCTGCCTAAACAAATCAAGCAGTGCTTTCATCTTTTGCTCCAGTTAGGAGTGGGGTGTCAGGGGCCGCGAGCGGCGCGGCCGGCAGACCGCAACGCTCACCCCTCGGCAAACAATCAGAAACGTTCGAGATCGATGTCAATCGCCAGCGAACGGATTTCCTTGACCAGTACGTTGAAGGATTCGGGCATACCGGCCTCGATCTTGTGGTCACCCTTGACGATGTTCTCGTACACCTTGGTCCGGCCATTCACATCGTCGGACTTCACGGTCAGCATTTCCTGCAGCACGTACGAAGCGCCATAGGCCTCCAGCGCCCACACCTCCATCTCGCCGAAACGCTGGCCACCGAACTGGGCTTTACCACCCAATGGCTGCTGGGTAACCAGCGAATACGGCCCCGTCGAACGGGCGTGCATCTTGTCATCGACCAGATGGTGCAACTTCAGGACGTGCATGTAGCCGACCGTCACCTGGCGCTCGAAACGCTCGCCGGTGCGACCATCGTACAAGGTCATCTGCCCGGACTCCGGCATCCCGGCCAACGCCAGCATGCCCTTGATCTCGGACTCCTTGGCGCCGTCGAAAACCGGCGTCGCGAAAGGCACGCCCGTTTCCAGATTGCCAGCCATTTCGACAATCTCTCCATCGCTCAGTTGATCAAGGTTCTCGGACTTGCCGGTGCTGTTGTAGATTTGATCGAGAAAGCCGCGCACCTCGCTTGCCGTCGCTTGCCGACGCAGCATTTCGCCAATCCTGAAACCCAGGCCCTTGGCCGCCAGCCCCAGGTGGACCTCGAGAATCTGTCCAACGTTCATCCGCGAAGGGACGCCGAGCGGGTTGAGGACGATATCGACCGGGCGGCCATCAGCCATATACGGCATGTCCTCGACCGGGACAATGCGTGAGACGACCCCCTTGTTGCCATGCCGGCCCGCCATCTTGTCGCCCGCCTGCAGGCGACGCTTGACGGCGACGTAGACCTTGACCATCTTCTGCACACCCGGCGGCAATTCGTCGCCCTGGGTGAGCTTCTTGCGCTTTTCTTCGAAAGCCACGTCGAAACCCTTACGGGTCTGTTCGAGACCATCGCGCAAGGATTCCAGCTGATGCGCGACTTCCTCGTCGGCCATCCGGATGTCAAACCAGTGATGCGGCTCAATCCCGTCCAGATACTCCTGAGTGACCGCCGACCCCTTGGCCAGCCGCTTCGGCCCGCCATTGGCAGGTTTGCCAATGATCATCCGCTCGACGCGTGCGAAAGCGTCGCGCTCGACGATGCGCAACTGATCGGCAAGATCCAGCTTGTAGCTGCGCAGATGGTCGTCGATGATCGACTGGGCGCGCTTGTCGCGTTCGATACCCTCACGGGTAAACACCTGTACATCAATGACCGTGCCGGCGATTCCCGACTGCACGCGCAACGAGGTGTCTTTCACGTCGGACGCTTTTTCACCAAAGATGGCGCGCAACAACTTCTCTTCGGGGGTCAGCTGCGTCTCGCCTTTCGGGGTCACCTTGCCGACCAGCACGTCGCCGGCTTCCACCTCGGCACCGATGTAGACGATCCCCGACTCATCGAGGCGCGCCAGTTGCGACTCGCCGAGCGAGGCGATGTCGCGGGTAATTTCCTCGGGACCCAGCTTGGTGTCGCGCGCCACGACCGTCAGTTCCTCGATGTGGATCGAAGTGAAACGGTCCTCGGCAACCACCCGCTCGGAGATCAGGATCGAATCCTCGAAGTTGTAGCCGTTCCAGGGCATGAACGCCACCAGCATATTCTGACCAAGCGCCAGCTCTCCCTTGTCGGTCGATGCCCCATCGGCGACCACATCGCCCCTGGCGATCACGTCGCCGACGCGCACCAGCGGCCGCTGGTTGATATTGGTGTTCTGGTTGGAGCGGATGTACTTCACCAGATTGTAGATATCGACACCGACTTCACCCGGCCCGGTTTCATTGTCGTTGACCCGCACTACAACCCGCGAAGCGTCTACGTAATCGACCACACCGCCGCGCAAGGCCTGCACTGCCGTTCCCGAGTCCACGGCGACCGTACGCTCGATGCCGGTACCGACCAGCGGCTTTTCCGGACGCAGACAGGGCACCGCCTGGCGCTGCATGTTGGCGCCCATCAAGGCACGGTTGGCGTCGTCATGCTCGAGGAAGGGAATCAGCGAAGCGGCGACCGAAACGATCTGGCTCGGTGCGACGTCCATGTACTGCACGCGCGCCGGCTCGGCGAGAATGGTTTCCCCCTTCTCGCGACAGGTCACCAGTTCGTCGGTCAGCACGCCCGCCTCGCCGAGCTCGGAGTTGGCCTGGGCGATGATATACGCGCCCTCTTCGATCGCCGATAGATACTCGATCTGATTGGTGACCTTGCCGTCGACCACCGTGCGGTAGGGTGTTTCCAGAAAGCCGTACTCGTTGGTCCGGGCATACAGGGCCAGCGAATTGATCAAACCGATGTTAGGACCTTCCGGCGTTTCGATCGGACAGACACGGCCATAGTGCGTGGGATGCACGTCGCGCACCTCGAAGCCAGCACGCTCGCGCGTCAGGCCACCCGGGCCCAGGGCCGAAACGCGGCGCTTGTGGGTGATCTCGGACAGAGGATTGGTCTGGTCCATGAATTGCGAAAGCTGGCTGGAGCCGAAAAACTCCCTCACCGCCGCGCTAATCGGCTTGGCGTTGATCAGGTCGTGCGGCATCAGATTGTCCGATTCGGCCTGCGACAAGCGTTCCTTGACGGCACGCTCGACGCGGACCAGGCCAGCCCGGAACTGGTTCTCGGCCAACTCGCCGACCGAGCGCACGCGGCGATTACCCAGATGATCGATGTCATCGACCTCGCCGCGACCATTACGCAACTCGACCAGCAGCTTGATGACTTCAACGATATCCCTTGGCGACAGGGTCAATTGCTCGCGGGCTTCGCCAGTGGCCCCAGCAGCTTTCAGCTGCTCCAACAATGCGCGCGCGTCCGCTTCGGTCATGTTTTCGGCGATCGCACGCGGCCCATGGCTCAACTCGCCAAGTAGCTCGATGCCCGGCGCCGATTCACCCAAGGCGTCCGTGAGGAGAGTAACCAGACCCTCGCGCTTGGAAGGTACGTGCTTGAGCATGATCTTGTACTCGACAACATCCTTGCGGGCCACACGGCGATTGAACTTCATGCGGCCGACGGCGGAGAGGTCGTAGCGGTCATCCGAGTAGAACAGGCCGTTGAAAAGGATTTCAACCGCTTCTTCCGTCGGCGGTTCGCCGGGGCGCATCATGCGGTAGATGGCCACCCGAGCGGCCTGCCTGGACACCGTATCGTCGGCACGCAAGGTCTGCGAGATGAAACCGCCGCGGTCGAGATCGTTGATATACAGGGTATGCAGCGACTCAATGCCGCACTCGACGAGTTTCGCCAGCAGCGACTCGGTAATTTCATCATTGGCATTGGCCAGGACTTCGCCGCTGTTCTGGTCGATGACATCCTCGGCAACGACGCGTCCGACCAGAAAGTCATCGGGAACGGCGACCTGCCTAATTCCTGCCGCGTCAAGTTCGCGGATGTGCTTGGCAGTGATACGCTTGTCTTTGGCGATGATCAGCGCCCCCGAGGGGTCGTTGAAGTCGAAGCGCGCCACTTCACCACGCAAGCGCTCGGGAACGAGCGCGAATTCGATGACGCTCTTGCCGAGAATGAAAGTGTCGAAGTCGAAGAACTCGCGCAGAATCATTTGCGGCGTCAGTCCAATGGCCTTCAGCAAGGTGGTAACCGGCATCTTGCGCCGCCGATCCACGCGGAAGAAAAGCAAATCCTTGGGGTCGAACTCGAAGTCGAGCCATGAGCCGCGATAAGGGATGACCCGCGCCGAAAAAAGCAACTTCCCCGAGCTGTGCGTCTTGCCCCGGTCGTGTTCGAAGAACACCCCCGGCGAGCGGTGCAGCTGCGAGACGATCACGCGCTCGGTGCCGTTGATGACGAAGGAGCCCGTTGAGGTCATCAAGGGGATTTCACCCATGTAGACTTCCTGCTCCTTGACTTCCTTGATCGTGTCAGGCGTCTCGCGATCGAGAATGACCAGGCGAACCTTTGCCCGCAGGGCCGAGGCGAAGGTCAGGCCACGCTGGTGGCATTCCTTGACGTCGAAAGCCGGCTCCGAAAGCGCAAAGCTGACGAACTCCAGACGCGCGTTTCCGCTATGGCTGACGATCGGAAATATTGACGAGAACGCAGCCTGCAGACCCTGGTTCTTGCGTTGTGCCACGGGAGTCGTCTTCTGCAGGAAAGCAGAAAAAGACTCCAACTGGGTAGCCAGCAAGTACGGCACTTCAAGCACGCTGGCGCGCTTGGCGAAGCTCTTGCGGATACGCTTTTTTTCGGTGTAGGAGTAGTTCATGGTCGCTCCGAACTCAGACGGCAAAACATCTAGTGCGCACCGGCGATAGTCGCAACACCCGCCAGTCCGCAACGGACAAAAGCAATACGA
>ERZ761603.2700-NODE-2700-length-11917-cov-76.447564_pt1 | contig 11917 bp, 8 predicted proteins | sample MGYA00511879_ERZ761603 | MGnify/ENA primary metagenome ERZ761603 (study PRJEB28899, sample SAMN02850040) | bioreactor sludge metagenome | biome: EBPR Sludge; feature: EBPR Bioreactor; material: flocular biomat | place: Australia: Thorneside Wastwater Treatment... | reverse complement strand
GCTGACCTGCGCTTTTCTGCGCCAGATTGCCGCGGTTTCTCACCGCCATTAACAACTGAAATGGTCAATGGCTACGACCTGGCTGAAGTGATCGCCGCCTACTGCCGAGGCTTTGAGCTAGGGAATGAACAGCTCAAAGCTGACGCCATCCGCTGGCTGCGCGGCGAGTTCACTACCAGGACCGAGGCCCGTGCGGCGCTCGGCGTCCGAACCATCATTGATGATGCGTCTTTCTATGATCAGCTCAAGCTGCTGGCCCGTTTCGTCCGTCTGGCGGGCTATAGCGGCCTGTTGGTCTGTCTCGACGAGTTGGTCAATCTCTACAAACTCGCCAACACCCAGGCCCGCAACGCCAATTACGAGCAGATCCTGCGCATCCTGAACGACTCCCTGCAAGGTTCGGCGGAAGGCCTGGGTTTTATACTTGGGGGAACGCCCGAGTTCCTGATGGACACGCGGCGGGGGCTCTACAGCTATGCCGCGCTGCAGTCCAGATTAGCGGAGAACACGTTCGCCAAAGCGGGCATGGTTGATTACTCGGGCCCGGTGATGCGCTTGGCCAGTCTTGCACCGGAGGACTTCTTCGTTCTGCTGCAAAAGCTCCGGCATGTCTATGCGTCAGGGGAGGTCACTCAATATCTCCTGCCGGACCCCGCCATTCCCGCGTTCATGGAGCATTGCGCCAAGCGCCTGGGTGACGCCTACTTCAGGACGCCACGGACGACGATCACGGCCTTCATCAACCTGTTGGCCGTGCTCGAGCAAAACCCTGGAGCCGATTGGAAGGAACTCATCGGGGTCACCGAGGTGGTTGCAGACAGTGGCGGCGCAGCCGACTTGGCGGTCGAGAATGACGACGAGTTTGCCAGCTTCCGGCTCTGACTCGCAAGCGTTCTCCCTGCTCGACGCGCGTATCCAACGCTGGATATGGAGCGAAGGATGGAGCACGTTGCGAGACGCCCAGGAACAGGCAATCCCCGCCCTCATCGAGGCCGATCGAGACGTGATTGTGGCAGCCGCTACGGCGGCCGGTAAGACCGAGGCGGCTTTCTTTCCCATCCTGACGCACTTGCTGCGTGACGAGCCGGCGCAGCTTGGCCTGGTGCTTTACGTCAGCCCCCTGAAAGCGCTGATCAACGACCAGTGGAGTCGGCTGCACAGGCTGTGCCAGTTCGTGGAGGTGCCAGTGGTCGCTTGGCATGGCGATGTGGCAGCCAGTCGCAAACACCAGTTCCTCAAACAACCCCAGGGCGTCCTGCTGATTACCCCGGAATCGCTGGAAGCCTTGTTCGTCATGCGCGGTTCGGCGATGCCCGGCCTGATGGCTAAGCTTCGCTACATCGTGGTCGATGAGTTGCATGCCTTCATAGGATCGGAGCGGGGCAAGCAATTGCAATCCTTGCTGCACCGGGTTGACCGAGCGGCAGGCCAACCAGTACCGCGCGTCGGCCTGTCGGCCACGCTGGGCGACATGGAGTTGGCGGCGCGCTTCCTTCGCCCGTCCGCCGGGGACAAGGTGCATCAGATCGTCGCCCAAAGTGGCGGCCAGCGAGTAGAGATCCTCTTGAAAGGCTACAGCGAAACACTGCCGCGGATTGAAAGCGATTCCGAGCAGGAGAATCCGGAATTGGAGGACGTGGTGCCCGGCAGTGTGGTGGCGGTCGCGGCGCACCTCTATCAGGCGCTGCGCGGCTCGAACAACCTTGTGTTCCCCAACAGCCGGCGTTTAGTCGAAATATACGCAGACTTGCTGCGCCGCCACTGCGAACGCGATTGCGCGCCGAATGAGTTCTGGGCGCACCATGGCAGCTTGGCCAAGGACTATCGCGAAGATGCTGAGCGGGCGCTCAAGGAAGGGTCGCGCCCGGCGACGGCCATCTGCACGACGACCATGGAGTTGGGGATCGACATCGGTTCGGTCAAGAGCGTCTGCCAGATCGGTCCGCCGCCGTCGGTGGCGAGCCTGCGGCAACGACTTGGTCGATCAGGACGTCGAAACGGAGAGTCGGCAATTCTTCGGGGCTACTGCATTGAACCCGCCCTGGGGGCGAAATCCGATCTTTCGGACAACTTGCGGGAAGGATTGGTGCAGTCGGTGGCCATGATCGGCTTGCTGGTTGACGGGTGGTTTGAACCGCCTCGGGTAGGCGGTATCCACGGCTCGACTCTGGTCCAGCAGATACTTTCAATCATCGCCGAGCGGGGCGGCGTGCAGACGCGTGAGTTGTGGGGAACCCTGGTTGCGCAGGACTGCCCATTTGCGGGTCTCTCACGGCAGGACTTTTTCCTGTTGCTCAAGTGCATGGGCGAGCGGCGCCTGCTGATTCAAGACAGTTCCGGCCTTCTCTTGCACGGCGAGCTTGGAGAGAAGCTTGTCAATCACTACGACTTCTTCGCGGTCTTCACGCGCGATGAGGAATTTCGTCTAATCTGCGACGGGAAGACGCTGGGCTCGCTACCCGTGACACGACCCCTCGCTCCTCAACAACGGATCATCTTCGCGGGACGGCGTTGGCGGGTCCTGGAGGTGGACAGCGACAACAAGCTCATTCTGGTCGCCCCGGATAAGGGTGGTGCTCCACCCGCTTTCGAGGGCAGCGGGGCGATGGTACATGACCGAGTCCGGCAGAAAATGCGGGCAGTCCTGGCGAGTCCCAACCAGTTACCCTTCCTTGATCGAGGGGCGCGAACGCTCCTGGCCGAGGGACGGAGCTATTACCAGCAGGCAGGCCTGGACGCCAATCAGATCCTGCAACGTGGCAACGACGTATCTCTACTCACGTGGCATGGCGACTGGGTCAATGATGCCTTAGCCTTGCTGCTCGCTCGTAGCGGTTTGCTGGCCAGCAACGAAGGATTGGTGCTGAAGATCACCGGAAGCACAAGAGAGCGCGTTCTTGCGACCTTGGGTGAGATAGCGGAACTCGACAATGTCGATCCCGTCCTTCTCTTAAGCAGCGCCCAGAATACCTTGCGCAACAAATGGGATTGGGCTCTGCCCGAGGCGATAGCGCGACGCTCCTTTGCCTCTCTTTGCTTGGACTTGCCGGGCGCCTTGAGTACGGCGCGAAGCCTCTCGCGCCCAGACGAAGCCCTGCGAAACTGAGGTGTTGGTGATCGACGCCTTAAGGCTTTCCGGGAACATCTTGAAATGACCATTGGGTGTGCTGGAGGAGGTCAAGCATGTCGTACTAAGTTTACATAATGCGAATTATGCGAAATACAACATCGGGCGAAGCGTCGATCAAATCTGCTGCGCGCACGTCCTCGCTGAGGCAGACGCCAGTTCACTGTCGGGCTGGATCGTTCTCCGGACCAGCAATTCCAAGTTCGTCGTTGAGGCGCTTGACGCTTTCACGCAAGGCGGCGACCTCAGCCTCCAGCCGAGCAAGGTTTGCCTTCAGGGCAAGGACTTCGCCCATCGTGACGGAATCGGCTGGCGAGCCCAAAGATACCTCGGCGGGCGCCACGTCACCGGCCAGAGATCCCCCCAGCAAGTGAGTCCAGCGATTTTCGCGTGCGCCCGGCTGCCGCGGAAGCTCGACGACCAAGGCACCCATAGCGCGTGCTGCCATTTCCTCAAGAAAACCCTGAACGGCGGAAAGGTCAGCGAAACGATGCAGTCGGTCGCAGTTGATGCGCAATTCGCCGGCGGTCTGCGGCCCGCGCAACATCAACACCGCAAGCAGTGCAACCGATGGCGAGGGCAAACGCAGCACCCTCTCCATGTTGTGCGCGTAGCGAGCAACCCGGCTGCCCGTCGACTCGATCACCAGCGTCAGACCTTTCAGGGAATCGATGGCGTTGGCGACTTCGCTTTCGTTGGTCTCGATGATCGGCTGGCGGCTCGTCTTCTGATTGCAGCCGGCAAGCAAGGCGCTGAGGCTGAGCGGATAAGTGTCGGGAACGGTGTGTTGCTTCTCGCACAGGACGCCAAGAACGCGCGTTTCAAGTAGCGAGAGTACAGGCAGGACAGCAGGAGTCATTGGGTCGTCAAGGTGGAGTGAATCGGATCCCGTTGAACGCAGCCTGATCGTGGCCGGCACGAGAATCGGCGGCCGAGCACACGCACTACGCTGGCCAACGGCCGGTCGGTCATGCGCTGGCAACCCTCCAGCGGGATGATACCTTCTCCTGGCGTCCTGACAAAGCGTGCCGGAATGTCGTATCGTGCAGTTTCGCCATGCCTGTCCCCGGGCTGCTCCGATGCCAGTAAGGAAAGCTGCGATTCTTCGACCAAGCGGTATCGACAAACTGAAGGAATGAAACCATGCAAGCAACGCTACACCTTCTCAGCGCGACCGACTTCCCCGCCCTGACCCGACGCTCGGTCGAGATCGTTCAGCTCAACCTAGGCTACCGCTGCAACCAGAGTTGCCAACACTGCCACGTCAATGCCGGTCCGCAGCGCCAGGAGGAAATGAGCGCCGAAACGATGGCAGCCGTCCTCGCCTTCATTTCGGCCAGCCCGCAAGTGCAGGTGATCGACCTCACCGGCGGGGCGCCCGAGTTGCACCCTGGTTTCCGCCAGCTGGTAATGGCGGGACACGAACGCGGGCTACGGGTGATCGATCGCTGCAATCTGACCATTCTGGAGGAAGACGGGCAGGACGATCTGGCGGCATTCCTGGCCGCCCACCACGTCGAAATCGTCGCCTCCCTACCCTGCTACCTTGAAGCAAACGTCGACCGGCAACGCGGCAAAGGCGTCTTCGCCGGCAGCATACGGGCACTGCGTCGCCTCAATGCCTTGGGTTACGGTGTTGCCGGCAGTGGCTTGGTGCTCAATCTGGTCTTCAACCCACAGGGGCCGACGCTGCCGCCGCCGCAGGCCGCATTGGCGGAAAGCTACAGAAAGCATCTTGCAGCGGAATATGGAATCGTTTTTAATCAATTGTTTACTTTGGCCAACATGCCAATCCAGCGGTTCGGTTCGCTGCTCGTTTCGCGCGGCCAATTCAACGCCTACATGCAATTGCTGCGCCGAGCACACCGTGTGGAAAACCTTGAACACGTGATGTGCCTCCGTCTCATTTCGGTCGATTGGCAGGGCTACCTGTATGATTGCGACTTTAATCAGCAACTTTCCATGCCAATCACCGGTCGCCGTGGAAACCGCCAACACATCCGCGAGCTTACCGCCAAACTCCTTGACGATTGGCCGATTCGCATCGCCGATCATTGCTACGGCTGCACAGCGGGACAAGGCTCCAGTTGCGGCGGGGCGCTGGGCGACGATGTCGCGCCGGCGCCGACCTGCGCGAACTGATTTTACGGTGTTATCTCTGAGGGCGGAGTTTGTCGCATAATTCAGACAAAGTGTCCAACGAGAACCCATCTTGATCAGTTTTGTCGATCCGGATCGATACAAGTCGCTGAAAGCGACGGGTAAGCTCCCGTCACCCAAGGGCGTCGCGTTTTCGATCATCAAGCTGCTCCAGCGCGATGACTTTCGCGTTGGCGAGCTCGTACACTTGGTGCAGTCCGACCCGGCGATTGCCGGACGCCTGCTGAAATTTGCCAATGCAGCCGCTTTCGGGCGGACGCGGCCCATCGTCTCGCTGCACCGCGCGATCGTCGCCCTGGGTGCATTCCATGTGCGTGATCTGGTCGTCGGCCTGTCGGTTATGCATAGCCACAGCAGTGGGCAGTGCGCGGCATTCGATTACCCAACCTTCTGGGGCCACTCCTTGGCCACCGGCATCGCTTGCCAGGAACTCGCGCACGTTGCGCAGGTGTCGAGTGAGGAGATCTTCACCATCGGCCTGCTCGCGCGCGTTGGCGAACTGGCGATGGCTTCCTTGTTTCCAACCGACTACGCCGAAATCCTGCGTGAAGCACGCCGCGCGCAGGCTGACCTGCGCCAGCTGGAGCGCGATGCCTTTGGCATGAACCACAGCCAGCTGGGAGCGACGATGCTTGCCGAGTGGGGTCTGCCCGAGATGCTGATCCAAGCCGCTTACCACCACGAGCAACCTGACCTGGGCGGCTTCCCGGATGGCTCGCGCCTGCAGACGCTGACCCACTCCCTGCATTTTGCCGGCGCGCTGGCCACCGTCTGCACGGCTGACGAGGAAGCCCGCTGGGGCCTCCTGCCCGGCCTGTTGACGCGGGCAGCACGCCTGGGAATCAGCGGCGACGCACTCAATTCAATCGCCGATCGCATGGTTGTGCGCTGGCGGGAATGGGGAGCCATGCTGCAGGTCCGCACACAGGAGATTCCGCCTTTCGCCGAGGTTCTCGCGGCCAACCCGCCCAGTCGGCGGATCAGCGCGCCGACGCAGTCGGAGTCGCCGGCGAGCGATCTCGCGCCGCGCCTCGCGGTCCAGTTGATCGGCATTCCGCTGCCTGAACTGGAAGCCCTGATGCGGCATATCGAGGCGCTGGGCCACCAACCGGTCCTGGTCGAGAGTAGCGCAGACGGACTGAAGCAAGCGCTGCGGCAGCCGGCGCAAATCATCATCCTTGACATGGAGCTACCTGACCTCAAACCAGCGGCCTTCTGTCGCATCCTGCGCCAAACGCCGGCCGGCAAGGAGGCTTACGCGCTGCTGCTCGTCTCCCCAGGCGGCGAAACTCACATCCTCGAAGCGATCGATGCCGGTGCTGACGACGTCCTGGTCAAGCCATTCACCGTCCAGACGCTGCGCGTGCGGCTCAACACCGCAGCGCGCATGCTATTGCTGCGCGAAGAGATTCAGCGCGAACGACGAGGTATCGTCCGCTCGGCTGGAGAGTTCGCCGTTGCCCACAAGCGTTTGCTGCAGGACGCACTGACCGACACCCTGACCCAACTGGCCAATCGTCGGCACGGACTTGACTTCCTGGCCGCCGAGTGCACCTTTGCCGCCGCCAACGGCTTGCCAATGGCCTGCCTAATGCTTGATATCGACCACTTCAAGCGAATCAACGACACCTATGGTCATGCCGCCGGCGACGCCATCCTGCAGCAGCTTGCCGACCTGCTCAAGCGCACCTCGCGCACCGAAGATCTTGTTTTTCGGTATGGCGGCGAGGAATTTGCCGCAGTACTGCCAAATGCTGCGCCGCGCGCCGCAGCGCAGATTGCCGAGCGCATTCGCGCGATGGCCGAACAGTACGACTTCCGTTGGGAGCGACGCTCGGTACGCGTGACCCTCAGCATCGGCGTTGCCAATCTGCAGCACAATCGTCAGGACAGCAGGAACCTGATCCAGGCGGCCGATGCCGCGCTCTACAAGGCCAAGAGAGCTGGACGGAATCGCGTCGTCGTCGCCGAAACCCCGGCCACCAGGTGAGACCCCCCCACAGACGAACCGCCTCTTCCTTCTTCGACGGCAAGTGAACTCCTGGGGTCCTGGCGCGCAGCAACTCGCCCTTCCCTGCCCTTTCGAGCTTGCCTTGCCAGTTCCCGGCACTTGGCCGCCGGCTGCCCGATCATGGCCAAGCGCCAGAGGCTGGCGGATCGTCGGTCAGCACTCAGCTCAGTGCAGGTCTCCCGCCTTGAGCACGGGCAAGCGCATCACGTCTATGCCTTCGTCGCACAGCATCTCATACTCCTCCTGGCTGGCGTGTCCGCAAATCGAACGTCGGGGTGCCTGCAGATAATGGATCCGGCGCGCCTCAGCAACGAAATCCGGCCCAACGTCCTCGCAGTTGGCCAACAGCAGGTTGGTCAGTTGCTTGTAGGCATCGATCGCCCCACCCTGCGGTGGCGTCCCCGGCACATGCGAAGCCTCGGACCGTGCAGACGGCTTCTGCCGAGCGACGTGCAGCGCTGATGGAACTCGACGCACCTCCAACGAAGCGCACTGCGGGCAGTTGACCAGACCACGATCAAGCTGGCGGTGAAAGTCCTCCGCCGACTGGAACCAGCCTTCAAAACGATGGTCGTGCTGGCACGCAAGGTCAAAGATGATCATCGGGAGGCGCGGAGGAAAGAATTGCGGTTGACGACGGGTACCCGGAGCCGGGGTCGAACCGGCACGACCGCAAGGCCGAGAGATTTTAAGTCTCTTGTGTCTACCTGTTTCACCATCCGGGCGCTACGGGTCATTATACCCGCCCCGAAAACAAAAAAAGGGAAAGTGCGTACGCACTGTCCCTTGACATTCTGGAGCGGGAGAAGAGTCTCGAACTCTCGACCTATACCTTGGCAAGGTATCGCTCTACCAACTGAGCTACTCCCGCATTCAAACGAGGCGTCCGAATCACCCTGCTCCGCGATGAGCAGTCAGCCAGACACGACACATGCTCCGGCCGCCCACGAAGAGCAAGATTATCCATCCCGCTACGAGTGCTGTCAACTGATCCATAGTAGTTTCAGACCTGACGCATGACTCAGCCGAAAGGGAGCCGTTTGCCGGTAGGGCCTGCTTCCGCCGCCTGCGTGTCAATGGCGGTCAAGAAGTGCCGATAGTTGGCTGCGAGGCGTAGAGGGGGCCACCGGCGAGAGATGGTCCATGGCCGAGATAGTTCCGGCATTATGGAGCAACCACCCCAGAGCGCGTCGCCCCGAGGCGACCGCACGCCGACGACGGCATTTTCGCAGTCGCACGCTGTAAGACGTTCGGGTCGTAGACTGATGCTCATGACCGACACCGATGAGACCGCGCCATGAGTTGGCGTTTTCTGTTCAGAGCTGAAGCCCGTAGCCTGTCGCGCGTTCAGGGCCTGGCGTTGAGTGACGATGACGCATTCACCCTGTTCCGCCGCCAGCCTGGGGCGATGGGGAAGACGTGGTCTGCCCGCACTACGGCATGGTCCACCGGCACTACTTCCGCCCAGTGCGCAAGATTTGGCGCTGTGCGGGCTGCCGCGAGGATTTCCCGGTGACATCCGGAACGATTTTCGCCTTCCACAAGCTGCCCCTGCGCTTGCACCTCGCAGCGGTCATCCTGTTCGTGAACGCCGTGAAAGGCATTTCCGCCCTGCAGCTGGGCCGCGACCTCGGCGTGTCGCCCAAGACCGCCTACGTTCTGCTGCACAAGATGCGCGAGAGCCTGCTGTCAATGGCGTTTCATCCCCACGCTCGTAGGGAACGCCGGCAATCTGCGCCAGCGACGGCGATCGCATGCGGTTCATCCCCACGCCCGTGGGGAACGCCGAACTGGCCGCCGGCCTCCCCTGCCGGGCCGAGCAGGTAGCCACCGTACTCCTGGTTGAAATCGATCGGCACCTGATAGCGATTGCGCAACTCGGCAAGATCGCGGTTGAGCGTCGCACGCGAGATGCCGAACTTTTCCAGCAGTTCGCTGCGATAGACGATGCGCCGCCGGCCCAGGAGTTCCTGAATCTTATGCAGGCGGTCGATCCGACGGCTTTCAGTCATGGCTTTCCTCTTCTCCGTGATGACGTACGACTGATCCGGGCCGGATCGGCCACCGGTTCAGCGAGCATGCCGTAGCGAGTTGCGGCTGCGCCGTGCAGGCGCCCTTCCCTAGCGGGTCAGCGCCATGAACAACTCGGGCAGGCGTTGGGGGAGACGTTCGATATGGTCGATCACCGAATAGCGCCGGCCAAAGATGTCGCCGACGTAGTCGTCGGCTTGCCGGTCGAGGCTGATGCAGAAGGTGAAGATGCCCTGCCCGTCGAGTTCGCCGACGGCCTTGCGCGCGTCTTCGATCAGGCGGCGCTCGTCCGGTTCGTCGACGTCCGCCGGCTGGCCGTCGGTCAGGACGAGGAGCAGCTTCTTGCCCGCTGGTCGCGCCTGCAGATAATGCGCGGCGTGCCGCAATGCAGCGCCCATGCGCGTCGAGTCGCCCGGCCGGATCGCCGCCAGGCGCCGTTTGACGGTTTCGCCCCAGGGCTCGCTGAAGCCCTTGAGGTGCAGGTAGCGCACCTCGTGCCGGGTGTCGGAGTGGAAGCCGGCGATGGCGAACGCGTCGCCCAGTTGCTCGATCGCCCAGGCGAGCAGCGCGACGGCCTCCTGACCGAGTTCGAGGATCGTTTGCGAACTCTCCGGAAGCGGGTCGCCAAGCGAGCGCGAAAGGTCGAGCAAAAGGAGCACGGCGAGGTTGCGGCCGCTCGTACGATGGCTGAAGTTGATCCGCGGATCGGGTACGGCGCCGCTGCGCAGGTCGGCCAGAGAGCGCAGCGCGAGGTCGTGATCAAGGTCGGCGCCGTCTTCCTGATAGCGGACACGCACCCGGTCCTGCGGCCGGAGGAGGTCGAGAAGGCGCTGCAGGCGGCGGGCGAGCCGCGCGTGCTTGGTGAGCAGGCGATCGATCAGCGTCGCATCGCCGGGCGCATGCAGGCTTTCGTAGAGGCTCACCCAGTCGAGCCGGTAGCTCTGGCTGCGGTAATCCCACTCGGGGTAGTGACGCGGCGGCAGGTGCATGATTTCGTTCGCCACTTGCCGCGCGCGCGGCGTCGCGAAGAATTCCTCGTCGTCGCTCAGTTCGTGGTAACGCCAGAGGTGGCGGTTGTCGTCGCGGTAGTCGACCCGCGTATCGGTGAAATGGACGGTCGGCAACTGATCGCCGGCGCGGCGCGTGCGCGCGAGGTAAGCCAGCGCGAGCGCCGCCATCGCTTCGCTGCTCGCCTCGCCGCCGGCCATGGTCAGCGCGAAGCGTCCGGCGAAGTCGTGCAGGTCGGCGTCGCGATAGCCATGCTGGGGGTCGAGGATGGCGCGCGAGAGCATCGCCAGACGGTGGCGCAGGCAGCAAACGCGCGTCGGGTCGCAGGCGTCCTCCAGGGGTTGCGGGTGGAGGGCAAGAAAGATTCTTCGCAGGCCCGGGTAGCGGCGGACGATCAGCGTTTCAATGCGGCTGTCTTCGAAGGTCTCGATCGCCAGGCGCTGTTGCGGGCTGAAGTTGTCGGCGATGAGCGGCTGGCTCCAGCGGCGATGACCCGCGATGTGCGCGAGCGCTGCCTGGTAGCGGTCGATGCCGCGTACACCGTGCGCGTCGTCGAGCACATCCGGCAGGCGGATGCCGTCGGCGTCGTAGTAGGGGCAATCGACAGTGGCCGGCGCGGGTCGCTCGCTGGTACCCGGCCAGGTGGCGGTCAGACCGGTCGGATAGGGCACGAGAGGCGCCGGGTCGTCCCACAGCGCGCGTAGCCCGAGGCCGAGCAGATGTTCGTGATCGACCAGCAGCGTGCCGTGCCGCTCGCGCTGGAAGACGGCGCGGCTGTCGGCGGAGTGCAGGCTGAAATAGGCAGATTGCCGCTGCGGGTGCTCCGCATGGGTGCGCACGCCATAGTCCACCCAGTTGCGCAGACCGGCGATCGTCAGGCTGGCGAGCAGAACAGGCGCCTGGGCGAGAAACGCGGGCAAGCCGGGGCTGGCGTAGGTCTGGTGGATGCCGTGTATCGAGCCGGACGTGCGCTGCATCAGCTCGAGCGTCAGGTCGAGGTAGTGCTGCATCAAATCGGCTGCCGCCAGACGGCGGGCGACCCCGGCGAGCGACTGCAGGAAAGGCGCGATCGCCTTGCCGTTCGGCGACCTGGCCAGGCTGTGCAGCGCCTGACGCACCCCCGGCAGCGCGCCTTCGCCGACCAGGCGCGCGATCTGCGGCCATTCGGCAAGGAAGATCAATACGGGTTCGACGCCGCGCCCCATGCGGCCGAGAAAACGCCCGCAGTCGAGATAATCGCTGACGCCGGCGGGCGAAAGCGTGCTCGAGGCGGCGCGCAGGCAATCCGCGAAGACCTCGTCGACCTGTGGGAAGCGGCACGCCAGTTGCGCGCGGCCGCTCGCCAGACTTTGCTCCCAGGCGTCGTCGTGGCTGGCCTCGGCGACCATCCGCCAGGCTCAGGCGAAAACCGCGTCGATCGCCTGCTCGAGCGCGGCGCGCACGTCAGCGTCGTCGGTGATCGGCCGCACCAGCGCCATCCGACACGCGTCACCGGGATCGACGCCGGCAGCGATCAGGCGCGCCGCGTAGACCAGATCGGAAGAGCGTCGTGTAGGGAAAGAGTGTAGATCTCGGTGGTC
>ERZ761603.2699-NODE-2699-length-11926-cov-8.635835_pt1 | contig 11926 bp, 13 predicted proteins | sample MGYA00511879_ERZ761603 | MGnify/ENA primary metagenome ERZ761603 (study PRJEB28899, sample SAMN02850040) | bioreactor sludge metagenome | biome: EBPR Sludge; feature: EBPR Bioreactor; material: flocular biomat | place: Australia: Thorneside Wastwater Treatment... | reverse complement strand
GCTCCGCCTCCAGCGCGCGCCTTTCCTCCAAATGCGCGAACCACTCCGGCAGCTCAATGAGCCTGCCACCCTCCGTGAGTCCGTCATTCAGCGCGGAGAGCGACCACTCTTTTCCCTCCGCCTCCCGCGCTTCGTCACTCGCGGTGAAGGTGCCGCGCGGGGCCAGGTTTTCCCCGCCGCGCAGCGCCTGCATTTCCGCGAGGGCGAAGACGTAATCACTCCTGCGATACCAAAGCTGGCGCGCCGTGACGCGGATGAACTTCGCCCGCGCTCCGCGCGCCGGGATGCACACCAGGTTGGCTCCCGGCGCGGGGTGGAGGCGGTCGGTGACCTCATGCAGCAGCACCGCGTCGCTGAAATCCGCGCGCGTGGCGGCCTCCACCTTGTAGAGCGCCGGGAAGCCGTAGTCGAACCACAGCGGCACCTCCCGCACCCGCGCCGGCACGAGGCGTATCTCATCCAGCGCCGTCATCTCCGGCAGCTCCAGCGTGAGCCATTTTTCCTCATCCGCTTTTGCCGCCACGGCGCTGTGGAAGCCGTGCGTCCCGCCCGCCTGCGGCGTGACCGGCAGGCCCAGCGGCGTGACCATGTCGGTGAGATTGGACCGCGTCCAGGCGCGCGGTGAGTTGCGGCTGCTGGAGCTGCCCACCTGCGCGTCGAGCGCCGCATTTCGTGTGCCGGAGAGCACCAGCATCTCGGCCAGCGCCAGCACCTCCGGGCCGTCCACGGTCCAGGGGTCGGTGGCCGTGAGGCGCACCCGTTTCACCGGCCTTGGCTCGAAGCGCGCCACGACGGGGTAGCAGCCCGGATTTGGGAAATCCTCCGCCGTGCGGTCCATGATGGTGAAGGGCGCGTCACGCTCGTCGAAGACTTCCAGCTTGAAGCGGATGGGAAAGCCGTAGCCCGCCACCACGGCGGACGCGCCCTTCGCCAGCGGCGGCACGAGCACCACGGCATCCGCCAGGGCCGGCCCGGGCAGAGTCAGCTCGATCCAGCGCACATCCTCCGCCGTGGTGTAGCCCGTCTTCAGGCCGACGCGGATGCAGCTGTTCACCAGCGCCATTTCCGCCAGGGTGGAAAGCTCCGTGTCCACTGCGGAAACGCGCGCGTCCAGCCTGCCCAGCTCCGCCCGCGACCAAAAAGCCAGCCGCTCGCTCCAGGCGGGCGGGCCGGCCTGCGCGAGCGTGGCCGCGGCCAGCGTGAAGACGAGGCATCTCATCATGCGTGGCGCCAAGCATAGCGTCATGCATGGAAAAGTCGCATCCCCTGTTTTGGGGAGATGCCGCGCGGGCGTCAGCATGAGTTTGCGCAAAGCGTCATGGCTGCTTCATTCGCGCGTCATGCCGCCCGCCGCACCCCACGCCCCCTGGACCCTTGAAGGCCGCGCGCCTTACGGGGAGGCGGACACGCGGGCGAAGCTGATTGACCCGCTGCTTTACGCGGCGGGCTGGACGGAGGAGCACATCCGGCGGGAGGAGACGGCGGGCGGCATCGAGGTCATCGAGGGCGAGGCGCGGCGGCTCTCGAAGGGGCGGGTGTGGAAAAGACTTCTCGCTCGACTCCGAGGCCGCGCGTCCGCTGCTCATCCCGTATGCGAGCGGCGAGGCGGTGCGGCGGTATTTGGAGGGATTGCGGGCGGCTGATGGTTGAAACATTGCACAATCTCAGGCTGCATTCAAACTAGCCAAATACCTCGCGCCTTCAATTCACCCATCGCCATGATCCCGCCCAAACTCACCTGCGATCAAGTCGCCCGCCTGTGCCCTGGCTTTTCCGACATTCGCGAGATCGGCGCTGGCGGCTTCAAGACGGTCTATGCGGCCACTTGGGGTGGGCAGCCGGAGGTGATCAAAGTCATCAGCATACCTCGAGCCGATGGCTCAACGGACACGGACCAGTTTTGCGAGGAATGCCTGGGCCGCGTGGAGCGGGAGGTCGCCATCCTGCGGCGCTGCACGAGTCCGTATTTGGTCCGCCTGGCTTCCATGCCCCTCACACCGCAAGAGGTGAACGGAAACTGCTATGCCATATACTCCGAGGAGTATCTGGACGGCCCAGATCTCTGGAAGCTGGTGCGGGCCAAGACAGCCAGGCCTGATGAGCGCGAGGTCAAAATGCTGATGAAGTGCCTGCTCCACGCGATCAAGGAGCTGTGGGGGATGCGCTACATCCACCGCGACATCAAGCCGGCGAATGTCATCAAGTTGAGCGACGAGCAGCGCCCATTTGTGCTGATTGACCTTGGAATCGCCTTCGGGCTGCTGGAGACAGGGCTGACCTACAACGCCTCTTTTCGCGATCCACCCGCGACTTTCCGCTATCTGGCACCGGAGATGGCGAATCCCGCATTTCGCTCAAATCTTGATTACCGCAGCGATCTCTACACCGCTGCGCTGACCTGTTTTGAGTATGCGGCAGGCCAGCACCCCATCGCGCGGGACAGTGATGATCTGGTGCGAACAGTGACCCGCGCCCTTCACGACGCGCCCAAGCCGCTGCATCAACTGCGCCCAGATTTTTCCCTCGTCTTTTGCAGACTCATTGACCAACTGCTCAAGAAAAAACCGGCGCTGAGACCTGCGAACCTGGATTCACTCATCAAACAAATGGAGGCCTGACCGATGAAACTCTACGCACAACAAGGCTACGGCACAGGCAGCGGGGATCGTGACAAAGTGATCGCGGGTCTGGCTGCTGGCTACATCCAAGGTGCAATCATCAGCCCCAAGGACTACGGCATTGACCGTGCCACAGAGCTGCTGGAGCGGATGGAGGGCGAACATGCGGACGCGGACAGGCTTTTTGACCCTCAATTCTATGCGTCGGTGATGGCGCACGATGCCGATGGCCGGCTGGGCAAGCTGCTTTCGTCTGACTATGAACCTTACTTTGAGCCGCGCCGAAGGTCCCAACTGGAGAGTGAATCCAGAGTGCGTGATGATCTGCGCGCATGTCTAGGATTTCAGGCGGGACTCGCCGTGACTGCAGCCATTGCCCCGAACATCGTGATCCGGCAGCGGTTCAACTCGATCGAGGCGGTGATCTCCAAAAACTTCATCCGCAACGCACGTCAGGCTTGGAACGATGAGGGGGATGACCGGCCGCTCTTTGTGACGCTGGCGATGGATGCCGAAGCCCTCCAGGAACGCCATGAACTGGAGGAGTTTTTATCAGACATCACAGTGATGGACGAGCCGCCGGACGGCTTTTACCTCCTGGTGAACAATCCCACCTCCGACATCGCTTCTGAGCTGGTTGATGCGCGAACGCTAGCCGGATGGATGATGATGAATCACTCCCTGCAACTCAACGGCTTTCAGGTGATCAACGGCTTCTCAGACATTCTAACTCCTTTCCTATGCGCCGCCGGCGGCACTGCTGGTGCCACCGGCTGGTTCAATACGCAGAAAGTTTTTTCTCTGAACCGCTTCGCGCCTCCTGCCGCAGGCGGAATGCGCCCGGTGCCGCGTTATTTGTCCAAGGGCCTGCTCAACTCGATTCGCTTTGACGAACTGCACAGGCTGCGGGGAAGATTCCCCAACGTGCTGAACGGCCTGCCTACCGATGCCAACTATGACCTGAGCAATGGTTCCCAGCCCGACGACCAACTGGCTGAAGTCCTGCAAACTTGGGATGCCATCTCCAGCTTTGCGACACCAGTCATGGAGAATTGCAATTTATGGATCGAAAGAGCAGAGAGCCTCTACAACGAGATCAACCTCAATCCTGGTTTGCGACTGATGGGGCGGTCAAATGACGCGCACCTGTACTTGCTGCGCGGCGGCGTCGCACTCTTTGCGGAGCTTGCGGAGATTGATCTTTGAAGACAGCATTTCGACTGCCTTCTGACGCGCTTGGGCGCTCAAGGCCCGCACCCGTGTGGGAGTGAAGTGCTCCCGGATCACCTCGCTTTCAGGATCAAAAGACCACAAGCCCACAGCATGCTCCCGAAAAACATGCAGATGCTGGAGCGCGGGCTTCATATTGGAAGCAGGCATGAGCACCACGGCCTTGTCAGCGAAGTAGCGGTAGCGGAATGCTTGCTGGAGCGCCCGCTGCCAGTCTTTGATTTTGGCCTCAAAGGCGATCAAATGCCGCTTCGACAGGCTTTTTGCCAACGAAACCGCTGTGAAGTCCTCCTTGGAACCTTCTGGCTTCCACGCTACCCATAGCAAGTCCGCGACGCCGAATCCGGGCAGGCCAAACTCTCCTGCCGCGAGTCCGTGGTGGTGTTTGACGAACCACGCTTTCTCGAAGGCACGGAGAAAAGCCGCCTCACCCGTCCTCGCCGAAAGGGCACCGGGCAGATTCTGACGGTGCTGATGAGAAGGCTGTTTGATGCGGTGGATGCTGACTTGCATGAACGGATGAACTCTACCTTGCAAACGGACACAGGCACCAGAAGTATTTCATTTTCGTTAAAGAAGTTGAACGCCCTGCCCAGCGCCAGATCGCCGTACGGCTGCGGGAGCAGTTCACGCACCTCCAGCAGCTCCAGAGCACCAGTTCGAAGCCCTCGACAAGCTGCCGGGAGCGTTCTTGCGGGAGGCGTTTGGGAGCCTATAATCGTCTCATCATGAATCGTGCTGAATTTGAAGCCCTGCGGAACCTGCCCGACAAGCAGATCACTTCCGACATTGTTTTTGAACTGAAGCAGCCCACCAGCCCCAATCTGGTGTTTGAAGATGTGAAGGTGGACAATGCGCTGAACTACGACGTGGTGCTCAACGGCACCTACAAGCCCGGGATACCCTCGATCACCTTCAATTTCGTGCTGCGCGGGACCGGGCCGATCTGCCGGGTGTGCGTCAACGGGACCATCCACCCGCCTGTGGGGCGGACGCACAAGCACGACCTGCGCAAGGACAGCGATCCACGCAACAACCTGCCTGCCGCCGTGGCCCGCCCGGACCTCGAAAACCTGCCCACGGTCAAACTAGTCTGGGACATTCTGCTCCAGCAGGCGAACATCAAGCACACCGGCACCTTTAACGAACCATGACGCCTGACTGCTCCAACATCCGCAGCCTCATCACCGATGTCTGCCTCATCACCGCCTGTGACCAGGTGCGTGACGGGTCGCTGCGCCTGGCGACGCCGTTCCGCTACCCGGATGGCTCGCAGATTGACGTGTTTCTGAAGGCCGCTGGCGATCTTTTTGAGGGCTTTGAGCTTTCAGACAAAGGCCAGACGACGGCCTACCTGCTGGACCTGCACGTGAAGCCTTGGACCAGTCAGAAGCGCAAGCAGACGCTGGCGGACATTTGCGCCACCCTCGGCGTGGAGCAGGACGGCGGCGCCTTCCGTGTCAGGCTGGGGAAGGAGGAGATCAAAGACCTCCCAGATGCCATGCTGCGCCTGGCTCAGGTCTGCATTCGCGTGGCCGATCTGGCCTACACACAGCGTCTTCGCTCCCCCGCCGCTCTGACAGAGGATTTTGAGGAGTTCATCGTGGCACTGGACCGCCCCTACCAGTCCGGAGTGAAGATTCCCGGCCAGTATGGCAAGGAGGTGCCGTTTGATTTCCTCGTGGAAGGGCGGCGTGTGCGCTCGCTGGTGCAGATTCTCACCACCGCCAACCGGTTCGCGGCCCACACGCTGAGCAACGAAGCCTTTGCCCGCTGGTATGACATCACGCCATCCCGCAACGACTACCAATGCCTCACCGTTTATGACTCCGGCAATGACGTTTTCCGCGAGGAGGATCTGAAGCGGCTCGAAAGCGTTTCAAGCATCGTGGGCTTTCCGGCTGAATCGGACCGCCTGAATCTCTCACTCGCCGCATAAACATGGCGGCTGTGGGAGCAGTTCACGCACCTCCAAAAGGCCCTGAGCACCCAGCTCGAAGCCCTCGACAAGCTGCCGGGCGCGTTCTTGCGGGAGGCGTTTGGGAGTTTGGCGGGGTAAATCACGTTCTTTCGCCACTCATGACCTTTGTGCCACCGCATCATCATTGGAAGCCCACCCGCATTCGCGGTCTCGTGCAGGCTTTGCCCTCGGGATCAGAGGCGCTGCTGGTGGAGACGGACGCTGGCGCGGCCTATGCCAAGCTGCCCGGTGGCAAGGAAGGCCCACACATCCTCGCCTGCGAGCTGGTGGGCACCCGGCTGGCGGCACTTTTGGGGCTGCCGGTGCTGGATTGGGTGCTGATGCCTTATCCGGGCCAACCGGCCCTGAAACTGAGATCCGGCAGGATGGCCCAGGCGGGAACGGCCTGGCTGACCCGGAAGGTGAATGGCTTTGGCTGGGGTCGGGAAGCCTCAGACCTGAAACACATCTCCAATCGGGCCGACATCGCCAAACTGGTGATTCTGGACCAGTGGACGCGGAACTGTGACCGCTACCGACCGGAGCCGAAACTGCGCGTGAACGAGAACAACGTCTTCCTCAACCGGGAAGGTGCTCCGATCGGCCAGTTCATCCTCATGGCGATGGATCACACGCACATTTTCACCTGTGGCGGGCCGCTGTCGCGGGACATGGCCAAAATTGATCTCGTGAAGGATGTGACGGCGTTTGGCCTGTTTCCCGAGTTTGAGGGCGCCATCCAGCGTGCGGACGCCGTGGCGGCGGCAGCGGCTCTGGCGGCGGTTACGGACGAGGCGATCCATGAGATCGTGGCCTCCATCCCGGCAGATTGGGAGGTGGACGGCACGATCCGGGCTGCGATGGAAGATTTCCTGCGCCAGCGCCGTGACTGGCTGTCGAAAACTTTTGTGTCCCGACTTTTTCCCCAGGACGAACTTGCGCTAGAATAGACCACTCCAACCACCATGAACACACCCACCACCGGCTACTACAGCCTGATCCAATACTGCCCGGACCGGATGCGTCTGGAGGCAGCAAACATCGGGGTGCTGCTGTTTTGCCCCGAGCGGAAATTTCTCCAAGCCAGGCTGGCATCGTCCAACCGGCGCATTGACCGCTTCTTCGGAGCGGAGGCGGGGGATTTGAAGCAGATCAATGCAATGAAGAAGATTCTGGAGCACCGTCTGGCTGCCGAATCGCAGAAAATTCAGGATGTGGAGGGACTTCAGCACTTTGCCGAACTGCTGGCGAACGAGATCGTGATCACCGAGCCTCGTGCGTGGCTGGTGGAGGAACCTGAGGTGGAGCTGGCACACCTGTACGAGCAACTGGTGGGCCGGTTCATCAAGTCGGAACCAGGACCTGAAAAGCTGCTGCTGGAGAAGCTGCGACTCCAGCTTGAAACGCCCCGCATCCAAGCCGTGCTCAAGCGTGACGTCGTGGTGAAGGTGCCGGTGTTCGGAAACGAACTGAAAGTGCCCTACGCCTACCAGAATGGCCGCCTGAACCTGATCGAGGCGCATGAGTTCAACCAACAGCGGGAGCAGGATATCATCCGCGACGTGCTGACGAAGGCCGCCCAGGGCAACCTCATTTACAAACATCCCGACCCGGAAGCTGGCGAACGTCAGCTTGTGGTCGTGGCCTCCTTTGGTCGTGCCGCCGTAGAGCACCGCCAGCAGGTGGAAACCGTCCTGCGGGATCATCATGTGACCTTTGTGCCGGACACCGGGCTGGCTGACTTGGAGCGGCAGATCGCGGAGACGGCGCATTGAGGCAGGTTTTAGCCCCTGTTAGTCGTCGAACTACATTTAGTCCGACGACTAAATGTAGCCTCCAGGCTGAACACCACTTAATCCATGCCCAAACCCGCCAAACCGAAGCCCAAAACGACCACCCGCTCCGGGCTGGACAGCGCGATCTGGGGCGTGTGTGACATTCTGCGGCGGTCGAACTGCGCGGGGGCGCTGCAGTATGTGCCGGAGCTGACGTGGATCCTTTTCCTCCGCATCCTGGACGAGACGGAGGAGATCGAGGCGATGAAGGCGGCGGTGGTGGGCGCGGAGTTCCGGCCCTCGCTGGAGGCGCCGTTTCGCTGGCGGGACTAGGCCGCGCCGGAGGCCCCGGAGCGCAAGAGGCTGGTGGAGAGCACGACGAACGCCTTTTACGACTTCGTGAACACGCTGCTCATCCCGCACCTGAAGGCGCTGCGGGACAAACCGAATGCCACGCCGCGCCAGAAGGTGATGAGCGAGATCATGTCCAGCGTGGACCGCACGCGGGTGGACACCCAGCGCAACCTGCTCGATGTGCTGGACAAGATTCACGAGATCAGCCTCGACACGGTGGACGACACGCACGTCTTCGCCCTGAGTCAGATTTACGAGGGCCTGCTGCTCAAGATGGGCGAGAAGGGCAATGACGGCGGGCAGTTCTTCACTCCACGCGAGGTCATTCGAGCAATCGTCGAGGTCATCGCGCCCAAAGTGGGGGAAACCGTGTGCGATCCCTGCTGCGGCACGGGCGGCTTTTTGGCGCAGGCGTATGAGTTCATGCGCGGACAACTCGGCGAAAACGCCACCGGCGACCAGATCGAGACGCTGAAGCACAAGACCTTCTACGGCCGCGAGAAAGAGAACCTGGTCTATCCCATCGCCCTCGCGAACCTCGTGCTGCACGGCATTGATGAACCGCACCTCTGGCATGGCAACACGCTGACCCGCGAGGAAATCTACGGCGGTCTCTATCAGAACGCGCCGGGGCAGTTTGAGGTGATTGTGACCAATCCGCCCTTTGGCGGCAAGGAGGGCGAGGACGCGCAAACGCGCTTCGCCTACAAATCCCGCGCCACGGAGGTGCTTTTCCTCCAGGATGTGATGGAGACCCTGAAAACTGGTGGGCGCTGCGCCATCGTGCTGCCGGAAGGCATCCTGTTTCAGACCAACCAGGACGCCTTTGTGAAAACCAAGCGCCGCCTGCTCGACACCTGCGACCTTTGGTGCGTGCTCAGCCTGCCCGGCGGCGTCTTCACTGCCACCGGAGCCGGTGTGAAGACGAACGTGCTTTTTTTCACCAAGGGCAGGCCCACGGAGAAGATTTGGTATTTCGACCTCAGCGATGTGAAGGTGGCGAAGAAGACGCCCTTCACCCGCCAGCAACTCGCGGAGTTCTACAAGCTCCTGCCTGACCGCGCTGACAGCGAACGAAGCTGGACCCTCGACATCGCGAAACGCCGCCGTGACGCCAAGACAGAGGCCGACAAGCTCCGCGCCACCACCGCCGAGCCGAAAGCCCGGCTCAAGAAGCATCAAGAGCAGCTCGATCTGCTCAAGAAAGCCAAAGCCAAGCCCGAGAAGCTGGAGGAGGTCAAAAAGCTCATCACCGCCTGCGAACGCGAAATCCGCGAGATCGAGTCCAAGGCCCAGACCATCGAGGATGCGGCCTTTGACCTCAAAGCCGTCAACCCCAGCGCCAAAAGCACCGAGGACACCCGGAGCAGCGCTGAGCTGATGGATTTGATCGAGACGAAGGGCAGGGAAGTGCTGGAGTTGCTGGGCACTCTGCGGAGTCTTTGAGGCATTTTATTCGCATCCCCTGTTTTGGGGAGATGTGAAGGCGGGGGGAAGATGCGTTGATGGGAGTGATGAAAGTCACCTCTCTTTTTGCATTCCTCATTCTCGCCGTGGCGGCGCATGGCCAGACGGCTGACGCGCCTGCTGAGAAAAAAGCGCCGGTCCCCAGCACCAAGGTCATCCCGCCGGACATCAATGGTTACAAAACCATCATCGCCCCGCCGGAGAATCCCGCGCCGTTGAAGATCGCCATCTTCGAGGGCAAGGGCGCGCCGGGCGGCGGCATTGAGAATGTCTGCGCGAAGGTGGAGCTGATGCCCGGCTCGACGATCACGAGGCTGAAGCCGGAGGAGATCGCCAGTGGCGGGTTGAAAGGCTATGACGTCGTCGTTTTCTCCGGCGGCAGCGGCAGCGCGCAGGCGGCGAGCCTGGGGGATGAGGGCAGGGAAAAGGTGCGCGAGTTTGTGAAGGACGGCGGCGGCTATGTGGGCATCTGCGCGGGCGCTTATCTCGCGTGCTCGAATTTTTCCTGGGGTCTCGGCATTCTGAACGCCTCCACCGTCTCCAGCAAATGGATGCGCGGCAGCGGCTACATGGACGCGGAGGTGACGGTGGATGGCGCTCCGATCCTGGGACCGGTGGAGGGCGTCTTTAAAGTGCGCTACAACAACGGCCCGATCATCAAGCCCGGCACGCGCGCCGACCTGCCGGCCTACCGCCCGCTGGCGCTCTTCCGCTCCGAGGTGGCGAACAATGGCACGCCGGCGGGCGTGATGGTGAACTCCCCCGCGCAGGCCGTCTCCACTTTTGGCAAGGGGCGCGTCTTCATCTCCAGCCCGCACCCTGAGAACACCCCCGGCCTGGAGCACCTCATCCCGCGCGGCATCTACTGGGCCGCCGGGAAGCTGGCGGAGAAACCCCTCGTCCACATGCCATGAGGGCGGTCATCCACATCGCCGCCCTGCTGTGCGCGCTCGTGGCGGCGCGCGCGGATGACGACCGGGCGGCTTGCAAGACACCCTGCACCGTCGAGTTCAGCTCAAGCCCGGGGGAGCTGGTGCTTCACCCAGGCCAGCCATGTGTTGAGGATCATCCCGGACGGCATGTGAAAACGCGTGCGCGCCTCGGTGGCGCGGGGCAGTGACCCGCGAAGGGGCGCGCATTCCGGCGTCACTGCCGCCGGCTACAGGGGGCCCCGTAGGCGCGCTTGCCAAAGCGCGATCTGCGTCCCCGCTCGCACGCATAATCCCCGCACTCTGGCGAACGCGCCTGCGGGGCGGCCGCGCTTGAGGATCACAGGATGCGGATCTGGGCGGGGTCACTCCACACGCCCTTGATGTTTTTGATGCCCAGGGTGCGCACGCGCGCCCAGACCACCGCGCCCGGCGGGAAGCCCGTGATCTCCGCGCGCCCGCCTTTGATGATGCCTTTCTGCACCCAGTCCGCCTCGTTGTTCGGATCACCCGCGCAGGTCTGCACCTCGTTGGTGCTGTTGGGCTTCCGCGGTTTGTAGCGGGCGATGAAGCCGCCTGGCAGCCCGCTGTGCCTCAGGCGCAGGTTCGCGGGCGCGCCGGGCGGCGTGGTGTCCGGCGCGCGGTTCACCTCATAAAAAGGGAAGCCGCTTTTCTCCACGATCCCGCCATCTCCCTTCGCCACCACGTTCACATAATTGCCGAGCGAGTTCAGCGTCTCCTCCAGCAAGTCACGCGCCGCCTTCAAGGCCATCACATCCGCCCTGGCCAGGCTGGCGCGGGCCACCAGCCTGGCTTTGTAATCGGTGATCCGCTCCTGGAACGTGGCCATGTCCACGGGCGGAGCGTCAAAGATGGCGGCGTTGAGCGTCATCTTGTCATGGATGACCTGCGCCGCCGGGCTGAGTTTGGCGGCGGTGTGATTTTTGAAACTGACGGCGGCTTTGATGGTGCTCATGGCGATGCGGGGTGGCGCCGGCGGCGTGTGGCAGGGCAACGCGGCGGGCATGGTTCAGCATGGGTTTGGAGGTTTCCGGGTCTCGCCGCCTCCCCGGCGGCAAAAACACGCGCCCCGGCGGACAGCCGCACGGCGGACCCGCGCGGACACAAGAGGGAGCGCTGGAAAAACATGCTGCCCCGCATCCCTCCCAGGCTCAGAAGGCCGGAACCCTTGCTGGATTGCACCGTCCCCCATTGGAAATGCCGCTTTCCCAATTGGAAATGCGCCGTCCCCCATTGGAAATGCCGCGTTCCCAATTGGAAATGCGTCGTCCCCCATTGGAAATGCCGCGTTCCCAATTGGAAATGCGCTGTCCCCCATTGGGAAAGCGGCAATCCCAATTGGAAATGCGCCATCCCCCATTGGGAATGTGGCGTTCCCCATTGGAAATGCGCCGTCCCCCATTGGAAATGCCGCGTTCCCCATTGGAAATGCGCCGTCCCCCATTGGGAATGTGGCGTTCCCCATTGGAAATGCGCCATCCCCCATTGGAAACGAGCCATCCCCCGTTGGAAAAACCGCATCTTGACCATCGAGCGCGTTCTTCCCAAACGCGAATCCCATGTCCTCACCGC
>ERZ761603.2698-NODE-2698-length-11927-cov-69.538915_pt1 | contig 11927 bp, 9 predicted proteins | sample MGYA00511879_ERZ761603 | MGnify/ENA primary metagenome ERZ761603 (study PRJEB28899, sample SAMN02850040) | bioreactor sludge metagenome | biome: EBPR Sludge; feature: EBPR Bioreactor; material: flocular biomat | place: Australia: Thorneside Wastwater Treatment... | reverse complement strand
AATTTTCTGTGGCTCCCCGACCTGGGCTCGAACCAGGGACCTACGGATTAACAGTCCGACGCTCTACCAACTGAGCTATCGAGGAACACGAGACGGCGGATTCTAGCCACTCAGTTGCTGTTCGTCAACCCTTGCGCACGGCGCGCGCGATTACCGGAAGACCACCGCAAGCACTGGCAGCGGCCTGTACTCGACACGGGCCAACCGCCGCATGGGTACGACACGGCATCCCGAGCCACCGCGACCCGGTCGGTGCTTGCGGACTCTTGCCGTCCGTGTCGAAAAGCCATCGGTGCAGGTGACGATGAGCCGAAACGATCAATACCGGGAGAAAACATCTTGCCGGCACCGGTGGCGGTGACCTGTCATCGATCAGGCCGCTTCGCCTGCCGCGATCCTTCCGGTTCCTGGCCCGACAGTGGCCATCCGAACAGCCAATTCCCAAGCGCAGCAAGTGGGACCATAGCCTGCACGGAAACAGCCGCTCCGGCGTGAATCTGCAGTGGCGCAGACCACAGCGGCTTTTCCCGCACCCCAACAAGGTGCACAATGCGATCTTGTCGAACCAAAAGCCGAACATCTCTACCCATTGTCGCCACGGCGCTGCTGAGAACATGGACCCTGAGCTGATTGACCCCGAGCTGATTTACGCAAAGACCGCGTCCGGCGAGGAGGCCATGCTGCAGAGGACGCGGGTGGTCCAGAGAAACGTGCGCATGGTACTGATCCTGGTTGACGGAAACGCCACCGTGGCCGAGCTGTGCAACAAGACCGGCAACGCGCAGCTTACCGAACATGCGCTGCTCGAACTCGAAGACGACGGCTTCATCGAGCGACGTGCCGATGAGGACTCGGTGTGGATCCGGGGCCGAAAGCCTGGCCAGAAGGGCAAGGGCGGCTCAGCGCAGCCGGTGTCCGAGTTCTCCGTCTTCGGCGACAGAGAGACGCCGGAATCAGGCGCTTCATCGCTGTCTGGCGACGACGTGACGAGGATCATTCCGTTCCCGGAAGGCCGTACGGGCCGGCCCTCGACGGAGCCGCTGTCATCCAGTTCCCTGCCGCCGAGCGCGCTTACGCCACCGCATTACCCGGTCGGCCCCCAATCCGGCACGGTCTTCCTGCCGAAAGCAGAGGCCATGTCCGAGGGGCCCGCCGCGGCGGGCGGGACGGCGCCGCCGGTTCCTTCACTTTGGGGTCGTCTGCAGGACTGGCTGTCGGAAGTTGGCTCGGATCTCAAGCCGATACGACGTGGTCAAGTGCGTTTGCACCTCACCTGGCCGGTGGTGATCGTCCTCGGCGTATTGTCCTTGAGCGCCCTGCTCGCGCTGCTCGTGCTGATCGCCTGGGTCTTTCCATACGGCCGCTATCTGCCCGAGGTGGAAGCAGCGTTGGCGAGGAGCACCGGGCAGAGCGCAAGGGTCGACCAGATGCACGTCACCCTGTACCCGATGCCGGGTTTGCTGCTTACCGATGTTCGCCTTGGCGACCAGGGCAAAGGCGACGCGGTGCGCATTGCCGAACTGCGCCTGCAGCCCGTGCTTGGGACCCTCTTGTCGTCGAAGGTGCTGTTCCGGGAAATGGCACTGAGCGGCATCAGCTTGTCGGCAAAGGACGTCGACAGCCTGGCACGGATCTTCGAGTCGGCCGCGCGCCAGCTGGCCGACGCCGGCGTGCAACGCGTGGCCATCGCCCAGGCGAACGTGACCTTTGCCGGGCTTGGCTTCGACGACCTGAGCGGCGAGTTCGAACTTTCCGCGGACGGGCTCCTGCAGGCGGTGTCGCTGCATTCGCCAGACCGCAGCCTGCAGCTTGATGCCAGACCAACGGCCAACGGGCTGGTGGTCAGTGTTGACGGTCTGGGCTGGCGCCCCTCGCCTCGCTCACGGTATCGCTTTGACTCGTTCAGCCTGAAGGGCACCATCGACGGTTCCGTCCTGGTCATCGACAGTATGGACATGCGAGTCTTCGACGGCCGCGTCAGCGGGGCATTGATCCTGCGCGGCGACGGGCCGCCGGCGATGGCTGGCGAGATCACCTTCGAGCGAATCAATAGCAAACGCTTCAGCGAGGCCTTGGGAATCGGTGAGCAGTTCGAAGGTGACGCCGCCGGCAAGCTGAAGTTCTCGGCGATGTCGCCCAAGTGGTCAACCGTTTTCTCCGCTGTCCATGCCGATGGCGAGTTCACGATGAGCCGGGGCAGCCTGGGCGGCATCGACCTTCCCGAAGCCGTCCGCCGGGCCTCGGCGACGCCGGCGACGCTGGGTGGCGCAACGCGCTTCGAGCAACTGTCCGGCGCGATCAGGCTGACGCCGGACAGCTATCGCTTCTCGCGTCTGGTGCTGCACGCGGGCACGATGCAATCGACCGGTCAGCTCGAAGTCAGTCGCGATTTGCAGCTGCGCGGCCGGATGGACGTCCAGATGCGCGCCCGCACCGATCAGTCGGCGACGCCGGTGTCGATCAGCGGTTCGCTCAAGACCCCGCAACTGCAGATCAGGTAACAGCTTCTGCTACGCGGACGGCGAGCGTGGGCAGCGGCACGCCTTGTCCGCCGCGCGCCGACTGCACACCCCGCAACCGGAACACCTCTAGAGAACAGCCGCGATCGCGTCGGCGACGTAGTCGATGTTGTTCGTATTCAGCGCCGCCAGGCAGATCCGCCCGGTACTCACCGCGTAGATGCCGAACTCGTCACGCATCCGGTCGACCTGTCCGACGCCCAGCCCGGTGTAGGAGAACATGCCGCGCTGCCGGGTGACGAATGAAAAGTCGGTGCCGACTCCCCTGCCCTGGAGCTTGTCGACCAGGCTGACGCGCATGGCGAGGATGCGCTGACGCATTTGACCAAGCTCTTCTTCCCACATCTGGCGCAGTTCGGGACTGCCCAGCACGGCGGCGACCACCGCCCCGCCATGGGTCGGCGGACTGGAGTAGTTGGCCCGGACGACGCGCTTGACCTGCGACATCACCCGCGCCGCTTCGTCCTTGCTGGCGGCAACCACCGACAGCGCGCCGACGCGCTCGCCGTACAGCGAGAACGATTTCGAGAACGAGCTGGCGACCAGGAACTGCACGCCGGAAGCGGCAAACAACTGCAGCACCTGCGCGTCCTCGTTGATGCCATCGGCAAACCCCTGATAGGCCATGTCGATGAACGGCACCAGGCCGCGCGCGCTGATCGTATCGACCACCTCCTGCCACTGCGCGCCATCGAGGTCGGCACCGGTCGGATTGTGGCAACAGGCGTGCAGGACGACTATCGACCCCGCCGGCAAGGCATCCAGTCCGGCCTTCATGGCGGTGAAGTCGACGCCGCGGCTGGCGGCATCGTAGTAGGGGTATGACTCGACCTGGAAGCCCGCAAACTCGAACAGCGCGCGGTGATTCTCCCAACTCGGATCGCTGATGTAGACCGTGGCGCTGGGCAGCAGTCGGCGCAGGTAATCGGCGCCGACCTTCAGCGCGCCCGTGCCACCCAGGGCTTCGATGGTGAGCACCCGGCCCGCCTCGAGCAGTGCCGACTCCTTGCCGAACAGCAATTTCTGAACGGCCTGGTTGTAGGCGCCAAGGCCGTCGATCGGCTGGTAACCGCGCGGCGGCATCGCTTCCAGGCGAGCCCTCTCGGCGAGTTTGACGGCAGCGAGCAGCGGAATTCTGCCGCTCTCGTCGAAATACACGCCAACGCCGAGGTTGACCTTGGTCGAACGGGCGTCGGCGTTGAACGACTCGGTGAGACCGAGGATCGGGTCACGGGGAGCCATTTCAACGGCGGCGAAGATGGAAGCGGTCATGGATCATTCCTAAGTTGGGCAGCAATCGAACACGGCGACATCCCAGACCGCCCGCTCAACTTCTTCTCGCGGCGACGGCCTGCCTGGAAACAACGTAAAATTCTAGCATGCCAGATCCCGCCCCACCGTCTGAAAAGACACCTTCGGTCAGCTTTGCCGGCAGCCCGTTTCGCCTTTATCAGCCTTTCCTGCCGGCCGGTGACCAGCCGGCAGCGATCGACAAACTGCTTGAAGGACTTGCCGACGGGTTATCGTTCCAGACCCTGCTAGGGGTCACCGGCTCGGGCAAGACCTACACCATGGCCAACGTCATCGCCCGCAGCGGCCGGCCGGCGCTGGTGCTGGCGCCCAACAAGACGCTCGCCGCGCAGCTTTATTCAGAATTCCGCGAGTTCTTTCCCGACCATGCCGTCGAGTATTTTGTTTCCTACTACGATTACTATCAGCCCGAGGCTTACGTTCCGGCGCGCGACCTGTTCATCGAGAAGGACTCGTCGATCAACGAGCACATCGAGCAGATGCGCCTCTCGGCGACCAAGAGCCTGCTCGAACGTCGCGATTGCGTGATCGTCGCCACCGTCTCGTGCATCTACGGCATCGGCGACCGCGACGCGTACCACAAGATGATCCTGACCATGCGGGTCGGCGATCGCATCGGTCAACGCGAAGTGATCAAGCGCCTGGTCGACATGCAGTACGAGCGCAACGAGACCGATTTTCGGCGCGGCACTTTCCGCGTTCGCGGCGACATCATCGACGTCTTTCCTGCCGAGCACGCCGAACAGGCGGTCCGCATCTCGCTGTTCGACGATGAAATCGATGGCCTGCAGCTGTTCGACCCATTGACCGGACATCTGCAGAGCCGCTTGCTGCGGTTCACGGTATTTCCCTCATCGCATTACGTGACTCCTCGGGAGACCGTCCTGCGCGCGATTGAAGCGATCAAGCGGGAACTGACCGAACGCACCGCTTTCTTCCACGCCGAAGGGCGCCTGGTGGAAGCGCAGCGGATCGAGCAGCGCACCCGCTTCGACCTCGAAATGCTCGATCAACTCGGCTTCTGCAAGGGGATTGAAAACTATTCGAGGCACTTTTCCGGCCGCCAGCCCGGCCAGCCACCACCAACGCTGATCGACTATCTGCCGCCTGACGCGCTGATGTTCATCGACGAGTCGCACGTTTCGATCCCGCAGGTCGGCGGCATGTACAAGGGCGACCGATCGCGCAAGGAGAATCTGGTCAATTACGGCTTCCGGCTGGCGTCGGCGCTCGACAACCGGCCGCTGAAGTTCGAGGAATACGAGGCACTGCTGCGGCAGACCATTTTCGTTTCGGCGACGCCGGCCGATTATGAACAGACGCACCAGGGGCAGGTCGTCGAGCAGGTCGTTCGCCCGACCGGCCTGGTCGACCCGCTGCTGATCGTCCGCCCGGCGTCCACCCAGATCGACGACCTGCTGTCCGAGATCAGACTCCGTGTCGGCCTTGGCGAGCGCGTGCTGGTGACCACGCTGACCAAGCGCATGTCCGAAGATCTGACCGAGTACCTCGGCGAACACGAAGTGCGCGTGCGCTACCTGCATTCGGACATCGACACCGTCGAGCGCGTCGAGATCATTCGCGACCTGCGCCTCGGCAGGTTCGACGTGCTGGTCGGCATCAACCTGCTGCGTGAAGGACTCGACATCCCGGAAGTCTCGCTGGTAGCCATCCTCGACGCCGACAAGGAAGGCTTTCTGCGCTCCGAGCGATCGCTGATCCAGACCATCGGTCGTGCCGCCCGACATCTCAACGGCACCGCCATCCTCTACGCCGATCGCGTCACCGGTTCGATGAGTCGGGCGATTGCCGAGACCGAAAGGCGCCGGATCAAGCAGCTCGCATTCAACGAAACGCATGGCATCGTCCCGAAAGGCGTCAGCAAGCGGATCACGGATATCATCGATGGCGTCTATGATGTCGACGACGCCCGCCGCGAACTCAAGGCCGCCCAGCAACAGGCCAATTACCAGGCGATGAGCGAGAAACAACTGGCGCGCGAGATCAAGCGACTCGAGAAAGAGATGCTCGAGTACGCGAAGAACCTCGAATTCGAGAAGGCCGCCGCCGCCCGCGACGAGTTGTTCCGCATTCGCCAGCAGGTCTTCGGAATCAGTGGCGCACACTCCAGCATCGCGTCTTCGTAACCGGGACTGCCCTACCAAAGACCGCCATGCCGGTATACTTGGTCGTGACGGCATGTTCCTTCGAGCACTGAAAACAGAACCGGCAACGCAGCGGCGCCCGCCGTGCAGACAGTTCTCGCATCGCGAAGGAAGTGCACGGGGGCACTGCGACTACTAATGAGGAGTTCGAAGATGACGGAGCAGACGTGGTGGCTGGTAGGCGTCGGCGCCGTGCTTGCCGCCGCGGTGATCGGATTCCTTTTGGGCCGCAGCAAGCTCGGCGGAGCAAACCAACGCGTCGACGCGCTTGAGGCAGAAATTTCGCGCCAGAAGGAAGAACTCGCTGGCTACAAGCGCGAGGTCGAGACCCACTTCGACAAGACGGCGAGCCTCGTTGCCTCGATGGCGGGCTCCTACAGGGAACTGTTCGAGCATCTTTCGTCAGGTCAAGAACAACTCTCCAGCGGCGCTGCGCGCCAGTTGGTCGGGGATCGTGCGGTCGGCCTGCTGGTGGGCGCGCCTGCCGCGGACGAAGCCAAGGATAGCTTGGCGGATACCCCCGAACCGCCTCAACCATCCCCCAGCAACGCGCTTGATCCTGAGGACTTGACGCCTTCATCCGTCGCCGGCCAGCCGGAGCCCGGGAACGTCGCTGCCAAGGCGAACGCGGCGACGCCGGAGTCCGACACCGGCATCGCCAACGCATCTTCGCCGCTGCCAAACGAATTGACACCCGGCGACCAGAGCAAGCCGATAGCCGACAGGCAGGGCTCGCCGGTCGAAAAAGCCGGGGTGACAGCATCGAGCGGTCGCTGATCGCATTTGCCGCCAAGTGATCGGCAGCGCCGTCTTGCGCTTGCGCGTCTGCGCTTTCCGACACCAGACGGCGTCATGGCGGGTCAAGAAAGAAACCACGCGGGCGGTGAAATACAGGGGCGTGGCGCTTCGAGCCCCACCGGCAGCGGTTCGACCGGCAGCAGACTTGCACCGACGGCCATCTCCACCGACTGTCCAGTGCATCTTCGTCACGGCTCCGGATTCCGCACGCCGATTTCGAGCACCTCACCCTCGATCGCGCGAGCGTCAACAACCCGATGCAGCAAGGCATAGGGAACTCGCCAGCGTAGCCCCCCGCACAGCAGCGTCACGGTCTTGTCGTTGAGCCGGACGACCTTGCCGCTGCGTTCCCGCTGCTCGCGGTCAAGGAAACCGAGCACCTCACCGACCGCGACCTCGTTGCGGCCAAGTCCACGGCGCACCTGTTCGCGGATCTGGACATCGGCGCCGTCGAGGTTGATCGAGGCATAGGAAATCAACCAGCGCGTCTGCGTCGCGATGTCCAGCACCAGCGCCTGCTTGCGGCGCAACTCGATAATCCTCGCCTGGCAGGCGGCATTGGCCTGACTGTCGAAATACTCGACGACCTGACCGACGCGCAGCCGCCCGCGGACGGCGTCGACCCACTGCGGCTGGTCGAGGACCCGGTTGATCGCCGCCCGCATGCGGAACAGTTCGAAGGCCGAAGCCTGATTCAGCGCTTTGAGTACATCGGAGAAATTCATCCTCGCATCCCTCGCTAACAGCCCGGTAGCGGCTCCCGGAACAACCTGCCACCGCTCACGCGATCGCGGCCTGTAACACGTAGCCCAGAACCGAGCAGCCGGCGATGACCTCGATCACGTTGCGCTTGTAGCGGAACAGCGCCAGCGCCGCCAGGAGCGCGACCAGGGCTGAAAGCCCATCGAAGCTACCCGCGAAGCCACTCGGCCACAACACGTGGTAGCCGAGGAAGATCGCCAGGTTGAAGATCACGCCGACGACCGCCGCGGCGATCGCGGTCAGCGGCGCGGTGAATTTCAGGTCGTCGTGCGTAGACTCGACCAGGGGCCCGCCGGCGAGAATGAACACGAAGGAGGGCAGGAAGGTGAACCAGCTGACCAGCGCGGCGGCGGCTGCCCCGGCCAGGAAGAGGTTTTCGGGGCCGAAAACCGCCTTGACGTGGCCACCGACGAAACCGACGAAGGCCACCACCATGATCAGCGGCCCGGGCGTCGTTTCGCCGAGCGCCAGCCCGTCGATCATCTGGGTCGCGGTAAGCCAGCCGTACTCGCCGACCGCGCCCTGGTAGACGTAGGGCAGCACCGCGTAAGCGCCGCCGAAGGTGAGCAGCGCGGCTTTGGTGAAGAACCACGCCATTTGCGGCAGCGTGTGCTGCCAGCCGAAGACGGCGATCAACAGGGTCATCGGCAGCAGCCAGAGCAGGACACCGACGAGGGCGACGCGCGCCAGCCGTGGCCACCGGAATACGGCATGCGGTGGCGGTGGCGTGTCGTCGTCGATCAGCGCCGTGGCGAAAGACCGTGCCGCCTTGCCGTGACCACCGCCCGCCGTGAACTTGTCGGGGGCGATCCTGCCGCCTAAGAAGCCAATCAGTGCGGCAGCGGCGACGATCGCCGGGAACGGCAGGTCCAGCACGAAGATGGCGATGAAGGAGGCCACGGCCACCGCCCACAGGAACTCGTTCTTCAGGGCGCGCGAACCGAAGCGTTGAGCCGCGTGCACGACGATCGCGGTCACCGCTGGCTTGATGCCGTAGAACAGACCGGCGACCATTGGGGTCGCGCCAAAAGTGAGGTAGATCCACGACAGGGCAATCAGGATGAACAGCGAAGGCAGCACGAACAAGGCGCCGGCGACAATGCCGCCCGCGGTACGGTGCAGCAGCCAGCCGATATAGGTGGCCAGTTGCTGGGCTTCTGGTCCTGGCAACAGCATGCAGTAGTTGAGGGCATGCAGGAAACGCCGCTCGGAAATCCAGCGGCGCTTCTCGACCAACTCCTGATGCATGATCGCGATCTGCCCGGCAGGCCCCCCGAAGCTGACAAAACCGAGCTTGAGCCAAAACAGCAAGGCTTCCCGAAAACCGGCTGGCGCGGGACCAGCGTCGTGGCCTTCGGAGCGGGCGACTTGCCTGACTTTCGGGTTGTCCATCGCGCGAGCGGCGTCTTCGAGAAGAAGGACAGCAGTGTAGCGAACCTATGGTCGCCCGGGGTTGGAAATTGGTTCTCGTCGACCACGGCGGCCATCGTCCCGCCGTGCCCTGCATCGAAGACTCCAGCCCGGTCGTATTGACATATCCTATCCTGGTGGATAGGATAAAGCGCATGACTGCACACCCGTCGCATCCGGAAATCGTCAAGCGGCTGAAGCGCGCTGAAGGCCACCTCAGGAGCATCGTCACGATGCTCGAGGATGATCGCGACTGCCTGGCGATTGCCCAGCAACTGCAGGCGGTCGAGCGTGCCGTCGCCAGCGCCAAGAAGGCGCTGGTGCACGATCATATCGATCATTGTCTGGAGCACGCGGTGCGCGAAGGGTCGCGCAGCGCAGACGATGCCATCCACGAGTTCAAGGAACTCACCAAGTACCTGTAACCATCTGGCAAGGACCTGACATGCGCAGCACCGACCTCTCACCCTGGACCCACACGCACGTCTTCGACGAAGGCAATCTCGCGGCCGAGAAGGGCACCCGTCTGGTAATGCTGATCACCGCGCTGACGATGGTCGTCGAAATCACCGCCGGCTGGTGGTTCAACTCGATGGCCTTGCTTGCGGACGGTTGGCACATGAGCTCACACGCCGTCGCGATCGGTCTTTCCGCCCTCGCTTACGCGACCGCGCGACGCTATGCGCACGACCATCGCTTTACTTTTGGCACCTGGAAAATCGAGGTTCTGGCCGGATTCGCCAGCGCCATATTTCTGCTCGGCGTCGCGGCGGTGATGGTCGCCGCGTCGGTCGAGCGCATCATTTCGCCGCAGGCGATTCAGTTTACCGAAGCGATCGTCGTCGCGGCGCTCGGTCTGGCGGTGAATGTGGCGTGCGCGCTGATTCTCAACGGCGCACACGACCATGGCCATTCACACGGGCACGATCACGATCACGGGCAGCACCACGGGCAGCACGATGATCACGCCAGCCACGCCGACCAACACGGGCATGCCAGTCACGACCTCAATCTGCGGGCAGCCTACCTGCACGTGGTGGCCGACGCGGCGACCTCGGTGCTGGCCATCGTCGCACTGCTCGGCGGCATGCTCTACGGCTGGGACTGGCTGGACCCGGTGATGGGAGTCGTCGGAGCGATCCTCGTCGCACGCTGGGCGATCGGGCTGATCCGCGATACCAGCCGGGTGCTGCTCGACTGCGAGATGGATCACCCGGTGGTCGAGGAAGTTCGCCAGGCCATCGCCGAACACCACGTCTGGCCGACCAGCCCTCAGATCGTCGATCTGCACGTCTGGCGAGTCGGCCGTGAGAAGTTTTCGGTAATCGTCAGCCTGACGACCGCCGACGCCAGCGTAACGCCGGAAGCAGTCAGGCGGGTTCTCGCTCAGCACGACGAACTGGCACACGTCTCGGTGGAGGTCAATCGCGTCTGAAGCCGCGGCGAAGGAGGCTGCTGCCCGGCCATCGCCGCGTAGCGCCCCACCCCGCTGATCAACCGGCCAGCGACGAAGGCAGCCGCGCCCGGCCCGGAAAGGCCCGCCCTACCCCACCACTGCGCGCCCGGTCGGCTTACTCGGCTGGAAACCCTGCCCGCAACTGGGCGACGATCCATTGCGCCTCGGCCTCCGTAAGGAAGCGATGCCAGGGCGGCATTGGCGTACCCGGCCGCCCCCCATGAATGGTGGCGACCATCGAGTCGACCGGCTTGTCGCGCAGCGCCTCGGGCGTTAAGGCGGGGCCAAGGCCGCCCTGCAACGTCATTCCGTGGCACGAACCGCAATCCTGGCGAACGAGGTGGACGAGCTGTTTCTGTCGTTCCGGAGACGGTTCGGCCGGCGCCAGGACGGCTTCGGCAAGCGCCACGGGAGAGGCGACCAGCAGCAACAGGGCAAACACAGAGGGCATGGCGAGAAACTCGATCGGGTGGCTGCTGCGACAGAAAATCGCATGCAGGGAAGCTGGCAAGCTGACCGGCGATCGGTGGACTCGGCAGCCGCTCAGCTCGAGCCAATTCTATCCGAAGAAGCGAGAGCCGCGCCTGCCTGCGCCAGCCGATCATCGACGACACGGACCAGGAACCCGGTGAAGACCGTCGATTGCCAGAGTCACTGGCTCGCACACAGCGATCTCCCGAGCCGCGGGTCGAAGTCGAATCTAGTGGAAACGTGGCACGCAGGAGCAGGCAATGGCGCGGCTCCCTGTATCATGTCGCCTTCGCCATGCAGCGAATCATTAGCCACCGCGGGTAATGCGTCAGCGGAAAACGAGCCACCCGCTGCTCATGAAACCGGTACACTCCCGACGTCGCGTCACTGCCCGGCAAACGGCAGGCTGCCGGGGTATCCGCGCAAGCTGTGAGGAACGGTACAGGATCAGCACCCGACAACCCGCCCGGCCTGCTTGCCGAACTCGCACCTGGCTTGTCGGGAAGTGCCTCGGTGGTCGACAGCGCGCGCTAGCCGAAAAGGATTTTCTTGCAATGACAATTTTGGGAACTCTCCGACGACTTGTCGGATTCGGCCAGGCCGACCAATCCAAACCCTCTCTTCCAGAGACCGCCGCCTCCCCCGGCATCGATTTGGGCGCTGAGCACAGAAAATGGATTGCTCTCGGCGATGAGGGACGGTTTTTCGAAGCCATCAATCTATGCCTGGCGACGGTCAGCGATCCCGACGAAAACTTTCTCGCCTCGTCGTTTCTCGGTTATGCCTATTTCCAGACAACAAAATACGATCTGGCGATCAAACACCTGGAAATCGCCCTCAAGAAGAACCCCGGTGATTATTACGCGGCATTTTTTCTTGCCAACGGCCTGAAGGCAGTGGGAAGCAAGCAGGAGTCGCTGGCGTGGTTTACCGCTTGCTTCAGGAACCATCCCAGCCATGCGGAGGAAATATGTGATGCCGCCATGCAGACCGCTCTGGAAATCCCGGAAACGGAAGAAAGCACAAGCTTTTTCA
>ERZ761603.2697-NODE-2697-length-11933-cov-7.249705_pt1 | contig 11933 bp, 12 predicted proteins | sample MGYA00511879_ERZ761603 | MGnify/ENA primary metagenome ERZ761603 (study PRJEB28899, sample SAMN02850040) | bioreactor sludge metagenome | biome: EBPR Sludge; feature: EBPR Bioreactor; material: flocular biomat | place: Australia: Thorneside Wastwater Treatment... | reverse complement strand
GCGTACACCTCGGCCGGTTTGTTGGAAATGGCGACCCCTCGTTCATACCCCGTGCCGACAAACGGGGCAAAACGGCGCACCACCTCATCGTACCCTTTGGCCCTGGCGTATTTTTTGTTGGTCAGGTCAATGGCAAACAGGGCGTAGAACCAGCGGGGAATGCTGAGCATCGTCTCGGCCGCCTGGGCGATGTTGCGGATGAGAATGGCGTTGGGCGGCAGTTCAGTGCGCCAGGCAGTGTCTAACGCGTAGGCGGATTTGTACAGGTGGCTGCCGCCGCAAATGCCACAAATGCGCGGCGTGACGATAAGCCCCGCCTGGGGATCTTTGCCGCGCAGGATAATTTCGAAGCCGCGAAACATGGCGGCTTCTGTCCAGGCATCCACCACCACGTTGTCTTCGATGGTGACACGCACGTCCAGGTCGCCTTCAACGCGGCCAACAGGGCTAATTACCATATCTTTTGTAGCCATCTTCTTCTCCTTAGACGACGAACAGGTCTTCTTTTGTCCACTGCGGCGCGGCGACGCGAGCGGCGGCCGAATGGGCCATGTAGGTAACGTGGTCGGTGCCGTAGGGCACTTCTTTGGGTACAGAACCGCTGATCTTCTGCGTTTTGAACACCGTGCCGGGCATCAGGTCAAAATGGGGGAATTCCGGCTCGGTGCAGCCGATGCAGGGCATCCCGGCGCGAGTCTTGGACGACTGCCGGTTCCACAGGATGCGGTTGCAGGAGGAGCGGGTCACCGGGCCACGGCAGCCGAGTTCGTAGAAGAGGCAGCCGGTGCGGGTGCCCTGGCCAAATTCCACTGAGGACTGTTTGTACTCAAAGAACTGCACGCGGGTGCAGCCGGTTTGGGTAAAGGATTTGAAGAAGGTCTGGGGACGGCCGAGTTCATCCAGGGCCAGATCGCCCGCGCGGCCGGTGGCAATGGCTACCAGGATTTGCACCACCCAGTCGGGATGGGTGGGGCAGCCGGGAATGTTCACCACGGGCAGGCCCATCTTGGAGCGGAAGTTGGCCCCAAGGAAGCCGCCGTTTTCCCGCTTGAGGTACTGCAACCCAATCGAGTCCGACGGGTTGGGCGCGGTGGCGGGAATGCCACCCCAGCAGGCGCAGTCGCCGAGGGCCACCACAATTTGGGCCTGGGCCGCCAGTTCACGCACCCAATCCATCATCGGCCGTTCGGCAAACATGTTGTAACGGCCAGTGCCATTGGGGGCCTGGATGACGGTGCCTTCAAACACAAAAATGTCGAGCGGGGTTTTGCCGGTGGCGCAGTCCATACAAATTTGTTTGGCCTGTTCGCCCAGCTCAAAACCCAGCGACGGATGCCACAGCACGTTGATGCCAAAATCGGTGACGAGGTCAACGGCCGTTGGCTCCTCTGCACAAAGAAAGGACATGGTGTTGCCACTGCATGCCCCGCCTTGAAGCCATAATACATTTGCCATATAATGTTCCTCCATTTGCTTTCAGTGGCCAGGCATTGGTTTTGCCGCCGGTGCCTGGTCCCTGATTTATGAATGATGATTCTCTAACTGCTGCCCAAACCGTTTGCCAAAATCCACCAGGAAACCCAGCCCACGCTGCACGTCGGGGTCGCCGAGCGCCCGCAGCAGGCCAAACAGCCCCACTTGCTTGGGCGCGGTCTGGTTGGCGTTGTAGCTTTCCACCAGGGCATCCCCGGCATGGGCCACCACAGCCACGGTTTGGGGCGAAAAGATGCCGGAACCCATCAGCGCTGTCACCTCGGCCGAATTCAACAAGCCTTGCAGCTGGTCGGCCACGGTGATGAGCTGGGGCAGGCGGTCGGCGATGGTGGGCAGGGTGGCGGCCATTTGCGGCAGGGCTTCGATCGCCCCGCTGATCAGGTCCAGGTCACCCACGGGGGCCGTCTCGCGCACGCCGCGCACGCTGCTGGCGATGTTTTCGATGATGGTGTCGCTGCGCTGCAAAAAGGCGTCGAGTGAGGCGACGGTGAGGGCGAGGACGTCCATTTTGCTTAGGATGGTTTGCAGGGCAACGGCCGTTTGCGGGTTACGCAGCTGGTCACTCAACGACAGCAGCTCCGGCAGGGCTGCCGTGATGCGCGGCAGGGCCTCCAGCAGCTGGGGCATGGCCGCCGACAGGGTCGCTATCGCTTTTTGCGTATCAACCGGGCTGGCGGGCACGTTGTCGCGCACGTCGCGCACGCTGCTGGCCACGTTTTCGATGATGGTGTCGCTGCGCTGCAAAAACCCATCTAGCGAACTGACGGCAAGGTGAATCACATCCAGTTTGTCTAAGATTTGCAAGAGGAGTTCGGCCGTACCCGGTTCATTGAGCCGCTGCCGCAACCGCTCTTCCGCGCTAAGAACCGCTACTCCATTTCCATACATAAAACCTCCTTCCTAACGTGAATCAAATATTCCAGCCACTCTGCCATGCCCTGTCCTCTTTTGGCCGAGGTTTGCCGAACAGGCACGCCGGGGCACACGGCTTGAATGCTGTCATAGGCCGCGGCGTAATCAAATTCGGCCGCTTCGGCCAGGTCAGACTTGGTAATGATGACGAGATCAGCCGAGTTAAACATGGGAGGGTATTTTTGTGGCTTGTCTTCACCCTCGGTGACCGACAGCAAGACGACGCGCATGGTTTCGCCTAAATCGTAGCTGGAGGGGCAAACCAGGTTACCCACGTTTTCGATGAACAGAAAGTCCAGCTCGGCCAGATCCCACCCTTCCAGGTGGCGGCTCACCATATCGGCTTCCAGGTGGCAAATGCCCGCCGTGACGATCTGCCGCACGGGTGCGCCGCTGCGCGCCAGCCGCCGGGCATCGTTTTCGGTAGCCAGATCACCGACGAGAGCGGCCGTTTTCACGCCGCGTTCGGTTAGCAGGGCCAGGGTGCGTTCCAAAAAGGTGGTTTTGCCGGTACCGGGGCTGGACGCCAGGTTCACCACAAACACCCCCGCCGCCGCAAAACGCTCCCGCAGCGCCTGGGCCAACTGATCATTTTTACTGAGCACGTCTTGACGAATTTCAAGCAAACGCGGCTGCATCGGCAACCTCCAAAGAGACAATTTGCAACTCTTTGCCCTGGACAATCTGGGCCGAGGGCTGCCCGCACACGGGGCAGCGGAAGGATTGAATACCCGGCAGGGTCTGTTCAGCGTTGCAGGTGGGGCAGAAAATGATGATGGGCAGTTCTTCGATGATGAGCTGGGAACCAGCCAGAGGGGTGTTTTCGGTGGCAATGTCGTAGCTAAACAACAAGGATTCTTTGACGACGCCGGAGAGGACACCCAGGCGCAGGTGGACGGCGCTCACCTGAGGGATTTGCGCTTCCTGGACCGCTTCCGTGGCCACTCGAACCAGGCTGTAAGCGATGGACAACTCGTGCATACGGGTGGGAACCTCTTCCTGGACGCTCACGACCTGCATTTTCAGGCCGGGCGTTTGCCCTGCGCAGCTTAAGCGAAAAATGGTCAGGCGGGCACCAAGGAACGGCAGCAATGACTGCCTGACCAAACTGGTATGATATTTGAAGCTCCCTTAGGAAATTGTTCCGGGTGTGGCGCTTGCGGCGGGCATCCCTGCCAGCAGGTTGGTTGAAATAGTGAGCGGAACAGTTGAATTAGCTAGTTGTTGCGGGGAATTTTAGTAGGGGCCATTGGCGGGAACAATAGCAGAATCTATGTATTTTTGTAACTGTACAGGTCTCGTTCCATGCTCTGCGTGGAATGCGGTTGGCGACGCTCCGCGTCGCACGGGACGCGGAGCGTCCTGGTCGTCATTCCCACGCAGAGTGTGGGAACGAGTCGCACTACCTGAATAGATACAACCTGCAAAGGTAGTGTTATGGGTTAAGTGGGGTCTTCGATCTCTTTTAACGGCCGTTTCAAAATAATCAACCCCCGCTTCACCGCATCCCGCACCAGCTCGATCTGGTTGTGCACACCCATTTTTTGCATCACGTTGGCCCGGTGGCGGTTGGCCGTGTGCGGGCTGATCGACATCAAATCGGCGATTTCGTTGGTGGTGTACCCCTCGGCGATGAGCTGGAGCACCTCCCGCTCGCGGGCGGTGAGCTTGGCTGCGGTGCGGGCTGCCTGGCCGTTGAGCCGGTCCAGGTTGATCGACGCACTGGTATACGGCTGATTTTCAGCCAGGGCCGCCAGCGCCTGGAACAGTTCGTCATCCATCGAATGTTTGAGGATGAAGCCGTTGGCCCCATCCCGCAGTGCCTGGATGACAAACTCCTCGTCATCGTACATGGAGAGGACGAGAATTTTGAGGGCGGCATGGTTCTGCCGCAGGCGGCGAATCGCTTCCAGGCCGTTGAGGCGGGGCATGGAGAGATCGATGATGATGATGTCGGCGGGGTGGTTGGCGGCGCACTGGATTGCTTCTTCGCCGTTGCTGGCTTCACAAATGACCCGGTAACGGCCGTTCATTTGCAGCAGGGCCGCCAGGCCGTGGCGCACCACGTAATGATCGTCTGCCAGAATGATGTTCAGTGGAAGTTCGTTCACTTTGCCTCTCCGAGTGGAATTTCGACGGTAACGGCCGTACCCACGTTCAGGGCCGATTTAACAGCAATTTGCCCACCTAACATCTTAGCCCGCTCCTGCATTCCCAGCAATCCCAACCCGTGCCGCTGGCTCTGGCGCACGTCAAACCCCTGGCCATCATCCCGAATGGAAAGGTGGACGTGGCTGGCGTCGCTGATGAGGGCAATCCACACCTGGTTGGCCTGGGCATGGCGCGCCACGTTGGTCAGCGCCTCCTGCACGATGCGGTAACAGGCGGTTTCAATCTCCTGCGGCAGCCGGGTGAGTTGGTCAATGGATTCAAAATGGATGGCGATGGCCATGTGCTCCTGAAAGTCGGCAATGCATTGGTTGAGGGCCACTTCCAGCCCCAGCTCATCCAAAATGGGCGGGCGCAGGGCGTGGGCAATGCCCTTCAGCTGGGCGGTTGATTGGTTCACCTGGCGGCGCAGCCGATCCACCTCTTCCAGCAAGCCAGGGATCTCTGGCGGCACTTTGTGGGCCAGCAGTTGCAGACCGAGCTTGATGCCAATCAGCGCCTGCCCCGCTTCATCGTGCAGTTCGCGGGCAATACGCTGCCGTTCTTCTTCCAGCAGCGTCATCTGCTGCGCGGAGAGGGCTTGCAGCTGGGCGCGTTGGGTTTCCAGCTGGTTGAGCAGGCGGGTATTTTGCAGGGCAACGGCCGTTGTGTTGGCCAATGAAGTCATAAAGGTCACATCCGACCAGGTGAAGGGGTCGCGCCCATCCTGCTTGTTGTGCAGCTCCACAAACCCCAGCACCTCGTTATCGGCACCCAAGATAGGGATACAAATGGCGTTGTGAATGGGGAAAACGGCCGTTAACCGGGCATCGGCCATCGTGTCGGCGGGGTAATCGTTGGTCATGTAGGGCCACTGGTTGCTAAACACCCAGCCGGGCAATCCCTCGTTGGGTCGCCACTCGGCGGCCAGGGGCTGCCAACGGCCGTTGTGCCAGTAGCTGTGGCTGCGAATCGTCTGCTCTTCCACCAGACCCGCCCAGCCAGCCCTGGCCCCAATGAACCCGGCGGCGTTTTCCACCAACCGGCGCATCAGCGTTTCGGTATCCTTTTGTTCGTTCAGCGCCGCGCTGAAGGCCAGCAAATTCTGGAAGGACTGTGCCCAATTTTGCATACCGCCCAGCAGCTTGGCCCGCTCCATGCCCGAAGCCGCAATCAGCGCGATGGTTTGTGCCAGCTGCAAGGCGTGGTCGCCAAAAAACGGCGCGCCCGACGGGCGGTGGCATTCAATCACGCCCAGCACGTGGCGCTGGTGGTTGAGGATGGGCACGGCCAGAACCACGTCGCAAGGGAAGTAGCGGGCAAAGGTGGCCGAGATAGTGGGCGGGTTGGGATGGCTGTCGGGGGAGCGATACGGCCGTAAATGGGTCATCACCCACCCGGCAATCTCGGCACCAGGCGGAATGGCCAGGGGGTGGGAATGGAAACGGCCGTCCTGAAAAACCTGCGAGACGGCCAGCTGCCCCTTGCCCATCACCGCCACAAACACCTGCGCGGCATCCAGCAAGCGGGCCACAAGCTGGGCCAGCTGGCGGCTCAGGCTGTCCATGTCTGGCTCATTGATGACCAGTTGAGCCACCTCTTTCAATTGGGCATGAACCTCGTCAGCGGAGCGGTTGTGAATCATACCTTCTTTGTCACCATACACGTGCTCCGGCCGCATCTCAGTCCCGAAGGGCTGCTCTCCTGACCGCGCCGGTTGGGTGGCACGGCGAGACGCCGGCCACAGCCAGAGAGGCTGTATAGTTACCCTTCTTTTTACAAATATCCGCCGCTTTGTGCAAATCTTTGCCACAATTCAAAATGGGTCTTGAGGATTTCGTGGGGTTTGGACCCCACGAAATCCTCAAGACCCAAAAACAGCTTCCGAAAACAGGCCGGTTAGTGGTATAAATAAGGACGCACATTTGCGTTTTCGATTGGTGCTGTGTAAAAGACCAAAAGCTTTTGGCGTGAAGATGGGCACCACTTGGCTTTTACTTGAACCAATCCCACAAAGGGAGAGGATTGAATGCGAATTGGGATGGTAACAGCCTGTTATAAACCCGTGGTCAACGGGGTGACGCGCATGGTGTCCCTGTACAAAGAGCATTTAGAAGCCGCCGGGCATGAAGTGACTATCTTCACCCTGGGGGAGCCAGACCCGGATGACGAACCCGGCGTGATGCGCTCACCGGGGCTGATGTTGGGCGACTACGGCTACTACATCACCATGCGCTACAGCAGCGAGGCGCAGGCCCTGCTGCAAGAGATGGACATTATTCACTGCCACCACCTGTTTATGAGCGTGGAAATGGCCCACCGCTACGGCCGTTCCCCTATCGTCTACACCAACCACACCCGCTACGACCTGTACACCGGCTCCTACATTTCCCTGCCACAGCCCACCGCCGACGCCATCATGCGCCAGGTGTGGCCTGAATTTACCGACTACGCCGATGTGGTCGTGACCCCCTCGGCCAGCGTGCGCGATGTGATGCTGGAGTTTGGCGTGCGCCGTCCCATTGAGGTCATCGAAAACGGCGTAGATTTACGGCCGTTCCACAACCCCAGCCAACCCCTCAGCAAAACCGACCTGGGCGTGCCGGAAACGGCCGTGCTGGTCACCTACATCGGCCGTCTGTCGCCCGAAAAAGATGTCGACCTCCTGCTGGAGCAGTTTGCCATCGCCAAAGACGTGGTGCCCAACCTGCACCTGATGATCATGGGCCAGGGGGCGGCCCGGGCTGATTTAGAGCGTCTGGCCCGCCAGTTGGGCATTGCCAACAGCGTACGCTTCACCGGGCCGGTAGCCTACGAACAGGTGAGCAACTACCTGGCCGCCGCCGATCTGTTTGCCACCGCCTCCGTCACCGAAGTCCATCCGCTGACCGTCATTGAAGCAATGGCCGCCGGGCTGCCCGTGGTCGCCGTGGCGTCGCCCGGCATTGTAGATACCGTCGTCAGCGGCGAATCTGGCCTGCTGACCACCAAGCCAGATGGCGGCCTGGCCGCCGCCCTGGTGGGGCTGGCCAGCAACGACGCCCGGCGGCAGCAAATGGCCCAGGCCGCTCGCTGCGCCAGCGAACGGTTCGACATCACCCACACGGTGCAGCGCACCCTGGCGCTGTACGAACGCCTACGCGACGAGCGCCCAGACCTGAGGCGCAAAAAGATGCACGGCCGTCGCATTTTTGATGCGGAACGGCTGAAACCCGTGGTAGACCAGCTGGGCAAGCTGCTCTGGCCCGCCGAAAAAGAGCTGTCTAGCCGCCGCTGGTTTTTACCGGCCAGCACGACCCAAATCGAACGGCCGCATGACCAGTAACACCCCCGACAGCAGCGCCCGTAAAAAGCTGGGCAACTGGGGCGAACAAGTCGCCGCCACCCGGCTGGAGGCCGATGGCTACCGCATCGTGGCGCGCAACTGGCGCTGCGCCAAAGGGGAGATCGACCTGGTAGCCCAGGCCGGGGACGGCCTGCTGGTGTTTGTCGAAGTGAAAACGCGCCGGGGCCGCAGCATGGGCCTGCCCGAAGAAGCGCTGACGCCGCACAAAAGCCGCCAGCTCATCCAGCTGGCCGAAATCTACCTGGGCGAACATGATCTAGACGTGGAGTGGCGGCTGGACCTGATGGCCGTAGAGCTGGACCACAGCGGCAAGCTGCTGCGCTGCGAGCATATTCAGGATGCGGTGTTGGGATGGTGACGGGGTGACAAGGTGACAAGGTGAAGGGGTGACAGGGTGAACGGGTGAACGGGTGAAGGGGTGAAATTACCAGCCACGAACCGCTAGCCACTTTTTACTTTTCACTTTTCACTTTTCACTCGAACCTTTACAGGAGGACAGCGTGGATCAACCATTAGTTGTGCTGCTAGGGCCAACGGCCGTTGGCAAAACCTCTCTCTCGCTTCAGCTGGCGCAGGCACTTAATGGGGAGATTGTTTCGGCCGATTCGCGCCTGTTTTACCGGGGCATGGACATCGGCACGGCCAAGCCCACGGCCGAGGAGCAAGCCCTGGTGCCGCATCACCTCATCGACCTGTGCCCGCCAGACGAAACGATTACCCTGGGCGAATATCAGCGGCGCGCCTACCAGACAATTGAGTTGGTGCAGGCCAACGGCCGTCTGCCCATTTTGGTTGGCGGCACCGGGCAGTACGTCAAGGCCGTGGTCGAAGGCTGGGGCATCCCCGAAGTGCCACCCCACCCCAAACTGCGCGACGCGCTGGCCCGGCTGCCCGGCGCGGAACTGGCCCGCTGGCTGGCTGTGCTCGATCCCGAAGCCGCCGAAAAACACGACCCGCGCAATCTGCGCCGCGTCATTCGTGCCCTGGAAGTGACCCTGGTGGCCGGACGGCCGATTTCCGAACTCCAGCGCAAGCAGCCCCCACCCTACCGCATCCTCCAGATTGGCCTGCGCCGCCCGCGCGAGGCGCTGTACGCCCGCATCGACCGCCGCGTGGACCAGATGATGGCCAACGGGCTGCTGGCCGAGCTGGAACGGCTGCGCGGCTGGGGTTACGGCCGTGCCCTGCCCAGCATGAGCGGCCTGGGCTACCGCCAGCTGTGGGCCTACCTGGACGGCGAAATGGGGCTCGATGAAGCCGTCGAGCGCATCAAGTTTGAAACGCACCGCTTTGCCCGCCACCAGGCCAACTGGTTCCCCCCAGACGACCCAACGATCATCTGGTTTGAAATGCAGGATGGGGGTGAAACGGCCGTTCTGGAACACGTGCAGCAGTGGCTAAATGAAGGAAAATCAGGCAACGGTCACACAACAAAGCCGCTATGAATTTTTCATTTACAAAGTGAAGCGTGAAACGTCAAATTCTCGCGTTTCACGCTTCACGTTTTACTCCATTTGCCAAACCACAACCATTCAACGAGGTTCCCCACGTGAAACATCTTCTCACCATCAACGGGCTGGACGGACCGCTGGCCCGCATTTTGGGCTGCGACTGCGGTCGCTGCGCCGACCCAACGCGACAGGCACACACCTCCACCTCGCTCATCAGCCAGAACGAACAGGGCGAAACCATTCACCACATTCTGTTCGATTTGGGGCTGGGCGTGGCCGAAAGCGTGCTGGCTAACCCGCACTTGCAGGGCAGCGGAGCACGGCTCGACTGGCTGTGCCTGAGCCACTGGCATCCCGACCACACCGCCGGGATGAACCAACTCATCGTCTCGCACAACGCGCACAGCAAGCGGAGCGGCCTGAACCTGCCGCCGCTGCCCGTGTGGTGCCGCCCCGGCACGGCCGAATGGCTGCAGCGCCACCACGACTTCGAGCTGACGCTGTGCCAGCTGCACACCACCGGCGACAATGAACCACCGGGTACGCTGCTGCCAGCGCTGCCTATTGCCCTGCCCGGCGTGACCATCACCCCGGTCACCGTGGCCCACTACAACGCCGACCACGGCGCGGACGGCACATGTCCACGTTACTGCTGCGCCGCCTTTGTGATTAAAACGGCCGTCACCAAAACCGTCCTTCTCTGGGATATCGACAGCAGCAACGACTGGCTGGTGACGCCGCAAAACGAGGCTCAGGCAGCGGCCGTGGCCCAGCTTGCCCAGGCCGATTACCTCTTTGTCGATACCACTTTCTGGCAGGCCAGGCCGAAAATCACCAGCCATCCCTCGTTCAGCAACGTGCAGCAGTATGCCGCCAACCTTCAGCCGCGCCGCACATTTTTACTCCACCTGAGTGGGCACCCCGATGGGCGGGGTAATCCAGGCTGGGGTTGGAACAACGGCCGTTGGCAAACCGAAGCGCAGCAGGTGTGGCACCATAAACAGCTCCCCGGCACGGTCCACGTGCCCGCCATTGGCGACACGTTCTGCCTGGCATAGACGGGAGCGCGGGGAAACTTGTATAATTGGGCCTGCGGCAAATCAAAGCAAAAGCGACCGCTTTGACCCAACAACGCACAACGGCCGTACCCCACCCTAACCGACGGAGGTACAAACTGAATGGCTTTTATTGCCACTGTTCCCGAGGCAGCCGCCGCAGGCGCTGTTGCCGAACTGTATGCCAAAGACAAACAAAACATGGGTTACCTGCCCCACTACACCGAGCTTTTTAGCCATCGGCCTGAAGTGATGGCCGCCTGGGGTGCCCTGCTGGGATCCATCCGCAGCCACATGGATTTACGCCGCTATGAACTGGTCACCCTGGCTGCGGCGCGCGCCCTGTGCAGCTCCTACTGCATGCTGGCCCACGCCTCCGTGCTGAAAAAGCACAACATCTTCACCGAGGCGGAGCTGGCCGATATTGCCGCCAATCCAGATTCGGCCGTGCTCACCCCCGCCGAACGAGCCATGATGCGTTATGCCGCGCAGGTGGTGCACGACGCCACGCAAACAACGCAAAATGACATCGACAGCCTCAAAGCTCACGGCTTCAGCGACGCCGAGATTTTCGACATCACCACCGCCGCTGCCGTGCGCTGTTTTTTTAGCAAAACCCTCGACGCCCTGGGCGCCACCGCCGATGAAGTTTATCTGGCTCTTGATGAAGAGTTGCAGCAGGCGTTGGTGGTGGGGCGTCCCATTACCCAGGTTTGATGATGAGCGACTATCAACGAAACACACGAGAATGCACGTTAGACTCCATGAACCCGGCGCTGGCAACGGCCGTTCGCCAGCACATCGCCACCCACCAGCTCGGCCACATCCTCAGCAACACCCAGTTTTGTGGCGAAACGTCATCCACCCGCCAGAAAAAGGGTCTCTTTGGCCGCAAAACTGAAACGAGCCACACCGGCTTTTTGCTGGCCCCACCCTGGCTCATCTGGGCCACCGTGAAAGAGGGCGAACCAACCGCCGTGCTGGCCGCTCGTCTGCGCGACATCCAGGTGCAAGATTACGAACGCTCGGAGATGGTCAAGCTGGTGCCCGATTCCGGGGTTAACATCACCGGGCTGCGCCAGAGCGATGAGGGGGTCGGCACGGCATTCATCGGCCTGGGGCCAGAAGCAGCGGGGCAAACGTTTCGCGAGCGGCTGCGCCAGGCGGTAGACCAGGCATAGCGCAGGCTCAGAAAATTCGTAGGGCGATTTGCAAAAGAGAGTTCATGAGCGTAAGCGCAATGTCCGGCTGCCTCTCGACAGGCACGAGAGCCGCACACGTCGAAGCCACCATGAATGAAAAGAACACGGATTTTCACAGATTTAATCCGCCTTAATCCGCGCAATCCGCGGCCTATTTTCCGAGGAGACAACATGAGCGTAAACTCAACACCATGAATGAAAATCAGCAGATTTCGCAGATTCAACAGATTTTTCTCTGCGACTCCGCGTCTCTGCGTTAAATTATTTTCGAAGGAGACGACACCGGCTGTCGCCGACCACTATGAATGAAAAGGACACAGATTTA
>ERZ761603.2696-NODE-2696-length-11934-cov-7.046637_pt1 | contig 11934 bp, 8 predicted proteins | sample MGYA00511879_ERZ761603 | MGnify/ENA primary metagenome ERZ761603 (study PRJEB28899, sample SAMN02850040) | bioreactor sludge metagenome | biome: EBPR Sludge; feature: EBPR Bioreactor; material: flocular biomat | place: Australia: Thorneside Wastwater Treatment... | reverse complement strand
GCCGGGCCTCGTTGACACGTAGGACACGGCCGTCTTGCTCGGCGCCGTCCAACCCTTCGATGGCTGCCAACGCGTCAGCGTCTGGCATCTCCACGAAGCAAAAGCCACGGAAGCGTCCTGTGTCGCGGTCATTGATCATTGCAACAGATTCCACGGTGCCATACGCTTCAAACATGTCACGGATTTCGTCCTCTGTGGCCTTAAACGACAAATTTCCTACATAAATTTTCTTGGACAATGCTATGTTCTCCTAAAAACTAGTTCCACTTTGTAACACAGAAACCCTGGCACGCATGGAAATTTAATATTGTAACGAAATTATGCCTATTTTTTAGCCTTTGTCCAGAAACTCGTCAGGAGAAAGCCACCAAAAAGCACTATCCAGAGGTCATGGGGGCAAAATAAATGATTTTGGCCGCCAGTCCGGGGCGGCGGCGATCAGGTTTTGTTCAGGATTAAGGAGTAGGCGGCTGGGACGGCCGTTCCAGCTTACATACACCTCGGCCCGCACTTCCACTGGCTGGGGAACCTGCGCCGCCAAAAAATGGGCAAACTGGATGATCATGTCCGGCTGAAAAGCCATCTGTTTGTCCTGCTGGGGTGTTAAATATTGGCTGGGCAGCACGTGCCACTGCGCCCCAGTGGCCGGATCAAGCACGGTGAACGTTACCTGCCCCGTTTTCTCCACCAGCATCACCCGCCAGGCAAAGCGAAACCCTTCCTCGGTCCAGTTGACGTTGCCGGGGTAAAGCCAATGGCGCAGCGGCAGCAGCAGCTGAACCACTAAAAACAGTCCTAAGAAACCCACTACCCAGCGCGGCAGCGCTGCCGTTTGGCCCGATGGCCGTCGTTTGGCCAGAAATTCCCAGTCAAAAAAGACCAGCGTGCAGGCAATCATGATCCAGGGAAACATGCCGATGTTGAACAGCAAGCCGGTGAGCCCGTGAAAAACCATCACCGCCAGGTAAGCCACGCCACGACTTTTGCGCCAGCTCAGCCAGAACGGCACGGTGAGATCAAACAACATGCCCGCCCAGCTAAACAGGTACGGCATCCAGGCCGTGTCGAACAGCGGGCCGAGCAGCGGCGTACTGGTGCGGGCGTGCAGCCAGATGGTCAGCGGCTGGGCGGCCAGCAGCCAGTCGGGGTTGAGCTTGGCCACCCCGGCAAAAAAGTAGACCAGCCCCAGCTGCGCCCGCACCAGCCAGAGCATCCAGGTAGGAACCGAAGGCTGTGATGGACGCCAACCGATACGGCCGTCTACCGACCACTCCCCCTGCACCGGCAAAAAAATCAGCAGGAAGGTGAGCAGGGAAACGAAGTAATAATGGTTGAGGTAATACGCTTTGTCGATCAGTTCGACGTAAGTGAACAGTAAAAAGAAGGCGATGAGGCTGGGTCGGGTGGCCAACCCGGCGGCGATGGTCAGGCCCAGCAGGGCCAGGAGGCTGAAAACGAGCCACATGCCGCTGGGCGGTAACGGCCGTATCCAGTCAAAACCCCAAAAGGTAAAGTGAAACTGGGGCAGCACATACAGCTCGGTCACCCAGCCGCGCGCCATAAAACGAACCATACTGGCGGCCATCAGCAGGCCAAACGCCACCCGCAGCACCACCAGCGGCGCACTGCTCACCGACCTCGTTAAAACCGCAGAGGACGCAGAGAACGCCGAGGAGAAGCTAAAATGGCGCGATGCCGCTTTCCTCTCTGTGACCGCTATTTCGCTAATCGCCAGGGGCATAGCCTGATATTTTGTCACTCCGTCACCCTGTCACCCCGTCACCTTGTCAAGTCTACCTCAATCCCCGTCATTGTCGTTGAAGGTGAGGGTGACGCCCAGATGGTTGGCCATGTCTACTTTGAGCAGCACCAGCAGCGTGCGCACTTCTTCGTAGGCGGCATTGACCTGGTCGGGATGGTCGGTAACGGCCGTATGCAGCGTGCCCTCAATCGCCGCAAAAGCGGTCAGCGTGGTGATGAACTGGGCCTCAATCGCCTGGGACAACGGTGTGCCATCGGCCGTTTGGGCTCCTAGAAAATCCAGGTAGTCGTCAAAACCCACGCCATCACTGCCAGTGTAAATGGCGTGCATCGTGCCCAGCGTGGCTTTGATACGCGGCAGCGACCAGAAGGCGAACGGCGACTCCACCAGGTCTGGTCGGGCCTGACCGTTGGCGGTGTTGCCGGTTGGTTTGCCCAGGCGCGTGGTGATGATCTCTTCCAAATCAGAGATCATCTGGTTAACCAGCATGTTCATCGAGCCTTGCAGCTCCCCGCCGTCCATGTCCGCTGCGATGAACGCCTGGGCGTAGTTTTGCCCGTCGGGGGTCCAGACCTGAAGCAGCGCCGTAGCCTTAACCGGCAGATTTCGGGCCACAGCCAGCAGGTAGGCGCGGCGGCGCTCGGCGTTTTCGGCCGTGGTGTAACGCGCCAGCACCGCCTCGCTGCCGCCTGCGGGGTCGAACAGCAAGTACTCCATCGTCCCCAGCCCGATGGATGAGGAGCCAATCGATTCGATAAAGGCGTCGTCGATGGTTACCGTGCCGGCGACGGTTTCTTCGATGAAGGTGGTGCGTGCCGGGCGGTTATCCAGCCGATTGTGCAGCAGGCTGTCATCCACCAGTCCAACGCGGAAGGTGAGCAGGCTGGTGCGGGCCACGGTGGCGGCCCGCCAGGCATCCTGGGCCACAAGCAAAGTTTCTGGGGTGGGATCGGCGGTAAAGGTGGCAACGGCCGTTGCCAGCTCCTCAGCCCGCGCCACAAATGCTTCATGCGCCGGAATAGCAATCTGGTGGGTGATGTTTTCCAGCAGCGCCTGCCGGTCGAAGCCGGGTGGGGTGGTGGTGGGTTGGGGAACGGCCGTTGCCGCCCCCGCCGCGCCGCAGCCGATGAGTAAAAGTAAAGTATTGAGGTAAAAAAGTTTCTTCATGTAATTGTTACCTACAGGAGCCCATTGGCTTGCCTAAAGTTTTGCTGATTATCTAGCGGGCGGGATGCTTCGGAGGACCTCAGCATGACAACTTCACTCAAACTGTCATTCTGAGCGCAGCGAAGAATCCCGCAAGGATCCCATACTCAGTGCCTTGGCTTGCCTAAAGTTTTGCTGAGTACCAGGCGGGCGAAATGCTAAATAGCCCGGGTGATCCAACAATTTAGAGTGAATTCAGGAAACGCAGCAGGGCGTCGCGCGCGGCGGGGGTGAGGTTGGCGAAGTTGTCCCGCACCTGCGCCGCTTCGCCGTCGTGCCACAGGATGGCCTCCAGCACATTACGCGCCCGGCCGTCGTGCAGAAAGTTGGTGTGCCCGTTGACCGTTTCAATGAGGCCGATGCCCCACAGCGGCGGCGTGCGCCACTCGCTGCCGCTGGCCTGGAAATCGGGACGGCCGTCGGCCAGCCCCTCGCCCATGTCGTGCAGGAGGAGGTCGGTGTACGGCCGTATTGTCTGCTGCGACAGGGCGGGAATGGTGGGATGAATGCCCGTCTCCAGCAGCGGCGTGTGGCAGCTGGCACAGCCGATCTCGTTGAACAGCATCTTGCCCTGCAACACCTCCGGGTCGTCCCAATCGCGTCGCGCCGGGACGGCCAGCGAACTGCTGTACAGCACCACCTTCAGGAAATCATCCGGCTCGATCTCTGGCGTGCCGCCGTTCAGCGCCGTCAGGCAGTCGGCCACCATTTCGGTGCAGTTTTCCAGGCCAAACAGCGGCGTGGTGATGCCCATGTCGCCCAAAAACGCCCCGGCCGTTTGCTGCAGCACCGACGGCTGGTTGGCCTTCCAGCCAAAACGGCCGATTGCCGTCTGATTGTTATAGGCATCCCAGACAAAATTCGGCCGTCCCGATATGCCGTCGCCGTCCTGATCGTTGGGGTCGGCCAGGGCCAGGATGGCCGCTTCTGGCACTGCTTCCAGCAGCCCCATGCCAATCATCTGGCTGGCCACGCGGGGCGAAAATTGGGTTTCGGGATGCAGTTCGCCGTAGGCCAGGTTGGCCACGTGGTAAACCGGCTGGCGCAGCAGCACCGTTTCGCCGTCGGGGAAGGTAAACGGCACCTCTTCGTAGGTGATGGTGATGGCCCCCTCGGCATCAAAGCCCGCGATGGCCTGGTCTTGCATCTGGTCGCCGTAGGTGGGTTCGGGCAGGGCGGAACCATGAAAATCGGTACTGGGCAGGCTGAGGCGCATGAGGAAACCGGTGGGGGTTTCGCCGTCAAAGGCCGGGGCACGGCCACGGCCGTCTTTGAAGTGGCAGCTGGCGCAGGAGCGGGCGTTGAAGAAAGGTCCCAGGCCGTCGCGGGCGGTGGTGGAGGCAGGCGCCGTGACCCAATTTTGGTTGAAGAAGGAGTTGCCCACAAAAAAGAGCAGCTCCTGGTCCCGGTCCAGGCCGGGGATGGGCTGGCTGAAGGCGTTAGGCGTGGTGTCGAAGACGGTAGCTTGCCCGCCAGACAGCTCTTCGCCCGCTTCTAAGTAATCGTGAAAGGTGGGTGGGGGAACGGCCGTTCCCGCCACCACCTGCCGATTACCACACCCGGCCAACAGCCAGACAAGCAAAAATGTCAGGCTCACCCGGCGATAGCTAGATCCGTTTAGTTGATACACAAGCAAAAATCCTTAAACCGTCATTTTCTTGGGGCTGCACAGCAGCTTTTTTTGATTAGCCGCCCGGCCACACTTGGTGCAGATGTGTGTTGGATTGTTGACGAGCAGCATGTAATCGCTCAAGTCTATGCGCAGCGATTTTTTCATTTTGCACAGTGATTTTGACATGACAACTTCCTTAGAAGGGATGAAAGATGAGGGATGAGGGATGAGGGATGAGACGTGAAACGTGAAGAAGGCCATCACGTTTCACGTTTCACGCATCAATCCATCTTATTCGGGCAGGTCGGTATTGATGGCTACGCCAATCAGGCTGGCCACTTCGGCGAGCTTGTCGCCCTGGTCTTGCAGCGCGTTCACTGATGCCAAAACGGTGGGGCGATAATCAGCCAGCACGATGGCCTGGTCGAAGGGGACGTGGATGGCCTGGGTGCTTGCCAGGGCGGTGGCGGCCAGGGCGCTCATTTCGGTGGCAACGGCCGTATCCAGTTCCGCTACCAAATCGGCCAGGGACGCGCCGCTGACCACGGTGCCATCGACCCGGGTGTAGCTGCCCGTGTACACATTTAAGATGCCCTGGGCGTTGTTGATCACGTCACGATGGGTGTTGTCGCTGAAGCAGGAATGTTCATCTTCCTGGTCCTGGTTGTCGTAGGCGACAAACATGCGCTCACCCGCCAGCTCCGATTTGCTCAACACGCCCATGCCGGTGAGCATCTTCTGGATGGCGTCATCAGCGGGCTGGGCCAGTAATTCGGCCCGGTAGTTGCCGCTGACGTCCGGTGCCCAGGCCTCAACCAGAGTATCCAGATGCCCCACCAGCAAATCGGCCGCCGTTAGCAGGTATTGGCCGCGCCGGTCGGCGTTGGCGGCGTCGGTGTAGTCGGTGTAACGGCGGTCGCCGCTGCCGTCCGCGCTCAAATCCTGGCCCCACAACAAAAACTCGATGGCGTGGTACCCCGTGCTGATGTTCTCTTCCGCGCCCGCTTCGTTGAGCGATTCCAGCAGTTCGGCATTAATTTCTGGATAGTCGGCGGCATTGTTGATGATGCCTGCTTCGGGAGCGCCGTCCACGTAATCGACGTAGGCTTCGTCCAGCGGCCAGGCATTGATCAGCCCCTCAGGCCCATCGGCATCGTCGATGGGGCCACCGTAGAAGCGGTACACTTCCGTCTGGCCGTATGGTTCGCGGGCGGCCAGCCAGGCGTCTTTGGCCGCCTGGTGGGTGTCTTCGGTGGGGTTGGCGACAAAGGTTTGCAGGGCCGTTTGCAAGGCTACGGCCGTTTCATACGAATCCTGGTAGCTGGCATAAACCATGTCGGCGTAATTGTCCACCACTTCGGCTTTGAGGGCATCTACGGCGGCGGTATCGGTGGTAACGGCCGTCGTTTCGGTCTCTGGGCTCGTTGCTGCGGGCGTCTCGGCATCGGTTTCGGCGGAACCACCGCCGCATGCCATCAGCAGCCCCATCAGTAAAAATGCGGGGAACACACGCAATAAATTCTTCATAGCTTCTCCTGTCATCAAAGGTGTTACAAGTTGTTGAAATCAGGCACTATGGTAGGGATTTTGTGGTGAAAATCTACACGAGCGGTTAATCCAAAAGTTGCGTGGTGTTAGCAAAAAAGTAAATCCTATTTCACTTCAAGTTGAACCTGCGATCATTTCTGGTTGAACGGCCGCTAACAATCTGGCAGCGTTACCTGTTAAACAAATCTGACCATCCAGGTTGCGGGATGGTCAGAATGTCCGGTTATTGGACTGGCTCAACAGGCCAGCAAAACCAAAGGGCGGCTGCGCTTTCAGGGCAGATTAATTTGCTGAATAATCGCCCACGCCGCGTCAACCAGAGGCTGGCCCAGGTCACGATCTAGCTGGCGGCGGTTCATCAACGTGTTAACGGAGGCGATAAAGTTGCGCAGGCGCAAGACGGCCGTATTTTCCTGCCCGGCTTGCAGCGCTCCTACCACGTTGTCTAGCTTGGTCAGCAGCCGTGCGCCTGCCAAACCAGTCAATTGGTCCTCGTCAATGAGCTGCTGCACCTGGGCCTGGAGCAGCGTGACCAGATAGAGTGGATCGGCCCGGCACTGTGAGAATTCGGAGGTTGCTCCGTAATAGCTGGCTGTGGCTGTGACAAACGGCCGTTCCTGCTGGGGGAAAACGACGGTAAACGCTGCGTATCCGCCACCATCTGTCGTCACTACCATTTCTTGAGCAAACGATTCGCCTTCACCATAGCCGGATGGATCACACTGCTCGTTGGTGAAGAACCACAGTTTATACGTTCGATCTGGCCGACTGCTCAGACTGCCGGAAACGGTGACGGTGCCGTTACTGTGAACCACGTTTTCCAGAACCGGATAGTTTTGCAGATCGTTTGGCCCCGTATCAACGTCTAACGGATCGTTTAGCGTAACGCCATCGTTGAATAAATCAATGCCTAATTCACCATTGCGGAAGACCGCGTTAGGTGCGTAGGTTGTAAAGTAGGAGGTCTGATAGGCGTTGCCTTGAAGAATCGTGAGACCGTTCCCCTGGTTGTAAGCAATGTAGTTGTTTTCGATTTTCACGCTTGCGTGCTCGAAATTATTGATGCCGTCACCGCCATTTCCTAAGGGCGTATGCCCATCCGCGGCCATACCGATCAGATTTCCCTGAATGGTGGTGATGCCATCATTTCCATCCAGCCGAATGCCATGACTGATATTGCCAGATATGACGTTGGCCGCTCCACTTTCTGTACCGCCAACGAGAATATGCGAGGCATTTGACAGGTCAATGCCAGTGCCGTTGCCCAACGGCCGTAATCCAGATATGTCTGTACCTATCAAATTACCCTGAATCCGAATCGATTCGGGATAGCGGGAAGAGATAGATACCCCATTGATCAGATTGCGATCCTCAGGATAAATGCCACCAATGTCAATATTCTTGAATCGATAACCTGAGAACGTCACACCGCTCCAACTGCCGCTAGCCATGGTGCCAGTAACATCTGTACCAATAAAGTTGCCCACGAAGCGAGCGCCTATTACGTCATAACCTTCTTCATACCCACCACCAATTGCGGCACCAAAGTTATAAATGGCCAACCCACGAATAACAAGACCATCAATGGACGGCCATGGTTCCTGGCTAAAGCCAAAGGCAATGGAACCGCTTGTCATACTGCCGTCAAGGCCAACCATCAGTTGAGTATTTAGCCCTAGAGGGGCCGGGTTAGTATTTAACCGAGCACCTGGCTGGGTATATCCATCAATAACCATTGCTTTTTCAATAAGAGGCAGCGGGCTCTGGGGTTGAATAATGTGGGGGCCAGCGCCGGGAATGTGAAAGTGGATATGTTGTGTCTGGCTAGCGACGTTGGCTTCCATCAGCGCGGCGCGCAGGGTACAGTGGCCGGTGCCATCGTCGCAGAGGCCATCACCCGGTTGGGCATCTGCGCCATCAGCGGTGCTGTTGACCACAAAAGCGGCCGTTTCTTGTTCCCACCAGGCGATGTTGTCACCCAAACCAGTGTCGTTGTAAGAAGCAGCGACCACATCCATATCTTTGTCACCGTCAATATCGCCAGCGGTTATGGCTGTGCCACCGGGGAAATTGTTGTCCAACACCGCAGCGTACCAGGTTACGCCAGTTCCATTCACATTCTCCCACAGGGTAACCTGTGTTGAGTCGAGTGATACATTAACCAGATCCATGTCATGATCGGCATCAATGTCTACGGCCAGCACGTCACGCGGACGGCCGTATCCCTCTACCACAACGTGTGCTTGCCACACCAGCCCCTTGCCATCGACATTGCGCCACCAGACAATTTTGTCCCCGTCAAATACAGCACTGTAAATATCCAGCGCGCCATCGTTGTCCATATCAGCCGCGCCAACGGCATAAGGTTGAGAGTAACCACTGGCTACGAGGTGCATGAGCCAGGAACGGCCGTTCCCATCCATGTTTTCCCACCACGCAATTTGCCCGTCATAATACGTTCCGCTGAGTAAATCCAGATCGCCATCATCATCAATATCAGCTGCCGCCAGAGCATTGGGGAAATGCGACCCCTGTGCAACATCATGCTTGACCCAACTGCTGGCATTCCCTACCAGGTTTTCCCACCAGGCAATTTCATCGTTGTAAGCAAGCCCGGCCACAATATCCAAGTCGTCATCTCCATCCACATCTGCGGCCAGCAATAGATCCAGATCCATTTCGTGGGCCAAAATAGGGTGTTTTGCCCAGGTGGTAGCGGACCCATCCAGATTTTCAAACCACACAATGTCGTCCTCAAGACCTACCGAGGCCAGGATATCCAGGTCACCATCCCCATCAAGATCGGCGGGTACGGCCGTATAACCATAACCGTCTCCCGCAGAAACAATATGTTCAAACCAGGACGTGCCATCACCCAATTCATTTTCCCACCAGGAAATACTGCTAAAAACGGCTACTGGCGTTGCCGCAATCACATCCAGGTCGTTATCGCCATCCATGTCGGCTAGCTGAATGTCATCTGCGTAGGCAAACTCGGCGTCTATGGAATGCCTGATGAATGGGGTCAATACGGCCGCATTTGATGCGGGCACGTTGGTGAACAAGCTAAGCGCAAAACCAATCAATAAAAAGGTCAACAAGAGGCGGCTGAGCCACCTGATCTTAAGTAAACGCATTGGGCACATTGCGATACCTCCTTGGTCCGGTCCGTTGGCCGGATCACAAATGCGCGGCCCGAAGTTTTTCCTGCGCAAAACGTAACCAGAATGGCATCTCGTTTCACGCCTAACCCCAAAAATCCCGAAAACCTGACAACTTTTATAAGAATTGGCAGTTGACCAATGGAAGGAAGGATTGCGGTGAATAGGTTGGCACAGTGGTTCCCCCACCTCTGTTAGCCTCGTGTAAGCTTAGCAGGAAAAGGGCCTGATTGTCATCCAACTCAAGATAAGTTTGCCTATTGGCAAACGCCTCATGCCATTAGCAGCACATGAGTTTCACCGTTTTCGGAGACCCCCATCGCTTACAGTGAGGAACTTAATCCCGACGTGCAGCGTTTTAGGCCGTGGAACAGGCAACCCGATGCCTGTTTACTTAGAAAAATGAGGAGTGTACGATGTTACACAAAGCAAAATGGTTATTGATTGTCGTTGTGCTGCTGGCAATTGTTGGCTGCACCCCAGGTGGATCTGAACCGGGGGTCACCCCGACGGAAGTGCCCGCCGAACAGGCTGCCCCTGATGCTTTACCGGCGGCCGAACAGGCCCTGGCCGATTTTTTGGGTGTTGACCCGGAAACGCTGGAACTGGAAAAAATCGAAGATGCTGAATGGAGCGATGGCTGTCTGGGGTTGGGTGGACCAGCCGAAAGCTGTCTCGCCGCTATCACCCCTGGCTATACCATCACCTTCACGGTAGCTGGCGAAAGCTACACCGTGCGCACCGACCTGGAAGGCACGCAGGCCCGCGTTGAAGAAGCGGCCGTTGAAGCCCCCGTCGGCGATGAATTGCCCCCAGCGGTGGTAGCGGCCCGTGACGCCCTGGCCGGTGAGCTGGGCGTTGACCTGTCGACGATTGAGCTGGTTAGCTTCGAGCAGCAAGAATGGAGCGATTCCTGCCTGGGTCTGGGCGGTCCGGCCGAAATCTGTGCCGCTGTCATTACCCCCGGCTGGCAGGTGATGTTGATGGTGGAAGGTGAGGCGTATGAAGTGCGCACCGACTTTGATGGTGAGCAAGTACGCATTGCCGACGAAAGCGCGGGCGAACCGGCTGGTGAAATTCCGGGGCCTGAACTGGACGGTGCGGCCGTTTTCTTTCAACGGAGCGGCGGCCTGACAGGTGAACTGCTGACAGTGCGCATCTACGCCGATGGCACCATCGAGCGCGCCATCGGTGAACCGAGCCCGGATCTGCCAGTGGAAACGGCCGTTGTCGATCCCGCCGTCGTTGAAACCTTGATCGCCGGGCTGGAAGAGGCCGGTTACTTTGGCTTAGAGCGTACCTACCTGCCGGAAGATACCTGCTGCGACCGCTACCTGTACCTGATTAGCGCCCAGGGAGCTGAAAACGTGCAGACGGTAGAAGCCCTGGAAGCCACAGAAGCAGCCCCAGCCAACCTCTGGCAGAGCATCGAACTGATCGAAGCAGTCATCAACGAAGCGTTTAGCAGCTAACTTCTAGAAGTAAATTCCCGCTTTTTCAGATTGGGCCAATCTTGAAGATTGGCCCAATCTCAGCAAGGTATCTCCACAGACCAACTTCATCCTCCACCCAGGCCCGCTCATGGGCCGTCTGTCTCGATAGATAAAACCTTTCCTCACCTGTTGCCCCATCCCAATTGCACAAAATTCGCTCAGAGGGCCGTTTTCTGGTAAAAGTGAGGGCATGAGCATCACAGATTTTTCGCTGCGGCTTTACCGCAAAACCCTCAAACGATTTCGTTCCGCCCACGTGGCCACCCACTGGCTGATGACCCACGGGGCGATTCCCCTCCTAGAAAAAAGCACCGGCTTTCGCACCATGCCCGACGACCCGTTTTGGTTCCGGCTGGAGCTGCTCACCCACCGACACGAGGGTGAAACGATTAGGCACCTGGACCAGCTGGCCCAGCCGGGCATGACGATGCTGGACATCGGCGCACACGTGGGCTACTACTCTCGTCGTTACGCGAAGATATTGGGCGAAAACGGCCGTATCTTTTCCTTCGAACCCCACCCCCGCACCTTTGCTACGCTCAAACACAACGTGGCTGGACTGCCGCAGGTAACGGCCGTACAGCTGGCCCTGGCGGAGCAAGAAGGCACCGCCGAACTGCACGACTATCTCATGATGTCTGCCAGCGGCTCGCTGCACTACGACGAGTCGATGGTAGAGCTGCAAAAAGCGCAAACCCACGCCAGCGACATCGCGCCGCGCATTGGCCAGACCTTTGCCGCGCAAACGTTCACCGTGCGCACCACCCCGGTCGATGCCTTTCTGGCGGCGCGGGGCGTCAGCCAGGTGGATTTGGTGAAGATGGACATTGAGGGGGCAGAAATTGGCGCGCTGCGGGGCATGCAGCAGACCATCGCCAACTCGCCCAACCTGGTGCTGGTGATGGAATACAATCCGCAGGCGCTCAAAGCGTTTGGTCACGATCCGGTGGCCGCGCTGCATGAGGTTCAGTCGTTTGGGTTCAGCAAGGTAGAGGCGATTGAGGTAGACGGCCGTTTAACCAACCTCAGCAGTCAGCCCGACCACCTGCAAAACCTCACCGCCCAGCTTATGCAAAACATGGGCGTCATCAACCTGCTTCTACAAAAATAAAAAGTGGGGATTTTTGTAAGCGTTCACGAGGCCAGCGCCCC
>ERZ761603.2693-NODE-2693-length-11947-cov-7.044147_pt1 | contig 11947 bp, 9 predicted proteins | sample MGYA00511879_ERZ761603 | MGnify/ENA primary metagenome ERZ761603 (study PRJEB28899, sample SAMN02850040) | bioreactor sludge metagenome | biome: EBPR Sludge; feature: EBPR Bioreactor; material: flocular biomat | place: Australia: Thorneside Wastwater Treatment... | reverse complement strand
CCACCGAGATCTACACTCTTTCCCTACACGACGCTCTTCCGATCTCTGAATTTACTTTTTGTCATTCTTCACTGTACTTTGAATGACAGTCCAACACCCCTGTCATGCTGAGAGCCTGTGCTGAGCCTGCCGAAGCATCCTCCGAAGCATCCCGCCCGCTGGAAAATCAGAAAAATGCCAGTGCTATTGGCTCGTTGCGGGACTCTTCGCTGCATTCAGAATCACAGACATTCGCCGTGTTAATTGGGCACAATAAATGGTTTCTGCACCGGCTGCCACGGCGGCACCGCTTCGGCCGTGGTTAGCAGCTGGCCATCGTGCACGCGGAACACCCGGTCGGCAAAAGGCACCACTTCCGGGCTGTGCGTAGCCATGATCAGCGTCTTGTTTTGCCGCCGGGTCAAATCCAGCAGCAGCTTTAGCACGCGCTCCCCTGTCTCTTCATCCAGGTTGCCGGTTGGCTCGTCGGCCAGCACCAGCATCGGGTCGTGCACCAGGGCGCGGGCAATGGCCACGCGCTGCTGCTCCCCGCCGGACAGCTTGTCGGGGAACGTATCGCGCCGATCGGCCAGCCCCACCTGTTCCAGCAGGGTCATGGCCGATTCGGTGGCGGAACGGCCGTTGCCCGCCAGCTCCATCGGCAGCGTCACATTTTCCAACACCGTCAGCGTCGGAATCAGATTAAAAAATTGGACCACAAAGCCGATATGATCGCGCCGGAACAGCGTACGCGGCCGTTCCTTCATCGCCGTAATAGAATTTCCCGCCACCAGCACTTCACCAGAACTGGGCGCCTCGATGCCGCTGATCAGATTAAGCAGGGTGCTTTTGCCGCTGCCGCTTTTGCCCAGCAGCACGGCAAACTCTCCTTCACAAAACTCGCCGCTGACCTGATCCAGCACCAGCCGCGTCTGGTTTCCTTCGGCAAAAGCCTTGCTCAACGATTTAAGTTGAACCACAGGCTGTTTTTTATTCATAGCCATACACCTTGTTAAAATCCGGGTTTTGCCCAGGATTTGTCTGGATTATAAACAGAATATGAACGATCCGCCTCAAAAATATTGACAAAACATTAACAAAAAGGATACAATAGGCCCTATCGTTCGTCAAGGCAAGTACCTGAAATGCTCATTTTCTAGGCAAAGATTCAGGCGACCTTAAATTGGAACCCATTTTCGGGGGGTAGATTAGGGAGCAAACGGCCGCTTCTCCACCCACCACAACCAGGATTCGCCCTGGCGTAAGGATACGGCCGTTCAACACATCTAAATCTATGCAAGTTGATGCCGCAAACCGCAAACAACCGCTGTAGCAAGAATCACCCTAAGCAAAATAAACGATGGGACTTCGCGTCTCCCCCGCCGCTTTGACTGATTAAGGGAATCGACGCCACCAGATGTGCAAGCTTAATGAAACTGCCTGAAAAGGCACCGCTGCATCCTCCACACCAGAGGTTTCAGCATCAAGGAGAACATTATGTTAAATGCAGTGAAGGAATTAAACGGATACCACAAACATGATCCGGAACAGCGTAATGGGCACGCCAACGGCAAGTCCAACGGCAAAACCCACGCCCACGTCAATGGCACCACCACCCACCACGAGGAATTCGTCGACGACAAAAAGGCCATTGAAGCGGCCGTACGCACCATCCTGGCCCATGTGGGCGAAGACCCCGACCGCGAAGGGCTGGTTGGCACGCCCGACCGCATCGCCCGCATGTACGGCGAAATCCTGGCCGGGTACACCACCGACCCGGTCAAGCTGGTCAACAACGCCCTGTTCGACGTGGAATACGACGATCCGGTCATCGTTAAAGAGATTGAATACTTCAGCATGTGTGAACACCACATGCTGCCCTTCTTTGGCCGCGCCCACATCGCCTACATTCCTTCCGACAAGGTCATCGGCCTCTCCAAAATTCCGCGCATTGTGGAAATGTTTGCCCGCCGCTTGCAGGTGCAGGAACGTATGACCCGCCAGATTGCCGAAATGATCGACGAAGTTCTCAAGCCGCAGGGTGTGGCCGTTGTTGTTGAAGGGTCGCATATGTGCTCGATGATGCGTGGCGTTAAAAAAGAGCACCCGCGTATGATGACCAGCTACATGATTGGCAAATACCGCGAGGACAAAGACCTGCGCCGTGAATTCATGGACCAGCTGCGCAAGTAAGCGCCACCCGTTTCATCATTGATTTTTCAGAGCAGCTTCTCACCACGGGGAGGCTGCTCTTTTTGTTTCTTTGAGAAAACGACGGCCTCTCAACCTGTCATGCCCGCGAAGGCGGTCATCTACTCTTAGTTTGGCTTGTGCTACCTTTGGGTAGCAGCAAGTTCTCAAATTTGTTAGTAGCCAGGCACGCCAAAATCGGGTATAATATGTGAAAAATATCACAAAAGGTATTTTTTATCCGATTCAACGATTTATAGCTTTTGAGCCGACCCAAACACCAACGACTCAAATACGCTCCAAAGCAAAGGTACGCAAAAATGAATACGCAACAACCCCGAGTCATTATCATCGGTGCGGGTTTTGGTGGACTGTTTGCCGCCCGCGCCCTGACCAACCAGCCGGTTGATGTGCTGCTGATCGACCGCAGCAACTTTCATACCTTCACCCCCCTGCTCTACCAGGTGGCCACCTGTGCCCTGGACCCGTCTGAGATTGCCTACCCGGTGCGCACCATCTTTCGCAAGGACCGTAACATTCGGGCCTTGCTGGGCACGGTTACCGATATTGACTATACGAACAAGAGGGTGGCGGTGGAAAACGGCCGTCAGCTGCTTGAAGAACCGTACGACTATCTCATCCTGGCGACCGGCAGCGTGCCTACCTACTTTGGCCAGGATGTGTTTCGTGAACATGCGCTGGAGCTGCGCACGCTGAGCGACGCCATTGCCCTGCGCAACCACATCCTTTCGCTGTTTGAGCAGGCAACCTGGATCGAAGATGATACCGCCCGTGAAGCAATGACGACGATTGTGGTCGTTGGCGGCGGGCCGACGGGGCTGGAAACGGCCGGAGCGATTTACGAGCTGTACAACCATGTGCTCAACCGGGAATATTTGCACCGCAATTTACAGGCCCGGGTGGTGTTGGTGGAAATGCAGCCCCACCTGCTGGCCCCCTACCCGGAGCAGCTGCAGCAGGCGGCGCTGGAGCAGCTGCGCTCGCTGGGGGTGGAAGTGATGCTGGGCACGCCGGTACAGACCGTAGACGAAAACCAGGTTGTGTTGGCCGATGGCACCGTTATTCCCACCTACACGCTGGTGTGGGCGGCCGGGGTGAAAGGATCGCCGCTAGCGGAGATGCTGGACCTGCCCTTGCAGCGCGGCGCGCGGCTGCCCATCCTGCCCACCACCGAGGTACCGGATCGCCACGGCGTCTATGCCGTGGGCGATATGACCTACCTGGAAGACGAATCGGGTCAGCCATACCCGATGCTGATTCCGGTGGCGCAGCAGCAGGGTGAGCTGGCGGCCAAGAATATTTTGGCGGAAATTGGTGGGGGAGAGCAACGGCCGTTTCACTACAACGATCGCGGCAGCATGGCCACCATCGGCCGTCGCCGGGCTGTGGCCTGGATTTACAACAAGATTCAGCTGCGCGGCTACATCGCCTGGCTGGCCTGGCTGGCGCTACACCTAGTAACGCTGCTCGGCTTCCGCAACCGGCTGAATGTGTTTGTAAACTGGGTGTGGAACTACTTCACTTATGACCGCTCAGTGCGGATTATTTTGGAGCAGGGGCGGAGGGAAGCAGTGAAAAGTGAGAAGTAAAAAGTGAGAAGTGAAGTGAGAGTGGAGATTAGTGATTTCAATCTCCAATCTCCAATCTCCTAAATTGAAAAGACGGTGCGGGCGATGTTTTTCATTTCGGCAATGTTGGCGGCAATTGGTTTTGCGCCGTGGAAGATGGCGCTGCCTGCCACCAGGGCCGTCGCGCCAGCGGCGACCACTTCGGCCGTATTTTTGGCGCTGATGCCGCCGTCCACCTCCAGCCAGGCGCCGCTGCGCCGCTCGGTGAGCATCTGGCGCAGGCGGCGAATTTTGGCGGTGCTTTGCGGAATGTAGCGCTGCCCGCCAAAGCCAGGATTGACCGACATGATGAGGATGAGATCCACGTCGGGAATGATTTCTTCTACCGTGGTCAGAGAGGTGGCCGGGTTGAGCGTCACCCCGGCCTTGACGCCCAACTCCTTGATGGCCTGCACGGTGCGGTGCAGGTGGTGGGTGGCCTCCACGTGCACCGTCAGCCGGGAGGCACCGGCTTTGGCGAAATCTGCCAGGTAACGCTCCGGTTCGGCGATCATCAGGTGCACGTCCAGGGGGATGTTGGCGGCTGCGGCCAACGGCCGTATCGCTTCCACCACCAGCGGACCAAAAGAGATGTTGGGCACAAAACGGCCGTCCATGATGTCCACGTGCAGCCAATCCGCCCCACCGGCAATCGCCTCGGACACCTGCTCACCCAGGCGGGTAAAATCGGCCGCCAGGATGGAAGGGGCAATCTTTACGGGCAGCATCCGTTAACCCAGCAGCGACAGCGCCGCGTCGACCATCGCCTCTGCCGTGATGCCTAAATTCTGGTAAATGGCCTTGTGCGGGGCCGAGGCACCGTAACGATCCAGGCCGATGGCTTTACCGGCAAGCCCCAAATGCCGCTCCCAGCCCAGCGTCACCCCCGCCTCGATGGAGACGCGAGCCGTGATCGCCTTGGGCAGCACCGATTCCCGGTACGCCACATCTTGGGCGGCGAAAATTTCCCAGCTGGGCATGGAGACAACACGAGCGGCCACGCCTTTTGCAGCCAACTTTTCTTGCGCTTCCAGGGCAATTTGCACCTCGGAACCGGTGGCCAGCAGCAGCACCTGCGGATTGTCGGCGTCGCTGAGCACGTAGGCACCGCGGGCGGCGCCGGAGGCAGCGGCGTATTTGCTGCGGTCCAGGGTGGGCACACCTTGCCGGGTGAGGATGAGCGATGTGGGGCCAGTTTTGTGCTCCAGGGCGGAGCGCCAGGCAACGGCCGTTTCCGCTGCATCGGCCGGACGAATGACGGTCATGTGGGGCATGGCGCGCAGGGACATGACATGCTCGATAGGTTGGTGCGTCGGGCCATCGGTGCCCAGGCCGATGCTGTCGTGGGTGAAGACGTAGATGACGGGCACGCCCATCAGGGCCGAGAGGCGAACCGAGCCGCGCATGTAGTCGGAGAAGACGAGGAAGGTGCCGCCATACGGCCGTACCCCACCATGCAGCGCCATCCCGTTCAACATGCCGCCCATCGCGTGTTCACGCACACCAAAATGGATATAACGGCCGCAAAAATCGTCGCGTGTCAGGGCCGCTTCGCCCTTGATGTCGGTGTTGTTGGAGCCGGTGAGATCGGCTGAACCACCCAGCAGGTAGGGCAAGTGCGGGGCGAGGGCGTTCAGCGTCTGCCCCGAGGCGGCGCGGGTGGCCACACTTTTGCCTGCCTCAAACGTGGGCAGGATGTCGTCCCAGTTGGTGGGCAGGTCGCCGTTGAGGAACTGCTGGAAGCGGGCCGCTTCCTGGGGGAAGGCACCCTGATATTTCTGCCACAAGAGCTGCCATTCGTTTTGGAAACGGCCGTCCATCTGCAAAAAGTCCCGCGCGGCATCGGGAATGTAGAAGAGTGGTTCCGTGGGCCAGCCCAGCGCCTGTTTGGTCAGCACAATTTCAGCGTCGCCCAGGGCCGAGCCGTGTACGCCTGAGGTGTCTTGCTTGTTCGGGCTGCCGTAGCCGATGTGGGTGCGGCAGGCGATGATGGACGGCATGGCCTCGGCCGCTTTGGCTGCTTCGATGGCTGCCTTCACCGCCAGCGGATCGTGTCCGTCGACCTTTTGCGTGTGCCAGCCGTAGGCGGCAAACCGAGCCATCACGTCTTCAGTGAAGGCCAGGTCGGTTTTGCCGTCGATGGTGATGCGGTTGTCATCGTACAGGACGATGAGCTTGCCCAGGCCCAGGTGCCCGGCCAGGGAAGCGGCTTCCTGCGACACACCTTCCATTAAATCGCCGTCCCCAGAAATGACATAGGTGTGGTGGTTGACAATTTCATAGCCGGGGCGGTTAAACCGGGCCGCCAGCCAGCGCTCGGCCAGGGCCATGCCCACGGCGTTGGTGATGCCCTGCCCCAGCGGCCCGGTGGTGGTCTCCACGCCGACGGTGTGGCCAAATTCCGGGTGGCCCGGCGTTTTGCTATCCCACTGGCGGAAGTTTTGCAGCTCTGCCAGGGGCAGATCGTAGCCGCTGAGGTGCAGCAGGCTGTAGATGAGCATCGAGCCGTGTCCGGCGGACAGGATGAACCGGTCGCGGTCGGGCCACTGAGGGTCTTGCGGATTGTGGCGCAGGAATTGGGTCCACAGCACCACGGCGATATCGGCCGTACCCATCGGCATGCCCGGATGTCCCTCCCCGGCTTTTTGCACGGCATCCATGGTGAGCCCACGAATGGTATTGGCGGCCTGACGATGTAACTCTAAGTTGTAATCACTCATGTTCTTCTCCTGTTTTTAGGAGATTGGAGATTGGAGATTCACACGCTCCAATCTCCAATCTCTAATCTCCTTGAATTATCGTGGGGCCATGCGGATGGCTCCATCCAGGCGAATGACTTCGCCGTTGAGCATTTCATTTTCAATGATGTGTTGGGCCAGGGCGGCGTACTCTTCGGGACGGCCCAGGCGGGATGGGAAGGGTACCTGCTCGCCCAGGGAGAGGCGCGCTTTTTCCGGCAGTCCGGCCATCATGGGCGTCTCAAAGATGCCGGGGGCAATGGTCATAACGCGAATGCCGCTGCGGGCCAGGTCGCGGGCGATGGGCAGGGTCATACCCACCACGCCCCCTTTGGAGGCGGAATAAGCAGCTTGCCCCATCTGGCCATCAAAGGCGGCCACGGAGGCAGTGTTGATGATGACGCCGCGTTCACCCGCTTCGTTGGGTTGGCCTGCGGTCATAACGGCCGCTGCCAGGCGAATGACGTTAAAGGTACCGATGAGGTTAATTTGAATGACTTTGGCAAATGCGTCGAGCGGGTGAGGACCGTCGCGGCCAATGACTTTGGTGGCAATGGCGATACCGGCGCAGTTGATGACGCCCTGGAGACCGCCGAATTGGGAAACGGCCGTATCCACCGCCCCCTGCACATCCGCCTCTGAGGTTACGTCGGTCCTGGCAAAGCGGACGTTGGCGCCCAGCTCGCTGGCCAGCGCTTCACCAGCTTCCTGGTTGAGATCGGCAATGACGACATTGGCCCCAGCGCCCGCCAGCCGCTGCACGCAAGCTGCGCCCAGGCCGGAACTGCCGCCCGTTACTAAGAAGGTTGACCCCTGTATTTTCATGAATTTCACCTCGGCTGAAGTTTTCCCGCACCGATAGGTTCTCTATCGACCCCTGGGTGTGTTTTGTGGCTTGCCTGTGCTGAAGGCTCACCGCACAGCTTACCCTCCGCGCCAGAATTGTAACAATTCTTAACAACCGTCCGCAATAGCAAAATCTTGCAGTAATTGTGACCAGCTGAGGGAATGTGTGTCCAAGAGGTGACTTATTTTTGACGGGGTGAAGAAGTGACAAGGTGAAGGGGTGACCGGGTGACAAAAGAGCGAATTTGTCCCCTGTCAATTGGAAAGCACTTTGTTTTTGCCCAAACCATTCCTGGCAGTGACATGAAAGAAGCTTTATTACCAGACGGAACGGCCGTTGCCGCATCGGCCACGGCACCCACCGAAGCCACTTGCCCACATTGTGGCGGTGTATTACTATTGCGCCAGCGCCGCACGATGAGTCAATCGGTGGTGGCGTTTTACTGGCGTCATGCCAGTAACCAAAACTTAAAATGCCGGGCAAGACGACGGCCTGGCGGTGATCGGTAATTAGTTTTCGGTCATCGGTGATCAGAAGCAGCAAACGGATTACAGATTACCGGTCACGGATGACGGAAAAGGAGTCCAAGATGTGTGGTCGGTTTGCCCTGATGACACCAACGGAAATGTTGGTGAAGCTGTTTGACGTGCCGGAAACGGCCGTAGAAAGCCTGCCCCCATCCATCCCGCGCTACAACATTGCGCCTACCCAACCTGTCGTCGCCATTCGGCTAGATGAAAACGGCGAACGAGACCTGACGTTTTTTCATTGGGGGCTGATTCCTTCGTGGTCCAAAGATATTCAGATGGGTTCGCGCATGATCAATGCGCGGTCGGAAACGGTAACGGAAAAACCGTCGTTCCGCAATGCGTTTAAGCGCCGCCGCTGCCTCATCCCGGCCGATGGCTTTTACGAGTGGCAAAAGCAGGCCGATGGCAAGCAGCCAATGTTTATTCGTCCAAGCGAGGGGGGGGAACGGCCGTTTGCTCTGGCTGGTTTGTGGGAGTTCTGGAGCGATCCAGACGGGGGAACGATTCAATCCTGCACCATTCTTACCACCACGCCGAATGAACTGATGGCCTCCATTCACAACCGGATGCCGGTCATTGTGGAGCCGGAGGATTTTGACCTGTGGCTCAACCCGGAACCCGATCCAGAGCAGGGGCTGCATTTGTTACGGCCGTATCCCGCCGAAAAAATGGTCGCCTATCCGGTCAGCACCCTGGTCAACAACCCACGCAACGATGTGCCGCAGTGTGTCGAGCCCATTGCATAAGATTACCGTTGGGCAATTGGGCGTTTTAATTACCCAATTACCCAATTACTCTCTATACAAGGAAGCCAGATGCCCCAACAACCTGCCCTCTTCCTCGACCGTGACGGCGTTTTTATTGAAAACCGGGCCAGCTACGTGCGTAGTTGGGCCGATGTCGCCTTTTTCCCGGAAGCGTTGGCCGCGCTGGCGCGGATTCGGGAAGTGCCTTACAAAATAATTGTGGTCACCAATCAATCGGCGGTGGGACGGGGGATCATGAGTCTAGAAACGGCCGTCGCCCTCAACCAGCGCATTGTGGACGAGGTGGGCAAGGTTAACGGCCGTATCGACGCCACCTACCTCTGTCCAGCCGCCCCCGGCACCAACGATCCCTGCCGCAAGCCGCGCCCCGGCATGCTGCTCCAGGCCGCCCAGGAGCACAACCTCGACCTCAGCCACTCGATCATGATTGGCGATGCCCTGACGGACATCCAGGCTGGCCAGGCGGCGGGTGTTCAGCAGGCCGTCCTGCTGCTCACCGGGCGCGGCGCGGCCCAGGCCCAGCTGCCCCTGGCGGCGGAACTGCCCCCCTTTGCCACTTTCCCCACCCTGGCGGCGGCCCTCAACCACCTCTTCCCCGAGCCACCGCAATAAAACAAAAAGTGGCTCAATCCATCTGGATTGAACCACTTTGAATGATACGCTTCAGGCTGCTAAGTTAGGATTGGACCGCTTCCTGGCCGCGCAAAAACCGTTTGCGCAGCTTGCTTTTTGGCTGGGATTCACCTTTGTCGCCATCGTCGCCGTAAGTGTAATAGGGACTCTGGTAGTAGTAGTAGAAGTTGTGTCCATCACTGCCCGCCTTCAACGAATTAAGCACTACACCCGCAACTTTGGCGTTTACATCCGTCAGGCGTTCTACCACCTGCTTAAATTGGTCTTTACGGCTCTTGTTGGCCCGGACGACGATGAGGGTTGTACCAGCCATCGCACTCAAAACGGCCGCATCCGTCACCGACAGCACAGGCGGGCTGTCGACAATCACAAAGTCGTACTGGAGATTCAACACTTCCAGAAGACGGCGCATTTTGGTTGAGCCCAGCAGTTCCGAGGGGTTGGGCGGAATGGGACCGCAGGTCATGATGTGCAGTCCTTCAACCTGGGTTGGCTGCACGGTATCTTCTACCAGGTTACGCACGTCGGCGTCGGAATCTTCCACATTGAGTTTTAACAGCAGGCTGGTAACACCCCGTTTGTTGGGCAGGGTGAAGATGGTGTGTTGCGACGGCCGTCGCAAATCCCCATCCACCACCAGCACATTGTGCCCGGCCTGCGCCAAAACCACCGCCAGGTTTCCGGCCGTCGTGCTCTTGCCTTCGCCGGAAACACCGCTGGTCATCAGCAGCAGCGAATTTTTCTTGTCCACCACCGAAAACTGAATCGCTGTGCGCAGCACCCGGTACGCTTCCGAAGTGGGTGAGCGGGGATCAGACATCGTCACCAGCTTACTTTCATCTTCGCTGTTAATAAAGGCAATGCCGGCCAGAGTGGGCAGCTTACTCAGCCTGGTGATTTGCTCTGGCGTCTTTACGGAATCATCCAGATACTCAAGCAAATAAGCCGCTGAAGCCGAGAGGACAAACCCAATGCCAGCGGCCGTGATCACCGAAATAATCGAGTTGGTACGCACCAGGGTCCCTTCGGTAGCCGGATCAACAATCTGGACAGTGTTGGTAGCCCCTTCCTGCGTCAGCGAAAGCAGCTCAGTATAGCGCCCGGTCAGCTCTTGCAGGTTAGATTCAAGCGTAACCAACTCATTGGTCGCTACAGAAATATCCCGGGCACTGATCAACTCGCCAATTTCCGCCTCTTTGGCCGTAATTTGGGCCTGAGTCTCTTCAATTTTGGAGCGGTAATCGGCTAATAAACCGTCCACAAATTCGGTATCAGCGCTTTCCAGGCTGGTTGGCGTACGCAGTGAGAGCTGGTGAGCCAGTTCCGCGGCCACCGCCATAGCGCGAATGGGATCCGTGTCGGTGACTGTGATGTCTACAAAGTTGGTATCGTTCACCTGACGAATCTCAATGCCTCGCGGCAGCACTTCCAAACCCAGCGCCTGCGCCGTATCGCGGCTGAAACCGGGTTGGTTGGCAATCTCCACGTAAGCAGTAGCCAACTGCCGGGTTGTTGAAAAATCGGCGCTGCTCACATCAGTGGACTCCAGGTAGCTGCCAATGGCCAACCGCGTGTAGGAGCGGAAAACAGGCACCTGCTGCCGGGTGGCAAAAAAGCTGGCCACGGCCGCAATGATTGTCGTAATCGCAATCATCCACCACCACTTCAGTAACGGAGCCAAATATTCTTTAATGTTTATTTCCATTGCGCAATCCTATATTCCCTGCGAAAGATTTTGGTAATTGGCAGTTGGATCTTTGTACTCTTTAGCTAGCGATTTGCCAAATACAAAAATTGCCGCTTACAGTATACCCGATGTGACAAGCACCTGGGTGCACGCATTCCTGAGCAACCGCACCCACTTTCCGGCAGCGTAACTGACACAGAACGAGCAAAAGCAATACCGGAACGCTCGTCCGGTATTGCGTGGTCAACCTGTGGCGATGAAGATAACAACGTGACGTAAAAGTTGGTAAGACGGAACTGATGGCTGCAAACATCAAAAACCATGTGCGTAAAGCAAATTAACAAAAAGCAAAATAGCCGTCGTGGCGTGACTTGCTCAGCTGCCACGCCTGGCTTTCAGGGCCGTTGTCATCAGATGGGCCAGCATCAGGTGGATATCCTCCACCTGCTCTATGTTATTGCTGGGCACATGCATGTGAATATCGACCATGGGACCCAGCTTTCCCGCCGAAAAACCGGTCAGGCCGATGGTGGTGTTTTGCCCCGTATCGTTGGCAAACTGCACGGCCCGCAGCACATTTTCTGAATTACCGCTGGCGGAAATGCCAATCACCACGTCGCCCGGCCGCAAAAAGTTGGCCAGCTGTTTAACAAAAACGTTCTCGTACCCTTCGTCGTTGGCGTAGGCAGCCAGGATGGCCATGTTGTCGGCCAGGCCAATCAGGCGAAAAGGGGGCAGGCTGTCATGCCGGGTATTTTTGTTCAGGTCACACACAAAGTGGCTGGCGGTTGAGGCGCTGCCACCGTTGCCCATGACAAAAATTTGATTATTGTTTAAACGTGCGCTGTGCAGGGCGGTTACGGCCGTATAAATCGGCTCTTCATCCACCTTATCAATCGTGCTTTTCAGGGTGGCAAAATACTCTTTTACAGATCGGAAGAGCGTCGT
>ERZ761603.2691-NODE-2691-length-11948-cov-7.711006_pt1 | contig 11948 bp, 11 predicted proteins | sample MGYA00511879_ERZ761603 | MGnify/ENA primary metagenome ERZ761603 (study PRJEB28899, sample SAMN02850040) | bioreactor sludge metagenome | biome: EBPR Sludge; feature: EBPR Bioreactor; material: flocular biomat | place: Australia: Thorneside Wastwater Treatment... | reverse complement strand
ACGGCCGTTTCCCACCCCAACCTTACTCCTCGTCTTCTTCCACTAACAAGAAAAACGGCACCGAAATCGGGCTGCGGTTGCGCTGGAGCGGTACGTCGGCACCATCGGGGTCAAATTCGTCTGGCTCACCGGCGTTGAGGTAGAGGGTGACGTACAGCGTCTCCGTCGCCAGGGTCGGGTCGATGGAGATAGCAATGTCGTGGCTGACGCCGGGGGATACGGCCGTAAACCCCAACACCTCCCCGCGCTGCCCATCCTCATCCGCCTCGATGGCCACCCAGGTGGGCACGTTCACCACCACCAGGTCCACCGTCAGCACCGCCGACGCTGTGCCGGTGCTGGGCAGCGGCTGATCGTCCACAATCAGGTAGTTGCCCGGCGTCAGGCTAAAGGTGACCGTACCGGGCAAACGGCCGTCGTACAACACCGGCTGGTCCACGCGCGGAAAGTCAAAGTCATCACCCGGTTCCGTATCTTCATGCAGCCGCAAATGCAGCACGTCGGTGGCCGCCGAGGCCAGCACCTCTACCATGACCCGCTCATTCAACCCATCTTCCAGCGGTGCCGAGCCAATGATCAGCCCTGGCGCGCCGTTGTCATCATAATAAGCCACCAGCCAGCCCGGCCCATTGCTGATCACCCGCTCCACTTCAAAGGTGCCATCGACCAGCGGCTGGTCCAACACAAAAATATCTATCGGAAATGTCGCCTCAAACGCGGTCACGACGGGCTCGCCGCTGGCCAGCAGTGGCTCATCCTCCGCCTGGTAGTCAAAATGGAGCGGCTCACCGTTGTCGGCGTACAGCGCCGCGTACAGCGTGGGTGTACCCTCGCGCCAGGGGATGGTGATGGCAATCGCCTCGTGCCGCCCCGCCGCAACGGGCACGACGCCCAACACTGGGCCGGGACGGCCGTCCGCCTCGCCATGAATCGCCAGCCAGCCATCTTGCGGCAGCAAAACGCTGGCCACACGCACCACGCCATCCTCACCCACCGCCTGCTCGGCCACCTCGATGACCGGTTCCGACAGCTGAAAGTCCAGGTCAAACGTGGTGGCAATCTGGGCCGATTCCCATTCCAGGGGCACATCTGGCCCGTCGGGGAACTCAAATTCGCCGCTTTCACCCAGGTCGCTGTGCAGCACGGCACCCAGGGTAGGCGTAGCCAGCTGTGGGTCGATGGTCAGGGTCAGGTTTTGGTTGAGGCCAGTGGTAACGGCCGTAAAACCCAGCACCTCGCCCAATGCACCATCGGTCATGGCATACAGCACCAGCCAGCCATCTTCCGGCGCAACGACGTTGGCAATTTGCAGCGCACCCGCATCGGTGAGCGGCTGGTCGGCGGCGTTGATGAGGGGCACAGCGGGGGTGGGCACCGGGGTGCGGGTAGGGGTGTTGGTTGGGATGAGGGGGGTGGATACGGCCGTATCGGCCAGAGTGGTGGTCACCGCCACTGTGGGAGCCGCCGTGGCACTGTTTTCCTCAGCGCAAGCGGCCACAGCCAGCAAAAGCAGGCCCAGCCACCCTACCCAACGTAATTGTTTAATTATTCTCATAGGCGATCCAGTTTCGCATCTCTCGTGTAATCAAGCGGGCAAAATTGTAGGGTAGATGCCCGATATCTCAAACTGTTACCTAGTTTACACTTATCGATCGTTTACTACCTTAAGATTGGTGTATAATACCAAACAGTACTGTAATACTATATGTAACCTTGTTCGTTGATAATTTGTGGCACCGAGCATTTCACCCAAAACAGTGTTGTTTGCGTAATCAGTGAAAGAAGTTGCTAAGGAAGGGAAACAAGCCGTGGGTAATGAAATTGCAAAGCGTATTGAATTGGAAAAGCGGGAACGGATGCTGCACGAGCGTCTGGCTGAAGACACCCGCCGGTTGCAATCGGCCAGAGTGCAGTTGAAGCTGTGTGAAGATGCTCTAGAGCAAACCCTGGCCGAGCTGCATGAAGTTAAAAATGAAAAGAAAGCGATCACCGGTCTGCTGGAAAGCATGTGGAATGGCAAATCAGCGGATGGCGCTCTAGAAGCAGCTTAACGTTTAATATTTATCCAATTTTCTTATTTTTTTACTTCCCACTACCAACACCATACAAATCACAAGCCGAGACCACACTCGGCTCTTTTTTTGCCTATTTGGGCGGATCGGCCTGCCAGACCATGGTGGTACCGTCGGTGGTCACGCGGATGGTGCCCAGTTCATCGGTGCGCAGGACCATTGCGCCAACGGCCGTTGCCCGCTCCAGCATCTCCAGGGCCGGGTGGCCAAAGCGGTTGTCCACTCCCGATGACACAATGACAATTTGCGGCTGCACCGCTTGCAGCATGGGCATACTGCTGGACGAGTTGGAGCCGTGATGCCCGGCTTTGAAGACGAGGGCGGCTAACGGCCGTCCCGCCGCCAGCATCTCCGCCTCTCCCGCCTGCTCAGCATCCCCGGTGAACAAAAAAGTGAAGTCACCATAAACCAGCCGCATAGAGACCGAGTTTTCGTTGCGGTTGTCGGCCACCAGCACCGGGCCGGGATGCACCACCTCCAGCCGCACCCCATCGCCAAATTCAATCACTTCACCCGCCTGCACCGGCCGAATTTCCGTAGCCTGAGTCTCGGCGGCGGTCAGCACTTCGTCGTAGATGGGCGACTCACCAAAACCCTCGCCGTTGGTGATGAGCTGGTTCACCCGGTAGCGGTCAAACACACCCACCAGCCCGGAGACGTGGTCAGCATCGGCGTGAGTGGCTACGAGCATATCAATTTCCTTGTCCCAAAACGGCATCTGCCGCCCCAATTGGTCATTGAGAATGCTGGGGTAGAGGCCGCCATCAACCAAAATTTGTCGCCCGCTGGGCGTCTGAATGAAGGTAGCATCCCCCTGCCCCACGTTGAAAAAGACGACGTGCAGCTGGCCGTCGGGTTGGGTCATGCCCCAGCTGAAGATAAGCATGGCCGTTACCCCCGCTGCCCCCACTGCCAGCCGCTGGGTGATGTTTTGCCGAACGGCCGTCCAAATCTGACCCCGCTTGTCCAGCGGCTGTTTGCCCCACCAAGTGAGCGCGGCAATGACGCCAAAAATGGCCACCACCCCAGCCGTGGAAATTGTGAGCGGAACGGCCGCTCCGGGCACGGCGGCAAAAAGGCGCACCATCCAGATGGTGTAGCCCAAAAAGAGCCAGGCCACCCAGGCCAGCAGCTGCCCCACCGCCGGAACGACCAGCCCTACCAGGGTCGCCAGCCCACCCCAAATCATCACCGCAGGCTGCACGGGCAAGATCAGCGCGTTGGCCAGCAGGCTGATGATGGAGAGCTGGCCAAAGTAGCCAATCATCAGCGGTAGGGTGAGGATTTGCGCGGCAATGGTCAGGATGACGGCCTCGGACAAGACGCCCATCACTTTTTCCACCCACTCCCGCGTTAGCCAGCGCTGCAAACCGCGCCGTGCCCACTGCGTCAGCGGGTCGGCATAGAGCATCAGGCTCAGGGTGGCGGCAAAACTGAGCTGAAAGCCGACATCCCAGAGGGTAAACGGCCGTAAAATCGTCATCACCCATCCAGCCAAAAAGAGGGAGGCAAAAGCGAAATTCGGCCGTCCCAGCCAGCGATTGGTCACCAGGTAAATGCTGCCCATCAGCGCCGCCCGGACCACGGAAGCATCCGCACCCACCAAAACGGTGTAGAAGGAGATGCCCACCAGGGCAAAAATGACCGCCCCACGCCGGGGCAGGAACGGCTCGGCCAGCCGCACCAAAATCGCCACCAAGATGGCGATATTAAACCCCGATATGGCGATCACGTGTGTCATGCCGGTGGTGCGGAACGCTTCGGCCAGGTCGGGCGGCAGGCCGTTGTCGTTGCCCAGCAAGATGCCGGTGAGCAGCGCCGCCTGCGGTTCGGGGATGAGCTGGGCGATGGTAGCCTGGGCGCGGCTTTTGAAGGCAAAGATGGCCCGGTAAAGCGGATTGCCTTCGTTTTCAGCGATTACCGTGACGTTGGGCAGGGACATGAGGCTGTGGATACCCTGCCGGGCCAGATAGGCTCGGTAGCTGAAGGTTTCATCTTCGGGTGGAGTTTCCAGAATGCCAGTGACGCGCAGGCGGCTGCCGTAGTTGATGACCGGAAAGCGGTAGGTTTGCACCTGCACCGTGCCCTGCATGGGCAGCTGCGCCCCACCGCTAACCTGGATGCTGTCCACCTCCACGCGTAAATTGACAAAGCGGTCGTTTACGTCTGGCTCGTCCACCACCAGCCCGGTGATGGTGACGCTGCGGCTGCCGTTGTAATAGGCAATATGCTGCTCGTTGATGGTGGGTACGGCCGTTGCATACCGCATCCCACCCAACGCCAACACACCCACACACGCCGCCCCCCAGCTGAATTTTTGGCGGCGACGGAGGAGTACGGCCGTTACCAAGCCACCCACGCCCAGCGCCAGCCAGACGCGCCAATCGAGCGTTAACACCGAAGCCAGCCACAGGCCACAAAACCAGGCAATCCCCAAGTAAACCAGCAACATATGCAATTATCCTGAAACAGTTATAAACTTAATTTGGCAGCACGATCGCCTATCTGGAATTCACGCAGCGGGTTTGCTACAATAACCCGGTACCTGGCTTATTTTATCCATCTATCTGGACAACACAAATGGAAAGTTTTGCCCCGGAAACCTACCGTATCCTGGTTGTAGACGACAGCATCTCCATTCTAGAAATTGTGCGTACCACGTTAACGCATCATGGCTTTCAGGTGATGACGGCCGAATCTGGCGAACAAGCTCTGGAGATCATGGAAAATGAAGGGCTGCCCCACCTGGGTCTGTTCGACATCAACATGCCGATGGGCATGGATGGCCTGGAGCTGTGTGAGCGGGTGCTGCAATTCAGCGATTTGCCTATTGTCATGCTGACGGCCGTTGAAGAAACCAGCACCATCGTCGAAGCCATCGATCGGTACGCCGAAGATTACATGAACAAGCCGGTGAAATCGGGCGAACTGCTGGCCCGGGTACGGCGCGTGCTGCGCTCCATCGGTCATTTTGCTTACCCGCTGGCCGCTTTTGTGCCGGTTGATGATGATTTGGCGGTGAACTTTGCCCGGTTAACGGCCGTTGTCAAAGGCCACGAGGTTAGTCTAACCCCTACCGAAGCCAAGCTGCTCTACATCCTCATGCGCCAAAAAGGCAAGGTGGTCAACACCGACTTCCTGCTGCGCCGCCTGTGGCCCGCCGACACCGACTTTGCCGACGAAGACCGGCTGCGGGTGTACGTACACCGCCTGCGCAGCAAAATCGAAACCAAGGGCGGCCCGCATTACGTAGTTTCCCGGCGGCGCAAAGGGTACGCCTTTTTGCCCGACGATGGGTAAGCGAGCCAGCGCGACCTTTTGGTACTAATTGACACTTTTTGTAACTCACTTAATTTCAGATCGACCAGAACGGACTATAATCGAGACGGTATCTGCAATTATTTTCCCAACTTGAGGTTCCCATGAGTGATTCTGAGATCACCACCCATCGTATTTTAGCCGTCGATGACGACCCGTTTAATCTGCGCATTGTCAGCCATGCGCTGCAGCAGGCCGAATACACGGTCATGACGGCCGGTTCTGGCGAAGAAGCGCTGTCGGTCATTACCCAGCATGGGCTGCCGCACATGGCCATCGTCGACATTCACATGCCGCCGGGCATGAGCGGCTTTGAGTTTTGCCGCACCGTGCACCAGTTCAGCGATTTGCCGATTATTATGCTAACGGCCGTCAACGAAGAATCCACCGTCGTTGAAGGGCTGGAAGAACACGCCGAAGATTACATCATCAAGCCGTTTAATCCGGGGGAACTGACGGCCCGCGTCAAGCGTGTTTTGCAGCGTATGGGCGATTTTGCCTATCCGCTGCGCTCCCTCACCCGCGTTGATGAGCGGCTGATGATTGATTTCCCTGGGCGGCAGGCGCTGGTGAACAACAAGCCGATCAGCCTGACGCCCACCGAAACCAAGCTGCTCTACATCCTCATGCGCAGCGCGGGCCACACCGTGAACACCGACTTTATTTTGCGCCGTCTCTGGCCGCTGGAGCCTGCTTACGAAGACCGACTGCACGTGCACATGCACCGCCTGCGCCGCAAAATTGAGGATAAAAAAGACAAAACACGCCCCCGGTACATCACCTCAGAACGAGGGGTGGGGTACACCTTCCGCCACATTACCGACGAATAGCCCCCGCGTCTTTGGAATTTAGCAAGATGGAGTTAACAACGGCCGTCATTCGCCAGGCCCTCACGCTGCCCAATTTTGATCCCCAGGCAGCGCATTACAACATGCTGCCCATTGAGCGACGGGACCGGGTGCGCTCCCCGGAACTACCCGGCCAGCCGCGCATCGGCGGCGTGCTGCTGCTGCTCTACTGCCACAGCCACACGATGCACCTGGTGCTTACCCGGCGGCGCGACGATTTAACGTCACACGCGGGGCAAATTTCGTTCCCTGGCGGGCGGCGTGAACCGGGCGAAACGGCCGTTGCCGCCGCCCTACGCGAAACAGAAGAAGAGATTGGGGTGCCCGCAACGGCCGTTACCATCCTGGGTGAGCTCACCACCATCTACATTCCCCCGTCAGATTATGAAGTGCATCCGTTTGTGGGCTGGGTTAAAGGCGGTGAACGGCCGCTTTTTGTGCCCGAAGCGCGTGAAGTGGCCGAAATTTTGGAAGTCCCCCTCACCCACCTGCTGGACCCCACCACAAGAGAAATTGGCCCTATCCCCGTGCGCGGCGCGGTCTACACCGTGCCCTACTACAACGTCAACGGCCACAAAGTATGGGGCGCTACGGCCATTTTGCTCAGCGAATTTTTGGCACGAGTCCGGGAAACGGTGGACAGTAAAATCAAAAAGTGAAAAGTGAGGAGTGAGGAGTTAACTTATTACTTTTCACTTATTACTGATTGCGATCTTCCTATCGGCAGGCGCACGGTAAACCGGCTCCCTTTGCCCACCTCGCTCTGGGCCTGGATACGGCCGTTGTGCCGCAGCACCAGCTCTTGCACAATCGACAACCCCAAGCCGGAGCCAACCCGCCCGCCTTCACGCGTACGCGACTTGTCCACCTGGTAAAAACGCTCAAAAATGCGCGTCAGCTGCTCGGGCGACATACCTTTGCCGGTGTCGTGTACGGTGAGTTCGACGGTTTGGTCATTGTACGGCCGTACCGCTACATGCACCCGCCCACCCTCGGGGGTATGGTTCAGCCCATTCTCCACCAGATTCGACACCACCTGCATCAACCGATCATAGTCGCCCCAGACGGGCGGGGCTGGCTGCGTCTCGATGGTCAGGTGAATCTGGTTGGCCTGGGCGCGCGGCAGCAAATTTTGCCGCACCACCTGGCCAACTTCGGCCAGGTCTACGGGGGAACGATTCAGCTGGAGCTGCCCGGACTCGATCTTGGCCAGGTCGAGCAGTTGGGCCACCATGCGCCCCATGCGCTCCGCCTCGCTGTAAATGATGTTGGCCGCCTGGGTTTGATCGGCGGGGGAAACGGCCGTACCGTCCAGCAACGCCTGGCTCCACCCCTGAATCGAGGTCACCGGCGTTTTCAAATCGTGGGAGACATTGGCCACAAAGTCGCGCTGCGCCTGCCGCGTGGCCGCCACCTGCGCCGACATGCTGTTAAAGCTCTCCGCCACCCGCACCACCTCTTCTGGCCCGTCCAGCGGCAGCTGCTGCTCATATTCGCCCTGGGCAATGGCTTCGGCGGCGCCCGCCATGCGCTGCAGCGGCCGGGCCACCGAGCGGGCAATCACCCAGGCCAGCAGCACCGAGACGAGCAGCCCGGCCAGACCAGCCCGCACAAAAGCGCGGCCAAAGCCCAGCTCGCGCAGCAGCGCCAGCGGACCCGGTTCAGGCACAGCATAAACCAGCACCCAGCGGCCAAAGCCGGTGCTGGAAATGGCCCGGGTGTACACCAGCCAGCGATTGCCGTCTGGGTCAACAAAGCGGGCGGCCAGCGTGTTGGGATCGGTGGAGGGCAAATAATCGGCGGGCAGCTCCACCCCCTCAATAGACACGCCCACCAGGCTTTGCGACGGATCGGTGTCGAAGATGATTTGGGCGTTGTTGGCGGTGGCGATGAAGGCGCGCACGTTGTTGGATTCGGCCGTATCTTCCAGCGTTTGCAGCAGGTCGCGCAAAAAGCTGTCCTGGTCGGTGCTGGAAAGCTGGAGGCGAATCACATCATTCCGGCTGGCGCGGCTGACGATGTCCAGCCGCTGCAAAGCAGGCTGGAAGCGCAGCCGAGGCTGCACCCCCAGGGCCAGCAGCGCCAGCGAGACCACAAACAGGGTCACCACCACCAGCAGTGAGTAAGAAAGCAGCAGTCGGCTGCGCAAGGTACGAAACATAGATGAAGGGTAAACGGCCGTCATGAAGCCGCGATTAATAAAGTGTAACCAGCCTGTAAAATCAGTAATAAGTGAAAAGTAATAAGTAAAAAGTGATAAGCCAACTTTTCACTTTTCACTTTTCACTTATCACTTTTCACTCTTCACCGACTACGAATTACTGACCAACTTGTACCCCATGCCCCACACCGTCTCGATGGACAGGCTGTCGCCCATTTTTTCCCGCAGGTGGGCGATGTGCACATCCACGGTGCGGGTCTGGCCGTAAAATTCGTAGCCCCAGACCAGATCCAGCAGCTGGTCGCGTGATAACACCATATTTTGGTGGTCCGCCAAAGTCAGCAGCAGGTCGAACTCCTTGGTGCGCAGCGGTACGCGGCGGCCCGCCACCGTCACTTCGCGGCTGCTGGGGTCGATGGTGACCGGGCCAATCTGGCGCACCTCGTTGCCTGCGCCGCCCTGGCTGCTGTTCACCCGACGCAAAATGGCCCGCACCCGGGCCACCAGTTCGCGCGGATTAAACGGCTTGGTGAGGTAATCATCCGCGCCCATTTCCAGCCCGACAATTTTGTCGATGTCGTCGTCGCGGGCGGTGAGCATGAGGATGGGCACGCTGCTTTGGGCGCGCACGCGGCGGCACACTTCCCAACCATCCACTTCCGGCAGCATCAGGTCCAGGACAATGAAGGCCAGCTCCTGCTCGGCCACCAGCTTCAATGCCTGGGCACCATCATGCGCCAGAATGACCTTGTACCCTTCCTTCTCCAGGTACAGCCGGGCCAGATCGCGGATGTTGGCCTCGTCATCAACAACCAAAATGACATCACTGGGCATTAATTCGCCTCAGGGATTTCGGCCACCATTTCGATTTCAACCAGGGCTCCCAGAGGCAGGCCGCGCACGGCAAAGGTGGAGCGAGCGGGCGGATTTTGGGGGAAGTAACGGCCGTATACCCCATTCAACGCCGCAAAATCCGCCATATCGACCAGAAAGACGGTGGTTTTTACTACGTGCTCGAAGCCAGTGCCCGCTGCGGTCAACACGGCCTGCAAATTGCGCATCACCTGCTCCGCCTGGGCGGCAACGTCCCCCTCAATCAGTTTGCCAATGGCCGGATCAATGGCCACCTGCCCGGCGGTGAACAGTAAACTCCCCGTGCGCACCGCCTGCGAATACGGCCCCACCGCCTTCGGCGCGTCGTCGGTGTGAATGATTGTTTTCATTTTTACTCCTTCTTGGGTATATGAAAGGAGTGAAAAGTAAAAAGTGAAAAGTAAAAAGAACTTTTCTCTTATCACTTTTCACTTTTCACTTCAGTATCGGTTGTAAATGCCACTCCCCCCCAACCCACAATGCCGGAAGAGCCCACAGCTGCGGCGCCCCGGCCTCGATGGTGAAGCGCAGCTCCTTGAGCCAATCTCGGCGGCCCGCTTCGACGTTAAATACGACAAATTCCAGCAGCTTGAGCGCGTCTTCAGGGGCCAGCACCGCTTCGACAAAATTACCCTGTGACGGCGCGGCGATGGCCTGAAACTGCGGCTGGCGCTGCACCAGGTCGCCGCCCAGCTGGCAGGCGGCCGCGGTGGGCAGATCCCAGGCAGGCACGTAGAGGCGGCGCGGGTAGCCCCAGAGCTGTTGGGCATCCTGCTCGGCCTGCTTGTTGCGCCCCTGGGTCTGGCGGCTGGTAATGGTGACACGGCCGTTAAACAGCCACAGCGGCAGCCAGCCATCAAACTTGGCCACATCGGGGGCGGCAAATTCGATCGTCGTGGTGGTGAGGCCGGTGTGGGTGATGGAGACGGCCGTACCGCACCCGGCACAGCGCAGCACCACCACCTCCGGATTTTGCGGCTTGAGTGGTTGGGCACAGGTGGGGCAGCGCAGGGCCAGCAGCTTCATCGTTTGCCCTCCGATAGCTCTTCCAGCACGCTCATGCCCGAGCGCATCATCGCCTGCATGTCGTCGGAGCCACCGATCAGGCCGCCAGTCAGCGCCGACATCAAGCCGCCGTTGGATTCACCCGCGAGTGTCGCTTTGCGTGCCCCTTTCTGAATTTCCTCCACCTCTTCGCCGTAGCGGAAGGCGCGGTAGCCAGCGGCAATCAGGGCAATGCCCAGGGCAATGGGCACCAGGACGATCAGAAGACCATCGCCATCATCGCTGCTGCTCATGGCTGCCCCGGCCAGCAGCGTGCCGTTCACCAGGACGAAGTTGCCCACTGCCAGGCCACCCACCAGGGCGGCAGCGCGGTACAGAATGTTGCCAGGGGCTTTGCCGTAGAGAATGCTGCCGTTCACGCCATCAACCACCACCTGGTAGTTGCGCTTGCGGTATTCGTAACGGGACACCCAGAGCGGGTAGTAGACAATCGACAGGCGCTGGCGCAAAAAGTGGAATTTTTCAAAAAATTTAGTGCTCAGGCTGCGTGTTTTATGGCCCCGGTAGGTGAAATGCCGCCCGGCTTCCTCCAGCGCATCGCTGTGTGACTCGGACGGCTCGAAGACCATCGCTTCGGCATGGAGGCGGTCACTGTTGTACGGCCGTAACTGCTCCTTCGAAATAGCCACCTGATGCACGCCATATTCAGCCACATCAACGGCCGCATCGTTCCAATGCATCTGCTCGCTGACTTGTACCTCTACCGGACGGGTGCTGTTTTTGCCAGACTTGACCCGGCCAAACATCCAGCCGGCCACAAACGCCTCGACGCGCCAGTATGGCAGGTAAATCAGGAAGGTATCTTTGATCTGGGCCTCTTTGGCCAGGTCGCTGGCCTTTTTCATGCCGCGGAAGAAGTTGCCCACCGTTTGTAGGGCGCGTTCACGCTCCACCACCTGCGGCACCTGCCAGCGGCGCACGCCGCGCTCCCCCTGCACCAGGGAGAAGGTGTGGCAGTAGGGGCATTCAACAATCCGATCGCCTTCGGCAATGGGCACCACGCCGCTGCATTCCGGGCAGGTAAGACCTTGGGTTTTGTTGGCTGATTGTGTCATATTCGATTTATTGTAGAGACGTTGCAATGCAACGTCTCTACGGGAATTTAAACGCGGGATGAGATGTAGGCGGCAATGCCAAAAATGGGCACTGCCAGCACAATGGCAATCACGATGTAGCCCAAAATGCCCCAGATCAGCCCCGTGCCATCGGTGGTGAAGAAGCTGATGGCGGGGATAAGCGCGGCACAAAAGTAGAGCGCGCAGCCGACCGAGCCGATGGCCACATAGGGCACCTCGCGCTTGGAGGGGTAAACGCTGGCAAATACCTGGCTGCTGGCGGCATCAACAACGGCCGTATACGCCCTCCCCTCAAATTGATACTTAAACACGTACAGCGGCAGGTGCACCAACGAACTCTCTTTGATTTGCCCGGCGGCGATTTTTTGATTCTCGGCCAGCCACTTGCGCACTGTCTCCAGCGGCACCGTCGGCGCAATGGCGTCGCCGTCCATCGTGTGGTCATACGGCTCCAGGTCGGAGGCGGGGATGCTCAGTTCGGTCAGCTCAAACACGGCGAGAGCGGCGGCCGGTTCCAGCACCACTTTTTCCTGGC
>ERZ761603.2689-NODE-2689-length-11953-cov-17.787948_pt1 | contig 11953 bp, 7 predicted proteins | sample MGYA00511879_ERZ761603 | MGnify/ENA primary metagenome ERZ761603 (study PRJEB28899, sample SAMN02850040) | bioreactor sludge metagenome | biome: EBPR Sludge; feature: EBPR Bioreactor; material: flocular biomat | place: Australia: Thorneside Wastwater Treatment... | reverse complement strand
ACCAGCGGGGTCATCTATGCGCACGCCGATGCGCCGAAAAAGGATGTCGCCGATCCGGCGGTGTGCGGGCGGTTGCACACGATGTGCGCCGCGACCGGCACCGAGGGCTGGTGCATCACGGGGTGCATGCTGGCCGCGGGGTACGCGCTGCGGTGGGCGCGGAGCGTCGTAGCGCCCGGCGCGGCGTACGACGCGCTGATGGATGAGGCGGCGAGCGTGCCGCCGGGGTGTGAGGGGCTGGTCTTTCTGCCGTACCTGACCGGCGAGCGATGCCCCCACGCCGATCCGTACGCGCGGGGCGGCTGGATCGGCCTGACCTCGCGGCACACGCGGGCGCACCTGATCCGCGCGGTGGTCGAGGGCGTGACCTTCGGCATGGGGCAGATCCTGGATTTGGCGAGATCGATCGGCGTGCCCGTCGTGTGCGCCCGGCTGACGGGCGGCGGGAACCGTTCCGCCTTCTGGCGTCAGGTCCAGGCGGATGTCTACGGCTGCCCGGTGGAGACGACGAACACCGAAGAGGGAGGGGCGGCCTTCGGCGCGGCGATGCTCGGCGGTGTGGCGGCGGGGGTGTGGCCGAGCGTTGCCGCGGCGTGCGCCGCGACCGTGAGCGTGCATGAGCGGCGCGAGCCCGAGCGGCCCGATGCGTACCGCGCTGCCCGTGATTCGTACGGTGCGATGTACCCCGCGCTTAAAGAACGATTTGCCGCTCTGCCGGCGGGCTAAGCCCAACGGTCAAGCCTTCTTGGCGATTTTATAGAATGGCAACGGCGTGACGGATGCGGTGAGGCTGCTGCCGCGGCCGGTGTCGATCTCGACCGTGGTGCCGGGCGCGTGCAGCGCCACATCGAGAAAGCCCATCGCGATGCACTTGCCCAGCGTGGGGCTTGGGCAGGCGCTGGAGATGAGTCCGACCTCGCCAGCGCCCTGCTTGATGACCATGCCGGGGCGGGCGGAGCGCTGACCCTCGATCATCAAGCCGGCGATTTTCCTCTTCGGGCCTCCCTGGGCCTGGGTCTGCTTCAGGGCGTCTTGACCGATGAACTTCTCGCCCTTGTCCATCTGGTCCTTGTCGAGGGTGATGGCGAAGTCGACGCCGCAGGAGAGGGCGTTGATCTCTTCGCCCAGTTCGTGCCCGTAGAGGGGCATGCCCGCCTCGGTGCGGAGGGTGTCGCGACAGCCCAGGCCCGCGGGCTTGAGGATCGCCTGCTCGGCCTTGATGTCCACGCCCTGCGTGAGGTACTTCATCGCCATGCCCACGGCCATGTTGGGAAGAATGACCTCGATCCCGTCCTCGCCGGTGTAGCCGGTGCGGCTCACGATCAGCTTGGCGACCAGGAGGTTCTTGACCGCGAAGCGGTACTTCTTGAGCGTGGGGATCTCACGGCTGAACTGGCCGATTCGCTCGATGACCTTGGGGCCTTGCAGCGCCACCATCGAGGTCGAGGTGGTCTGGTCCTCCATCTTCACGTTGAGGTCGCCCGCGGCCCGCACCTGATCGAAGTGCTTGACGAGTTTCTCGCGGTTGCTCGCGTTGACGACGACGAGGAACTGGTCGTCATCCACGCGGTAGACGATCACGTCGTCGCGAACGCCGCCGGCCTCGTTGCAAACCAGGGAATAGCGGCACTGGCCGATCTCCATATCGCTGATGCGGCGGGTGCAGGCACGCTCCAGCAGGCGTCGGGCGTGCCGGCCCGTGAACTTCACGCGGCCCATGTGCGACACGTCGAAGATGCCGCCGCTGGTGCGCACCTGGTGGTGCTCGGCGGTGGTGCCGGCGCCCTTGTAGTACAGGGGCATCTCCCACCCGGCAAACTCGACCATGTGGGCGCCGTACTCGACGTGAAAGGCATGAAGGGCGGTGCGTAGCAAGGGGCTGGACTCCTGGAAAGAGCGGATCGTAGAAGGGTGCGAACGCTCGGGACGCCGTGGCACGCTCGGCCGATCGAGTGCGCCGCGCCGAATCGCCCCGTATCCTCCCCGCTCCCATGCTGGCCCGCGTGCAGTCATACCTGCTTCAAGGCATCGACGCCCTCCCCTGCGAGGTCGAGGTGGACTTCAGCGAGACCGAAGGGACGATGACCGAGCCGCGGTCCTTCATCGTCGGGCTTCCCGACACCGCCGTGAAGGAGTCGATGGAGCGGGTGCGATCGGCGGTCTCCAACAGCGGGTACTCGCCACCGATGGGCCGGACGCTGGTGAACCTGGCCCCGGCGGATGTTCGCAAGGAAGGCCCGACGTACGACCTTCCCATCGCCATCGGTCTGCTCGCGGTGCAGGGTGTGGTGCGGCCCGTGCGCGGGACCGAGGAGCGGGGGCTGGACTACAGGAAACTGGTCTTCGGCGGTGAGTTGGCCCTCGATGGCCGGTTGCGCCCCATCAAGGGGGCCATCGCGATGGCGGCGCTGGCCAAGCAGCGCGGGGCCGCGGGCGTGGTCGTGTCGGCGGACAACGCGCAAGAGGCGGCGGTGGTTGAGGGTGTCAATGTGTACGCGGCGAGGACGCTCAGCGAGGTCGTGGGCCTGTTGACGGGGCACATCGAGGCGGAGCCGGTGCCCCCGCCGGATGTGGGCGCGATGCTGCGCAACGCCGCCGCGCCCATCGACTTCGCGGAGGTGCGCGGGCAGGAGGGTGTGAAGCGGGCGATCGTCATCGCCGCGGCGGGCGGGCACAACCTGCTGATGCTCGGCCCCCCGGGCAGCGGCAAGACGATGATGGCCAAGGCCCTGCCTGGTGTGCTGCCAAGCCTGACGGGCGAGGAGGCCATCGAGATCACCCGCATTTATTCCGCGGCGGGGCAGCTCGCGCCGGGGCAGAGTCTGGTCACGGCCCGCCCGGTGCGCACCCCGCACCACACCGCCTCTTCGGCGGCGGTGGTGGGGGGCGGGATCATCCCGCGCCCGGGTGATATCTCGTTGGCGCACCGTGGGGTTCTGTTCCTGGACGAACTGGCGGAGTTCCCGCGCGATGTGCTCGAATCGCTTCGACAACCGATGGAAGACCACGTCGTGACCATCTCCCGCAGCCACGGGTCGGTCCGGTTCCCCGCGAGTTTCATGCTGATCGCGGCGATGAACCCGACCCCCAAGGGCGATATGCCCGTAGGCGAGGTGGGGAAACGCGCGATGGAAAAGTACCTGGAGCGGCTGAGCGGCCCGCTGCTGGACCGCATCGACATGCACGTGGAGGCGCCCGCGGTGCCATTCCGCGAGCTGTCGCGCAGCGCCACGGGAGCCGGCGATCCGCCATCGGGCAGCGGCACCGCGCCGATGCGAGAGCAGGTGGAGCGTGCCCGCGCGGTGCAGGCGGCCCGACAGGGGCCCGCCCTTCCCAACGCGCGGCTCTCGGGCAAACAGCTCGACGCGATGGCCCGGCTGGATGCGCGGACGGTGGCGGTGCTGGGCGATGCCATGACCAGCCTGAAACTCTCGGCCCGGGCGTACGACAAGATCCGCCGGGTTGCCCGGACCATCGCCGACCTGAACGGCAGGGAGGATGTCCGTCTCGAGGACGTGATGGAAGCGGTGCAATACCGTCTGCTGGACCGCAAGCCGTGATCTGATTGTGTTCATGATCCCACACCACACCCGCAGAGTGACACACATGCTCCGACGAGAGTTTCTGACCGCCAGCGTTCTGTCTGTTGCCGGGGTCGCCGCCGCGGGGCAGCCCGCCGCGATCGCGCCTACCCCTTCTCCTGTGAAGGGCCGGCTCAAACAATCCGTATGTCGATGGTGCTACGGCGGGATGCCGCTGGATGCGCTCTGCGCCAATGCCGCGGCGATGGGGATCGTGTCGGTGGAGTTGCTGGGGCCCGATGAGTGGGCCGTGGCGAAGAAGCACGGGCTGACCTGCGCGGTGGCGACCAACGTGAAGTCCAACCCGATCCCCAAAGGGTTCAACCGCGTGGAGCATCACGACGCGATCGTGAAGGACCTGGAAGAGCGCCTGCCGATTGTGAAAGAGGCCGGGATCCCGCAGCAGATCGTCTTTTCGGGGAACCGCGCCGGGATGAGCGATGAAGATGGGCTGAAGAACTGCGCCGCGGGGCTGGCCCGCGTCATGCCCACCGCGGAGCGGCTGGGCGTGACGATCATCATGGAGCTGCTCAACAGCAAAGTGGACCACAAGGACTACATGTGCGACCGGACGCGCTGGGGGGCGGACCTGGTGCAGCGCGTGGGCAGCCCCCGCTTCAAGCTGCTGTACGACATCTATCACATGCAGATCATGGAGGGGGACGTGATCCGCACCATCCGCGACCACGCCGACGCGATCGGGCACTACCACACCGCGGGCGTGCCGGGCCGCCACGAGATCGATGGGACGCAGGAACTGAACTATCGCGCCATCTGCGAAGCGATCGTGGAGAAGGGGTTCACCGGGTACCTGGGGCAGGAGTTCATCCCCACGCGCGACCCGATGACAAGCCTGCGCGAGGCGGTAGTGGTGTGCGACGTGTAGTTCAATCCATCCCCGAGCGGGGGCAGACCGTATCGGTACGCCGCGTGTAGGATTGCGCCCATGCGTCAGTTCGACCTCTGCGTCATCGGTTCAGGTCCCGCGGGTCAGAAAGCGGCGATCCAGGCCGCGAAACTCGGCAAGAGCGTCGCCGTAATCGAGGCCCGCGCGGCGGTGGGCGGCTCGGCGGTGAACACCGGCACGATCCCCAGCAAGGCGCTGCGCGAGGCGATCCTGAACCTGGGCGGATGCCCTTCGCTGGCGCCCACCACGGCGGACTTCATGGCGGCGGCGAAGAAAGCCACGCTGGCGAACCTGTGGGATACGTGCGGGCGGGTGATCCGGGAAGAAGTCGAGATGGTCCGTTCCCACTTCGCCCGCAACGGCGTGGCGGTGCTGACAGGCCGTGGGCGGTTCAAGGATGCGCACACCGTGGAGGTCTGCGGCGAGCACACGATCGAGGCTGTGGGCGCGGCGAACATCGTCATCGCCGTGGGGACGCACCCGACGCGCCCCGCGAGCGTCCCCTTCGACGAGGCCGACATCATCACGTCCGATGAACTGGTGCGGCTCAAATCCATCCCGCACTCGATGATCGTCGTGGGCGGCGGGGTGATCGGCACCGAGTACGCCTCGATGCTCGCGGCCCTGGGCGTGAAGGTCACGCTGGTCGAGGGGCGCCAGCGGCTGCTGGACTTCGTGGACACCGAGGTCATCGAGGCCCTTCAGTACCACCTGCGGCAGCGGGGCGTCACGCTGCGGATGGGGGAGAAGGTCGTGAGCATCAAACAGGTCGAACCCCCGCCGGGAGCGCGCAGCGACAACAAGGTGATGGCCGAGGCGCTGCTGGAGAGCGGCAAAACCCTTCGGGCCGATTGCCTGCTCTACTGCATCGGCAGGCAGGGGGCCACCGACGGGCTGAACCTGGAGGCCGCGGGGCTCTCGGCGGATGATCGAGGCCGGATCAAGGTCAACGAGCATTTCCAGACGCAGACGCCGAACATCTACGCCGTGGGGGACGTGATCGGATTCCCCGCGCTGGCGAGCACGGGCATGGAGCAGGGCCGCGTCGCGGCGTGCCACATGTTCGGCGAACGCTGCGACATGATCGAGGACCTGCTGCCCTACGGCATCTACGCGATCCCCGAAATTTCAATGGTCGGATGGACGGAGGAACGGTTGACGAAAGAGGGCATCCCCTACGAGGCGGGCATCGCGCAGTATAAGGAGATCGCCCGCGGTCAACTGCTCGGGGACGACATCGGCATGCTCAAGATGCTGATCCACGAGGAGAGCCACGCCGTGCTGGGCGTCCATATCATCGGCACCCACGCGACGGAGTTGGTTCACATCGGCCAGGCTGCCATCGCCTTCAAGGCCACCGCCGAGTACTTCGTGAACACCGTTTTCAACTATCCCACGCTCGCCGAGTGCTACAAGGTCGCGGCCCTCAACGGGCTGAACAAGTTGCGGCACGTCTGAGCCACGCCGCGGCGCGTGCCACGCGGGTCACTGCCCATGAACCTGAACGACCAGCCGAGCCTTCCGGACCCTCCGCGACAACGCGAGGCGCTCCGCCGGTGGGAAAGGCCGTTGCCGTTGGTTCACGCGCTGGCCTGGTTCTTCGGTGTGGGTGTGCTCTACTGGGCGGTCTCGGTGCTGGGGCTGATGTTCACCGGCCTGGGCGCGGAAGTCTCGGTCTTCTGGCCCGGCGCGGGGCTGGCGTTGGGGCTGATGGTGATCTCGCCGAAACGGGCCCGCCCGATCATCGCGGCGGCGATTCTGGTCTCGAACCTCAACGCCAATCTCGGCGTGGGTCGCGGCGCGGAGGTCAGCATCGGGTTCGCCGCCGTGAACGGGCTGATGCCATGGATCGCGGCGTGGCTGCTGAATCGGCGTGAGAGCAAGCGCTTTGATCTTCGCGAGCCCGCGGATCTGTTTCGGCTGTTTGCGTGGGGCGCGGTGGCGTCGTGCGGACTCGGGGCGGTGCTCGCGGCGACCTGGCTGACCATGCTGACGGATATCGGTGCATGGTGGGCGATCGTTCGGGCATGGTGGTCCGCCGATGCGCTGGGCTTGTTGCTGGTGGCGCCGGTGGTGATCGGGTGGCGTGACCCGGCGTGGGCGTTTCGACCGATTCCGTGGCGTGCCTGCGAGGGGATCGCGTTGCTCGTGACGGCGGTCGTACTAAGCCTTATGGTGTTTTACGGGTGGTTCGGGCCGGTGCCGGCGTTTCTGGGTATGTCCGCTTCGGTCTTCCCGGCGCTGCTGTGGTCGGCGCTGCGTTTCGGTGTCCCGGGTGCCGGCATTCTGACCATGCTGACCGCCGGAGTTGCGGTGGCGGGAACGCGAGCGGGGTACGGCCCGTTTATCCGTGCCGGTGCGAGCGGGGCCGATCAGGTGACGGCGGCGCAGGGAACCATCGCCATCTTCGGGATCGCGGCGCAGGTGACGGCGACGGCGATCAGAGCATGGCGTGAGCGGGCCGCGGCGCTGCGTCAGGAGCGGCGCAACTGGGACAGCGCCTTCGACCGAACGCCCGCGGGGTTCGCGATCATCCTGCCGAGCGGCAGGTTCGGGCGCGTGAACGAAGCCCTCGCCGGGATGGTGGGGCGAGACGTGGAGTCGCTGAGGGGGCTGGAGGCGGTGATGGTGCTGCACCCCGAGGATCAGGATCGGTTCATCTCTGATCTGGAGGGCATTGTGCGCGGGAATGACACGGCGCCCCAGCGACTGGTGAGATGCCCGCGGCGTGCGCCGGGCGATATGGCCTACGTGCTCCTGCACTTGACTGGAGTACGCAACGACGCGGGGTGTCTGGTGCACTGCTTTGCGCAGTTCATCGACGTGACGCGCGAACACCGGGTCGAGGCGGCGCTGCGCGAGAGCGAGAAGCGGCTGAAACTCGCCCTGGGCAACGCGGGGCACGGCATGTGGGACTGGGACATCACCAGCGGGTCGTGCATCCTCGATGACGGGTGGCAGGTGATCCACGGGCACGAGCCGGGGACGATGGCCCCGTCGGTGGCGACGTGGGAGGAGACGATCCACCCCGAGGACCGTCCCCGCGTGTACGAGGTCTTGCAGCGGCACCTGTCCGATGACTCCTGCGCCTACGACATCGACTATCGAGCGAGACGGGCCGACGGCACGTACGTGTGGGTGAACACGCGCGGGAAGGTGCAGTCACGCGACCCCTCCGGCCGGGCACTGCGGATGATGGGCACGATCCACGACATCAGCGGACGAAAAGCGGCGGAGGAGCGGCTTCGTCAGACCATCCGCGACAAGGAGGTTCTGCTCCGCGAGATCCACCACCGGGTGAAGAACAATCTCGCGGCGGTCTCGGGGCTGCTGTTGCTGCGGTCGAACCAGACCGCCGACCCCGAACTGAAAGCGGCGTTCATGGAGAGTCGTGACCGGGTGCGGGCCATCGGGCTGGTGCACGATACGCTGCACCGCTCGGACCACCTGGACCGCGTGGACTTGTCCTCGTACCTGAGGTCGCTGGCGACGCAGGTGGCGGGCACCATGGCCGACGCCACATTGCGCATCGAAGTCGAGGTGCGAGCCGAACCGATCGTGATCGACACCCAGACCGCGGTGCCCTGCGGCCTGATCGTGAATGAGTTGATCACGAACTGCTACAAGCACGCGTTCCACGATAGAACCGAAGGCCGCATCGACATCTCCGCGGCGGTCGAGGGATCGGAGTGTGTCATTGTGGTGCGCGATAACGGGGTGGGCGGCAGGCTGCCCGAAGACGAATCGGGCACGCTGGGGCTGCGTCTCATGCGGTCCCTGGCATCGCAGCTCGGTGGGTACGTGCGGTTCACGGCCTCGACGGATGGTTTCGAGGGCCGGCTGGTCTTTGCGCACAAATCGGAGTGAGCACCGGTCAACCGACATCGGCCAGGCCCAGGTGCTCGCCGAAGGCCTTGAGCGTGCGCCGGAGAAGGAGTTGCTCTTCCGGCCGGTCGAGGCGCGGGGATCGGGCGATCCACGCGGCGGCATCGCGCCGGGCCATGCCCAGCAACTCGCGGTCGCGTGTCAGGTCGGCGACCTTGAAAGGCGGCAGGCCGCTCTGACGCGATCCGAAGACTTCCCCGGGGCCGCGAATTTCGAGGTCCTTCTCGGCCAGTTCAAAGCCGTCGGTGGTTCTGGCGATGGCCTTGAGACGCTCGCGGGCTTCGTCGGTTGCAGGATCGGCGATGAGATAACACAGAGAGTCGGCCGCGCCGCGTCCGACCCGGCCGCGGAGTTGGTGGAGTTGAGCGAGGCCGAAACGGTCGGCCTGCTCGACGACCATCACGGCGGCGTTGGGGACATCGACCCCGACCTCGATGACGGTCGTGGCGACCAGCACATCGATCTCTCGCCGGCGGAAACGGTCCATGACGTTCTCGCGCGAGGCGCGGGAGAGTTGGCCGTGCATCACGCCGATGCGGCGTCCCGGAAGGTCGATGCGCTGGAGTTCATCGGCGACGGTGCGCACATCGCGCAGGGGCGGGGCGTCCTTGGGTTCGCAAGCACCGGAGAGGTCGGGCAGCGGGCCGGAGGCGTCGATGGCCGGGACAACCACAAAGGCCTGCTGTCCCAGATTGATGCGTGCGTTCACTTCGTCGTAGACCTGAGCGCGTTTCTCGCTCGTGAGCGTCAATGTCTTGATCGGCCTCCGACCCGGCGGCAACCCGGTGACCGTCGAGATATCCAGGTCGCCGAAGAGCGTGATGGCGAGGGTGCGGGGGATGGGGGTGGCGGTCATCACGAGCACGTGGGGCGTGCTCCTGTCATCGCTGGCCTTCTCGCGCAGCCCGGCACGCTGCACGACGCCGAAGCGGTGCTGCTCGTCGATGATGGCGACGGCCAGGTCCTTGAACTTCACGCTCTCGGTGAGCAGCGCGTGCGTGCCGATGAGGATGTCCACGTCGCCCGCGGCGAGCCGCGCGAGCATGTCGGCCCGCTCATCGCGCGGCGTGGCGCCGGTCAGCAGTTCAACCCGGACGCGGGACCCTTCGAGCATCCTGCCGATGGAGGCGAAATGCTGCTCGGCGAGGATCTCCGTGGGGGCCATGAGGCTGGCCTGGAGGTCGCTGGCCACCGCCATCAGCATGGCGTACAGAGCGACCACGGTCTTGCCCGAGCCGACATCACCTTGCAGGAGTCGGTTGGCGGGGGTCTCGCGGGAGAGATCGGCCGCGATCTCCCTGACCGCGGCATCCTGTCCCGGGGTGAGGGTGAAGGGGAGGCGGTCCCGGATGTGCCGGTCGATGGCGGTGTTCCACTTGAGCGCTGGGGCGCGGAGGGTGTCGCGCAGATGGGCTCGCTTCATGTGAACCCCGAGTTGGAGCATCAGCAGTTCGTCGTAGGCGAGGCGTCGGCGTGAGACCAGAACCTCGCCCTCATCGGCGGCGAAGTGCTGCATCCGGTAGGCTTCGCGCAGTTCGGGCAGGTGGCGCTCGCGCCGGAAAGCCTCGGGCAGATGATCCTCGATCAGCGGGAAGGCGGGGGCCGCGGCGGCACGGATCGCGGCGGCGATCTGCCCGCTCTTGAACTCCTCGGTCGCGGGGTAGACGGCCCGCATGTGCTCGTCCTGCTCCGGGGGTTCCTCTTCACCGGGGCGCAGCACTTCCCACTTGGGGTTGGCCATCTGCAGGCCACCGCCGCGGAGTTTGGTCTTTCCCTGCACGCGCAGGCGCACGCCGGGGAGGATGCGCTCGCGGAGGAAGAGCATGTTGAACCAGACGAGGTCGAGACGTCCGGTGCCGTCGTGGAGTACGGCTTCGATGCGGGGGCGTCCGGCGCGGACGATGCGCGTCGCGGTGATCTGGCCCCGGGCGGAGGCGTTCTGATCGGGGGCGAGATCCGCGATGGGAGCCTCCGCCTCGATCCGCTCGTGACGCAGCGGGAGATAGGCAACCAGTCGCCCGAGGTTGGTGATGTTGAGGGAACGCAAGCCTCCGGCCTGGCGCGGCGAAAGGCCGGGGAGAGACTCGACGGGTGTGGTGAGTTGAACAGGTGTCACAGAGAAGGGAGGGACACGATGACGGGCCGCACGACAAGCGGGGAAGATGATACCGACGGCCCCGCGCTGGGTCCGACATCATCTCTCGGACTCTGCGCGTGTGCGGTGACCCGCAGGGGTGTGGCGATACGCATGTCGGTGAGATCAACCCTCCACGCCCCAGCGCGTCTTGAGGTCGTGCTGCACCCGCAGGAGGTCGAGGACTTTGCCGACCGTGAAATCGACGATGTCCTCCACGCGGCGCGGGTGAAGGTAGAAGCCTGGGTTGGGCGAGCAGATCGTGGCCCCCGCCAGGGCCAGGAGCCTCATGCTCTCGATGTCGATCAGTGAGAGGGGCATCTCCCGGTGGCAGACGATCAGGGGCCGTCGCTCCTTGAGCGTGACCATGGCGGCGCGGCACAGGAGGTTGCTCCCGCTGCCGTGGGCCATCTGGCCCAGCGAGGCGGAGGAGCAGGGGAGGATCACCATGCCCTCGTGCAGAAAACTGCCGGACGCGATCACCGCGCCGACGTCCTTGTCGGGGTGAACCAGCAACCGCCCGGGGCAGTCGGCGGCGAGTTCCGGGCAGAGTTCGGCGAGGGAGAGTGTCTTGATGCCGCTCTCTTCGAGCAGCAGCCGCTTGCCGTACTCGCTGACGACCAGGTGGACCTCGTGCCCCATTCCGAGAAGAAGGTGGAGCAGCCTGACGGAATACGCCGCGCCGGATGCACCGGAGATGCCGACGACGAAGATGCGGCGGTGTGAGTTGTTCATGCGGTGGATTCGCGTTCGAGCATCGTAGGGATTCGTTTGGTTTTGGAGCGGACGACTCCGGGCTGTGGGGGCTGTAGGGGGACGCGGGGGATCATGCCGCCTTGAACCTCGCGGCGTTGTTCCCTATACTTTCCCCCACGCGATGCGGGCAAGCATGCCAGCATCCGACAAAGTGGACCCACGGGGGCGTAGCTCAGTTTTGGTAGAGCGCATCCATGGCATGGATGAGGTCGAGAGTTCGAGTCTCTTCGCCTCCACTTGAACGACAACAACCCCGGCCCCGCGCCGGGGTTGGTTGTTTTTGGACTCCTCGCGACGGTACCCTGACAAGGCATGAAGACTGAACAGACTTTGTCGGGGCGGATCGGCGTGGTGACGGGCGCGACGGCGGGGATCGGTCTGGCGATCGCGCAGGAACTGGTGATGGCCGGGGCGTCGGTCGTTGTCAACGGGCGTCGTGAGGCGAAACTGCGCGAGGTGCTGTCGGAACTCGGTGAACGCGCCCACGGCGTGGCGGGTGATGCGGCGGATGAAACGGTGATCACCCGGATGCTCGATGAAGCCCGGGCACGGTTCGGAGGAGGCACGCGAGAGGCCGACCTGGTGGTGGTCAACGCCGGGCGCGGGCTGGCGGGGTCGGTGGTGACCAGCGACACGAGCCAGTGGGAGGAGATGATCCGGACAAACCTGCTCGGCGCGGCCCGCTTGATC
>ERZ761603.2687-NODE-2687-length-11960-cov-8.287862_pt1 | contig 11960 bp, 6 predicted proteins | sample MGYA00511879_ERZ761603 | MGnify/ENA primary metagenome ERZ761603 (study PRJEB28899, sample SAMN02850040) | bioreactor sludge metagenome | biome: EBPR Sludge; feature: EBPR Bioreactor; material: flocular biomat | place: Australia: Thorneside Wastwater Treatment... | reverse complement strand
CACCCCTCCGTTTGCCCAGATGGCCCTCGTTCCACACAAAACGGAGTAAACCCGACAGGCAGCCACCCCGTATCATGAAACAGTCGAAGGCGCGGTCCTCTCGCCGGCCAAAGTTAGAGGCACCAGGGGTGGTGCTTGACCGAGGCACCAGAGCGGCCCTGCCACGCTCGTTTCCTGGCATCGCGGCGTCATCGTCGGCGATGCTTTGTGCGCCCGAAAGCCGGGTTGTTTCACATTAAACAAGCAGTGAAGCGGGAATCCTCCCGAAAAAGCAAGTGAGCACGGCTCATACTAGAGTCTCCGTTGGGGAACCGCGGCAACTCAACTGCGCCTTGACATCAAAGAGCAGAAAAGCGGAGAGTCTCTTCGACTCGTTGTTCTCATCATGTTGCGACTACTTCTCTGTCACCCGGTCATTCAGCCCCAGTTCCCGCAAAGCATTCTGCGTCTCCTCCAGGGACTGCTTCGAGAGTCCATCGGACGGGCTTACTTCGACCGCGAGGATAAGCTTCAAGCCAGGCGTGGCCGCGAAGCGGGAAAGCACCTTGGTGTAGAAGTTCATCCATTTCTGCGGAGGCACTTCGCCAGACCATCGGATACCCGCAATCTTCGCTGGCCCGGGAATAGGCGGGGTCGGTGCCGGTTGAGGTGCAATCGGCGTACCACCTGGTTCAGCACCTCCCCCTGCCGCTGTTTCAACTCCCGTGCTGCCTCCTTGCACGGGAACCCCCGCCGGCGGTGGTGTGCTTTGAGCATCCAGGTAAGCCCGTGCCACTTCAGCCGTGATGACGAACATGTCATCTGAGAATTCAATTTCTGTCGGGCTGACGCTCTCATTGAATGCGAATGGCTGATACTTGCCGGAGGCGCCTTTCCCCACGTAGGCCAGTATTCCGCTCTCGACACCGCGCGCGATGGTTTGCTTGACCGTCTCCGCGTTCAGCAAGCGCGGGAAGACCGGCGATGCGTAGAACGCATCGCGGACCGACTTGGTCGCCCATTCCTTGAAAGCGGGCGGCCAGTTTCGCACCAAGAAGTTCGGGCTCACACCCTTCTCCACGTCGCCATCGGCAGACAGCCGATTGAGTATGTTGGAGATAGGGGTATCCGCCGCGCTGGAATGGACGAGCCCGAGATCGACCATCTTCACCGTGTTGTCCTTGGCCAGCAGGAACAGGTGCTTGTAGGCGCGCCAGATGGACTCCTTCAGGTCGCGTTTGGCCTTGTGGATGTTCTCGGCGAGATGCTTCTTCTGCGCCTCATCGAGCTTGAGATCATCCGCCTCGTCTTGGATCGCCTGCCAGGCCAGAATCTTCCGCGCCTCTTCCCGCATGGGCTGAGCAGAATCCGGCACCACCCAGATCAGCGCGCTCTTGAACGTCCGCGCCGTAGTGCCGCATTCCCTGATCATCTGCTCCACGAACTGGCGGGTCGCCTTCTCGTCTTCCATCGTCCGGCTAAGGTCGGCGACGAGGAAGCTGATCACAGGCCGGTCGGATATCTGAATGCTCTTCTCGGGAAAGAACACCCGCTCGACAAACTCCTTAGGCGCGAAGATCTTCTGAATCTCCCGTTTGACCTCTTCATCCACCTGCGGCCCCTGCACAGTCGCCCGGCGGTCGGCGAAGCGCTTGTTGAGGTTTTCCTTCAGGCTGAACTTGAAGCGGGTCTTCTCGACGTTCAGGTAATAGCAGGCGTCGGTGAGCGCCTCCAGGACGGTCTCGATGTTGCCGATGTCGCTTTCGGGCAGGCCTACGGCAAGCCGAATCTCCGGGACGCTGGCCTCTTGCGCGTCAGCGCCGACCTGCCCGCCGTTTGATTCAAAGAAGATCGTGGTGGCCACCTTGCGGTGAAGCCTGGCCTTCTTGATGGCATCGATGGCCTCGGAATCGAGCCGCACGGCGTGGGCGTCCTTCTTGCCGGCGATATCCGTGGTGACTGCCGCCTCCAGTTTGGTTTCACCTAGTTGCTCGAACACGGCGGCACGGAACATGGGGTCGTCCAGCGGCGCCGTTCCCAGTGTGATCAGAGGATCGCGCTGCGCCCCCTTGTAGCCCTCCTGGTAAGCCCTGGACACCCATAGGGCCAGTAGGCGCAGGACACCGCGCGTTTGTTGGAACCGGGGCAGGGTCTGCCACTTCCGCTCGAAGACGGAAATCACCATCGGATGGAACGGGTAGGTCGCGCGGAATTCGTCGCGGGCCAAGTCCGGATTGATCAGGTTCGGCAGCTGTAGTCGATTCTCCTGAATCCAGTCGGCATAGGCCCGACAGGCGTCCTCAGCGTCCTTGTTGAGGATCACGCGGCCATCCGGGGTTACGGCCCGCTCGTCCCATTCGAACAGCCGGCGGCGGATGATCTCGGAGGTTTCCGATTCCACCGACACGATCACCGCTTTACCCAGCCGGTCCAGCAGGTTCTTCAACCGCTGCTGATCCCCTTCATCCTTGTCCGTGTAGGAGAGTTCCGAAGCCGGGATCGAACCTACCAACACCGCGTTGTTGCGCCCGCGAACTGTCTCCGACAGCGCCTGGATGAAGTTGTACAGCTTGTTGTGCCAACCCCGGTCGCGGTAGGTGCTGATGTAGTTCAGCACCTCGTCCATCAGGATCAGGCAGGGGCGATTCGAAGGCAGTAACTTTTCGATCACATCGCCCTTGGGTTCGATGAAGTCCGCGTCATGCTGGGCGACATGGGCAAAGGATTCCTCCCCTCCCAATTGCCACGCGATTTCGCCCCAGGGGGTTCTGCGCCGCGGCGTGCCGTCGTCGCCGCCACGGCCGGTCACGGAATCGAACTCTGTGCCGACGAAGACCGCCACCGCGCAGTGGTCGGGGATGCTCTGAACGCCCGCCCGCTGCAAAATCTTGGTGACACCACGCCAGCCGTTGCTGGCCGATCCATGCCGCGCCAGGTGATAGAGCAGGGTCAGAGCGTGGGTCTTGCCGCCGCCGAACTGGGTGGTCATGTTGAACACCGCGCTCGTTTCGGTAGTGAGGCCGGACAGCCTTCGCATCACCTCCGCCCCCAGGCCCGTCAGGTTCTCAGTCAGGAACGTCCGGTCGAAGAACCGCTGCGGGTTCCTGTAGTCCTCTGGCGCATTGCCCTGGTCTCCAAGGCGCACCTTGTCCAGATGAACGGCGAATTCAGAGGCGTCGAGTGGCTTGCCCTCCCGCAAGTCCTCGCGCGGCTTCACTACGTCATACCAAGGTTTGAGTTTCATCGTTGTCCTCTACAGCCGTTCAAATCTTCCAGTATTCGTATCCAGCAACCACCAGCCGAAGTAGCCGAAAGGAAACGTCCCCGATTCGCTACGGGAGCCCACCACCAGCAGCGTTGCCCCTTCCAGTTCACCCGGCCCGCCAAGCCCATCGCCTCGACCACCTCCTCCCGCAGGTGGCGAAGGAAGGCGGGGATCTGTTCCCCATTCCTGCGATAGCAGAACACAATCCGTAGCTCCGCCCGCACCGACAGCACTTTCCAAAGCGAGTAGGCGATCTGGTCTTCCCGGGCGCTGTTCTCCAGCTCCATCACTGCCACCGGAAAGCGCCAGCGCTTCTCGCTCCCGGAAAAGGCCATCACGTCCAGTGCCAGGTACTCGCTGCGGTGGATGGGCAGCAGTTCCAGCTTGTGCCCCTTGGCGGAGGCCATCAGCCCCATCCCAGAACAGGTTCTGATCGCTGCCTCGGTTAGCGCCCGCGTCCAGGCCCCGAGGTTCGTTGCGGAAGCCGCCTGCTTCAGATCACCGGCCAGCTCGTCGGCTTGGACGACGTCGAAGAATGTCTCCCGGAAACGCGCGACGAGGCCATCCACCATCTCACAACCCCAGGCCCTTCTTCCGTGCCAGCACGCCGTCCACCCAGCGTTTCTCGCTGGTCGACGCGGGATACAGTGCGGAGAGCGCCTGCGCCAGCCGCCAGAAGCGTTGATCCCGCCCGGCGCCGTCCTCTAACAGGAAGCGCTTCAAGGCCTCGCCGCGCCCCGCGGCGAACAGGATCATGGCCTGGTGCACCCGGTCCAGCGTGGTTTCACCGACCTTCTTCACGGTCTTCTCGCCCCACGCCGTGTCGTCGACACCGGCTTTCGTCAGTTCGCCAAACAGGTCCATCTGGGCGGACTTCTTCTTCCGGCCGCTGGCTGGCGCGTCGGCCTGCTCCTTGCCAAAAAGATAGGCCATACGTTCGGAGACGGGCAGCAGCCAAGCGGTCTCCCCTGAGATTTCGACCACATGGGTCATGTCTTCCAGATGCGCACCCAGGCCCTGGGCAATCTTGCGCGCGGCGTCGTATTCGAGGACGAAGCCGCCCTTGGCCTTGGCGCTCTTGCCCTTGGCTTCCTCTTCGTCGTCGGACTCCTCCTCGTCTGCTGGCGACTCCTCTCCATTGACTGCGCCCGCGTTCAGCGTCCATAGCCACATGGCGGTCAGCCGGGCATCGGGCTCGAAGCCGGCGGTGTCGGCGTCCTTGAAGACCTGGGCCAGCGCCTCCTTGGCCACAGCGGCCCACACCTGCTCCAGATATTCGCGCAGGGTCACTACCTCGCCGCTCGCCTTCTCCACCCGCGAGTAGCGGGAGAAGATTTCCAGCGCCGGGCCAAGGCAGGCGAAGATGGCATCCGCTCCGACCACGCCTTCCTCGGCGAGACGTGGCATCCATTCGTGGATGCGACGCGGGAGTTCGGACAGAAGATCGCGCCAATCGCCAAATTCATTCGTTTGGAGCGAACCGTCCGGGTTTGCACGAGCGCGACAGACGAGATGGACAGAAGACGCCAGTGCAGCTGCGTTGTTCGCTCTCAGGCGCCCAGGCCGTTCAGTATCGATGGGCCACGATGCAGTTACGATCCATCCTGCATCAATCATTGCTTGGAGCTGAGTTTCCCAACCAGTCGTCGTCTTGTGCGCAAATACGACAACCCCTATTCCCGCGGGCTCCAAAACTCGTCTTCCCTCTGCCATTGCATCCTTCATGAGGGACTCAAAGTATTCTCGCGTCTTCTTTGCGTAGATTCGGTTTCTCTCAGAGAGCTGAACGATCTCACCGTCCTTCTGCGTTTGACGATCTTGAAACAGATCGGGGTAAAGGTGCCCCACGGAGCGCCTGAGCCACACATAAAAGTAATCCGACAGGTCAGCGTAGGGCACGGCGTCGTAGTAAGGCGGATCGGTGACGAATGCGTGGGCACTGTCGTCGGGTAATGGATGCTGACATGCACTTGCGCGATCTACAGTTGCAGATGCGATTGATTCGACATTGAGCCGTTCTATGACTCGACAAATCCAGTCAACGGCACCGATGTAGTTCCCGCTGCCTTCCGCGAAACCGCTCACTTCAACGTAATCCCAAATGATGCCAAGAGCCTGCCGCCCGAAAGTATGGGCAACAAAATCCCCGGCCCATACCGCGAGGGAACTCCAATAGTCGGCACATCTGTCGATAGCGAACGCCAGACAGGTAGCAACGGAAGGTGAAATACCGCTTCCACCTTGCTCAGATAGCTTTTGTGCTGCGAGATGAGTCTTCTCAACGAGCGTAATGAGGGAAAGAGCCTGCCGACCGTTGAATAGCTTTCCCCAGGTATCAACGCCCAACAAATTGATGTTGAAAATACTTCTGAGATAAGGCAGTGGCTCGTTAGGTACTAGTGACAGTTCGGACCTGCGAGCATTTTCTTTGCGCTGACACTCCAGACTGGCTTCTGACAACAGTCGCGAGTCCTTTTCGTTCCCAAGCCGGAATCTCACGCCACCCGCATCTTGTAGTACTACTGCAAGGAGGCGTGCATCATCTGCGCCTCCGCCCCTCGGCACGAATTGTCTTCGAACATTTTCTGCTGGTGTCGTGTAACCGCAGCAGGGACATGTGACGGTACTCCGTTTCACCGTCCCAGCGAACGTCGGGTTCCTAATTCGCGCCGTTGGGTTGTCCTGCTCGACCCAGCCATCGCTATCTTGGACAATGATCTTGAATTCCACTCGTTTTTCTGATTTGTGCGGGACAAGCTGAAGAGCTACCGAATGCTTTGGCTTTTTCCTGAGCCAGAGGCTCCGCATCATGGGAACTTCTGCCCCGCATCCCGGCCCTTCGCAGCGAATCGTCCGCGCCCAGAGGTAGGCAATCGGTGTCGCCCCGTCCGGGTCCTTCGGGTAGAACTCTGCCAGTTCTTTTTCCGATTCCTGCTTGATCCATGCACCCCACTTGCGGACCTCATCGGCCAGACGCTGTCCGTACTTGGGGATGTATTCGAGGATGACCTTGTTGAGCAGGACAGGAACTGGATTCAAGTCGCTGGCGAAAGCATCCGCTCCCACGCGCAAGGCCTCTAGCGGGATCGAACCGCCGCCGGCGAAGGGGTCCACCACCAGTGGTTTTGTACCTGGCGCGCCGCCCAAAGCTTCATGTGCGGCCTGGGTGAGCGCTCGGCTGGTGTCCAGGTATTCCTTGACTGTGGAGTTGTCCCAATTTGCGAAGTCGGCGATGAAGTCGAGCAGCGCATGGCGCAGTTCGAGGCCGCCGTCGAGCTGGGCGGCATCCTTCTGGATGGCGACGAACCGCGGAAAACTCTCGGCGCTCGCCAGGCCCAGATGGTTGCGCGCCCAGTCCAGCATGGCCTTACGCGCCGCCTCCCGGAACGCAGGCGGGCAATGTTCGTCGGCGGGGTCCGGCCACAGCGCCGCGAGAATCACCGCCCGACACGCGGCTAGCGGCCGGCGCGCCCACCAGATGTGCAGGGTGGAGATGTGACCGTGCCGGATGCTCTTCTCCCGCCGCGAGTGGGCGGAGATGCGTTTGATGGGCAGGTCGACTTCGATAAGACGTTTGGGTAGTGCTTGGTTCGTCACGATTAGAATTTTCCCGTCATTATTTGAGTGACGCTGGCGAATATCAGTCGGCGCTGTACCGCGATGTCACGCTTCCGCTTCAGCAAGTCACTGAGGTCGATCTGGCCGTTGAGCACCGCCATCAGATCCATGCCGTCCATGCAAATGAGTTTCGGGCGGCTTCCCTGCGCATAGGCATCAAGGGATTCTTTCGTGAATCCATTGAGTGAGACGAACAGCCCCAAGGTATTGTCGAGACTGGAACCGACCGCGCCGTCCAGATCCCGCAGGTCGCTCAGATTCGACGGGCTACTCGTCCATTTGGCCTCAAGCAGGAAGTGGTTGCCGTCGTGGTAGAACGCGCCGTCGATCTGTTCCCCCACTCGCCGGAAGGCGCCCTGGGGGTTCAGCTCAAAGAACAGAAAGGCGTCGTAGAGAATTTCTTCGAGGGCATACCCCCGCTCTTGCCGGTTGGGATTCTGGTGATACCCGAGGAACCGTTGATAGATTTGGCCGAGGCGAGAGTTGAATGCCGCTTTCCCTTGCTCTTCCTGTGCCTGACGCTGGCGAGCTTCCCGTTGCTCGCGCTCCGTTCGCTTTGCCGAGTCGTAGTCCTTCACGAGCAGGCGAAGATGCTCCAGGCAGCGCTCGGCCTCACGCTTGCGCTTCTGGCCATCCTGGACCCACAACAAATGAGCGCCATCCTTGTATTCCAAGGTCCCCTGCAGGATTCGACGCAGTGGCCCAAGTCCTTCTTCGCTCGAATTGAGCGCGTCCAGAACAGGCGAGACGATATGAAACTTGTAGGCGTTCCAATCTTGGGCACTGATCAGCTCGTGCGGTACCTCGCAACGGCTAAACAGGCTGCGAACATCTGACTTCTTCCAGAAGACATTGATTACCGCCTCTTTCAGCGCAGTCAAAATGTTGTCCGGGAAATGGGCCACGGTTGATCAACCCTCGTCCCGGGTGCCGCTGGAGGGGTCAGCCAGGTAACCCGACCGGTCTTCCCGCAGCGCCACCGGCTGGCGGATGGAATCGGCCTTCAGCCGGTAATGCTCCACCTTCACGATGGGCTGCCAGTCGAGTGTGGCCGGATTGCGCAGGATGTTGACCGAAGGATTCGGCGTGGCGCAGTGGAATACGACATACAGCCAGTAGTCGTTGGCGAGGCGTTGGGCGGTCTTGTACTCGTTGGAGGTCAGGGCGATCTCGCCCGTGTGCGCCCGCCCTTTGACCTCGATGAAGCGGACGTCGATGGCGGTCTTGGGATCCTCCGGGTGCGGCCGACGCGAAATGAGGTCGAAGCCGCGGTTGTCGGCTTCCACGCTCTCCGCCACGCGGCCTTCCGCTTCCTCGTGGGCAATGACGGCCTGGACGGCGATGCGCTCGATTTCAGGGTCGGAAACCATGGGCGCGATACCGGGTGCGGCACGCTCCGGATGGGGCAGCACCCAGGTCCGGCCGATGTGCTGGATTTGGCCGATCGAGCATTGCCGTTCCTGTTCCAGCTCACGGCGGCGGCGTTGCAGGCGATGGTCGAGTTCCAGGAGCTTGTCTTCCGAGATCTTGATGCGGCCTTCCAGCCCGGGCTCGGTGGAGCCGCTTTCCTTTTGGCAAACGAGATCCGCCAGCAGCAGGTTTTCGCGGTTGATGATGGTGTTGAGCGAGAGCTCGATATGGCGGGAGATGGTGGCCACCTCGCGTTCACGCTCGCGGCGCGACTCCTCCAGCAGCGGGTTCAGCGCCTGCTCCAGCAGGACGACCTCAACCTGGTTTCGATCCGGTAGAGCCGCATATTCCGGGACTTCCGGCGGAGTCTCTGCAGCGGTGAGGTCGAGGAATATGGTCGGCTGCTTGATCACTGTCCTCCCGTCCATGTCGGTCTGCACCACGAACAGCCGACGGCTTAAGACATTGCCCCGGCCGTCGCGAATGGATGCGCTGAAGACGTCCAGGCGGTAGGGTGCTTGGCTGTGCAGGTCGAAGAACACGGCGCCGCGCTTGAGGTGCTCCCGCACCTGTACCAAGATGTCCTCGCGCACCACCTCGAAGAGCGGATGGCCCGGCGTCACCCATTCCAGGGTGGCATCCTGCTTGAGCAGTTCCTTGTCGAAGACGATGTTGCCGTACTCGCGCCCGAGTTTGCCCAAGCGGGGCTCCAGGCGTTCGCCGGTGGACCACAGGTTGCGCGGGACCCGGCCCAGTCGGTAGGCATGACTTCCCGCCTTCACGGGTTTGGGTGACACTCCGGTAAGCGGGCCGGCGCTGAGGAAGAAATCCTCGATGACCTCGGGCACCAGCCGCCGCTCCTTGGCCTCGGCGGACTTGCCCACGATGGCCGACAGGTTCAGCTCTTTTTTCGCCAGCCCTTCTAACGTGGATTGAGTGATGCCTTCGAAACGTCTGAGATCGACCTGTTCGACGATGCGCTGCTTGATCAGCTCCTCTGTCATCTGGTTGTGGGAGTACATGTCGCGCAGCATCTTTTCGAGCTGGTTGGCCGGGAACACGTCGCCGAGGACGTTGAAGATCTTGCCGGTGCGCCTGGGGTCGAGATCGTCCTGGATCGCCTCGATGCGCTCGAAGAGCTTGTGCAGCACGCGCCCCTCGCGGGTGTTGGTCGAGACGAAGTTGAAGATCAGGCAGTCCTTCTCCTGGCCATAGCGGTGGATGCGGCCCATGCGCTGCTCCAGGCGGACCGGGTTCCAGGGGATGTCGTAGTTGATCATCAGCCAGCAGAACTGCAGGTTGATGCCCTCGCCGGCGGCCTCGGTGGCGACCAGAACCTGGGCTGACTCCCGAAACTCGCGCTCGGCGAAAATGCGGGTGCCGGGAGTGTCCCGATCGCCGATCTTCATGCCGCCGTAAATTTGCGTAAGGCTGAGGCCCCATTCGCGCAGTTTGCCGAGCGGACGTGCCTCGCGTCCGTCCCCCGCGAGGAAATCCAGGGTGTCCTTGTGCTCGGTGAACATCAAGAGCTTCATTTTGGGATCCGCGAAGACACCCTGCGTGGTCAGCAGATCCTTCAGGGCGGTGAGCTTCGTCTCCACCTCCCTCGCCTCCAGCTCCCGAGCGTGGCTGATCAGTTTGGTCAGCTCGGCGATCTCTTCGCGCAGCGCTGTCGGATCGACGCTGGCGACGACGTCCTCCAGCTGGGAGATGATTTCCTGCTGTTCTTCGTCGGTCAGGTCCTCGAAGTCTTCTGGCAGCCGCTTGTTCATCTGCTCTCGGCGGTAGCCCTCGGGGTCCTTGAGGATGCGTTCGCGCTTGTCGCGCATCCGTTCCAGGCTGCACCGCACGGCGTAGAGGCTGGAGGCGAAGCGGCGCTGGAGCATGGCCATCGTGAAGGCGAGCGCCCGGCCGCGTGCTGAGTCATCCGCCGCGGCCTTGATCGATTGGTCTTCGATGTAGCGGGTCAGGCGGTCGTAAAAGTCCAGTTCCTCATCCGAGATCTGGAATTCCGAGGTCGTAACGTTGCGGCGGGTGAACAGCGCCTTGACGTGGCCGGTTGCCGGCTCAGGGAACGTGACCAGGGCCTCTTTGACGCGGCGCAGATAAAACGGTGCCTCGTGCCGCGCCATCGCTTCCTCCAGGCTCCTGATGTCGCCATAGACGTCGCGGTCGAGCAGTTCCAGAAACAGGCGAAAGTTCTCAGGGTCGCCCTTGTGGGGTGTTGCCGTCATCAGCAGGTAGTGGTCGGTCATGTTCGACAGCGACTCGCCGAGCTGGTAGGCAAGGGTCTTCTTCTCGCTGCTGTAGGCGCTCATCTTGTGCGCCTCGTCGACAATGACCAGATCCCACCGGCTGCGCAGCAAGGAATCCTTGGCGTCGTCGATCCGGGAGACCCACGACACCGAGGTCACCACCTGATCTTTCTCCTGCCAGGGGTTCATTCCATAGTTGGCGCGCAGGACTTCGCTGCGGATGACCTCGAAGTTCTCGCGGAACTTGTCCTTCAGCTCGCGCTGCCACTGGAACGTGAGATTGGCCGGGGTGATGATGAGCACGCGCTTGACTAGGCCGCGAATCTTGAGCTCCTTAATGAGGAGGCCGGCCATGATCGTCTTGCCAGCACCCGGATCGTCGGCGAGCAAGAACCGGATCCGGGGCAACTTCATGAAGTACTCGTACACAGCTTCCAGCTGGTGTGGCAGCGGGTCGACGCGAGCGACGGACAGCGAAAAGTACGGGTCGTACTCGTAAGCGAGCCCCAGGCGCATAGCTTCGATGCCGAGGCGGAATTTGCGGGCGTCACCGTCGAAGGACTCGCGGGCCGGAGAGGCCGTGAGGAGGGCGAGCTGCTCAGCGGTCAGAATTGGTTCATAAACCGAATTGGACTGGGTTCCTTTGCCGACTAGCTTGACGGAGGCGCCCATCGGTATGGCGACGATGACCTGGACGGGCTCAGGAAACAGAGGTCCGTGCACAGTGATGTTCGACTTGAGCTCTTCGGCGTGCATTATTCGTTGCCCTTGCTTCCGTCCCCGAACGTGTCGTCGTTAGTCCGTCGCTTGATCCACTGGTCGAGTTCGTGGCGCGAAACGCGCCATGTACCACCAACCTTAAAGGCTGGGATCTTCTTGGCTGCGGCCAGTCGGTAGATCGTCCGCTCTGTGACCTTCAGGTAGTCGGCGACCTGCTTGATGGTGAGGATCTCGCCCTCGCTGGTACTTGTAGACATCGTGACGGCCAAGTTAGGTCAAGCCACGACAGAATAGTGCAGAATTTTCAAGCCAGCAATTGCCGTTGGCTGATTTGCGGAGAATTTTTCAAGGGGGGATGCGCACCAGACGAGCTGCGATCGCGAGATGGGGATGCGCGCTAGCTATCGCGTCCAACGCGGCCAAATCGTCGACATCACGCCCTCACGGTTCAGGCCCTGCTATCTGGCAGGGAATGCGGACGCGGGTTTTGTTCCGTGTTCCGCCAGCGATTTCCACATCTCAAACATCGCTTCGCGCAGCTTGAAGCGGGCGTTTCGCCGGTACCGCCCATGGTCGCCGGAAGTGAGCCTCACGTTTCCGCTCTTGCCCCCACCAGTACTCACATGCCCCGATAGCGAGTTGTGATCCAGGGTGCGATCGCACCACCAGACACGAAGCCCCCTCCGTTCTCGGTCGGGGCTTTTTGTCGCCAT
>ERZ761603.2685-NODE-2685-length-11966-cov-39.896902_pt1 | contig 11966 bp, 5 predicted proteins | sample MGYA00511879_ERZ761603 | MGnify/ENA primary metagenome ERZ761603 (study PRJEB28899, sample SAMN02850040) | bioreactor sludge metagenome | biome: EBPR Sludge; feature: EBPR Bioreactor; material: flocular biomat | place: Australia: Thorneside Wastwater Treatment... | reverse complement strand
ACGAGATTACAAGGTGACTGGAGTTCAGACGTGTGCTCTTCCGATCTCCCCGCGAATCCCGTCCATACCCCCAGCATACCCCCCGCACCACCGGGGCAGACGACCGCCACCTCCGGTATTCTCACCTTCAACATCGTGGCCGACTCCCCGGGCTCAGGCCCCCACCCAATGAGGCCCCCCGCGGCGTCCAGAGACATATTCATGAACACACCCCAAGCCTCGCCCCCCGCTCTCCCAAACACCTCAGGCCCCACCATCCTCGGGCACCCCATCGGGCTCTTCCTCCTCTTCCTCGTCGAGATGTGGGAACGATTCAGCTACTACGGCATGCGCGGCCTGCTCATCCTCTACCTCATCCGCGCCACCACAGGCGATGAATCCGGCTTCAACCCAGGCCGCGGATGGACCAAGGCCGACGCCTCCGTCCTCTACGGCTGGTACACAGGCCTCGCCTACCTCTTCCCCATCTTCGGCGGCATGATCGCCGACAAGCTCATCGGCACGCACCGCTCCATGCTCCTCGGCGGCGTCCTCATCTCCATCGGACACGTCATCCTTGGCATCTCCGGCTTCGGCGACCTCGCCCACAACGAGATGGGCATGGCCATCTTCATCATGGGCCTCGCCGTCATCGTCCTGGGCACAGGCCACTTCAAGCCCACCGTCTCCGTCATGGTCGGGCAGCTCTACCCGCCCGGCGACCCCCGCCGCGACGGCGCCTTCACCATCTTCTACATGGGCATCAACCTCGGCGCCTTCCTCTGCGCCTTCATCTGCGGCACCCTCGGCGAGAAGGTCGGCTGGCACTGGGGCTTCGGCTCCGCCGCCGTCGGCATGATCCTGGGCCTGCTCCTCTACGTCTGGGGCAAGCCCCGCTTCATGCGCGAGATCGGCCACCCGCCCGAAGATCGCAAGGTCGCCGCCAACGCCGCCTCCATGTTCTTCCTCGTCTTCGCCCTCGTCGCCTCGGGTCTCTTCGCCGCCGCCTACTACGCCGGCCTGCTCTCCAACCTCCAGAACGCCGTCAACGACCTCGCCGCCAAGCCCGCCCTCGGATGGACCATCGTCGGCGTCCTCATCGCGGGGATCGTCGCCTGGCTCGCCTGGTTCCTCTCCATCAATCGCCCCGAAGACCGCGGGCCCGTTGTCTCCATCTTCGTCTTCATGTTCTTCAACGCCTTCTTCTGGCTCGCCTTCGAACAGGCCGGTTCCTCCATCAACGTCTTCACCGAGCAGAAGACCGACCGCATGCTCGGCTCCTTCGAAGTCCCCGCCACCTGGTTCCAGTCCGTCAACGCCGGGCTCATCTTCATGCTCGCACCGCTCTTCGCCGCCATCTGGACCCGACTCGGCAAACGCAACCTCAACCCCACCCAGCCCGTCAAGATCGCCCTTGGCCTCTTCTTCCTCGGCCTGGGATTCCTCTTCATGGTCTGGGCCGGCGTCATCGCCAAGGACGACCCCGCCCTCCTCGCCTCCCCAGGCGCCCAGGTCGCCAAGGCCGGCATGTGGCTCATCTTCATGACCTACTTCTGGCACACCGTCGGCGAGCTCTGCCTCTCCCCCACCGGCCTCTCCTACGTCACCAAGGCCGCCCCCGTGAAGTTCGTCTCACTCCTCATGGGCATCTGGTTCGTCTCCAGTTTCGTCGCCAACCTCGGCGGCGGGCTCGTTGCCGCTCAGGTCGAGAAGATCGAGAAGGGCGAGCTCAAGCTCCCCTGGAACTTTGGCGGCCAGGCCGACTTCTTCTTCCTCTTCGTTGCCACCAGCATCGGCGCCAGCATCGTGATCTTCGTCCTCAGCCCCCTGCTCCGAAAGCTCATGCGCAACCCCAACGACTGATTCCTCAGCCACCTTACTAATGCAACAGGCCCGGGGAACACCACTCCCCGGGCCTGCTTTGTTTTCGTCTTGTTAGCGCGGCCTACGCCGCCTTCCGCGCACCCGTCGCCGCACGTGTGAACGCGTCGATCTGCTCGATCACAAACGACCGGTGCGACGGGCTCTGACCAAACTCAAACGCCACGCCGCAGTATGTGTTCTGCTCACTATCAAGGTGCGTGTGCACAATCCGGGCGCACATCCCCACCGGCGCCGGCACGTCCGGCATCAGGTTCACCCTCATCCAATACATCCTGCTCCCGTCGCAGCGCGATGATTCTTCCTTCGCGACCAGCAACCCCGCGCCGCCGCCACCAAGGTTCAGCAACCTCGCTCGAAACATCGGCCCCACCTCGGGCAACACCGCCGCCCCGCCCGCCGCTCCCCCCTCTCGAAGCCGCCGAATCGTCTGCTGGTTGTCCATCTCCGCCAGGAACGCCGACGCCGGGTCGAGCAGCGGGTACACCTCAACCTCCGGCAGGTTCAGGCTCGCCGTCGACACACGCATGAAGTTCCGTCGCGAGCACCGTTCCACGCTCTCGGGCATCGCCAGTCGCAGCACCCCGATCCCCGGCCCCGTCCGCGACGCCATCCGCGTCCGCCCGACAACCTTCGTGCTGAACATCCAGCGGTTCGGGCCCATGCTCATCGCCGCCGTCAGCACCGCCCCGTCCGGGATCGGCACCGACTGCCCCAGCGCCACCGGAGCCTCAACCTGGATCTCCCCCTCGCTGACCCCGACGATCCTCACCCGCCAGACCAGGTCCACAGCGCCCGCCTGCTCGGCACCTCGCGACGGCGCGATCTCCAGCCCGCCGTTCCGCTCATAAATCTGGTACAGGCAGTCGCGCCAACGTTCGGTCCTGGATCGATTCGCGGGCATGCTTTGGTTCCTTGGTGTGCTGCGCCTCCTCGCTTATCGACCCACCATCCCGCACGCTTGAGCCCTCCACGCCACCCGCTCGCATCGCCCACCTTACGACCGGATAACCGGCGCGCGAAAGACCCCGCAGCACCACGGCAGCGGGGTCCTCGCGTGTTCCATCTCCCGATTCCGGAGACTCAGCAGCCTGTCTCGAACGCCGCCACGTAGTCATCAAAGTCGAAGAAGTCGGTGAACCCGTCGAAGTTCACGTCCGCGTTCCGCCCACCGACGCACGACCCGCCGTCAAAGCACGTCACGAAATCGTCATAGTCGAAGAAGTCGACGAAGCCGTCCTCGTTGAAGTCCGCCACGCAGCTCCACCGCACGTTCAGGTCAAACGCCCCGACCGCACCGCTGAACCCGGCGACCCGAAGCCAGTACGTCTCGCCTCGCTCCACGTTGAACGCCACACGAGAGGTCAACTGCCCGCCGAAGTCGTCGTTGCACTGCACCAGGTTCGCGTCCTGCCAGGTCGGCATCGGGCTGTGCGCCGACAGCACGGTGTCAAATCCCGACCCCAGCGTGTCCGCGATCACGCGACCGTTCCCGCGGGCCGTGAACTTGAAGTACACGTCGGGCGAGAACTGACTCCACCCGCACATCCCGGGCAAGCCATTCGCCAGCGGCGTCGCGTGCACCAGGCACCCCTCGATCGTCGCCGGAACCCCGATCAACTCCGCGCCCGCCGGCTCGTCGCCGCCACGCATCACGCCCAGCCCCAGCCGCGTCACCGTCCCCGCAACCGACACATCTCCCGCATCATCGTTCACGTCGCCCGCGAAGAAGTCCGTCCCGTCCGTCGCCACGGCCGATCCCCACGTCGAGGTTCCGCCCAGAGCCGTACCCCACACCACGCGATGCAGAGCCCACGACCCCTGATTTCGACGGTAGATGTACGCCTTGTCCAGCCCCGGCGCCCCGATGATCATCCACTCGCCGTTCATCGAGATCGTCTGCCCGAAGTTTCCGCCGTCGCCGTCCGGCCCCGCGATGAAGCCCACTGGCTCCCAGTTCCCGTTGGGCGTCTTCTCGTACAGGAACACGCGCCCGCGGGCGTTCCCGAAGCTCGGCGCGCCCGACGCGATCACCTCGCCGTTCGTCGCCACCGCCAGCCCGTTGAACTGGAACGCCTCGTCCCACTGCGTCGGCAGGTTCTGCAGGCTGTACCCCTGCCCCGTCATGTTGAACACGTAGATCCCGCCCGTCGATGCCGCGTTCACGCTGTCCCGGTCGGGCGAACCCACCACCAGCATCCCGGCGTTCGGCCCGCCCGCCGGTGCGATCGCCACCGAATACCCGAAGTGCTCCCCGGCCTGCGTGCTGTTCGCCGGACGGATCACCGTCGTCACCAGTTGCACCTGCCCCTGCCCATCGATGCGGTACACGTACACCGCGCCCATGTCGTCCCCCGCGTTGAAGTCCCGCCGCGGCGCTCCGAAGGCGATCCGCCCCGCACCAACCGCCACCGAGAAGCCAAACTCATCGCCCGCAACCAAACCCACGGCAGGCATGGCCGGCGACACCCAGCTCCCGCCGCTCTTGTGCGTGATCGATCCCCCGCCCATCGGGAACGCCCCGTTCATCGTCCCACCGCCGCGCCCCGTCGCAATAACCGCCCCGTCCGTCGCCACCGCCCGCCCGAACGCCCTGTCCTGCCCCGCGTCGTGCGTCGATGCCATCCAGTACCACGAACCGTTGATCCGCTCGAAAATGTGCCTCGAACCACCGTTCGTCGCGCCCGCGTTGTCGTCGCTGGGGCACCCCACCACCATCACGTTCCCCGCCGCCGCCACCGCCGCCCCGAACCGATCGCCCGTTGCCGGCCCAAAGTGCTGGAACTTCTGAGGCCCACACTGCCCAACCGCCTGGCCCGCCACCAGCACCAAACCCGCCACACCCATCATCCCGCTCTTCATCGCGTCGTTCATCGCTGCTGTCTCCTGCATCCGCGTGCGCATGCCACCACCGCGGCCCCTCCCTCTCGGGGCCTCTCCGGACAAGCCTGCTCCCGCGTGCGTTCCGGCCCGCTCCGTTCCTTCTCGGGCGTGCCGGCATCTTCAGTGCGTCAACCCGCACCGCCCCAGCTAGTTCACAACCCAAAAAAGACCGAGGGGCCGACCCTTCCGGCTCAGCCCCTCGTGTTGCTCCACGTTGACCGCGAGCCCCAACTCATCCCCAACCTCAGCACCCCGCCTCGAAGGCATCCACAAAATCCGCAAAGTCAAAGAAGTCCACGAACCCGTCCCCGCTGAAGTCCGCCGGGCAGGCAGGACCCGGGAACGTGAGCGATGCGGGGATACTCCCGAGCGAAAGCCCGTTGCACGAGCCGGTCACGACGCACACATAGGAACCCGCATCGCTCGGCTGCAGGTTGGAGAGGCGCAGGATGGGCGTCGCCGCCGTCGGGTTGGCGATGGTGTCCAGAGGCACGCCGTCCTTCTGCCACAGGTACGTGACGTCACCCAGCGCCGAAGCACTGAGGTCAAAGACCGCCGTGCCCCCGACGACCGTGAGCATCGCGGCGGGTTGCCTCGAGAACGCCGGCAGCGCGCCGGGAACGGCGTACGTGATGATGTTGCTGGCGTCCTGCCCGCCGGCCCCGTTGTGAGCACCAACGACCCAGACCTCCCCGCTCGGGAGCGGCAGAATCGCCCGCACCTCACCGGCGATTCCGCCCGCGAAGGTCGCGTGAGAGCCAAGCGGCGCCGGACTGGGGCGATAGCGCTCGAGCCCCAGGCCACCCTCCACGTTTCCTCTGCCACCCGCCAACACCGACCCGTCCGGGAGGGTTGCCAGCGCGTAGGTACCGAAGAGTTCGATCGCGGCCGACCACGTCTGCGTCACCGAGTCGTACCGGTACACATCAAAGTCCGTGCCGCACAGCAGATCGCCGCCGGGCAGTTCGACCACGGTGTTCGCCACCGGTAGAACTCCACCTCCCAGCGCCGACCACGCGCCCGTCGAAGGCCGGTAGCGGGCGATGCTTCCGGCGGGCACGCCGCCCGCCGTCGTGAAGCGCCCGGCGACAAGAACATCGCCGTTGGAGGCAAGAGCCAGCGCCGCCACCGTCGGCACGGCCCCCGCGACACCACCCACGCTCTGCCACGTGTTGGTCGCCGAGCGGTACATCGCGATCCCTTGCGCTGCCACCCCGGGCCCGACCGTCGTAAACGTCCCGCCCACCATCACATCGCCGTTCGGCAGCGTCAACAGGGCCGAGACGCTCGCGCCGCTCACGCCGCCCGCCATCGTGGACCACGTGCCTGTCGCATCGACGTAGCGGGCGATCCGGCCAACCGCGGCCGCCCCCGCGGTGCTGAAGTCGCCACCGACGATGACATCGCCGCCGGGGAGCACCGCGATCGCTCGCACGCTTCCATTCAAGTTGGCGCCGAGCTGTGCGCGAGCCCCGGTCGCGAGGTTGTAGCGGCCCAAGAACCGTGCAGCCGTGTTGCCATCAATCACGGTAAAGTCACCACCCAAGATCACCGAGCCGGCCGGCCCGCCCCCGCCGCCCGGGGGCTGAAAGGCCAACGCCCGCACCATCTGATCCGTGAAGAGACGGGGGTAGACATTGGGGCTTTGCCACCCTTCCCGACAATCACCCGCCGGGAACCCCTGCGCCAGAGCCTGCCCACCGCTGCCTGCAAACCACACGGCCGCCGCCATGAAGCAGGCACCCCCCGTCCGACCGAAGGGAGCCCCGAACGACAACGGACGACCAAGAAGCGACAGACGCATAAATGAACTCCAGAGGCGTGCCGTGATCGGGCGACGATCAAGAAGGGCTCGCAGTCTACTTGCGCCCGTCCTCCGGCAAAGCACAAATGACCGAAACACCAGACAATGATGCTCGCCGGAACGGGATGCGGTCGTTGTCAGACGCCGACTCCCGGAAAAGCAACACCCGATAATCAAAGGCGGCACGACTGCTTTCTCTGACCGCGACTCGATTGGTCTCCGCCATCAGCCCGTACCAAAAACAACGCGGCCGACCCGCAAAGGTCGGCCGCGCATTCAACTCAACTCACCGTCGTCTCAGCAGCCGTTCTCAAAGTCGGCCGTGAACGCGTCGAAGTCGAAGAAGTCGGCGAACCCATCGCCGTCGTAGTCACCCGAACGGCCGGGCGGGCACACGCCGCCCTCGAAGCACGTCACGAAGTCATCAAAGTCAAAGAAGTCGAGGAATCCGTCCTCGTTGAAGTCCGCCGGGCAGGGCAGCCTGTCCTTCACGCGCGTCAACGCGTTCACGATCAGCAGCCCGCCGTCCGTCGAATCAAGCCAACCATTCGCGAATACCGCCGTCGACGGCGCGAAGAAGTTCAGGCCGACCACCGGCTTGATCCCCCGCTGCCTCTCGGCACCAAGGACGATGCCGTTGTTGTAGTTCACGACCCGCTTCGCGCCAGGCCGCTCATTCACCGCGTCGTACGCGCCCAACGAACCATTGTCGAACGCGTCCACGCCCGCCATCAGCGGATGTCCCGGAAGCAACGTCGCCCCAAGGGTCATGTTCGAGATGAAGCCGGGGAAACCAATCGACAGCAGCGGGCTGTACTCCTGCGCAGTCCAACGACCCGTCGGCCCAAAGGCCTCCGTCGACGCACCGACCAAAGACACCACGCCGCCCACCGCGTCGTTGTAGTTCGCCAGCACGTCGCCAAGACCAACCTGGTTCGTAGGAATCGAGTTCGTCCACACGGCGACCGACGAGTACGCCTCAACCAAACCCGGATTGGGGACGCCCGCCTCGAGGTTCGCAATGTCCATCCGGCCGGCGACGCGCCCGGAAGCCTTCACCTTCCGCTCGATATCGCCCGAACCATCGAGCCCACCCGGCGAACCCATGATCAGCACGTCCTGATCCGACCTCGCCACATGGTTGAGCGCGTTGGTCATCAACCTCGCACCCGGCGTCGACGACTCCCATCCGCCACTCAACACGTCCGACGACCCGGGGAACATGTTCAGCCCGAGCACACGACCCGTGCCACGGCCGCTCTTTTCAGCCGCCGCCGGGGCTCCGTTCGTCCACGATGCGATCAGCGACGCGCCCGAGCTCAGCCCGCCCGAGTTGTGGTACGAGTCCACTCCCAGGTCAAACCCCTCCACGCTCGTCAGCAGCGGGTGGTTCGGCTGCGCCCTCGCGCCGATTCCCAACGAAGAACCAAACTGCAGGCCGCCCGGCACAAACGCCGCGTACCCCTCGGCACGCCAACGCCCGGTCACACCGAACGAATTGCTGTCCGCGGCGAGCATGTGCACCACGCCGCCGCCGCTGTCCACGTACGCCGCCATCACATCACCCAACGCGTTGGCGTTCGCCGGAGCAAAGTCCGTCCACAGCAGCACCGAGTCGTACCGACGCACGAACGAAAGCGAGGGCGTGCCCGTCGTCCCGTTGAATCCATCCACACGCCCGCCGATCCGACCCGACGCGGCAATCTTCACCGGGACATCGGGCCCGTATCCGTCGTTGTAGTCCCCCAGCAACAGCACGTCATTCGCCTGACGCTTCGTCCAGCGGATCGCGTTGCCAAGCAGCGCCCCGCCGTCCGTGTTCTGATCCCAGAGGTCCGAACGCTGCGCGCTCGACACCGGGAACATCCCGACCATCGCGATCCGCCCGGCAAGCCGCGAGTTTGCCGCCACCATCGGCTCACCGCTCGTCCAGTTCGCCACACGCACCCACCCGGCGTTCAGCGTCCCCGTCAGCCGGAAGGCGCTCACGCCGCCGATCACCGGACCAACGTTCGCCAGCAACGGATGCTCCGGAATCAGCCTCGCACCCAGCGACTGCGGGCCGCCGCTCGTGTACGACCCCGACGCGAACGGGTTGTACGGCGCCGACGCGAATCGACCCGCCATCCCAACCGACGGCGTGTAAAACGCCGTCACCACCACGCCACCCCCCGCGTCCACGTAGTCCGCGAGATTGTTCCCAAGGGCCGTGGGGTCCGCCGGCGAGAAGTCCGTCGACACCACCACCGTGTCGTACTGCTTGAGCTGAGTCAGGCTCGGCGTGTCCGTCCTCAGATCCACCAGGTCGATCTCGGTACCCACCCGACCGCTGCGGATCAACTGCTGACGAACATCTTCACGCCACTCCGGGATGTCCGCCATCGCCACCAGCACCTTCACAGGCACCTGCGACGCCCACGACACCGCGTTCGCCAGCATCCGACCGCCGTCCGTCGACGCCGACCAGAGGTCGCTCCGCTGATCGCTCGACACCGGGTACATGTTGAGCGCAACAACCCGACCCTTCGTCACCACCAGCGGAATGTTGTCCGACCAGTTCGCAATCACGTGCGCGCCAGCCGTCGGCGTGCTCGGTGCCCGATACGACGAAGAACCGCCGCTGAACGTCGTCACCCCTGCGAGAATCGGGTGCGACGATACAGGCCTCGTCCCGATCGTGGCTCCCCCACCGGTCTGGGTCGTCGACGTCAGCGGCGAATAGCCACCGGTCTGCCAACGGCCCGCAAGCCCGATGGAGCTCGGGCTAAACGAAAACATCGTCTGAACCACTCCGCCGCCCGCGTCCACATAGTCCGCCAGCACGTTCCCCAACGCCACACGATCAGCAGGCGACTGGTCCGTGACCACAAACACGCTGTCATACGTCTTCAGCCGCTCAAGCGTCGGCGTACCCGTGCTCGCGTCAAAGAGATCCACCACCATCGGCTCGCGCGCGTTCGCCAGAAGCTTGTTCCGGATATCCGCGTCCCACGCCGCCTGGCCCACCGACGACACAATCAGCGTCCGAATGCCCCCGGCGTGCGCGCTCAGCGCCAACGCCATCAGACCTGCCATCGATCCAACGGTCCGAGCTCTCATGTACAACCTCCGCGAAAAAGCTCCGGAGGTACGGCGGCTCCGCCGTCTCTCCCCTCCGAGGACCGCACCTTACCACACCCCGCCGTCCGATACCACCCTCCTTTTTTGATACACTTTCCTCTCAATCCACCGCACGGACACCAAACCATGCTCCAGCCTTCACCCAAAGACAAGTTCACCTTCGGCCTCTGGACCGTCGGAAACACCGGCCGAGACCCCTTTGGCCTCCCCACGCGCCCAACTCTCGCCCCCGCTCAGATCGTCGAGCTCCTCGCCGACGTCGGCGGCGTGCACGGCGTCAACTTCCACGACAACGACCTCATCCCCATCGATGCCTCCCCCGCCGAGGCCGATCAGATCAAGTCCGACTTCTCCAAAGCACTCAAGCGCGCCAAACTCCGCGTCGCCATGGCCACGACCAACCTCTTCTCCGACCCCGCCTTCCGCGACGGCGCCTTTACCTCCAACGACCCCGAAGTCCGCGCCTACGCCCTCCAGAAGACCATGCGCGCTATGGATCTCGGCGCCGAATTCGGCGCGCAGATCTACGTCTTCTGGGGCGGCCGCGAAGGCTGCGAGTCCGACGCCACCAAAGACCCCATCGAAGCCGAGCAACGCTTCCGCAAAGCTCTCAACTTCCTCTGCGCCTACTCCATCGACCGCGGCTACGACTTCAAGTTCGCCCTCGAAGCCAAGCCCAACGAACCCCGAGGACACATCTTCTTCCCCACCACCGGACACTACCTCGCCCTCATCCACACCCTCGACCACCCCGACATGGTCGGCGTCAACCCCGAAGTCGCCCACGAACACATGGCCGGGCTCAACTTCTCCCACGCCGTCGCTCAGGCCCTCGCTGCCGGCAAGCTCTTCCACATCGACCTCAACGACCAGCAATTCGGCCGCTTCGACCAGGACTTCCGTTTCGGCTCCGCCGACCTCAAGGCCGCCTTCTTCCTCGTCAAGCTCCTCGAGGACCACCGCTACTCCGGCTTCAAGCACTTCGACGCCCACGCCTTCCGAACCGCCGACCGCGACGACGTCATCGAGTTCGCCCGCGGCTGCATGCGCACCTACCTCATCCTCCGCGCTAAGGCCCAAGCCTGGAACGATGACCCCACCATCAAGGCCCTTCTCAAAAAACTCCCCAAGCCCAGCAAAGACCTCGACGCCCTCTCCGACAAGTACACCCGAAGCCACGCCCAGACCATCCTCGGCATGACCTTCGACCGCGACGCCCTCGCCGCTCGCCCTCTCCCCTACGAAGCCCTCGACCAACGCACCATCGAAATCCTCATGGGCGTCTGACCCAACCCACCCGCCGCGAGGCCCTCCACCCGAGCTTTGGCACGCCGTTCGCGTGATCTCCCCCGAGGAGTTCTCGCGATGCGCACTTTCTGCCGATTCCTGCCCATTCTTGCCCTGCTCGTCTCGGCCTCCCCGGCCCCCGCGGACACCACCGTCAAGGAGTTCGTCCGCATCAAGGGCCAGGGCGAGTCCGTCCTGCAGGGTCTCGGCCTCGTCATGGGCCTCCCCGGCACCGGCGACAGCGGCAAAGACCCCACCCTCGCGCGCCCCCTCGCCAAGGTCCTCGAGAACAACTTCAATCCACCGGGCGATCTCCGTGAGCTCGCCTCCACCAAGAGCGTCGCGCTCGTCATGGTCACCTGCCGAACACCCGGCATCGCCGCCCGCGCCGACGACAAGTTCGACGTCACCATCTCCACCATCGGCAGCGCCAGCAGCCTCAAAGGCGGCACCCTCTACCTCACCGCACTCACCGAGCCCCGACCGGGCGGCAAAACCTACGCGATTGCCCAGGGAAAGATCGAACTCGACGACCCCGCCTCCCCCACCACCGCCAAGGTCCGCGACGGCGCACAGATCATCCGCGATCTGCCCATGATGGACATCGGCGACTCCTTCGAACTCATCATCAGCCCCGAGGTCGCCGACTGGTCCACCTCAAAGCTCCTCGCCAGCGTCATCAACGAAAACGCCCAGCCTCAGGGCCCCGCCATCGCCTTCGCCCGCGACGAGCGCACGATCCGCGTCACCATCCCCGAGCACGAACGCCCCGCCAAGGCCAAGTTCATCGACACCGTCATGTCCGCCCCCGTCCCCACCTCGATGCTCGATCTGCCCGCCATCGTCCTCTGCAACCCCCGCAGCGGCGTCATCATCGTCACCGGCGACGTCGAAATCTCCCCCGGGATTATCAGTCACAAGGACTTGGTTATCACCACCACGATCCCCCCCCCGACCCCCACCGCCTGCACGACCGCAGTCACCTTGACCAGCTTGGACATGCCTTCGACGT
>ERZ761603.2684-NODE-2684-length-11970-cov-38.412757_pt1 | contig 11970 bp, 8 predicted proteins | sample MGYA00511879_ERZ761603 | MGnify/ENA primary metagenome ERZ761603 (study PRJEB28899, sample SAMN02850040) | bioreactor sludge metagenome | biome: EBPR Sludge; feature: EBPR Bioreactor; material: flocular biomat | place: Australia: Thorneside Wastwater Treatment... | reverse complement strand
TCGTCGACAAGACCGGGCTGCACAGCAACGCGGAACTCGCCCGCTATGCCCTCGAGAAGGGCTTGCTGAATTGAGCCGGTGCGGCAGAAGTCCAGCGCCAGGCCAGTCCTTGTGAGGGTCGCTCAGCGAGGATGCGCCTCGTGACTAGCCGCTGCTGGCGCGTTCAGGGCGCCGGCACTCTCGTTGTGTAGGGATTTACCGACAAGGAAATTACGCTCGACGCCGATAGTCGATGATTTGCGTGTGGGGGATGATGCGGGCTGGACATCGCTTCGCGCAAGAAGGAGCTTTTTCTTCCCGCGGATCAATGACAGTGGAGATAGCCATGGATGCCTGCGCATCGCCCCCCTTGCCGCACAACTGCACCCGTCTCCTGCTGGTAGACACGGACAATCTGTTTCTGGACGATGTTGGCGGCGCGCTTCGGGCGAACAATGGAATCCATGTCGTAGCGACGGCTCGTTCCATTGAGGATGCTTACGATTGCGCGGCAAGGCACACCCCCGATGTGATCGTCATCAGCTGGGGCAAGGCATCGCGGGCTTTCGTGCATGCCGCATTGGCCAACCGATCCTCGGCCGGGACTGATCCGCTCATCGTGATCGTGCTGCGTCGGGGAATCACCAGCGTCCCAGGTTTGACCTCGCTCAGTCTCCTGCCCAACGTCGCGCTCGTGGTGCATGAGCAGCTCGAAAAGTTGCTCCTCCGGCACACGGCGCCGGAGTCCTCCGTGCTGCTGCACTGACACGTCTTTCGCCGTGGTGAACCCGCGTTGGAGACGTTCGACAGCTGGCGCCGCTTGGGCGCCAGGCGCGGACCACTCTGCCAGCAGCTGTTTCGTAGGGCCCATTCCGTCTTCTTTTTGGAGCCGACCGTGATGTCAATCGTGATCGTCGATGATTCAGCCGTTGTCCGCGACATGCTGCGCGAAATGCTCGCGAAGGTCGAAGGTGCGGAAGTGGTGGGCGAATTCGAAAGTCCCGCGCCGGCGATCGAAAGCATTCGAAACAATCCGCCGGACGTCATCCTGCTTGATATGCAGCTCGTCAATGGCAGCGGGCTGGAGGTCTTGCGCGCCGTGAGCGCGGAGCATCCGAACGTCAAAGTCATGCTTTTCACGAACTTCGCGGAGGGAGTCTACCGCAAGCGATGCCTTGAAGCCGGAGCTTATGCCTTCTACGACAAGAAGAGCGACCTGAATGCTCTCCGGCAGACTCTGCATGGCCTGGCGTCCGACGGAAGGGTTTGTTAAAGCCGCCTGCGAAAGAATGCAAACCATGTTCGACTGACCGTTTGCCCATGGCGCCCGCCCGAATGAACGGTCGCCGCTGGCAAGACGCCTGTCGGCTCAGCAGGGGCGGCCATCGCCCATGCGAGTGAAGCCGAAGCCACCACCGACGCCGGGCTGGATGCAGATGGTGACGCCCAGCGAGCGGGCGGCGCGCTCGATGTCGGGCGGGAAGCGGCCGAAAGGAATCGAACGTTCGACGACCGATCGGATGAAGGCGATCTCCTTTTCCTGGTCGCCGGCATTGAGTACCTTGAACGATTTGAGGCTGCCGTCGGGGTTGATCCGGAACTGCACGGAGGCCGTCTTCACGCCACGGCTTCGCGGGTCGTTGCGGACGAAAGCGGCGCTACGGTTGAGGCGGCGGACGACGCCGTCCACGTAGAGGTCGAGGCTGAATGGTTCGGGCGGCGGCGAGTTAGGGCGTCGTTCGAGCAGGGCGGTGCCTTCGGCGTCCTGTTGCGCCTGCTGTCGGCCCAGATCCCGGGCCTGAGCCAGCGAACGCTGCGCCAGCGATGGCTTCGGCGCGGCTTTGGCCTCGGTCGCAAGTTCGTCGAGGAAGCGTGTCATTTCCTCCTTCTGCGCCCTGGACCATTGCCGAGTGTCGGCGATCGCCGGTGTTGCGGGCTTCGGTACGGTCATTACCCGTGGCCGTGGCGCTGGTTTGGTCGCCGGCTTCGCCGGCGCTCGGGCGGGGCGCGTAGCCGCCTCGGGTGGGCGCGGTGGTGTCGGTCGGGTGTCCGCCGGGGGCCCGGGCGACAGGCTGGCTTCGAAGCGTGACGACGCGACTGGTTGCGATCGGGGCTCCTTCTCGGGAAGCAGTAGCACCACGGTGTGCACCACCAGCGACGCGGCGAAAGCCCAGACCAGCGAGCGGGTCAGGGAGCGCGGCTTGGCGTAAGGATCGACGGGCAGCATGCCGGCTAGCTGCCGGAGGGCCTACGACGGGGCATTTTCGGCTGCAGAAACCCGGGTGAGGAAAAGTGGGGGAAAGCGGAGCGGGCGCGCCTCGCTCCGTCCTGTCGGTAGTCAATAGCCATGCGGATGAGGATAGCGGGCAGGCACGGGCCCGTCAAATGGACAGCGAATCCTGCCTTCTGAAGGAAACGGGCCGACCAGAACCAAGTATTAATCGGCAGCGGTGTTAGCCGGAGGGGCGCGACCGTCCACCGAGAGACAGACTGATCTTCCACCGTATCCCTTCCCGTCCTGCTGCAAAGCGGGGCAATCCAGTCACGTCACCCTTCATTCGGGCTGGCGAACACAAGGGGCGAGAGCATTGTCCTGATGTCGGCGCATTCGCTGCTCAATCGGCCCTTCGAGGTGGCATTCACGAACGAAACGGACTAAGCTGAACCGGTGTGCGATGTACTGAAAATGAACGCGATCATGGCCAATTCATCAAGGAGCAGGGCCCCCGGTCCTGCCCTCCAGAGGAAGTCCTTGTGGATACTGGTATGGGTGAGATGTCTGGCTGCCATGGGGTGGGGCTGCGCATTCATCTGGGGTGGTCTTCTGCCAGCGATGGCATGGGGAGGTGCGACCGCCTACAGCACGGCCTCGCAAGATCCTGATGAACGCGCAGCCGCCAAACTGCAGGAGTCCCTCAAAGCCATCGAGTCAAAGCTGCGCCGCGCTTCCATGGACCAGGACCCGAATCAGGACAATGATCTGCAGGATGCCGTTGCCGAATGCCTCATGACCCACAAACAGCTGGCGGAGAGCGCGAGTCGTCACCAGATTCCGCCGCCCGACCTGGATGGTCTGCGAGTGATCTGCGCTTCCTTGTCCGATCGCCACGAGGATGAGATCAAGCAACTCAAACAGGCCATCACGGAAGTAGAGGAGGAGCTGCAGCAGGCCAAGGCGCTACGCCAGACACTGACCCTGAAGATCAAGGGAAATTTGGCCTTGAACCTGACTGCCGGCATGATCGATGTCATGAGCAAGGCGGTGACCATCGTTGGCGGCGCGCCCAGCATGGGACTGGCGCAAGCCGCCAGCCTGGTGAATGAATTCATGGTGGATATTGTCCTTCCCAGTTCCGCCATCCACTCCCCATTTGCCAGCCCGACAACGGATCGCAATGCCGGGGTTTCCCTGCAGACGCAGAATCAGCGCTTCAGACGGCTTTATGACTCGCACAAGCAGGAGATAGACCAGCGTATCGCCACATGGATAGACGACACCTATTTCAGTGCGGCAAAGCAGGGTATCCCGCTGAAGACCCCTGGGGAATATGTCGAGCTGTTGAAGAAGGACGCAGAGAAGAGAGCTGCCCTGCAAAGGCGTTTTCTCGAGGAAATGCGGCAAATGTTGGGCAAGGAGATCATCCCTGGACGGGAAGACCTGCTGAACAAGCAGAAAGCCGAATTGCTGCGACTGGAGGGCAAACCGGGGGATCCGAACTTCAAGTCCTACTATCCTCAGTACAAGGCCATTTGCGAGAAGATCCTGCGGCTGTCCCCGTGGACGCTGACCAGAACGGCATCGGCAGGGGTGATCGAGTTCGTCCTGCCGCGCTATTCCGTGCTCAGAAGTGCCGGCAAGGCAAAGATAACGGTTGTCCGCACGGGCGGCACCAGCGGCATCGCGACCACCGACTATGCAACCGTCGATGGCAGTGCCAAGGCCGGAACCGATTACCGTGCGGCCAGTGGCACGCTGCACTGGGGCGATGCCGAGGGGGGCGGCAAGACGTTCGAGGTCTTCATTCTTGATGACCGACCGGGTACCCCCGCGACGACCTTGACCCTGCAACTCGCCAATCCAAGCGGCGGCGCACAACTCGGTGCAAAATTCCGCGCAGAACTTGCCATCAACGATGACCGTCAAGTCGCCAGCCCGCGACCAGAGGAGCAGGCAGAAAGGAAAGACCCAGAGAAACCCGTGGTCTGCAATTACCTGAAGATCGCGCCGCAGGGCGTGGAGGTTCTGCCGGGACGCAGCATCGCTTTCACCGCCTTGGCGATCTATACCGATGCTACGACCAGGGACGTGACCGCTCTTGTCACCTGGCATCCCGGGGCGAGTTACACGACGCCCGCTGACCTCAGGTTCAACGAGAAGATCAAGGTCACGGCGACCTACCGTGAAGGCAGTACTGTTTGCACGGGCAGCACCGAGATCACTGCCCTGGCGCCGTCCTGGTCGCCGCCCCTGAGCCACGCCGACGACCTGGGCGCGCGTGGTGAGACCCCGGGACCCATGGAATTCAACCATTACGTCCTGTGCGACTTGAGCGGCCAGGTGGTTACCGGCAAGAACGCCAGTCCGGCGCTGTTTGGCATCATGCACGGCCCGGTCGGGCCGCGCAACGCGGAGCAATGGATCCCGCAGCATTGTCCCAGCAAGCTGTGCATCAAAGAGGGTGCGACGGGCGTCTGCGCCAGGGAGCCACCGCTGGCACCGACCGGCGGCGACGCTTACTACGCCCTGTGCAACCAGGCCGGCCAGATCATCATCAGCCGCTCTGCCAGCCTCCCGGGGCACCTCACGATGACCTCTCAGGGCCTGACGGGCGAGAAGGGCGCGCGTTGGTGGATCGAGAAGAACTGTCCCAGCTGGGCGTGCACCAGTTCGGGTACCTGCGCAGCCGCCGGCCAGGTTCGCAGCGGTGGCAAGTGGGCGGTGGTCTGCGACAGGCGTCACGGCGGGATCGGGTTGACCGAGCATCCGAGTAGCGTTGATCACTGGATCAAGGCCGAGCATCTGCTCAGTGATCGCGATGCGCTCAACTGGATCGCCACGAACTGCCCGAGTGAGCGCTGCGACCAGAATGGACGCTGCCTGCCGGGCAACGCGCCGCTCAGCACCACCGCACAGGGTCGGCCGGTCGAGGTGCCTGCAGGTGCTGTGCTCGAGATGTTCGAACAACGGGAAAGCTCACGCCAGGGTGGCGGACGCAGTGGTTTCGGCAGCTACTGGGGCCAGGGCGGCCGCTTCTCGAGCGACACCTTGAGCCAGCAGATGCAGCGCGATGGCCAGATGCAGTCGTCGGCGGCTGGCTCTGGCGGGGGTTCTTCGTACGCCAGCGAGCAGCACTGCCAGACCGACGCCTCCTGCGCTGCCGGCTATCGCTGCCAGGGGGGGCATTGTGTGCCCGGAGCGGCGGCTGGTGGCCTGCCGACGGGCGCAGCGACGAGCCCCGGCAGCAGTGGCGGAACCAGCGCGGCTGGGGTTGCGCCGGTGCAGCCGGCAACCACGACGACCGGCGGCGCAAGCGGCACCAGACCACCGGCCGTTCCCGCGGGGATCTATGAGCCGAAGGGCAGCGGGCAGCCCTGCCTGCAGGTCGGGCAGCAGATGGAGGCCCGCTGTCGTCAGATGTCCGAGGACTGCAACCGCCGCAACTGCTCCGGCGGAGGCTACTCGGGCTGCGCGCTGGACTGCCCGGGATGTGGCGGCTATTTCGGGGATTACGTGGCGTGGTGTCCGCTGCACCCCAGCTACGAGTCGAAGGTGTCTGCCGGCTTGTCGAGTTTCGTCAGCGAGATCAAGGTCTGCATCGATCAGTTTCTCGCCGATGGCAAGGCCGGACGCCGGGAGCGGGGCGCCGAATGCCAGGGCAAGGCGCAAAAGAGACTGAATGACAAGAAGGACGCCTGGGTGCAGCAGGCCTGTCAGGCGCGCTGTGCGCAGGACGGACGGAACGGCGTTGCAGTGCTCGGTGGTGCTCGCCATCGCTGCGAATGCCGATGACCGGATGAAGGCGGAGCCAACGCCCACGGCGGCCGGCAACGCACGAAAGGACAGGAAATGCAGCCGCCCCTCCCCGCGGATGTGAGTGACCAGCAAGTGTGTTCAATGGTGGAGTTGGCTTTTGTCGCCCTGGAAAAGCAGATCCGGAAGGCTGGTCGGCGAGTCCGGAGCGGTGTAAGGCAGTTCCTGCTTGCCCTGCTGACGTGCGCTTTCGCCTTTCCTGTTGCGTCAGCCGAACTCGGTTGGCGCCTGCGCGATTCGGCGAATGCGGCCGGCGCCGAAGTCCTGGAGGTCGCGCCGGGCGGCATCGCTGCCCAGGCCGGAGTCAAAGCCGGAGACGTTGTCCGCCAGGTCGAGAAGACGCCGGTGACGAATAGCGAGCAGTTTGCCCAGCGGGTAAGGAATCTGCCGGAGGGGACGCCGTTCTCGATTCGCATCTCGCGCGAAGGCTGGGAACGCGAGGTCCGCCTGCAACCGCCACCAGCTGAAACTGCCCGACCGAGGAAATTCGGCCTACGGCTGGCGGATCCCGCGCCCGCGGCATCACCAGGCCACGGCGCGGAAATCGTCGTGGTGATACCCGCCAGCAGCGCGGCACGCGCCGGGCTGAAGCCGGGTGACCTAGTTACCCAGGTCGATGGACGCAGGCTGGCCGGCGCCGGGAACCTCGTCTCGCTGATGCAGGAAGCCGCAGCACAGGATCGAGCGCTGCGGTTCACCGTCGCGCGCGAGGGCTGGGAGAAGGAAGTCGTGGTCGGTGCCAGCGCGCTCCCTGCCGAGATGAATCCCGCGGAGTGGCAAGCCGTCGATCAGTTGACTCAAGGCCAGGCAGCGGTGCGGACGCAGGCTGCATCGTCGGCCGGCCCCGGAACCACGGCAAATACACAACCAGCCGAGCCAGCGCTCTCCCCCCAGACCCGCGCCGAACTCCTGTCACTGGATAACGCCGGCTATCAGGCCTACAAGGAGGACCTCGACCTGGCCGATGCGCGCTACCAGACTGGCAACTGGCCGGAAGCAGAGCGCTACTATCAGCGAGCCATCCAGCGTGTGCCCGGTGAGCCGCGCAGTTGGGGACGGCTCTGCCATATCCTGATCATGCGGGAACGCTTCTCGGAGGCCGTCAGCGCTTGCCGCAAGTCCCTCGAATCAGGCGCTCCGCAGCCCGAGACGCTGACCAATCTGGGTTTCAGCTACGCCAGGCTGGGCGCCATGACCGAGGCAAGAGACGCCTATCTCAAGGCCATCGAGCTTGCGCCCCAATGGCCACACGCCTACGCCGGGCTGGGCGTGGTCTACTTTACGCAGAGAGACTGGCCGCAGGCCGAGAAGTACTACCGCCTGGCACTCGACCGCGACCCCAACAATGTGGCTGCCCGGCAGACGCTGGAGGCGATTTTGCGGCAGCAAGCCCCGCCGGTCGAGGTCGCACAGGCGGCGCCGTCGTCAGCGGCTGCGGGGCAAGCACAGGATCCGGGGACGCCGTCGGTACGTCCTGCCGAGGAAAAGCAGGCGATGCACGGCGAAGCCGTGCCGGTCGGCAAGAAAGCGATGATCGCGATCGGCGACTTCCAGGTGAAGGCGGCGGGCGCAGAGCAGTTCATCGGCGACGGACTGCGCGAGATGCTGCTGACGACGATGTATAACGATGGCCATTACATTCTCGTCGAGCGCATGGATTTGAAGGGTCTGGCGGCTGAGCAGGCGCTGTCTCGCTCGCGCATGGCCCGGCCGGAATCGGCCATTCCCGAAGGCCAGATGGACGTTGCGGAGATCATGGTCTACGCCGCGGTCACCGAGTTCGAGGCCGAGGCCGGTGGTTCCGGTCTACAGGTGGGAGTGCCCAAGGTGCCGCTCAATCTTGGCTATCAATCCAAGACAGCGCACCTCGCGATCGATGTGCGCGTCGTCGATGTGGCGACCGGGAGATTGCTTGCCGCCCAGCGGATTACCGGCACGGCAAGTTCGTCACAGGCCAGCGTCAGCGCCAACCTGTCGCGCCGTGGAACATCGATTCCGGTCAGTCTCGGCACGTTCCGGAACACGCCGATGGAACAGGCCATTCGGGAGTGCGTTCAGAAGGCGGCGACGTATATCACCAGCAGTACGCCGAAGAAGTATTTCCACTACGATTAACCGGCAACGCCGAGGCATATCATGGGATCCCTGCTGAGCCAGAGCCGCATGCGCTGCGCCGCAGTCCTGACGATGATTGGCTGCGTGGCGGCTGCGTTGGCCGAGGCTCCCGTACCGACACAGGACGTGCTCGACCTGTTCTCGCAGCGGGAGCGCGAGCGCAGCGAGCAAGTGTGGTTGCGCAGCTACGTGCAGCCGCCTGCGCCATCGGCCTTTGACTCGCGTCGTCTGGAACGTCAGTTGTGGCAGAGCCAATGGTGGTTGCAGCAGCGCAAGGAGCGGCCGTCTGGCGGCGGCAGCGCGCCTTGCCCGTCGTCCCACTACCCACCACCGCCATTCAGACCGTGTCCGGATCTTCTCCTGCGATGAGCGGCTAAACCACCTTCGCCAGGTGGTTTTGTCCCATCGTGGTGCCCCTGGAAGATCGCTGCCCCACTCTGGTGCGGGCGCCGTCGGCAAAGCCGGCGGCGATCAGGGGTGCCATCGCCAACAAGCCGTTCTGACCGTCTTTTTGCCTCTTGCCATGTGCTGGCACGGTGGTTGCTTTGTACTCCCCGGAGGAAGATTTCTTCCCGGTTCTTAACCTTCGAGGAGCATACAGATGGTACGTCGCAATTTCATGAAGACCCTTTCCGCTGTCGCCGTGACTGCCGCGTTCGGGCTCGGTTCGGTCACCGCTCTGGCCGCAGACACGATCAAGGTCGGTGTTCTGCATTCGCTTTCCGGCACCATGGCCATTTCCGAGACGGCGCTCAAGGAAACCGCACTGATGACCATTGCCGAAATCAACAAGTCCGGTGGCGTAATGGGCAAGAAGCTGGAACCGGTGGTTGTCGATCCGGCATCCAACTGGCCCCTGTTTGCCGAAAAATCCCGCCAGTTGCTGTCCAAGGACAAGGTTGCCGTGGTTTTCGGCTGCTGGACTTCGGTCTCCCGCAAGTCCGTGCTGCCGGTGTTCAAGGAACTCAACGGTCTGCTCTTCTACCCGGTGCAGTACGAGGGGGAAGAACTTGAAAAGAACGTCTTCTACACCGGCGCTGCGCCAAACCAGCAGGCGATCCCGGCCGTTGAATATCTGATGAGCAAGGACGGCGGCGAAGCCAAGCGCTTTGTGCTGCTCGGTACCGACTACGTCTATCCGCGCACGACCAACAAGATCCTGCGCGCTTTCCTGAAATCCAAGGGCGTTGCCGACGCCGACATCATGGAAGAGTACACGCCGTTCGGGCACAGCGATTACCAGACCATCATCGCCAAGATCAAGAAGTTTTCTTCCGAAGGCAAGAAGACCGCCGTCGTCTCGACCATCAACGGCGACTCCAACGTGCCTTTCTACAAGGAACTCGGCAATGCCGGCCTGAAGGCCACCGATGTGCCGGTCGTCGCCTTCTCGGTCGGCGAAGAAGAACTGCGTGGTGTCGATGCCAAACCGCTGGTCGGCCACCTGGCTGCGTGGAACTACTTCATGTCGCTGAAGAATCCCGAGAACGAGAAGTTCGTGAAGATGTACAAGGACTGGGCCAAGAAGAACAAGCTGCCTAACGCCGGCACGGTTGTCACCAACGACCCGATGGAAGCCACCTTCGTCGGCATCCACATGTGGAAGCAGGCGGTCGAGAAGGCCAAGTCGACCGACACCGACAAGGTGATCGCGGCGATGGCCGGCCAGACCTTCAACGCCCCTTCGGGCTACACCTTGAAGATGGATGAAACCAACCATCACCTGTGGAAGCCGGTGTTCATCGGCGAGATCAAGGCCGATGGCCAGTTCGACGTGGTCTGGAAGACCAAGGGCCCGATCCGCGCCCAGCCGTGGAGCCCGTTCATCGCTGGCAACGAGAAGAAGAAGGACGCGCCGGAAGGCAAGTAAGCGGGGCTCATCCCGGGACGGGTGGTTCGCCACCTGTCCCGGATCGTGGAGGAAGCATGCGCACCATAGGATTACTGCTTTGCGGCTGGCTCCTGAGCGCTTCGTGCCTGGCGGCAATTGACCCGGCGCTGCTCAAGCCGCTGGCGTCCGAAGACTCCGATACCAAGATCGCGGCCATCGCGGCGCTGGCCCAGGCTGCACCGGAAGAGGCGCTGCCGGTACTTAAGGCGCTTGCCGACAACTCGCTGGCGCTGGCTGGCGAGCGGCTGGTGATCGTCGCCGGCCAGCGCGCCTTCGATGCCGCGAGCAATAGCGAGATCAAACCGGCACCGGTGGCGGCCGAGCCGATCGGCATCAACAACCGCGTACGCCGTGAGCTGTCAGCCGCGCTCGCCGCGCTGCGCCTCTTTTCCAACGAGCGCGACGTGCGCTGGCAGGCCGCGCAGGAAGTGACGCTGAGCGCTGATGCGAAGATGCTGCCGCTGCTCGACAAGGCGCTGGCCGCCGAAACCGATCCCGAAATCAAGACCCGGCTGCAACTCGCCCATGCGCAGGCGAGTCTCGGCTCGACCGACCCTGGCGTCCGCCTTGACGCGGTGCGCACGCTCGGCGACAGCAGCGATCCCCGGGTTCGTCAGCTGCTCATACCGCTGACCGAGAAGCGCGGCGACAACTGGCTCGAAGCGGACAGCGCAGTCCGTGCCGCGGCCGGCACGTCTATCCGTTCGATCGAGCAGCGGCTGGCGTGGGCCGACAATCTCGGGCGCGCCTTCACCGGTCTCTCGCTCGGCTCGATCCTGTTGCTCGCCGCTCTCGGCCTGGCGATCACCTACGGCGTGATGGGCGTCATCAATATGGCGCACGGCGAGCTGCTGATGGTCGGCGCCTATTCGGCCTGGGCCATGCAGAGCGTCTTTCGGGCCTATCTGCCGGGGGCGCTTGACTGGTACCTGCTGGCTGCGATCCCGGTCGGATTTCTCGCTGCGGCGCTGGTCGGCGTACTCATGGAACGTCTCGTCATCCGCCATCTCTATGGTCGCCCGCTGGAAACGCTGCTCGCCACCTGGGGCATCTCACTGTTCCTGATGCAGGTGGCACGGACCCTGTTCGGTGCCCAGAACGTCGAAGTGGCCAACCCGGTGTGGATGGCCGGCGGCATCGAGCTGCTGCCCAACCTGATGCTGCCGTGGAACCGGATCATCATCGTCGGCTTCTCGATTGCGGTGCTGGCCGCAATGTGGGCGATCCTCAACCTCACGCGCCTGGGGATGTTCGTGCGCGCGGTGACGCAGAACCGGCCGATGGCCGGCTGTGTCGGTGTGCCGACCGGGCGGGTCGACACCCTGGCCTTTGGTCTTGGCGCCGGCATTGCCGGGCTAGGGGGCGTCGCCCTGTCGCAGATCGCCAATGTCGGTCCGGACATGGGGACGGGCTATATCGTCGATTCGTTCATGGTCGTCGTGCTTGGCGGCGTCGGCCAGCTTGCCGGTGCGGTCTGGGCGGCGCTGGGTCTCGGCGTGTTCACCAAGTTCCTCGAAGGCTGGACGGGCGCGGTGGTCGCCAAGATCGTTGTTCTCGTGTTCATCATCATTTTCATCCAGAAGCGTCCACAGGGCCTGTTTGCCCTCAAGGGCCGCTTTGTCGAATCCTGAGCCCGGGAGAACGTTCTTGAGAACCCCTTTCGTCGTCCGTCTCGGGCGCAGCTTCGATGCGCGCAGTTGGCAACTGGTTGGCCTGTTCGCCGCCTTTGCCCTGGTTGCCGTGCCGATCATGCACCTGGTATTGCCACCCGAACATCCGCTGCACCTGTCGACCTACTTCATCACCCTGACCGGCAAGATCCTCTGCTACGCGATCGTCGCTGTGGCGATGGACCTGATCTGGGGCTACGGCGGCATTCTCTCGCTCGGCCATGGACTCTTCTTCGCCCTCGGCGGCTACGCCTTCGGCATGTACCTGATGCGCCAGATCGGGC
>ERZ761603.2679-NODE-2679-length-11997-cov-93.683386_pt1 | contig 11997 bp, 7 predicted proteins | sample MGYA00511879_ERZ761603 | MGnify/ENA primary metagenome ERZ761603 (study PRJEB28899, sample SAMN02850040) | bioreactor sludge metagenome | biome: EBPR Sludge; feature: EBPR Bioreactor; material: flocular biomat | place: Australia: Thorneside Wastwater Treatment... | reverse complement strand
ACGTGCATGGCGACGGTTGGGGAATTGCCTTTTTCGAAGAGCGCGGTTGCCGCGTATTCCTCGATCCACAGCCTTCCTGCGCGTCGCCGGTAGCCGAACTGGTGCGCAGTTATCCAATCCACTCGAAGAACGTCGTCGCGCACATCCGCAAGGCGACGCAGGGCGTCGTCGCACTTGAAAACACGCACCCCTTCATGCGCGAGCTGTGGGGGCGTTACTGGATTTTTGCCCACAACGGCAACCTGCCCGAGTTCTCTCCCGCGCTTGACGGCAGCTTTACGCCGGTTGGCCAGACCGACAGCGAACTCGCCTTCTGTTGGCTGCTGCAGTGCTTGCGCGAGCGTTTTGGCTGTCGGCCACCCGATCAGGCGACGCTCTTTTCGGCGGTGCACGAGTTTACGCTCGAGCTTGGCGCTCGCGGTTCGTTCAATTACCTGCTGTCGAACGGCGATTGCCTGTTCGCGCACTGTTCGACCCAGCTCAGCCACATCGTTCGCCAAGCGCCATTCGCTGTGGCGCACCTGAGCGATCAGGATCTGAGCATCGATTTCAGCGCGGTGACGACCCCCGACGACCGCGTTGCGGTGATTGCGACGCTGCCGCTCACCGACAACGAATGCTGGACAACGATGCCGCCCGGAAGTCTTTGGCTGTTCGTCGACGGGGCGCCGGTACGCCAACGGCTGACCGTTCCGGGGCCGGCGCGAGCGGTCGAGGTCTGATCGGGCAGCGGCGACCAGGAGTCGCTGTCAGGCGACAGGGGGCTTGATTTTCGGGGTGTGGGTAAGCCCGCCACACCACCTTGCGCTGCCTGGCTGGGGGCTTTCCCGGCCAGGCAGCGGTCGCTTTGAGCGTGCGCGGCCCGCGCAGTTCACTACTCGTTGGCCAGTTCGCGCCACGAGACGCGACGGGGTACCGGCGGTGGCGCTCCCTCAGGTTGCGGATCGGTCCGGACGGCGGGAATATCAAGGCCGCTGTCGCCGATCAGGCGACCATCCGCGGACCTCACCAGACGCACGCCGCTGGCCAGCGCATCGCCCAGTTTTCGGGCGACCATGCCCATTGTCGTTTCAAGCGCGCCGCCCGTACGGTAGTCGAGTGAATATTGGTAGCTGACGGCAACCGGTACGCATCCACCGCCTTCCAGAGGACGATTCGTGTTGAAAACCAGTATTCCGCTGGCCAGGACAGGATCCGTGTTGGCTTGCTCGCCATCTGCGGGAAAGTCGAGGTACCAGCCGTCGTTGTAGGCGCCAAAAGCTTGGCGCAGTGTTGCCTGCCGCGTCTGCTGCTGGCGTAAGGCGTAGGCCTCGTCGGTTTCGCCGGTCAGGCGCGGCAGAGCAGCCACCTGGACAATGGGGTCACCTGCCCGGCAGAGCCGGTTTCCGGTCTGACAGGTGCCGGTGGCGAGAACCCAGGGCGTGAAATTGCTTACCTGGGTCGTCGTTGTACCGGTGCCCGTGGGCTGCTCAACCGTCGTCGTGCGTGGGTTGCCGAAATCGGTGTCGGTAAGCCTGTCCTTGATGGCATAGAACGACTGTGGTTGGAAGCGCGGCGACGACGCGCGGATCGGCTGGAAGTCGTTGCCGCCAAGCAGCTTTCCAGTGCCGACGAAGACGACAGGATGATTAGCGATGCGGCCGAGTTCCGGCCTGGTGGTAATCGGTTGCGGACTACCCGTGGCATCGCTCAAGCTAGCCAGGCGCTGCGCGTCGTACACAGGTGGGTCAGCGGTCTGCGGGATTTCTCCGTTGATGTCGAAGCGCCACAGATTTCCTTCCAGGTCTCCCCCGTAGACTCGCTCGGCGGTGTTATTGTGATCAGGAAAGTTGGCCCAGGCGGAGATCTTCGCCAGGCCGCTTGGCGAGTCGACGCTACCCACTCCCGTGCTGATCGATCCGCCATTGATCGAGGCGACGAGTGCACCGGTGTTGGCGTTGACGATGAACAGTCGTCCTTGGCCGTCACCGGGTGTGAGGTTGTTGTAACCCGAGGCGAAGAGAACAACCCAGGTACCGTCGCGCAGTTTGGTGATCACCGGATTGCCGAAGCTGTATCCGAGATTGTCGTGGGTGAACTCCCACAGTGCCTTCGGGTGCTCCGGGTCGGTGATGTCAAGCGCGTAGTAGCCGCGCCCACCGTGGTTCAGGCCGCCGACCAGAATCGTTTTCCACAAGGCGGGAGTAGTGGCTGCCCGGCAGTTGGCTGGCGTGTCGGCGCAGATATCGCCCATCACCGGGGTGCCATCGACAGTATATTGGTGGCTCGTCGGGTACCGCTTGTCGGCCAGGCGTGCCAGTCTGGGGAACACGAGTCGCGGGACGTAGGCCCAGGCTTCGTCGCCGCCAACGATTCCCGCGCCCGCGTCGGCCGCATAGAACGCATGCAGCATGCCATCATTCGCGCCGACGTAGATCATTGCCTTGCGGTTGCTCTGGCTTTCGCGAAACTCTTCGTACTGCTGGTCGACGTAGATCCACGGTGGCGCTTGAACATAAACCGGCTCAGAACCAGCGATGTCGCCGAGCGGCCGATGCACATCGCTGCCGCTTGTCGTTCGCTTGCGGTAAAGCGCGGTCCGGTTGTCGACGGTGCCTTCGTTCGTCGCATCGCCGCGCAGGAAGTTGACCAGTGTTTCGCCGCCGGCGTTTGCCCGCACGCTTGGGTCAAGGCAGACCGCATCGCTGTCGCTGGTGCACACCGTTTGCGACGGAGGCTCGGCACCGGTCCATGGTGACTGCAGATAAGCCTTTTCGCTAGTGGAAAGGTTGCCCCAGAGGAAGAGCTTGAGTTGGTCGCCAGCACCGGTCGCGCTTTCGCCGCCGGGGTTGAAGGTATAGATCGTCCGCCGCCGGTGGTCCGCCGCCGCAGCGCCCTCGTTGGTCAGTTTGCGGCGCAAACGCTCCTCGGCCGACCACTCGATGTTGCTCGAAATCGCGCCGCTAGCTCCGTTGACACTTCTCCTGATCACATCGCCCGCCCAGACGCCGACTTCGAAAGACGATTGGAAAACGGCATTTCCGTCCCCCGCGACCAGATTTGGCGAAGTCAGGGTAACCGCGGCGAGCGAACCGCGCGCTGAACCAATGTCGGCCAAGGCGGCGCCGATCGCATTCGCCAGACCGGTCGGGTCGCCTGCGCTGAAGTAGGTGCCGCGGCCATTGACCGCCGCGTGCCAGAGGTCGTCGATGTTTGCCTGCGACATCGGTGCCGGTTCCGGCCAGTTACACTCGCCAGCCGTCTGCCACGAGCAAATCCCGATGGCCGGGGCGGCCATGGTCGTCCATTTGATGCTGGCAAAATCGCTCCCATCACCCTGGCGGGCTTCCTGGTAGCGGCTGTCGTACTGCATCAGACCGGAGGCGCCAAGGCCCAGCGTGTAGGTGTGCATGCGCTGCACCTCGGCATCGCTTCCGCTGCCCTCCGGGCCTTGGCAGACGTTGCGCGTCGTGTCCCCGTTGGCATAGCAGTTCCCCAGGGTCGACGTCCGCAGGTCGGTCATGTAATAGTACTGGGCGACATCGGCCAGCGTGTTCGGCGTTGCGCCGACTGAGCGCGCACTGCACTCGACCCTTTGGCAGCGTTCACGCTGCGACACTTCTGCCGGACAGTTCTGCGGCTCTCTTGGCGTGCAGCTTTCCACACGCGCTGGAACAGTTCGAGTCGTTTCGTAGGTCGTGGCCACGCCGCCGTTGGCATCCGATGCAGGCTCATCGACCGGCGGCGTACAGGTTGCGCTGCTGTCAGGTGGGCAGCCCGCTACATATTGACTGGTGACTGGCGGGACCACCGCCGTACAGCTGATGGTTTCACCGTTGCTGGTGCCTGGCGTACAACTCTCCACGTCGTGCCAGTCCTGTCCGACGATCGTTCGGCATTCCCTTCCGTTAGTCGAGTAAGCAGGGCCATTCTGCCGTTCCACCGGGGTGCATTCCGCGGCGTTCACCCACTCCCCTTCGACATAGCTGCATCTCCGGGTGCTTCCGTCGTCGGTACAACTCGTCGCGTCTTGCCATGCTCCCCATCTGGTTGAGCAGATCTTGGCGACAGGCACCGTGTAGTTCGGACCGGTAGACGGGGCCGCTGCCGAGTCGGGACAGCCAGGGTCGTCGGCGGGTTGTGTTTCGGCGGCGTATCGGCATTCACGGGCGGGGCCGACATAGTCATTGCCGTTCCTGCCAGCGACGGTGCAGCCTTCGTTGGCAGTTGTCCAGTCGCTCCACGTCGGATTGCCCTGTTCACCGTGTTCAAAGAGATAGCTGCACTCAGACGCAAAAGCCACGGTGTAGGGCGACGATCCAGACGGTGCGACGTTGGTGCAGGTGGTGATGTCGCGGACAGCATTTACGGCCTGATAGAAACAAGTGCGGGCGATTGGCACCGTGTAAGGGGAACTGGCTGATGCGACCGCACTCGTGCAGCTATCGACTGGGTTGTCGACTCTGTCATGGTAGCGACATTCTCTAACGTCGGCTTGCACCGTGCACGAATCGGTGTTCGACCAGTCAGTCCAGTCCGTGCCGCAAATGGTGTTCGCGTTTGGTATGCATGCGCCGCTTGCCACGATGGGTGTCGTCCATGCGTACGAGCAGGTCTTGGCCTGCGTAACCGAAAAGGTCGGCCCCGTCGATTTGGCGATCGCCGAACCGGGACACGTGGCGTCATCGACCGCTGCAGTCGGCGGGGCGTATCGGCATTCGGTTGTTCCCGCGGCGGCAACGCAGGCCTGGTTCGTGTCTGCCCAGTCGGTCCACGTCTGCCTGCACTCGGATGTGGCGGTGAGGACCGTGTAAGGCGAACTCGTCGACGGCGCCTGTACGACACACGGCGGCGATGCCGTGTCCACCCAGTCCGAATAGCCGGTGTAACGGCATTCCTGGGCGGTTACGACGGAGTAGCTGGTCGGATCCTCGGGCTTGGCCGTACATGTGCTACCGGCGTCCGACCAGCTGTAGTTCCAGAAGCCGGTGTAGGCGCATTGCCTGGCCTGCACGACGCTGTAGGTGGCGAGGTCCTGGGGGCGTGGGGTGCAGGCTTCGGTTGCATAGGTCCACGGGCCGAAGTCGCTATAGCGGCACTCGGTCGCACTGAGTACTGTGTACGGCGAAGCTGTGGAACGTGCTTGCGGGGTGCACGCTGCCGTGGCGTCCGACCAGCCGCTGTTGACGTACTCGCAGTCGCGGGCGGTCAGGACGGTGTAGGGACTTCCGCCTGAACGCTCGACCCGGGTGCACGCTCCGGTTGCCGCTGCCCAATTTCCGGCGATGTATCGGCACTCCGTCGCCGGCCCATGGAAGACCGAACCCTCGCCCGAATCGGTGGATTGTTCGCGGGCAGTGCAGGCGGCCGTCGCATTCTGGAAGCCGCTTGCGCTGCCATAGGCGCACGAGGAACCCGTCACCCAGAGCCGAGTCTGACTGTCTGTTCCGCCGTAGATCATCTCGCCTTCAACAGCGACACTGACCCTGCATTCGCTTACTTCGCGCGTCACGGTCGGCAGCATTCGGCATTGCCGGAGGGTGGCGCCACTGGTGTCCTCTTCGCAGCGGTCGGCATCCTGCCATTGACTCCACGACTCGCCGCCGTTGCTTGATGTCCGTGCCTGTACCTGGCGCAGCGTTTGCAGCAGTGGGCTGGTCTGCACCTGCAGCGTGTAGGTCAGCGTCTGCAGCGTTGCCGTCTGTTTCTGCAGGGCAGACGTTTTCGTCAGCAAATACGATTGCCTGTACTGGAGCCTGGCCGTCCTGCCTTGCCATTTGTTCAGCGTACGCTTCTGCAATTGCTCGATACTCGATTGTGGTCGATCTCGCGTGCTGATCGTCGGCAGAGTCTTGGTGCGTTGCTGGAGGTGGTTGGTTCCTTCCCAAAGGCGGTAGTCAATGCGTAGCAGCGCCGATGTTCTCGTCTCGAGGTTGCGTGTGGTTGATTGCGCAACTGTCGTCTGTTCCTGGATCTGCCATGTCTTGCTTTGCAACTGTTCCGAGCGCATCTGGACTTGCGTCGGGCGCGTCGGTGTGCGCGTCTGCAGCGTCCAACTGGTGCTCTCCAGCGCAATCCCGGCGCCCCCGTCGTACTGCGGTCGCGGGACTGCGTCATCCTGGTGGCCAACACTAGCACCGCTAAGCGTGAAGCCTTGCTCCCGATTCCAGTAACCGTCGGTCGACAGTATGGTGAAGTTCTTCTGGCAGTAGTACTGCATCGGATCGACCACCGTCTCGCCATTGAACTGCTGGCCGTTCTTCAGGCCGGCGTAGATATGGCCGGCGTTGGAAAGTGCCTGGCGCAGCGGCGTATGCGTGTCGTACGCCGGGACCGCGGAGAAGAGCTTGTTGTACCAGGCGTTCTTGTTCGCCGGACTGAACTCCTGGATATTCCGGAAGTCGCTGCGGCTGTTGTTGTTGATCGTCATGTAGCCGACTCGGCGTTGCTCACCGACACTCGCAAACGCCAGACTGGTCGCCGTCTTCATCGTCTGCATGCGGGTACGGTAATAAGCCCACCAGTTTGCGTAGTTGGTCATCTCCTCATCGTAGGTGCAGGTCGTGTCGCTGCTGGTCCCACAGTCGAGGCGGCTTGCCGCTTTCGGGTAGGTAGCTCGGGTTTCGGTGATGACGTTCAGGACGACATCTCCCGGCGCCTGGTTTTCGCCCTCGGTTGTCGAGCGGCCGAAGGGGGTTACCTGGAAAGTCCCCTGGCCTTGAACCGTCGGCTCGGTCGGGGCGGCGAAAGCTGCCGGTGCGCTGATCGTCACAACGTTTCCGGAAGCTGACGCCCGATAGCCGACGGTCTCGCACTTGCCCTGAATGCCGAACGAACATTCGTTGATCTGTCGGGCGATGCTGGTCGCCAAGGTTTCGGCACTGCTCAGCGGGATCGTCACCGGGAGGATTTTCTGGTTGTTGACAGTGATGTTTTCAACCGAACCACCGACGCTGATCGTCAGTTTGCTGGTGTGCGGTTCAGGCATTCGCGGATACTTGTAGTCGTTTTCCGTATAGAGTGCGCGGCACGAATTCTCCGGGGGCGTGGCGGCGAGCGACGCGGCCAGGCTGTTGCACCAACGCAGCGTCGCGGGAACAGAGTGGTTGGTACTCGGCGCATTCGCCGCGACACAGTTGCGCAGCGTGCGATCGGTGCAGTACTCACCGATGACCGTCGTATAGTAGTACGCACTGCGCGTCAGGTTGCTTTTGCCGGTGGGTCCGACATCGGCACGGTGCTGGACGCTATACCCGTCGTCAGTGACGTCCGTCCAGCCGCTGGTCACTGTGCGCGTCCTGCTTGGGTAAGTCGTCGTGTCGACCGCCCCGGTTGTCGAGTAATAAGCGGGCGGAACGTAGCGCGTTGCCGGGTTGTACGTGATTCCGTTGAAACCCGGGTTGCGCACCAGGTGCAGCTGTGTGACGTTGGCCCAGTCGGGTAGCGCCTCGTGGTTCATGCTGTACGAGTCGTCGAGGACGAACAGGATGTTCGGGTAGACCTGGATCTCTGATGCTCCGGAGAGCGGCGCCGTAGCCAGTTGGGTGGTTGCCGCCTGAACGCCGGCGGCCAGCGCGAACAGAGCGGCAATCAGCGAGCAGGCTCGACCGGTCGGTGGGCAGACAGCGTGCATGGCGAACTCCTTGAAACGGGTGCAGCGTGTTACGACGCGCCTAGATGGCGACGATGGTCTGTACAAAGCTGATGGTATTGCGCGGCCCGACGATGCGCGTCGTGATGCGGTAGTAAACCTGTTTCGGTGGGCTGGGTCGGCCGCTGCCGGAACTGAAGCTCTCGCCCGAGGTCGCCGCGGGCGGCGCCTGCGTGCAGGGATTGGTTGCCGTGTGCGCGGGACCGTTGTTCGCGCACAGCCTCTGGATGATGTACTGGACCGTGTTGCCGGCTGCATCGGGTGCCGGAGTGGTCGAGCAGCCGGCAGCGTCCGGCGCTGCGATGCACGCGCGCAGGTCTTCGTTTTCACTCAGCAGACGAGTCCAGAAGGCCTCCCAGGACTCGTGGTTGGCCCGGTTCGGGTCGCTGCGCGTGGCCAGATAACCGTTGGCCAACGTCTGTTCGTCGGTCGTCGTGATCTGGCGGGTAAGCGCCTGCTCGGTGCTGCGCTCGCCGGCGTTGGTGGCCGATTGCTGAAAAGCCATGTTTCCTGCAATGACGTTTGCCGTGTCGACCGAGCGGACCAGGGCGACGCCGGCGAGTGTCATGGCAACCAGAATGATCAGTGCGACGAGCAGGACAACGCCGCTTTGGCGATGATATGGACTGTCGGCGCGCCGGCCGCCAGCGCGAGAACTCAGGAACATCTTGCCATCCAGGGTAAGTTGCGGATTGGTATGACTGTCTCAAAGACCTTGTAGCGGTAATTGCGCCAGTTATTTCTTGCCGTCTCGTTGCGCAGCAGAGGTGCAGCACCTGCCCAGGTCACGCTGGCCTGGCTGGTCGGTAGCAAAGCGTTGCGATCAACCTGGCTGTTGCGCGCCAACAGGGCAATACGCACGGCCGGCGCCCGGATCCACTGGCAGGCGTTGTCCAACAGAGCGGCGGGCCGCGCCGCGTTCCAGGTATCGACGGTACCGTCCATCGTCCCTGCTCTCGTGTCCCAGCCATGCTCGGCGCGCAAACCGACGATGTTGCTGGCGATCGGGACCCAGATCGCCGGGTCGTTGACGCTGCCATCCGCAGCGCAGTCGTTCTGAACGAAGTCACAGGCGGTGAGATTGCCGCCGCGAACGGCGTAGGCGCGGATCGTTGGGGAGCCGCCGAGGTTGAACAACAACTGTCCGCTGACTGCTCCGCTGTTGCCGATCGTGACGACATTGCCGGCAATGGCGGCCACCCCGTCGAGAACGAGTACCGGGCAGGGGCTTGTTTCTATGGCGGGGGCGACGATCACCCGGTCACCAACCGCGAAATTTGTCGGTGTCTGCATCGACAGCGCGGCGCCGTTGGCGAGGACGATCGCATCGCCTTCCGAGGATCCCGGGCTGGAACCGTAAGCGACCAGCAGCGTGTCGGTGTCGGCGTCGCCAGCCGGTATTCCGACCGGGTTGATCAGCGTCGGGGCGAAGACTGGCACCTGCCGTGCGGCAGCGGTCGACGGCGGCGGGGGGAGAATGCGCAGCGTGCAGTTGAGCACGCTGGTCGAATTGAAGCCGTAACCGCTCTGCCGGATCGCTCCCTGCAGTTCATAGAGCGCCAGCGCACCGCTGCTTTGCGCGTCGCCGGTACCGGTGGTTGTCCGCTTCTGCGCTTCGGCCGTAGCAAAAACCTGCATCATGACGATGATGCCGATCATGCCGATAACCATCGCCACCAGGATTTCGACCAGCGTGAAGCCGCCAGGGCGCGTTGTCACTTGTCGGGAACCTGATCTCATGGCCTAGGGTGTGTTCCGCGAAATCTGTGAAACAATCGTGTGGCAGTGCCTTGAAACGCGGCAGGAAGTCGGCTGATCCGCCGGCTCGCCGCTACGTGGCATTTCCGGTGTGCGCCAGAACAAGGTGATTACCACCTGCCCGGCAGTTGCGCCGGCGGTCGCATCGACGCTGACCAGCGGCAGTGTCGAGTCTACGCCGTCGGCGGCCGCGCCGACGCCAGGCAGACCATCGCGACTGGCGACGATATTCTTCCAGGTGTCGTAGCCCGCTCCGCCGCTCTCGAAATTCGCCTTGAGTTGCGCCAGATCGAGGCCACTCGCCCACATTTCGCCGAGCAGTCGGTTGGCCAGCAGGCTGGCGTCGGTCCGGTACCTGGCGTCGCTGGTCAACTGGATTGCCGTTGCCTGCAGCGCGACGAGCGAGAGGATGCCGAGCGAAAAGATCAGGATGGCGATCAGCGCTTCGAGCAGCATCACGCCGTCCTGGCGGGCAGCGAGCGCCCGTGGGCGCTTTTCCCGGTTCACTTTGTGCGCGTTCATCAGCATGCCTGCGTATTGCCGCTGGGCAACGACGGATCGCACATGCGCACCTGCCCGCCGAGCGAGGCGATAACGCGCAGGCAGCGCACCGGTCCGGGCGGCGAATCCGTCCTGCAGTTCAGGCCGTCGGAACTCGACAGGGTGATCGTTCCGCCGGACGCCGGGGCTGCCGTCAGGCGGCCCAGGCCGTTGAAGACGAAGCTGTGTTGCCCGGCAGCCAGGGTCGTGCCTGCCGAGCCCTCGCGCATGCTGCGCAACTGGATGATGCGTGGTGCCGTGTCGTCCGAGGGGGCGCTCGCACAGCGGTTGTCGGGGGCATCCATACCAACGATCCAGTGCGGACCGGAGGAACTGCGCGCGCAGTTGTTGTCGGTGGTGTTGACCAGGTAGAACCCGACCAGCGTGTTGCGCCGTACGGCCTCTGACCGGGCCAGGAGCAGACCGTTCTGCACAGCGTCGGCGGCACCGCGCACGCGCGCGTTACGCAGCCACTCGGTGAAGCCGGGGATGCCGATCGCCATCAGGATGCCGAGAATGACCACGCCGACGATCAGTTCGATCAGGCTGAAGCCGTGCGCCCTGTTCAACAGCTTGCTCCCTTGCTGGTGATCCAGCACGTGTTCGAGGTCGACCAGCCGCTCTGTACGGCCGTTGTCGCCTTGACGTTCGCCTGGTTGATGGTATAAGTGAAACCGGTCATCGGACCCTTGCCGGTTGCCACCAGCGTGTAGGTCGTCGCCGTCGGGTTAGGGCAACTGAAGTCGAAATACTGGCTGGCCGTGCTGTCATTCGCGCAGGCAGGCGAACTGATCGCCGGGTTGGCGACCGGATCGGCGCCGGCGGCCTGATAGTAGGTATGGTTGTCCTGGAAAAACTGCTCCATGCGCGCTCGTCGTTCGGCCAGCCCCGCGGTCGCCTGGGCAATGCGTGAGCGCGTGATGTGCTCGGTGTAGTTCGGAATGGCGATAGCCGCCAGGATGCCGATGATGATGATCACGATCATGACCTCGATCAGCGTGAAACCTGCCCCTTTTTTCACGAAATTGGCCTCCTCCCCTGAGCTTTTGGCGGGCGCCCGGCGGTCGACGGTACGCAAGTGCATCTTAGCCGGTGCGGTGGCGCACGCCAACCGTGCAGCGACAGACGGCATGCGGCGGCGGATGAGCGGCGGCTGTTGCCGTGCCGCGAGCGGTAGAATCGCGCTTTCCTCGACTCCCGCCGCGTGTGCTTAGAGAGCGTGTTTTCCCAGATATTGCCGCTGAACGGCCGCGCCACCATCCGGGAAGAGTGGCGAAGCTTGCTCGTGGCGCTCGCCCTGTCGCTGGTTGTGCACCTGCTGGCGCTGGTCATGCTCGGCCGGGCGGCCAATAACCCGGGCGAGGGGACGCCCGGTCGGGGAACGCTGATTGAGCGCGCCGCGCTTAGCGTGCGGGTCGTTCAGCACGCGCAGCGCGCGCTGCCAGGCGAGCCGGTGCCGCTCGCGGCGCCCGAAGGCAATCCGGCTTTATCCGATGTGCAGCCGCTGCCGCCGGCGGCCGATGAAAGTCTTGTCGCGGTCAGGCTTGGGCATCGGCGGCTCGCCGAGTACTTGCCGCCCTACTTGGCGCAAACGCCGGTGTTCGAGGTACCGCCGGGTGGCTGGTACCTGCCGCGGGCGCAGTTGTCGGTTCAGCCGCGACTGCTCGATGAACCGGCGCTTAATTTCCCGGACAGCGTTGCCGGCGGCGCGCCGCGTGCTGGCAAGCTCGTCTTGCGGATCTTCATTGCCGCTGGCGGGGCAGTCGATCGCGTCGAGATCAGCCAGAGTTCATTGCCGAGCGAGTATGAAGAGGCGGCAGCGGCGGCTTTCGCCGCCGTGCGCTTCCGTCCGGGCGAACTGGAAGGCGTGCCGGTCAACAGCGAAATCCGTTTCGAGGTCGTTCTCGACGCGAATGCAAGCAGCAGCCACCAGACCGGTGTCTTGCGGATTCCGGCTCTGGCGGAGCCTGCCGCGGTCGCGCGTTCGCCCGCCGGGGCCAGGTTCTAGGCCGGTGGCAGATCGGAAGAGCACACGTCTGAACTCCAGGCACCTTGTAATCTCGTATGCC
>ERZ761603.2676-NODE-2676-length-12007-cov-7.154702_pt1 | contig 12007 bp, 11 predicted proteins | sample MGYA00511879_ERZ761603 | MGnify/ENA primary metagenome ERZ761603 (study PRJEB28899, sample SAMN02850040) | bioreactor sludge metagenome | biome: EBPR Sludge; feature: EBPR Bioreactor; material: flocular biomat | place: Australia: Thorneside Wastwater Treatment... | reverse complement strand
GCTTTGTTCATTTGACACACCTCCCTATGAGACGCGGTGCTGCTTAATAAACTAGTTGACTTCACTATATATCGTGCAACTATATAGTTGTACTTTATATTTTAATCAGTCGCTATCTTAATGTCAAACGACATTGTTTTGGCAATAGTTGGTTGTCATCCTCGCCTTCGCGGGACTGATAGGTGGGGAGAGTTGCGGAAAAACAGGTGGTTCATCATACAAATGGCAGGTCATACAGCGGCATTCACCAGCAAGGGCTGGTTATTGTCGTCGCTCTATCGGCTAATCTATGAATTTATTTTATAAGGAGAAGGTGGAGTTGGACCTGCGTGCCGGGGGTGAGCGGGTGGAAAGTGATACGGCCGTTCATGCCCACCACAATCGCCTGCACAATCGCCAAACCAAGGCCGTTGCCCGGAAAATCGGCCGTGTTGCGCCCGCGATGAAAACGGCCGAATAAATGCGGCACATCTTCTTCCGGGATGCCAATGCCCGTATCAGTGATGGTGAGCCGGGCAAAATTGTCTTGCTGAGCCAGGGTGACGGCCACGGCGCCGCCCGCGGGGGTGAACTTGAGGGCGTTGTCTAGCAAGTTTTGGATGGCCTGGCGCAGCCGCAGCGGCGAGCCCTGCACCTGGAGCACAACGTCGGGCAGGGTCAGATCAAAGTGGATGTCGCTTTGCTCGGCGCGGGAGGCAAACAATTCGGCCGTTTCTTGGAGCAGCTGGTTCAGGTTCACCAGTTCGCTGTCGCCGTTGGTTTTGGCCTCGATGCGCGACAAATCGAGCAGGCTGTTGGTGAGCGTTTGCAGCCGCACCGCCTGTGCCTGCGCCCGCTCGATTTTGACCGCCTGCCCCGGTTCCAGCTCCGTTTGGCGTAGGGTTTGCAGATCGGTTTGCAGCGCGGTGAGCGGCGTATGCAGCTCGTGGGCGGCGTCGGCGATGAACTGGCGCAGGGTGATAATCGTGCCTTCTACCTGATCGGCCATCTTGTTGAAGCTGCTGCCCAACGTGCCCAGCTCGTCCTGCCGCTGCACAGCCGTTCGCGCCGCCAGATCGCCATCGGCCATGCGGGCCGTGACGGCTGTGAGGGTGAGCAATGGTTTCACCAGCCGCTGACTGGCCCGCCAGCCGACCAATCCTGCCAGCAGCACAGCCACCAGTGAAGCAATCAGCCAGCCGCTAAAAACGCTCTGCAAAATGCCACGGCCGTAAGCTGGACCCTGTGACAGTTCAACAAAACCCAACACACGGCCGTCGGCTGATGCAATGGGGCGGCGCACGGTAAGGTTGGAGACGGCCGTTGCTGACGCATCTTCACCAGCGAAGCCAAAGCCAAACTGCGTGCCCACCACCGGCAGCGCCTGGCCCTCTATCTCACGCGTGATCGTCGTGGTCCGGGTGATTACCCCGGCCGAGTCCATAGCGGCATGCTCTTCGACATTGGCTGGCCCCTCATCTACTACCTCCGTGACGATATTTTCTTCGACATTGGCAAAAAAGCCGGGCTCAATCACAATTGTCGATTCCGACACATCGGGCAGGCTGGCCGCCGCAGTCTGCGCAAAGGTTTGCGCTATCCCGTCTACTTCCACCGAAACGGCAATCTGGGTATTCTCATCCGCCTGTCGCGGATCGCCAGAATCGGCCAGCAGTGTTTCGTTGGGAGCCCATACCTGTACCCGCGTTTGTGACAAAAAGGCCAGCCCCTTCAGGTTGGCCTGGAGCTGTCCCGCATCGTCGGCTTCCAACAGCGGCGCCAATCGCTCGCCAATGACGTAAGCGTTGCCTGTCAAATAATCCAGCTCCTGCTGGCGGTAAAAGCGCTGCAGCGTCGTCAGCAGCACCGTCCCTAGCACCAGTGTGGCGATGAGGGCAATCCCAGCATAACTCAAGGGCAGTCGCAGTCGCAGTGTTTTGGGAATCATGGCCTCAGTATACTTGATGAATCGCAAAGCACGCGAAGAACACAAAGCTTCGAGAGCTTTGCGCCCTTTGCGTCCTTCGCGGTGATTATTCTATTCGAACGACCCGCCGCCCAGTGGCCCATACACCAGCACCGTGGCCACAATACGGTCGCCGCGCCGCTCGCCCCAGATTTCCAGTTCCAGGTTGCCTGTCACGTCATCGGCCGAGTCGACCTGGCGCACCTGCTGCACAATTTCCCGCTCACCGCTTTCCTGATCGGGCGGGAGGCTCAGGTCGGTCACGTCGCGGTAGATGAGGGTATCGGGCGTGATCACCACTTCCAGCTGCGGCCCATCGGTGCGCGGAATGAGGCTGGTGCTCTCCTGGCCAGTTTCCGGGTTCACCTTAACGTCCACTTCCAGGTCGATGTTGCCCGTGCCGACCAGCAGCGTGTTGTCTTCGCGGCTCACCAGCACGCCAAAGGCGGCCGATGGCTCATCGGGCAGTTCCAGGGCGGGCAAGATGGTGGTTTGCACGGCCACGGGCGGCCCGCCATTTTGCGCCATCACCGACTGCATCACCCGCCCGCCGCTGCCCCGGGCTTCAGCTTCACCACCGGCTGTTTCTGCCCGGGGCGTGAGGAGCTGTACGGCCGTATACCCCCCACCCGCCAACAATCCCAACACCAGCAAAACCAATCCTCCCATCAAAATCATTCGCTTGCCCATTATCGTTCCTCCGCAAAAACAATCACTGTCGCCGTCATGCGATCACCGCGCCGGTCGCCCCACACCAACAGCGAGGTTCCCTGCGCCAGCTCCGACGGCGGATCGACCTGCTGCACCACCTGCTGTACCGTCTGTTCCTTTGATTCTCCCTCTGGCGAGGCAAAACTCACCTCCGTGATGTCTTCATAAAAAATGGTGTCCTGGGTCACCACCACTTCCACTTCCGGGCCGCTGTGGTCAACGGCCGTCGTCGCCTCGCCATTTTTCACCTGGACGCTGACACTGGAATCGCCGGTACCCACAAAATAGCTGTTGTCCTCCTGCCGCAAAAAGACACCGCCCACCCCGTCTTCACTGGTCGGTATCTCCGGCGCGGGCAAGATGACCGTTTTCACCGTCACCGGGTTGCCAGTGCCGTCGTCGAACACATCCTCATACACCTGCGCCCCGGCGGGCACATCGGGATCATTTTGAGCGGTAAGGAGCTGAACGGCCGTAAACGCCCCCGCGCCCAAAATTGCCAATACCACCAAACCAATGCCTAACCAAACTGAACGTTTCATGTCAATCTCCTTTCATTTGTGTAGAGACGTTGCATTGCAACGTCTCTACTCGTACCGTAACGCCTCAATCGGATCGAGCCTTGACGCCCGCACCGCCGGGTAGAGGCCAAAGACCAGCCCCGTCAGCAGGGCCACGCCGAAGGCCAGCGGGATGCTGCGTGGGTCCAGCAGGGCCACGCCCCGGTTGAGCGACGCGGCCAACGGAACCGTGAGAATGCCAACGGCCGTTCCCAACAATCCGCCCGCCGCGCTAATCAGCACCGCCTCCAACAAAAACTGCCGCACGATGTCGCCCGACTGCGCCCCAACGGCCAGCCGCACGCCAATCTCGCGCGTGCGCTCCGTCACGCTCACCAGCATCACGTTCATGATGCCAATGCCGCCCACCACCAGCGACACGGTGGCCATGGCCGCCAGCAAAAAGGCGAAGGTGCGCGCCGCTGCCTGCTGCGCCCCCAAGATTTCCTGGCGCGTCGTCAGCTCAAAATCGTCCGCCCAATCGCCCAACTCGTCCTTTTCCACCGCGTGCGCCTGGCGCAGATAGTCGATAATCTGCTGCCGGGCCGTGGTCATCTGCGATTCGTCGCTCACGCGGGCGATGATTTGCACCGACGGTTCCTCATCGAACAGGTTCAGGATGGCGGTGCTGATGGGCAGGTAGAGCGCCTCATTGGGCCGCAGCTGGTTGCGCAGGGCGGGATTGATCACCTCCAGCTCAGCCAGCACGCCAATCACCAGGCACTTGCGCCGGTTGACCCAGATCAGTTCGTCCAGCGGTGGATCACCTTCAAACAAATCTTCGGCCGTTTTTTGGCCCAGCACGCACACATCGGCATTGGCAATAACTTCGGACGGGGTGAAGAAACGGCCGCTGCCCAGAAATCCCTCCGGCGTCAGCGGCATGCCATCGGGCCAGCCCACCGGCTGCACCTGCCCCTGCGTTACCAGGTTGGCCAGCCCATCGGCCGTGGTGCCCTGCACGTTCATGTCCAACACGCTGCGAGCGCGCCGGATTTTGCCCTCACCGCCCACCGACATGATGACCCGCTGCACCAACGGCACCGCCTCCGGCATCTGCAACCCCTCTTCAAACGATAGAATTTGGCCCACCGGCACCAGTTCACCCTGGTCGATTTTTTCCTTCACGCTGATCTGCACCATGTCCGAGCCGAGGTAGCGGAAGTTGGCGTCCACCGCCGCCCGCGCCCCGTTGCCCAGGGCCAACATGCTGATCACCGAAGCCACGCCGATGACAATGCCCAGCGTCGTCAGCGCCGCGCGCAGCTTATTGCCCATGATGCCGTTCCAGGCCGTAAAAATCGTGTTCAGTAAAGTCATAATTTTTCTCAACGCAGAGGCGCGGAGACGCGGAGAAAAACTCTGCGCCTCTGCGTCTCTGCGTTAAATCAATTCTTCGTCAACGATTTGTCCGTCATATAAATGCAGGATGCGCCGGGTGTGGCGGGCCACTTCGGGGTCGTGGGTGACGAGGATGATGGTACGGCCGTTCCCCCCCTCACTGTTCAACTCACCCAACAGCTGCATGATGTCTGCCCCGGTTTTGCTGTCCAGGTTGCCCGTCGGTTCGTCCGCCAGAATGATGGCCGGGTCGGCCACCAGGGCCCGAGCAATCGCTACCCGCTGCCGCTGCCCGCCAGACAACTCCGTGGGGCGATGATGCAGCCGGTCGCTCAGACCGACCCGCGCCAGCGCCGCTTCAGCCCGCGGCCGCACCTCTGGCTGGCGGCCGCCGTACTGCAACGGCAGCATTACGTTGGCCAGCGCCGTCAATCGCGGCAGCAAATTAAACGTCTGGAAAACAAAGCCTATCTGCTGGTTGCGAATAGTGGCCCGCTGTCGCCGCGAGAGTTGGCCCACATCTGCACCGGCTAACACGTAACGGCCGTTGCTGGGCGAATCCAGGCAGCCCAACAGGTGCATCAGCGTCGATTTGCCGCTGCCCGATGGCCCCATCAGCGCTACAAACTCGCCCGCGTCTACCTGGAAGCTGACGCCGCGCAGGGCGTGGACCACCTGGTCGCCCATCTGGTAGTCGCGGCGCAGATCGTGGGTTTCGATGACGGCGCTCATTCGCCCACCACCTCGTCGCCCGGCTGCAAACCCGATTCGATGGCCATAAACACATCGCCGCGCAGACCAACAACTACTTCCCGCTCGACGCGCTGCCCGTTTTGCCATAGTTCGACAACGGCCGTTCCATCCGACCGGGGCCGCAGCAGCGTGCGCGGCAGCCGTACCGTGTCCAGCACCTCAGCCACGAGGATGGAGGCATCCACCGTCATGCCGGGGTACACGCCGTCGGGCAGTCGCTCCTCAATGGTTATGTAAACATGATAAAGGGGACGCGCCTCGCCAATGACCCGCTGCGGCACCAATCGAGCCACCGTGCCCGGCACCGCCAGGTCGGGCCGGGCATCGAAAAACAGCTCGACGGGTTGGCCAATTTGTACGTCGGCCAGATCCTCTTCGATGACCGTGGTGCGCACTTCGCCCAGGTGGGGATCGGCCAGCAGCACCAGGTTGGTGCCCGACCCAACCGCTTCACCCGCGGTGACAAATACCTCTAGCACCACGCCGTCGAACGGGGCGGTTAACACGGTGGCGGCGAGATCGGCTTCGGCCTGGGAAACGGCCGTTTCCAACAGCGGATCCACGCCCGACTCCCGCAAATAATCCACTGCCAAATTAGCCCGATCCAGCTCCGTTTGCTGCGCCACCACCTGCTGCCCCACGGCCCACTGCTGGTTCAGCACCGCGTTGTACTCCGACTCGGCAATTTGGCGGTTGGCGCTGGCATGCTGCCACTCCAGCCGGTACGCTTCGACCACCTCGGCTGGCTCCCAGTGGCGATCCAGCGCCTTGTTGTACTCATTCTCGGCCCGGGCTTCCGCCTCGCGGGCCAGCTGCAAATTCACCTCGGCGGCGGTCAGTTGAGGATATTGCGCCTGGGTCGCGCCGACCTGCGCCTCGCTGGTATCGGCGGCCAGTTCCGCCTCGGCCACCTGCTGCGTCAGCGCAGCTTGGGCCTGGGCCAGTTCAATTTGGGCCATGTTGAGGGCATTTTGGTAGGGCGTGGGATCAATCCGGGCGATGACGTCTCCGGCGGCAACGGCCGTACCCGGCCTTACGTTCAGCTCAATGAGTCGGCCGCTTACGTCCAGCCCCAGCATTTGCTGCTGCGTGCCCACCAGCTGGCCGGGTGCAGTCACCGTTTGTTGCACATCCCCCTGGGTAACGGCAATGGTGACGGGGGCGGGGGGGGTGAGGGGAACGGCCGTCTGCTGCGACCGGTAGCCCCAATACCCCGCCCCGCCAATCACGGCCAGGGCCACCACGGCAAACAAAAAATAAATCCAACGCTTCATCGTCTGACCTCCGTAAACATGAGATCAGCTTAGGCGGGCTAGGTTGTGGTTTGGTTAAGGGGAAATTTCAGCTTCGTAATGCGAGGTTACGGCACTGTAACCAGGCTATATCGAACGGGGAGAAAGCATCCTCAGATGCGTCCTGCTTCATATCGCGTTCGCATCTGAGGATGCTCACTCCTCAAATCCAAGTATCTCTTCTTCTTCGGCTTTACTCAATCGGATGCCTAACAGGCTCCTGGGAATATGCGGCCAGATTTCATTTTTAAGAAGCTTGAGGAGCTTCTTATGCCTTTCTTTAGCAGATTCTGCTTGCCCAGTTTCAGAATCATTTTTGGGTTTAACCATTACTATTCTCCGAATTAAATGTCAATACAATGCTAGCCCTCAAGCAGCTAAACGATAACCAACGCCGGGGACGGTGAGAATGAGGGTAGGCTGGCTGGCGTTTAGCTCCACTTTTTCGCGCAGGCGGCGGATGTGAACGTTGACGGTGCGCTCGTCTTCTACGGCCGTATCATACCCCCACGCTCCCTGTAAAATTTGCGCCCGCGTCAGCGCCTGCCCCGCGTGCCGCGCCATGTACACAAACAGGCGAAACTCTGTTGGCGTTAGCTCCAGCGGTGTGTTCCCCCGCTGTACCAGGCTGCGATCCAGATCGATGACCAGATCGGCCACAAAAAGCTGGTTGCTGTCGGCTGTGGCTGCCAGTTCGCCATAAGCGCGGCGCAGCAGGGCCCGCAGGCGGGAGAGCAGTTCGCGCAGGCCAAACGGCTTGGTCACATAATCATCGGCCCCCATTTCCAGCCCCAGCACCTTGTCCATCTCTTCCTGCTGCGCCGTCAGCATCAGGATCGGCTGGCGCAGCTTGTGTTGCCGCAGCTGACGACAAAAATCAAAGCCAGAGCCATCGGGCAGGCGCACGTCCAAAATAATGAGATGGGGTGGCTGCTCTAGTGCCAGACGAACCCCTTCGCGGCCCAACTTGGTCCAGGTGACGCCATACCCCTCCGCTTCGAGCGCTTCCTTCAGGCTGGTGCCTACGGCCGTATCATCCTCAACGAGCAAAATTGTGTGTGGTTCTTGCATGAAACAATCATAACAAGGTAACACGTTGCTTGACAAACGGCCGTTGCCCAGCGTCCGGTCACAATTCTGCCACAAACCCGTTTTTGTAGGAAGAATAGATCGAGGTGAGTGCACAATAAAAAACACCTGTCTCAATTGCGGTGAGACTGATGTATGATTAGAAGCAGCTGTCAGAAAACTTTAGCTCAATTTCGAGACGCTTCTTCTTGAGCGGATGTCTGGAGGAATTCCCACATCATCTGTGCTTCCTGGCTAATTTGTTTGGCACGGCTGTTTATATACGCCTCATCGAAAATCATATCGGCCTCTAGCCCACCCAGGTAGTAAAAGAGTAACATCTCGAAGATATCGTATGAATGTCTTTGCGAATGACCTTCATCCCAGGCCATCAGTTTGCCCACGATGACATCCTCTGGGCGAGCGGCCCAAACGGAGAATGGCTCCAAACCAGGCAACTCAACATCTTGCCGTATCCGATTCTCAAAAGCTAGCTGGTAACCGATAACATGTTCACAAAAGATTCGCCTTTGCGCCAAAAGCCGATTGCGCTCCTTTTCCTCAGCAGTTAGGGGTCTCTTTATTGACTTTTTCTTTGGCGTCTTGCTATTGCGGTGTAATTTGGCTAATCCTTGGTAACCACTATCGGCCAAACAGATGATTTCTAGGTCAATGCCTGCGTGATTTGCCTTGAATAGTTTGAAATCGTGTGTTGTCCCTTTACCAAACGCCGTGGCAATGATTTCAAGGGTTGCTTGATCGATAATGACCTGCGCTTTTTGGGTATGGCATTTTTTCTTACCGCTGTAGTGCAACTTCTGTTTTTTTTGGTCGTTCAATTGCCTGTTCTGTGGCGTCGACCAAGATCACCTCTATCGTTGTATCGCTTTCAGTCAATTTTTTCTTGCCTGGTAGCCTGAATTGCCCAGAATCAATAAGCATCTTTTCGATTTTGTGAATGGTTCGACACACCGTAGACTCGCTGACACCATAGGTTTCTGCAATGTGGAACTGGTCCGATACTCTCGCCAATACATTAGCGTCAGCAGCAGTTGATCGGCATTGGGCAGTGTGGGTGGTCGACCAAAGGTGCCACTCTCCTGGTCTATGATGGTAAGCATTTGTTTAAACAGTTGGTGTGGAACACCGGTCAGGCGCTTGAATTCTTTGTCTCATTTATCTTTGATGTTTGCGTATTTCATGCTTTCAATGATACTTAATTTACTTATGCAAGAGGTCTAATAGCCATATACATCTGACAGATTAAGCGAGTCAAAGCTATCTACAATTTCCTCGGCGCTGTCGCCGCTGAGGTAAGCATAGATAATTGTGTCCAAAGGGATGCGCGTACCGATGACGCGGATGGTTCCGTCGCGTTCTTTTTACAAGGGGATGGTTTTTGAGCCAAAAGTTGTTGTCATCTGGATCACCTCGCGGGCATTATAGCATATCCCTTTAAGGAATTTGAACTACCAAACCCGGCACAAAAAGCCCTTCAAATAGGCCGATTCGGGGAAGGTGAGCAGCACCGGGTGGTCGGGTCCCTGGGTGAGGGTTTGGATAATTTGCACCTGCCGTCCGGCATCTACGGCCGCACCAAACAGCACTTTCTGGAACAGGTCGGCGCTGATGAGGCCGGAGCAGGAGAAGGTGGCCAGCAAGCCGCCGGGCGGCAGCAGCCGCAGCGCCAGCCAGTTTAAATCTTTGTAGCCGCGCGTGGCGCGATCGACTTCGCGCTGGCTGTGGGCAAACTTGGGCGGGTCCAGCACGATGACATCGAAGCTCTGGCCAGTGTCGCGGTAATGGCGCAGCACTTCGAAGGCGTCGCCGACAAGGTATTCGTCTTGCGGCCGTTTCCAACCATTACGCGCGACATTTTGCTCAGCCAGGGTCAGCGCATCATACGAGCTGTCGAGGTGGGTCACCTGGCTTGCGCCGTTGGCGATGGCGTACAGGCCAAAGCCACCCGTGTAGGCAAAGACGTTCAGGAAGGTTTTGTTGGCGACGTGGTGGTGGAGAGTAACGGCCGTACGGTTCTCCCGCTGATCCAGGTAAAAGCCGCTTTTATGCCCCTCCAGCAAATTGACGCCAAAGTGGATGCCATTTTCCTGAATCACCACGGTTTCCGGCGGGGTGGCTCCGCTGGCGACGCGGTTGAGGCGGGGCAGCCCTTCCTTTTTGCGCACGTCCGCATCCGACCGCTCTACGATGCCCTGCGGCTGCCAGAGCTGGTTCAGCGCTGCCAGGATCGTCTCTTTTTGGCGTTCAATGCCCATCGTGAGCGACTGCATCACCAAAAAATCGCCGTATTTGTCGACGATGAGGCCGGGCAGGCCGTCGGCCTCGGCGTTGACCAGGCGGTAGGCGGTGGTGGCTGGTTCCAGGTTGAGCAGTTGGCGGTTGTGCCGGGCTTGCTGCAAACGGCCGTGCCAAAACCCCTCATCAATTGGCTCATCCCCCTGCCAACTCAGCAGGCGCACTCGAATTTGGGAGTGGGGATTGTAATAACCGGTGGCGAGGAAACGGCCGTTGCCGTCCAAAACCTGCACCAAATCGCCCGGCTGCGGATTGCCCTCCACCCGGCCAATCGCCCCGGAAAACAGCCACGGATGCCGGTTCAGAACCGATTTTTCTCTACCCCGTTCTAAAATGAGCTGCCCACTAATTTCGTGCATAAAATTATTTAACCTCTATCAACAGATTACGCAGATTAAACGAATTAAAAAATCGGCTCAATCTGCGTAATCTCTGATTTTTATTTGCTTGTAACTCTACACTTGTCGGTGGTGGCTTTCGCTGTTGGGTGCGCCGGTGAGCAGCTCCAGCGCGTGGGGCAGGATGGGCAGCAGCACGTCCATGTTTTCCCGTACGGCTTTTGGGCTGCCCGGCAGGTTGATAATCAGCGTTTGGCCGCGAATGCCCGCCACGGCGCGAGACAGCATAGCGTGGCGGGTGATCTTCAAGCTTTCGGCGCGCAGCGCTTCGGTAATGCCCGGCGTTTCACGCTCGATGACCGCTTTGGTGGCCTCGGGCGTCACGTCGCGGGGGGCAAAGCCGGTACCGCCGCTGGTGAGAATGAGATTGACCCCCTCGTCACACCAGCGGCGCAGCGTTTCGGCAATTTCATCCAGCACATCAGGCACAATGGCGCGGTGGCTCACCGGCCACGGCGTGCGGCTCTGCACCAGCTCGGCCAGCAGCGGACCGCTGCGATCTTCGTATTCGCCGCGTGCGCCACGGTCGGAGATGGTGAGGAGGCCAACCTGCATGGTTACTGCGCCTTTTCGATGAGCGCCAGCCAGTTGTCGTTCAGGCCGCTGTCGGTGACGCCGTAGAAATAGTGCACGGTATCGTCATCGCGCATTGCCAGGTCGTACCAGACGCCGTCGTTTTTGCGGCGCACATCTAGCACGGCAATGTTGCCCTGCCAGGAAATCTCGGCAGGCTTGGGGATGCCGCTTTCCACCTGGGTGATGGCATAATGCCACAGCTTACGCGCCGATGAGCGGGTGACGTTTTTGATCAGGCTGCCGTTGCGCAAATCGCGCACGGTGTGGTAGTAGGTACCCTGGCGTTTTTCGCTCTCCACAATCTCCACGCCAGTGCGCGGTGGCTCCACCACGGTAGGATCTACGCGGGTGGGCACGCCAATTTGCGGCTGGAGCTGCCCAATGGGTGGCAGGGGTGGCAAAATTTCGGGGGTTTTTTCCACTTCGGCGGTGTGGCCCAGGCTGCGCTGTACCAGGCGCACAATCTCATCGCGCACCGCCAGGCTGGTTTCCGTGTCGTCGCGGATGTAGAAGCGGTTGTCGTCGATGGCGTAGGGGGCTTCCTGCCCCGGTTGGACGGTGATGCGCACAATCTGGTTGCCTTGCGAGGGCAGGTTGTCGATGTGGAGGTTGGGATCGGGTGAAATGCGGTTGCTGATGGTTTCTTGCAGCCGGTTGATCACGCCGCTGTGGTCCCGCACGCCCACCGGTTTTTCTTTGGGATTGGCCGACACGCCAATGTAGATGGTGCCGCCGTTGCCGTTGGCCATGGCGCAAACGTCTTGCAGCACACGGTCTAAATGGCCGCCGCGCTGGGTAATAGCGGCATGGAAGGATTGGACAATTGATTCGCCTTCTTCGCGGGCTAACTGAACAAAGTCGATGGGGGTGGCTGGGCCGCGATACGGCCGTGTCAGCGACAAATCGTTCCCCTTCAACACTTCCGCCAGTGCCGTAAACGAAACCTCGCGCAGCAAAATTTCGGTGACCCGGTCGCCAATGCCCAACAGCTTGGAGTTGGGATTCTCGCGAATCAGCCGGTGTGCGTCTGAACCTTGAATGCAGCGC
>ERZ761603.2675-NODE-2675-length-12008-cov-38.830670_pt1 | contig 12008 bp, 12 predicted proteins | sample MGYA00511879_ERZ761603 | MGnify/ENA primary metagenome ERZ761603 (study PRJEB28899, sample SAMN02850040) | bioreactor sludge metagenome | biome: EBPR Sludge; feature: EBPR Bioreactor; material: flocular biomat | place: Australia: Thorneside Wastwater Treatment... | reverse complement strand
GCACTCGCCCCCAGCCGCCCGGCGCCGCCACTCGCCGACTTGCCGCGCCTGCCCGGTCTCTACCTGATCAACGGCTTTGGCGCACGCGGCATCGTCTGGTCGGCACTGGCCGGCGAACTGCTCGCCTGCCTGATCGACGGCACGCCGCCGCCGATTTCCGATGACCTGGTCAGCGCCGTCGACCCCGGGCGCTTCCTGCTGCGCGGACGGGGACAGCAGCGGCGTCGGCCCGCCAACGATCGAGGTGCTCGGCCGTGACGTGTCTCAGGACAAGGCCAGCCGCACCTGCCGCGCGATCGACAGCATCGCCTCGTCGAGGTCGGCCTGATTGAGCGAATTGAGCGGCCGTCGCGTGTCATTGGCGCAGTTGAACGCTTCCAGCTCGCTCGCCTGCCAGTCGCACTGGCGGACCAGCACCCAGACGACGACCAGACCGTCTCTGCGCGCCGCATCGAGGATCGCCTTGAGCTCGACATCCTTGATGAAGTCCGAAGCGAGGAAGTGGCTGGTGACCAGCAGCAGCGCCACCTTGGCGGTCTTCAACTGGCGTTCTATTTCCTGCCGCCAGGCCGCCCCGCTGCGGATCTGCGAATCGTCCCAGACCAGCACCGGCTTGTTGCGCAGACTACCCTTGAGCGTCACCTGGAAGCTGTCCACCCAGCTCCGGTCGTCCCGCGCATAGCTGATGAACACGCGATCCCGCACTTCGCTGGACAGGCGGCTGTTGGCGCGCGCCATCACCTCGCTCGCACCGCTCTCGGCCAGCGCATCGTAACCGGGTGGATGGCCGGCAACCACCGGCACCGCTTCGGCGACGGCACCTGCGCTGGCGCAGGCGGCAAGCTGGCTGCGGCATTGTTCGACGGCCAGGCGGCCGGCGGCGATCAGCATTCCCCGCCGCTCGGTGCTCAGGTCGAACTCGTCGTAGGCGACGTCGCCGGCGTCGATCTCGACCAGAACGGTACGCTGCATCTGTTGCAACAGATAGAGATCCCGGCTGGCGCCACCGAGCTCGACCAGGGAGCCGAGAAAAGCGCCCAGACCGAGCTGTCGCGGGTGAATCAGGCTGCGGCGCGGCACGATCGCGATGATCGGCAGGTCGCCAGGGTATTGCGTCGCCAGCCAGACCGGACACTGCGAGGCGAGTGCTCCGTCCACCACGACGCGCTCGGGGGTGGTATGCGGCGGGTAGAGAAACGGCACCGCAGTGGCGATGCGCACCGCCTCCGACACCTTCATCTTCGGTGTCGAGACCTTCGAATAAACCAGCAGGCGCGACGAAACGAGATCGACGCCGATGGTCGCAAAAGGCAGGGCCAGATCCTCGAAAGCAGGATCACCCCCGGCGAGTTCACGGAACAGCTCCACCATGCCGGCTTCCTTGAAGCGCGCACGCGGCCAGCGCCACATGCCCCGGCCGAGCCAGCCAAGCAGGCCGCCGCCCACGGGTTCGCCGACATAGCGCCGCAGGTCGGCCGACAAGGCGGTGTCGAGCAGCTTTTGGGGGGTCACCGCGGCGGCCAGACAGGCACCGAAAAAGGTGCCTGCCGAGCAGGCCGAGATCGAAGCATGGTCGACACCGCGGTCCGCCAGCGCCGCCAGTGCGCCGGCATAGCCAAGGGTTTTCATGCCCCCTGCACCGAGAACCAGATGCACCTTCACGCAAAACTCCCCCACAAGAGCGTATTCAGCACGGTGGCCGGCGAGCCAGCCACCAGGCACCGTTGGTCGCACCGTCACCCCGTTGTGTCCTGCGCGCCGCCCTTCCGTCATTCGGAGGCAAAGGGGTGCGGCGAGCGGCCGACAATCCCGGCAGCGTTCTCCGAAGTATAGGTGCCCGGCTCGAAGGCGGTCAATTCGCTGGCGTGCAGCGCGCGACATTCAGGTGTTTCATCCCGGCAACCTGTCCCAGTGGATCATGAAGAAGTCCAGCCACAGCGGGCGAAACGGCCTGACCAAGGGCGAAAGCTGCGACGTCCTGCCCACCCGGCCCGCCTCTGACGCGGCAGCACGAGAAACCCGGCTGCTATCGCAAGGACGGCCGGTATCGCTTCCCGAGCCCACTCCACATGCCCATTATCCGTCCCGCTAACGGCCAGCCTGCTTCGTTGACAGGACCGGCAAGGCCACAGATACTCATTCTCTTTCCTTCGCCCTGTCTGCCATTGAAACGCGTTTCCCCGCGGGTGTCGCGGACCGTTCTCCTGTGGTGCCTGCTGGCCTTCTGCGCCACCACCGTACATCTCCTGCGCCTCGATGCACGCGCCCTGCTCTGGCTGGATGAGTCGCGCAGTTCGCCGCAGGAGCGTGCAGCCGGCCTGTGGTTGCCGGGCTACCGGGCAGTGTCGCAGATCGAGCTGGCGGGCTTCGAAAGGGAAGAGTTTTCGGATCTGGCCTACGATCCGGCGACCGGAACCCTGTTCGCGGTCAGCGGCAAGCAACCTCTCCTGATCGAGCTGACGCGGGAGGGCGAGATCCTGCGCAGCATTCGATTGCCCGGGGCGTCCAATCTGGAAGGCGTGGCGGTGCTGGAAGGGGGTTGCCTGGCGGTCACCGACGAACGCCAGCACAAGCTGTCCATTTTCCGCATCGACGCCGATACCCGCGAGTTGCGCACCGAGCAGCTCATCCAGCAGGTCGACCTCGGCCACGCCGATGACCCCAACAAGGGTTTCGAAGGGCTGGCCTGGGACAAACGCAATCGGCGCCTGTTGCTGGGCAAGGAAAAGTACCCCGTGATGCTCTATCAACTGCCGTCGGATGGCTGCCGGACAATTGGCGAGCTGCAGGAAATCCGGGGACTGGGCGACTACATGACCGACCTCGCGGCACTCACCGTCGACCCGAACAGCGGCCACATCCTGGCACTGTCGCAGGAATCGCATCTACTGCTGGAGTTGAGCGAGACTTATCAGCCGCGCAGTTTCATTACCCTGCTGCGCGGCATGAACGGCCTCGAGCACAATATTCCGCAGGCCGAAGGGGTGGCGGTGGACGAAACCGGAACGCTCTACATGGTCAGCGAACACAACCTGTTCTATGTCTTCCGCAAGGAGCAGGTCGTCCAGCCCGCGGCTCGGTCGGATCACGAGACAACCCGGCAAGCTCCGGTTCCCCCTGCGCGCTAACCGGAACCGTCTTCTGCCTCCCCGGCAGCCCGGCCGCTAGTGTCGCCCGGAAGACCCGCGCCAAGAGGCGGCCAGCAGGCGAAATGTTCGCTCACCATGAGAGAGGAGGCCGAACAATCTGCCAAGATTCCCGGCCGTGCGTTGGCGACGCACAGGCGGTAACGTCACTCCGGATTCCGGCGCGAGACAGGCACCAGACGAACAGGGTGTTCAAGCCCCGTCGGTCGATGGCTCGGTTAAGCATGATTACCACACACGATGACGACGATTTCCTGTCGCTGATCGGCGACACGGCCGATACCCTGCTGACACCTGCCAGCCGCCGGTGGCGCATCCTGGTCGTCGACGATGACGTGCACGAAGCCACCGAATTCGTGCTCGGTAACGCGCGAATCCTTGGGCGCGGTCTGCAATTCCTGCATGCCCATATGGCGCGCGAAGCCGAAACCATCCTGCGCCATGACAAGGATGTTGCCGTGATTCTGCTCGACGTGGTCATGGAGCACCCGCATGCCGACCTTGAACTGGTACGAACCATCCGCTCGGAGCTCGGAATGAGCGAGGCACGCATCATCCTGCGCACCGGGCAACCGGGGTATGCGCCCGAAATCGACACCATCCGCGATTACGACATCAACGACGACAAGACCAAGTCGGAGCTTTCCAGCAACGCTCTTTACACCACCCTGACCGCAGTGATCCGTTCCTACGAGCAGGTACATACGATCAACGCCACCCGGCGTGGCCTCGACATGATCATCGGCACCAGCCGCAGGCTGATGGCCCGCCATGGTACGCGGGAGTTCGCGGCCGGAATCATCACCCAGATCGCCGACCTCCTCGGACTCGAACCGGAAGGCATCGTCTGCACACGTGACCAGTTGCATGACCGGTTGCCGCCGGTCATCATCGCTGCCATGGGTCGCTTCACCCGCTGCATCGACCAACTGCTGGCCGAAGTCACCGAAGCGCAGGTCGTCGCCGCTCGCGAACGTGCCCTGCGAGAACTCCGTTGCGATTACGACGACGGGGCAAGCACGCGGTTCTTCGGGGCGGAATCCGGCCATGACATGGCGCTCCATCTCGCAACCGGTGTGCCGCTCGACGGGACCGGGCGCCGCCTGCTCGAGGTCTTCCGCGCAAACATCACGGTCGGCCTGGACAATGTGGTCCTCTTCGAGCATCTCAAGGATCAGCTACTGCACGTCTCGAACCGCCTCGCCTTCGTCCGGGCCGTCGATGCGGCAATCGCTGTCGGCCGCCTGCCACCTCGCACGCGTGGCCGGCGACACCTTCGGCGTGCTCGGTGCCGATGGTGACCTGGGTCCGGAGCATCTGCGGGACATCTTCCGTCGACCGTTTCTGATCGACGGTGTTGAACACGGCATCTCTGCCACCATCGGGTTGCTGCGGCTGGCACGAGGCGGACGGTGACGGCGCCGATGCCGTCAAGGCGGCGACCATCGCGCTCAACCAAGCCAAGTAGGAGCTGCGCGGCGAGCACTCCTACTACACGCGTGAAATGGAAAGGATAACCCTTGGCCGCGTTCTGCTGCTGCGGGACCTGCGTGCCGCCTTCGAGCGTGAACGTCTGTTCGTGCTCTACCAGGCGCAGGTTGAACTGCAGTTCGGCGAACAGCGCCTGCTGGCAACGATCGGGCAGACACCCAACGTCGCCGTGCAATGGTACGACGGAAACGGCCGAGTGGTGATGTGGAACCGGGCATCGGAACGGATCTATGGCATCCCGCGCGAACAGGCCATCGGCGGCACGCCGGACCAGCTCGCTTTTACCGAGGCGCAGGCAGCCGCGTTCACTGCGGTACTGGCGGATGCGGCACAAACTGCTCCGGTGGGGCCCTACGAGTCAGGCTTCATCCGTCCCGATGGCAGCGCCGGTGATCTGTTATGCACCACGTTCAACATCCCTGGCGAGGCAGGCAGCCCGTGCTTTGTCTGCATGGCCATAGACATCACGGAGCAGAAGCGGGCCGAGCGCTCATTGCTCGAACTGAATGCCACGCTCGAGGAACGAGTAAAGGAACGGACCGACGAACTGACCCGGGCCAACGAGGAACTGGTGCAGGCGCTGGACACCTTGCAAAGGGCGCAAAGCGAGCTGTTTCGCACCGAGAAACTGGCGGCGCTCGGCTCGATGGTGGCCGGCATCGCGCATGAACTGAATACGCCGATCGGCAACTGCATGCTGGCGGTCACCGCGCTGGACGGCCACAACACCACCTTCCGGGGTGAATTCGAAGTCGGCAACCTGCGCCGCTCGAGCCTGGAGCGCCACCTCAAGGACAGCCGAACGGCAACCGACATTCTGCTGCGCAATCTGCAGCGGGCGGGCGAACTGATCCGCAGCTTCAAGCAGCTGGCCGTCGACCAGACCAGTACCCAGCGCCGTACGTTCCGGCTCGACCAGTTGATCGACGAGATCCTGCTCACCATGCAACCCACCTTGAAGACCTGGTCATTCGCGGTTGTGGCCGACATCGAAGCAGAGATCTGGCTCGACAGCCACCCTGGCCCGCTCGGCCAGATTGTCACCAACCTGGTCAACAATGCCGTCATCCATGCCTTCGCGGAACGCACCGAAGGAAGCATCCACCTTATTGGCAGACGCATCGCCACCGATCAGGTCGAGCTCGCGGTCGACGACGACGGCATTGCCCCCCAACACCTCGAGCGGGTTTTCGATCCCTTCTTCACCACCCGTCTGGGACAGGGTGGCAGCGGCCTGGGTCTGAGCATCGTACACACCCTGGCAACACGAGTGCTCGGCGGCCGCATCGGGGTCGAAAGCACCCTGGGGGCCGGCACCCGCTTCACCCTGGAACTGCCGCGCTGCACACCGGCGGCGCGCGACGAGCAAAAGGTCGCGCTCGACCCGGCAGTGTGCGTTTCATCACCGCCAGGACTGGCTGGCCAGAGAGTTGCCGGTGAACCCCGTCACGCCATCGATCCGAGTGCTGCTTGATTGACTGGCAGCGCGCCAGTCGGCGGGCGGAACTGCGCTGCCGGCGCGATACAGAGCACCGAGTTCCTGCTCGCCGACCTCGGCCAGCGACAGGTCGAACGCCACCCGCCCCTGCTTCAGACCGATCACCCGCTCGGCCAGCAACGGCAGCAGCACGGGGTTATGCACGACGCTGATCAACGTCGCCCCGCGCGCGGCCCCGGCCAGCAACCGGCATATCTCGGTCGCCGCCAACGGATCAAGCGCGGCGGTCGGCTCATCGGCCAGAATCAGGCGTGGCCGCTGCAGCAGGAGACGGGCGATCGCCACTTTCTGCCTCTCGCCGCCCGACAGCCTGTCGGCTCGCCTCGGCGCGTGCGCCTGGAGACCGACGGCCTGCAAGGCGGCTTCGGCACGAGACACTTCCTCTGCCGGGAAACAGCGCATCCAGCCGCGCCAGCCGGCGACACGGCCAAGCGATCCGATCAGCACGTTCTCCAGTGCCGTCAGCCGAGCAACCAGAGGCACCCCCTGCACAACCTGACCGACCTCGCAGCGCAGATTGCGCAACCGGGCGGCAGGCAAGGGGTCGGCCAGCGCCCGGCCGAGCACCTCGACGGAGCCCGCCGCCGGGCGCGTGAAGCCACTCAGCAGGCGCAGCAAGGTCGTCTTGCCAGAGCCGTTGTGCCCGATAATGGCAATCCGCTCGCCCTGGGCTACCTGCAACTCGTCGACCTCGAGCAAAGTCCGCTGGTCTGCTGCCCGGCAGACCAGCCCGCTCAGGGCAACCGCGCGCGCGACGGGGTCGCCGTTCAAAGCAGTGCCTTGCGGATCCGCCGGCTCATGGCATCGAAGGAGGCGACGAGCAGGAAGACGACGAGCAGGACGGTCGACAGCCTCCCCCATTGAAAGAGCGCGGTGGCTTCGGAGATCAGCAGGCCGAGTCCGCCGGCACCGATGATGCCGAGGATGGTTGAATCGCGGATGTTGAATTCCCAGACATACAGGTGACTGGAAACGAATTGGGGGAGGACTGCGGGCCAGATGGCGTTGAAGAACACCTGAACCGGGCCGGCGCCGACGCTGCGCACGGCGTCGATGGCGGCCATGTCCAGAGTCTCGATCGACTCGGCGAAGAGCTTGCCGTAACTACCCAGCGAATGCAGGGCGATCGCCAGGATGCCCGCAGTCGGCCCAAGACCGACGATGCCGACCAATACCAGTCCGAAGACCAGCGTATGAATCGCACGCGCCACGTCGAGCACGGCCCTGGCCAGCCAGGCCAGCGGCCGCGGTACGGCAAGGTTGCGCGCACTCAGAACGGCGAGCGGCAAGGCCAGCAGTGCGGCGAGCAGAGAGCCCAGCGTGGCGATGCGGATGGTCGTCCAGGTGGCCTCGGCCAGCCCGGCCAGATAGCCACGCTCGACCTCCTGCCGATTCTCGACGCGCAGCAGACTGCCGTCGTCGCTGCGGTATTCCAGCCACGGATTGCCGAACCAGGCATCGATGAAGCTCGGACGGGCGAACTCCACCGCCGTTTTCGCCAGGTTGGCCAGCGGATTGCGCCCGAGCGACAGCTCGCCTTCGCCCGCCAGCGATGCGAGGCAGGCGACCACCAGCAGCGCATAGGCCAGAGTCAGGGCAGGAAAGCCGAGGCGGCCACCAAGGCGATCGGCCCGGCTGCCGGAGAACGCCAGCCAAGACATTACCTGGCCTGCAGCTTGCCGATGGCCAGCCCGGCATCGCGGATCGGTTTGTAGAAGCTGTTGTCGCGGCTGACAAAACCGGTGTAATGGGGCGGCAGCAGGGCCGGATTGGCCTTCAGTGCGTCGGCCACATCGACCAGCGCGGCCTGCAGACGGGTGACGAAAGCCTGGTCGGCGTAGAGCGCCCGGCTAACGGCGACCGCGTCGTTGGGCAGGGGAGCCGATTGCCAGAAGATGCGCGATTGCTCGGCCTGGATCAGACCCTGTTCGATCATCGCGTTCCGGTTGCGGTTGTAATCGGCGCCGGCATCGAGTACTCCCTGAGTGACCTGGGTTTCGATCGCCTGATGCCGGGTGTACAGGATCTTGGTGAAATAGGTCTCTGGATGGATTCCCTGGGTCATGAAGTAATGCAGCGGGATCAGGTAGCCCGAGGTGGAACCCTTGTCGCCGAAGGCGAAGGTCCGCCCCTTGAGGTCGGCGACCGTCCTGATGCCCGAAGCGGGATGCGTGATCATGATCGCGTAATACTCCGGCCTGCCATCGTAGAGGATGGTGGCGACCGCCTGCGCACCCGCCTCGTTATTGGCCAGCACGTAACCCCAGGGTCCGAGCAGGGCAATGTCCGTTTCGCCGTTGGCCAGCGACTTGGCCAGTCCTTCCCAGCTATCGACAGTACGTAGTTCGACCGGGCGATCGAGCCGCGCCGCCAGGTAACCGGCAAGCGGCCGGTAAGTGGCATCGTTCCTGTCCTTGTCCGGCTGGAAAAGGCCGACGCCGAATTTCAAGGGTGGCCCGCCGGCCAAGGCAGCATGCGACAACAGCAGGCTGAACAGGAGAGCGAAAAGGTGGCCGAAGCGTTTCATGGCAGATCCCGGTTGACGAAAAGACAACGCGGCGCAGAATCATGCGCCGCCACGGTGTGCTGGCTTGGTCGAGACGACTGCCTGATTCCTTACAGTCGGCATCCCGAAATCGGGTCCTGCGGGTTCCCGCAGCAGTTCGACATGATGACAATCGAGGAGAGAGTTACACCGCTCGCCTGGCCACTTCATGGTTGCTCCTTGATTGAATTGAAAAATATCTGGCCGGCACCACCGGACGCGCGCAGCAGCGGGTTCAATCGCCGCCGCACCCTCCTCCACCACAGCCGTCGCTCGACGACGAGTCGCCATCTCCGCCGCCACAACCGCCGCCGCAGCCAATGTGGCCAGCACAGAAGCTGCTGGTTGCAGCATTCTGCGCCGCCGCCAGACAGTCGAGCCGATAGACGAAGCCGCCGCTGATGCCGAGCATGGCGTCGAGGCTGAACAGCAGGGGCATCGACTTCGGCAGGCGCGGGTCGATCCCGTCGCGCTGGCAGGCCAGCCGCCAGGCACGCCTGATGCTCTCCGGTGCATCGGTCGGTGCACGCATCGCTTCGGCCGGCGTGTGATGCAGGAAGCGTCCCAGCCCCTGCCGACAGAACTTCTGATACTGGCGGGTGAACAGGATGAATTCGTGCCAGGCGTCGTCTACCACCTGCGAGGGCATCGCCACCAGGCGATTCCGGGCCACACGGCAGAGCTGGAAGTAATCGCGCAGCCCCTCGAAAACCAGCGCCCTCTGCGCGTCGTTCAACTCCGGCCGGCGCGCCGCCAGACGCCGGTCGAGCAAGCTGGCGTAGGGATAGCGGTCGATGAAGCCTTCGCGCTGCCTGAACAGGGCACGCCACCAGAGAATCGCCGCGACGACCAGTCCGACGAAGAACAGCACGATGATCAGCTTCATCTGCCTTCCCCGGCCCGCCGCTTCAGACGTTGCTGAAACACAGGTACTTGAACTCGAGAGACTCGTCGATCCTGTGTTTCGATCCTTCGCGGCCAATTCCCGACTGCTTGACGCCACCGAAGGGCGCCACATCGCGCGAGTAGAAGTAGGCGGCAAGCCCGAATTCGGTGTCGTTGGCCATGCCGACCGCCTGCGCCTCGTCGCCGAACCTGAACACCGGCGCCACTGGTCCGAAAGTCTCCTCACGCGCGACGCGCATGCCCGCCGTCTCGCCGGCCGCCATCAACGGCACTGCGGCGAGGGTGGTACCGGTCGCCGGGTCACGCACCGCGAAAGGGCGGGCATCATCGGCGGCCTGCCAGCGACCATCCAGGTAGCACAGCGAGCGCAACAGGCGCGGATCAGCCAGTTGCATGGCGTATCTCCCCGAAACCTCGAAAACTGCAGTTTATACTGTGCACCATGCGTGTCCATCTGCTGATCGCCTGCACCATCGCCCTGCTTCTGGCCGCCTGTGCCAGCCAGCCACCGACGCCCGGACGCCCGGCACAGGCGTTGCCCGACCGTCCGCCGGGCAACGAGAAAGCGCACGACGTGGTGCTCTTTGCGCTCAGCCTGATCGATACCGGCTACCGCTTCGGCGGCAAGAATCCTGAAGCCGGTCTCGACTGCAGCGGCATGGTGTCCTACATCTACGGCCGTGCGGCCGGCATCAAGGTAAGCGGCAGCGCGGCAGACATCGCCCGCCGCGGACGTCCGGTCGAACGCAGCGGCCTGCGCCCCGGCGACCTCGTCTTCTTCAACACGCGCAACGCCTCGTTCTCGCACGTCGGCATCTACATCGGCGACGATCGCTTCGTCCATGCGCCGTCGGGCAGCGGCCGCGTGCGCATCGACCAGCTCGACACGCGCTACTACGCGCAACGTTTCGAGACGGCAAGGACCTTCTTCGACTAGGCCCCACGCGCCTAATCGTTGCGCAACTCGACACGCCCCTCGAAGACACGCACCCGGTCGCCCTTGCGCACCGCCGGCTCGTCGTACTGTTCGATGAAAGCGAAGCTGCCGTCCTCATGGCGCACGGTCACCACATAGGTCGTCACCGGCGCATTGACGTTGCGTGCCTCCTCGACCACGTTACCGGTGCCGATGATCGGCGTGCTCACCAGACTGGGAGCCAGCGCCGGCGCCGGATTGCGCCGCCGCGCTCCCTCGTGCGTCCGGGTGCGAATCGCCGTCACCACACCGCAGGTTTCGCAGGGCCCGCTGCGCTGCTCCTCGAGCAATTCGCGATAATCATCGTCGCCGCTCGGCAGTTTCAGATGGGTCTGCGCCAGTGACGCCGGGTTAACCGCAAAGATCAGCCAGATGGCCGCGAGCATTCTTGCACGCTGCATGACACGCCCTCCTCCACACGCCTTCTTCCCCTGCCGCCACGCAAGCGCGTGCAGCCCCGTCGGCCCGCGATCTTAGCACCAGCAGAGTCGCCGCCACCAGAGCGCTAAAGCGCGCTAATATCCGTTGCTCCGCCATCAGGCGATCCCGCGGGCGCGCGACCACCCCTCGAAAGGCTGATCATGGACCCCAGATCATTCGTTTATTCCGCGGTACTGCTGCTCATCGTCGCCTCGATGGCCGTCGCCGTGTTCCGGCATTTCGGCCTGGGGTCGATCCTCGGGCTGCTGGTGACCGGCATCATCGTCGGGCCGCATACCCCGGGACCCTTCATCACCACCGAGGTGGACGACGTGCGCCACTTCACCGAACTCGGCGTCGTTCTGCTGCTCTTCCTGATCGGCCTGGAAATGAAGCCGCGCCGTCTGTGGGACCTGCGACGCACGCTGTTCGGGCTGGGATCGCTGCAGATCCTCGTCTCGGCGGCGGTCATCGCCCTCTACATGAAGCTGTTTCTGCCCGGCTGGCCGGCAGCAATCCTGATTGGCGCCAGCTTCGCTTTGTCGTCCACCGCCTTCGTCATCCAGATGCTCAGGGATCAGGGTGAAATCGCCAGCCGTCACGGGCAGACCGCTTTCGCCATACTGCTCATGCAGGACCTGGCGGTAGTACCACTGCTCGCCCTGGTGCCGGTGCTCGCCGACAGTGGACCACTGCCCAAGGAAATGCCGCTGCTCAGGCAGATCGCGGTGGCAGTCGCCATGGTCGGTCTGGTGATCGTCATCGGCCGCTACCTGGTACCGCGGCTGCTCGATCGACTGGCCCGCCAGAACAATCGCGAGGCATTTTTCCTCACCGCAATGGCGGCCGTTCTCGCCGCTGCCTGGGCGATGGATCTGGCCGGCATGTCGATGGCCCTGGGCGCCTTCCTGATGGGCATGATGCTCTCGACCTCACGCTACAGCATGCAGATCGAGGCCACGCTGGAACCACACAAGGGCTTGCTGATGAGTCTCTTCTTCGTCGCCGTCGGCATGTCGGTGGACG
>ERZ761603.2673-NODE-2673-length-12015-cov-223.795318_pt1 | contig 12015 bp, 9 predicted proteins | sample MGYA00511879_ERZ761603 | MGnify/ENA primary metagenome ERZ761603 (study PRJEB28899, sample SAMN02850040) | bioreactor sludge metagenome | biome: EBPR Sludge; feature: EBPR Bioreactor; material: flocular biomat | place: Australia: Thorneside Wastwater Treatment... | reverse complement strand
TTCGCCGACGAGGACGAGGCTCGCCGGCTGCGGCCGGGCGACTGGCTGGACATCGCCGCACACCGTCGCCACCGCGTCGAATGGACGGCAGCCGATCGCCTGACGATCTGGCTGGCGGTTTTCCATGGCGAGGAGGGTGCACCGCCGCGCACGGCAGTCGGAGCGCAGCACTCGTGAGCGGACTCGCGCGACCCCAACCGGTGCCGCACGTTCCGCTCACAGCGCTCGTCGGACGAAGCCGCTACTCTGCAGGCTTCGCCTTAATGACGCGCCGAAACCATGTTTGCGGGCGTGGCGCGGCAGGGGAACGGCCGCCTGGGGAAGGTCGACCCGGTACGACGGGAACTCGCTGGGACGGAACTCGAATTCGGCCTGGCCAATGTCACGTACGGTGCTTTCCTAGCGCCGTTTGGCGGCAGAGCAGGGAGCGAGCGAGTTCCTCGATCAGTCCTTCCGGGAGGCCGAGAGCGCCTGCGGCATGGCCGAGTATCAGGGCCTCCACTGGCGGGCGTGGCACCGTCACATGGCCCTGCTCATGATCGCGACCCTGTTCCTGGCCAAGGAGCGCATCGCCCATCGTGACAGGGCTGAGCTGCTCTCTCGCCGCGATCTGGCGGAGATCATGCGCCCTCGCTTGCCGGCCACGATCCTCACCGCCGAAGACCTCGCGGCATCGACCGTCGACAGGCATCGACGGCGGCGCCAAGCCTGGGTTTCCGCCTACGGAACACGCAAGCCGCCACGCTCTCCGGATCGGGTTGCAGGGCGATCTCAAGAGGTCGCACTAGCGACCAAGCGGCAAAGCCTATGGGCATGTATTCCAAACGTAACGACGGGGGCTCTTTCGGTCCACAAGAACACGAAATCCCTCCGTCGGATGTTTGGTAACGAGCACTCCATAGTCGTCGCGGAAGCCTTTCTCGTTCGCCATTTCTCTCGCCACCATCCAAGTGTTACTGAGTGTAGCCAAGGGGCGACCGCTGCTGACCGCATTCATGGAATTCGTCCTCACGCGCGTAATATGTACGTGCAGTTGATCGTCCGTTCGATCGTCGGCAGGGTTGACAAAGAGCGCCACCTCGCTCTCAGGCTGAATCCTCGCCGCCGCTACCTTCCAGGCGAATTCCCAAATGCCGTCCGGACGCGCCTTGTCTTCGACGCCGGTCACCTTCGATCGGGGTATCGCCAGACCGTGAATGAAGCTGTTGGACGGCGTCGACGCAGTGCATCGGCACATCTCGTGGTCTCTTATGGCCACAAAGTCTGCGTTTTCATCCCAAACCTGAGTCGTTCTGCTGCAGCACGACTCCTTGGCGCCGCACTGATCCTGCCTGGGCGACTTGCACAAGCCGGCCGTCGCGCCAGTGGTCCCCACCCCCGTATCAGCAATGCAGTGCGTGACCACAGGCAGTAGTCTGTCTCGCGGTTCCCCAGCGTTGGCCAGGCTGGTGCCAATACTAAACGAGAGCGCGATGGCAAGCACCATCAGCTGTAACGTCTCACTTCTTGCTTGATTCGAAAGAGACTGATAGCTACTCTTCGCCCCATTGACTTCGGGCTGGAAAAAGACTCTGCTGCTACGAAAAGCGCTCATCGGACAAACCCTGTACCGAAAAAACGGTTCTCCCGATATCCGGCAGTGCGCTCGGCAATCCTGGCGAGAAAAAAGTCTCTACGCAAGTCAATTGATGACCTGCAAGCGGCTGTCCTGAACGCGGCGCCAAGCCAAGTCTTCAGGCTGTCGCCAAGTGCGCCGCGCCGTCATGCAATATTGGCGTAAAAATTATGGCTTCCGATGCGTCGGAAGACCGGTTCGCCCCTCGACCAGTCAGCTGAAATCGTGGCGGTGTGGTAGTGCAGCACGCTTGCGGGCAACACCGACTGAGGGCCACTAGCGATGAGCTCATCCACAATCTTGCGCATCCTGATAAAGTCGCGATCCGTCTCCTGAAGCGCGTCGATCTTGGCGCGGTTGGGATCGTTGCTGTTCCAGCAGGAGAACTGTTTTGGCTGCCGGCAGACCCCCGCCAGCGTGTTGGGATAGCGCGAACTGGCGAGCCGATTCAGAATCACTGCGCCCACCGCTTTGACTGCTTCGTCGCTCTGCTCGCTGCGGGCTTCGCCCCAAAGCGTTTTCGCCATGATGACCTTGTCCTCGTCGGAAATGGCGGCCATATCCCCCGTCCCACGCGAGAAACCGATCCCGCCGACATCCTGCGCCACGTTCAGCCAGCGAACGGCCGAGATCCGGGCAATCGGATAAGAGGATTCCGTTACCGTATTGCTCTGATTGCCGCCAAGACCAATAAAATTGCTTTCTCCATCCCGCCTGACGAAAAACGTCACGTGGCCCGACGGGCCGGAGTCGCTGGTCTTTGTCAGCGTCACGACGGCGCCTTTGGGCACCTGATCGATCGACCCGGCAGTCAGGTCTACGTTCCCCCAGTTGCGCCAGTTTGCCGCCTTCGCCGCGCCGGGCACAACGCTTTCTGCAATCGCCTGGTCGTCGCATGAAGCAAGGCAGTAGGCGATGAAGGCGCCACACCAGTGCTCCACCCGATCGGGGTGATAGCTCGTCGCCATGAAGTACTGCTGCGTGATACGCTTCCTTCCCGCCTCGCTCGTCTCGGATAGATCTTCCGCCGGGCTCGCCCAGTCCGTCATTTCCTTGCTGGCGACGCCGAACCATGGCGCCGCGTCAGAGGAGGGCGCGATGACGAAGTCGGGAAAGTGCTGGACGAGCAGCTCGTGCCCGTGCAAAAGGCCGTCGCGCAACGTCGTCTCGGTGTGAGCATCGAAATCAGCGACCGTTCGCCAGGTGCCATCCTTCTTCAGCCATTTGGCGCGGCGCGTCGCCAGCGCATCGATTTCGCCGGCGGGGATGCCTGCGCTGCGCATCGCGGTGTCGACTGTTTGCTGCCCGCCACCTGTCGCGCCGACAACCTTTGCGATTTCGGCCGCAGCGGCGGGACCGATCAACCGTGCCTGAAACAGGTTGAGGTAGGATGGCGCCACCGGCTCGCCTTCCGGCGCAGTCGGCATCGCCTTCACGAACGCCGCCCAGTCGCGCTTGGTCAGGAAGTCGGCACACTGGATCTGGTAGGCGGGCACGAAGCGCTGGCCCGGCCCAAAGCGATCATCCACGCCGCTCGCAAGGAACGCGCTCCATTCCGCGTCTGTGATCTGGAACGGACCTATCGCGTCCGTTCCGGGCAACTGGGTGTCCAGATCCCTGAGCTTTGTCTCGATCACCGCCAGTGCGATCAGGTAATCGGCAGCCAGGACAGTCGCCTCGGCCTCGCCGGCGCCGTTGGCGGAGGCCATCTCCACATAGGCACAGTCGCGAGTGAACCGCTCGACGTCGACCGGGTGACTTCTCTGCTCAAGTGGACTGCCGAGATACCTCTTGAGCATCCACCCGCTTTCTTCGGGCGTAAAGATGTCGTTGTCGAGCGCGTCCGCGTACTCGACGAAAAGCCATTCATCCTGAACATCGTCAAGTGGGGCGAGATCGAGGACGCGCACTGGTGCGCCGCTGTCTATATTCTTCTGTTTCGTATCAAGGGCGATCCGCTTCTCCGTGAAGAGGCCCTTGTTGAGGACGCCGTCTACCCTCTGGGCAGCCCGGTTGGAAATGAGCCAAAGCGACATTTGATTTCCTCCTGGTTCCGGATTATTTGCAGTCGGTTTCAGACTTTGCAGACAGCCGGTTGATCTCGCGGGTCAGCGCGACCGTCAGCTGCTCGTCGACCCCGCTCAGGTTTTTGTCCTCGCTGAGTGCATTGGTGTGCTCCGCGCGCAACTGCTTGATCCTGACGCGTAGGGGGCTTCCGACGACGAGGGTTGCGTCCTTTGGGATGCAGGCACGTGAGATGCGATTGATCTTGTCTATCAGGCCGTCGACCTGCAATGGCAAGTGGTACTGCTTCGCTTCATGGTAGTTTTGTGCACGGATGTTGGCGCAATCCTTTGTTTGTAACACCAATTGGTCATATTCGACCTGGTCGATCTTGCCGTCACGTCTTCGATCGTCCGGTCTCTTGGAATAATACTCGGCCTCCGCAATGGCAATGCTGGTTGCCATCCGTCGTCCGGGCCGGCCATCGGCTCCAAATACCGGGCCAGCAGACCGCTCGTCGTAGCATATGGCTTTCAGCAGTTTGCCCAGCTCCTTCTCCTGTGGGTTCCACCCAGGGGTGAGCACGAACACCTTGTCGTAGGCCAGCGGGCTCTCGACGTCTCCACGGATTGGCGGCGTGATGACGCTCTGTCGAGGATTTAGGCCCATAGCCTCAGCCTGCTGCTGTATCTCCGCCCGCAACGGGGTGCCGCGGCCGGTTATGCCGTAGCGCGAATAGGTGTTGACGTCCATGGTGATCGCCTGGGGCGTGCAGATGCGCAGATATGAGCGTAGGGCGTAGACCGCGTCCGGCTTGTTAGTGAAACTCACTTGGCGCCATTCCGCACGCAGCGTCAGGCGACGCTCATGCACGATGGTCTTGATCGTGCTCGACTCCAGGCCCATCAGGATAGAGTTCTGGTAGGAGTTGTACACGGTTCCGACGAACCCCAAGCCGAGGGCAACATAGCTGAGGGCGCTGGTCTCCGGCGCCGCAAGGCCAAGAACGCCAGCGGCCAGCGTCGATATCGCCGTGATGGTCTCGTTTACCAAGATGCGCTCGGTGCGTTTTTGGTCAATCCACGTCAGGTAGTTATCACACCGCAGATCAATGTCGTTCATACCGGTCCGGACCAGAATATCCCAGTTCGTCGCAGGCAACACAATGACCTCCTCCCCTGCGCCGGTATTCTGCGTTGTCGGCAAATCAGCCTGCCTCGCCAGCTCGACGAAATACTTCCGAAGATTTTCCGTCGCCACAGGCGTTTCTATGGAATAAAGCTGGTTTCCAGGTCCCTCGTTGCGGTAGCGGCTGTCGGTCGCGAAATTCGTCGCGCAGCCGCCGACTGCAAAAGCCAGCCAAAGTACCATCAGTGATCTGTGCATCAGGGCCCCCTCTTTACACCGCGGAAGAAAGATACCTTACATAATTGTCGATGGATAGAAAACCAGATCGCAGCAAGCAATCAATTTATCGTACCGGGCCTGCCTTCTGCGGGCCCATTCCTTTGGTTAATCGTTCATTCTCCCTGCGCGACAGCTTGGACAAGTCGGGAGCGGGGGGCTGTTAGCCTTTGTGGGCGGCGGCGATGACGGTGCTGAAGAGTACAGCTTCAGCCGCCGCCGGCGGTGGCCGGCGGCACCCAGGGTCTTGGTTTCACCGTGCGCTTGGGATTTCGCGCTCGATGTACGGCAAGTGCTCAGACCACCCGTCTAGACATGCTTGATAGGCACCGTCTTGACAGACTTTGGCGTCCCTTCTCTTCAGGGCGAAGACGTGCTCGCGCGGAATGCCTGCCTTGGCGTATGCGGTGAAGTCGGTTGAGGAGTCTCCGTAAGCGTAATCCAGGCTCCAACCCTTCTGACTGTAGAGAGCAAGTATTCCGGCTTTGAAGTCCGACGGGTCCGCGCGCTCCTCCGAGGTCTGAGCAATGTGGAGGCTGCTGCCGTCCGGAAAGCCGTTGTCCTGGAGCCATTTTGGCAACATCGACTGAAAGAGAGGGATGCGGGTAGTGACGTAAACGATCTTGTAGCCCTTCTTGGACAGAGCACCGACAGCTTCCGCCGCACTTGGTCGAGGTTCGAAGACGTCAGCGTTGTTTGGAGTAAGGGTGCCGTCGATGTCGAGAACAACGACGTGGTGTTGCGTCGCGGAAGTTGGCGGAACTTCGGCCGGTGGAACTTGCGCGCATCCGGAAACGCCAAGCGCCATCGCTGCAAACGCAAAGAGTCGCATGCTCTTTTCCTTCGTTAGTGAACGGAGGCGCTTTTTTTGCATTACTCGGACGACTGCCACTTGCTTGCGGCCGTTCGATACTGTCAGTTCGATACCAGCGGAAGAACACTCTCACCGCCCATTGGGCTGCCCGCGATGGCAGGACCGAAAAGGTACAACACGTACCCTTCAAGTCGAGATTGCCGCCTGCCACGGGCAACAGCAAGAGTATCCTGGGTCGCGACACTATCCCGTCACTCGTCGTGCGTCAAATAGATATAAATGATGGGCTTCGGCCGTTTCGCGCGCGATTCTCACAGGTTGGCATAGAGGCATAATCGCTCATAGGCGTGCGACAGGTGCCGTTTCGGCTGCGGTCTTCGAGGTTGAGAGCGATTGCGGACGAGCTTCTGGAGGTTGAGTGCGATTTCCTCGAGGATGGGCTTGAGGCAGCGAGTGGTGGCGGTTGCAGGAAGAAGCCAACGACCGATCTGTCGCTTGGGCTTGTCGATCTTGCTCGATGCGCTCGTTGTACGCGTCAATCCCCACTCTGTTCTCCACCAGCCATTCTTCGCGTTGCCGTTGATGCATGAATTGATGCAAGGCCGGCGCGGACGGCCGCTTGCCTGCATCGGCTTCACTTCGGCACCGCGGCACCTCGCCCCGAACGACGGCTTCATCGGCTGCTCGCCGCAGGTGCGCGGGGACAGGCGCACCAGATCGCCTACCGGTGCCGCTGCCTCAGCGAAGGCTTGACCCCGGCCGCCGGGCGCTTACAATCTTCTGGAAGGACCGACGCGCCAAACCAGCGGTTTGAGCAGGCGTCTTCGGCGCGGCAGACGAGCGGTAGTCGGGAGAAGGCGTGGGCCATCGGAGGCGCGGATGAAGCAGATCGTTCTGATCGTCATTGTCGTGGTCATTGGCTGGCAAGCTCACGCCAGGTTTCAGAGCGCCCGGGTCAACGCCGCCACGACCCACGGCACAACCGATATTGCTTCGCGAGGAGGGTCGGGTGCGCTCAGCGCTGACAGCACGGCATCAGTCCAGTTCAGGTGCGATGGCCGCACGCACTGTTCGCAGATGACATCATGCGCCGAGGCAACCTACTTCCTGAGGAACTGCCCCGGCACCAGGATGGATGGAAACAATGATGGTGTGCCATGCGAGCAGCAGTGGTGCAAATAGGGGTCCAGGGCTGTCGCGCCCGGACGTCCGTTTTCCAACTGGTGGATCGAGTGGACCGCCGACTGGCGGCGGAGCGTGACCAGCCGCCGGTTTGCGGGCCGCCAAAGCGGCAGCGGCGGCAGCACCGCGGCGACTCGAATTGTCGCCCCGACCTGTCGAGCCACCGTGTGCCTGACCTGTCCGCCCGGTGGTACGGAGGTGGCGTGCCGTGAGCCTTCTCCCTCTGCCGGTCATGCACCTCGTCGATTCCGCCCGGAGCATGGTGGCGGTTCTGCGTGCCAACTCGGCGATGGTTCGTGCCCATCGGTTGCAGGCACGCGGCAAGCTGGCGGCGGCATTGGCGCTCGCCCGGAGCGGCTTGGCCGTCCTCCGGAAACCCTATGTTCGCCGCCACAACCCAATGGAAGGACTGGCGCTTGCCTCGCTGACGATCCTGGCAGAGGAGATTTCATCGCAGCTGCAAGCCAGCGGCGCCACGGTTGACGATCTGGCCGACGCCATTGCCTACCTCAAACAGCTCAGCGATGACCCACCGCCCGATCTGTGTGCATCCATCACCTTCCTCGAGACGCGTCGTGCCACATCATCGCGACAGCCAGACGCATGACGGGCTGCTGCTAAAACGGTGAAAACGGTGGAAAACGGTGACAGTATACCAATCTCGCCTTCGCGCCCGAGCAGGTTCCGGCGAAGCCTGCAGCGCAAACGGGCTGCCCTCGACGATGGCGGCTTCATTGAGGCGTTGCGCCTGAGGTGCCGCCGGCACAAAGCCGTGCCGGCGTGGCTGGCGATGCGTCCGCCGCGGTCGCTCCAGCGCGAAAATGCCGGCGCAGATGCCGCTGACAATGGCGCGCGCTGGCTGCCGCGCCGGCGTTCAGCCGCGATTCGCCGCCTTCAGGCGGAATTCCTTGCGTGCGCCGTCGGTGCCGCGCATCTCGAACAGGCCGGCGGCAGCCAACGCCTCGTGCAGTGTCGCGTAGCCGCTCTCCTTGAGCTCTCGCCCCATCGCCTTCAGCTGATGCCCGATCGCTACAGCGGACGACCAGCCGTCGGGTCCCTGACTCCTGCTGACCGCGTCGCCGAGTGCCCGGACATAGTCCGCTGCCACTGCGCGGTCGAGGTGATGCGTTGCGATCGGCTGCGTCAGGCTCTTCTTCGGCCGGCAGAAATGGGTCTGACCATTGCCTTTCTTGCGGACGACGACATCGAAGACGGCGGTGGCCTCGAGCAGCCGGGAGAAGCTGCTGGCACCATGGTGGCGCGGATCGAAATCGCTTTGATTGGCCCGCACGTACTGGGCGACGCGCGCCATGAGCGCCCAGCCATCTTCCTCCGCGACATTGGCATGGGCGCGCAACAGCTGGGTCTGCAGCCGCAGCGGATCCAGCGGCGCTGCCACGACCGCTGCTGCTGCCAGTCCGGCGGTCGGCAGCGTGGCAGGCTCGACTGTTTTCGAGGCTTCTTCGCTGTCGAGCGCGAGCGTTGCACGGCCGGTCGGTTCAAGGAGGTGCTCGATGTAGGTGAAGCGCTCGCAGGCATTGACGAAGCTCTTTGCTGCGTCATTGCGACCGTAGCCATACATGCGCAGACCGTCCTCGCGAATACGCGTCGCCAGTCGTGTGAAGTCACCGTCGCTGCTGACGAGGCAGAAGCCGGCGAAGCGGCCGGAGTGGAGGAGGTCCATCGCGTCGATGATCAGCGCGCTGTCGCTCGAGTTCTTGCCGACCGAGTTGCGGTACTGCTGAACTTTCGCAGGACATGGATGGACCTGCGCCATCATCCGGCTTCCTGGTCCGGTGTTTTCGCATTAAGATCGGCTCCTGCCCATGGGCATGGGCGGGACGCGCGTGCCGCAGGCCCGCCGGGAGCGAGCGAAAGGAGTTCCACCGATGCCGTACACAAGAGCCCTGGTCGCCATCGTGCTGGCCATCGTCGTTGCCCCGTGGTCGCTGGCGCAGAGCAGCCTGAAGCTGCCAAGCGGCGACGACGATTACCGTGAACTGATCGAGCAGCCGCGCAGCGGGCCATGCGAGCGCTGCGGTGTCGTGACGGCGATCCGCCAGCAGACGCACGAGGGGCCACGGCAGCGCCCGCCGGCGCCGGCAATCGCTCCGAGCCTGGTGACCGCGCCGATCATCGGCACCGGCAGCGTCGTCGAGGATGCGCGGCAGGTGAACGCGCCGCTGCTCAGCTACGTCGTCACGGTCCGTTACGAGGATGGCACCTACGCCTTCATCGAACAGCACGACGAGCCGACGGTCCGCAAGGGCGACCGGGTGCGGGTCGTCGACGGGCGCGTCGAGTTGCGCAACGACTGACTGGCTGCGGCCGGCAGCGCTGGCGCGCCGAGTGGTGATCGAGGGTCGCCAGCCGGCTCCCCGCGCCGCGGCTGTGGCTCACCGCCAGCGGCGCGGCCGCGTCGACGAAAGCGCTTGACAGCGGTCCCGGCAAACGGCAATCATTCGCATCGATCCTGCACGAAAGCGGAGGCGCGAAGAACATGCCGGCATCGCTTGCGCACATTCATCCCGGGACGCCGATGGGCGCCAACCTGGTCGCCGACGGCGCGACGTTTCGCCTCTGGGCGCCGGGCGCGCTGGCGGTCTACGTGACCGGCGACTTCAACGACCGCCGCCGTGACGACGCGAGCCTGCTCAGTCGCGATGCGAATGGGCACTGGCGCGGCTTCATTCCCGGTGTGCGCGATCGCGACCGCTACCTCTACCACGTCGTCGGCACGGGCAGCGAGGGCCCGAAGCGGGACCCCTTCGCACGCGAGCTGGAGGTGCCGTATCCCGGCGAGTGCGTCGTTCGCAGCAGCGATTTTCCGTGGCACGAGACCGGCTACGTGACGCCGCGCTTCCACGATTTCGTCATCTACCAGTTGCACGTCGGCACCTTCCATGCGCCGCGGCTGCCGCGCCAGGGTGGCACCTTCCTCGACGTCGCGCGGCTTCTCCCCTACATCGCCGAACTCGGGGTGACGGCGATCCAGTTGCTGCCGATCCAGGAGTTCCAGACCCGCTTCAGCCAGGGCTACAACGGTACCGACTACTTCTCGCCGGAGATGGATTTCGCCGTCGGCGATGCGGATCTCGCACCGTACGTCGCCGCGCTCAACAAGCTGCTCGATGCGCGGCAGTTGAGGCCCTATCAGGTGGCGGAGCTGCGCGGCGAGATGAACCAGCTGAAGGCGCTGATCGACCTCTGTCACGTGCATGGGCTGGCGGTGATCCTGGACGTGGTCTACAACCACGCCGGTGGCGACTTCGGCGACCAGAGCATGTACTTCCTCGATCGCCAGCCCGTCGCCGGCGGCCATCGCAACTCGCTCTACTTCAGCGATCGCGGACATGCGGGCGGGCTGGTGTTCGATTTCGGCAAGCCGGAGGTGCGCGATTTCCTGATCCAGAACGCCCGCTTCTTCCTCGAGGAGTACCGCGTCGACGGGTTTCGCTACGATCAGGTCAGCGTCATCGACCACGACGGCGCGCCGCATGGCTGGAGCTTCTGCCAGGACCTGACGGCGACCCTCGACCACATCCGGCCGGGTGCCCTCAACCTCGCCGAATACTGGAACGTCAATCCGTGGATCGTCCGTGCGCGGCCGCAGGGCGCGGGATTCGACACCACCCTCAGCGATGGGCTGCGCATCGCGCTGCGCGAGGTCATCGGCAACGCCAGCCAGCCCGACGAGCGGCCGCTGCCGATGTCGCGACTGGCGGCGAGCCTCTGGCCGGAGGGCTTCGATGCCTCGTGGCAGTTCGTCCAGGGACCCGAGAACCACGACATCGTCTTCGCCGGTCGTGAGTTGCGCATCGCTCGCCTGGCGCAGCCGGACGATCCACGATCGTGGTACGCGCGCAGCCGGACGCGCGTCGCCAACGGCATCAGTCTGACCGCGCCGGGAATCCCGATGCTGTTCATGGGGCAGGAGTTCCTCGAGGACAAGCAGTGGTCGGATGATCTCGAGTCGCAGCCGCAATTGCTGCTGCACTGGGCGGGGCTCGCCAGCGGCGACCGGCAGATGCTCGATCATCTGCGCTGCATGCGCGAGCTGATCGCGCTGCGCTGGCGCTTTTCCGGGCTGCGCGGCGAGGGCCTGCGGGTGGTGCATGCCGACGACGGCAACCGTGTGCTCGCCTTCCATCGCTGGGTCGTCGGGCAGGGCGACGATGTCCTCGTCGTCGCGCACCTGGGCAACTTCAATCGTTTCGGCTACCGCATCGGCTTCCCGGGTGGCGGCCGCTGGCGCGAGGTCTTCAACAGCGACGTCTACGAGAACTGGGTCAATCCGGGCGTCGCCGGCAACGGCGGCGCGGTCCATGCCGAGCCTTGGGCGCTCCACGGTTTCGGTTTTTCAGCGTCCCTGCTGCTGCCGGCGAACAGCATTCTCGTCTTCGCCCGCTGAACGGGGCCCGCTGTGACGGCGGCGCGATCCTGCAGCCGAAGTGGCTGTTGATGGCGCAGGGCTCTGCTTCAACGCATCAACCCGGCAGCAGTCGGGCTGCCGGATCCAGTTTGAGGAGGGTGTCATGGTGCCAGTTCTGGCGGTCGATAGCGAGTATCTGTTCGGCCTCATCGGCAAGTTCCTGGCGCGCGACGATGCGGGACCGCGCCACGACTACGGCCACCTCGGCGCTGACCCGCGCGCCGGGATCCTCGAAGCCTGGCGCTTTCCCTGGGTCGATGCCGTCTTCGACGCCGACGATGCGACGCAGCCCGACAATGCGGTCACCTTCGTGCACGCGGCAGCCGACCGCCAGCCCGGGCATGTCGTGCATCTGGTCGGCAGCTTTGCCGATCTGCACACGCCGATTCCGCTGTTGCCGCTGGCCGACACCCACTACGCGACCGTGACGCTGCGCATCCGCAAGGGCGAGGTGCATCACTACCGCCTGCGCATCGACGGCAATTGGCAATACCGTTGCTCGAGATTAGCGCGCATAGCGTTGAAATCGCGAAAGGGCTGGTTGCTTCAGGTATCGTGCCGATC
>ERZ761603.2670-NODE-2670-length-12020-cov-41.847388_pt1 | contig 12020 bp, 14 predicted proteins | sample MGYA00511879_ERZ761603 | MGnify/ENA primary metagenome ERZ761603 (study PRJEB28899, sample SAMN02850040) | bioreactor sludge metagenome | biome: EBPR Sludge; feature: EBPR Bioreactor; material: flocular biomat | place: Australia: Thorneside Wastwater Treatment... | reverse complement strand
TGACCGAAATGGTCATCGCCAAGACCTCGCCGACGCTGCAGCAGACGCTGGGCATCTACCTGCCGTTGATCACGACCAATTGCGCGGTGCTCGGCGTGCCGCTGCTCAATATCGCCAACAAGCACAATTTCGTCGAGTCGCTGCTCTTCGGCGCCGGCAGCGCGGTCGGCTTCTCGCTGGTGCTGATCCTCTTCGCCGGCATCCGCGAACGCGTCGAAGGCGCCGAGGTGCCCGTGCATTTCCGCGGCGTCGCCATCGCCATGGTCACCGCCGGCCTCATGGCGCTGGCCTTCATGGGCTTCGCCGGACTGGACAAATACCAGTAATGGAAATCGCGCTCGCCATCGCCATCATGGCCCTCGGCGCGGTCGTGCTCGGTGCCGCACTCGGCTACGCGTCGATCAAGTTCAAGGTCGAAGGCGATCCGCTGGTCGAAAAGATCGAGGCCATCCTGCCGCAGACGCAATGCGGCCAGTGCAGCTACCCCGGCTGCAAGCCCTACGCCGAGGCCATCGCCAAGGGCGAGGCCGAGATCAACCTGTGCCCGCCGGGCGGCATGGAGGGCGTGCAACGCCTCGCCGACCTGCTCGGCCGCGAAGTCAAGCCGCTCGACGCCGAGGAAAAGCCCAAGCAGGTGGCGATCATCGACGAGCAGACGTGCATCGGCTGCACGCTGTGCATCCAAGCCTGCCCGGTAGACGCCATCGTCGGCGCCGCCAAGCAGATGCACACGGTCGTCGCGCCGCTATGTACCGGCTGCGAACTGTGCCTGCCGCCGTGTCCGGTCGAGTGCATCCGCATGGAGCCGATCGGCGAGAACATCGACAACTGGAAATGGAAGTACCCGGTCGTCGAGATCAAGGCTGCCCCGCTGAAGGAGGCCGCCTGATGCTGATGAACCTGTTCAAGTTCAAGGGCGGAGTCAAGCCGCCGACCAACAAGACGCAGTCCGTCACCCTGCCGATCGCCACTGCGCCGATTCCATCGCGCCTCGTCGTACCACTGCACCAGAGCATCGGCGGCACGCCGCGCCCGGTGGTGCAAGCCGGCGACAAGGTGCTCAAGGGCCAGTTGATCGGCGAGGCGGACGGCCGGATCTCCGCCGCCGTCCATGCCCCGACCTCGGGCACCGTGGTCGAGGTGGCGATGCACGTGCAGCCGCATCCCTCGGGACTCGACGCCCTGTGCGTCGTCATCGCGCCGGACGGCCAGGACGAGTGGATCGCCCGCACGGCCGTCGACTACCAGTCGCTGACGCCCGAGGAAGTGCGCGCGCGGCTGCAGCAGGCCGGCGTTGTTGGCCTCGGCGGCGCCGTCTTCCCGTCCCACGGCAAGCTGACCGCCTCGAAGACGGTGCCGATGGAGGAACTGGTCATCAACGGCGGTGAATGCGAGCCGTTCATGACCTGCGACGACATGCTGATGCGCGAGCGCGGCGAAGAAATCGTGCGCGGCGCCGGCATTTTCCGCAACCTGCTGCAGGCGAAGAAGGTACTGATCGGCATCGAGGACAACAAGCCGGAAGCCATTGCCGCCATGCGGGCTGCGGTCAAGGCGGCAGGAGAAGACTTCGAGGTCGTCGCCGTACCCACCCGCTACCCGGCCGGCGGCGCCAAGCAGTTGATCCGCGTGCTGACCGGCAAGGAAGTCCCGGCCTCCAAGCGCTCGACCGACCTCGGCGTGCAGTGCTTCAACGTCGCCACGGCCTACACCGCCTGGCGGGCGCTCGCCCACGGCGAGCCGGTCGTTTCGCGCATCGTCACCGTCACCGGCAACGTCCACGCGCCGCGCAACTACGATGCGCTGATCGGCACGCCGATGGACGAGTTGCTCGATCTCGCCAAGCCGCACCCGGACACCGACGGCATCATCATGGGCGGACCGATGATGGGCTTTCTCGTCCCCAATCCGCAGGCGCCTGTCATCAAGGCGACCAACTGCCTGATCGCCCACGACGACCGCCTGTTCCCGCCGAAGCCGCCGGAGATGCCGTGCATCCGCTGCGGCGCCTGCGCCGAGGTCTGCCCGCACGAGCTGCAGCCGTTCGAGATGTACTGGTTCGCGCGGGCAAGGAATTTCGGCAAGACGCAGGAATACCACATCTTCGACTGCATCGAGTGCGGCTGCTGCTCCTACGTCTGCCCGTCGCGCATCCCGCTGGTCCAGTATTTCCGCTTCGCCAAGAGCGAGATCTGGGCGCGCGAGCGCGAGAAGAATGCCGCCGACGGCGCCAAGGCGCGCTTCGAATTCAAGCAGGAGCGCGAGGAGCGAGAAAAGGCCGAGAAGGCCGAAAAGCTGGCCAGGGCCGCCGCTGTCCAGGCCGCCCGAAAGGCCGCGGAAGCAGCCGCGGCTGCGGCGGCCGTGGGTGAAGCGCCGCTGCCTGCCGCTCCCGGACCGGAAACCGCATCTGCTGCGGTCGACGCCGCAAAGGACGCCAAAAAGGCCACCATCGAGGCAGCCATGGCCCGCGCCAAGGCGCAGCGCGAAGCTGTCCAGCCGAAGAATGTCGAGGCCCTGAGCAACGCCCGGCAGAAGGAAATCGACGAAATCGAAGCGCGTCGCCAGGCCGCCCGCATGGCCGACGCTGCCGGGCCGGCCCCAACCACCCCGGCCGGCGGGAAAGCCGAATGATGCTCGCCCCTGCGCCCTATCTGCTCAAGGACGTCAGCGTCAGCCAGGTCATGACGCAGGTCTGCATCGCGCTGGTTCCCGGCATCGCCGCCTACGCATGGCTGGTCGGCCCGGCCATCCTGGTCCAGCTGGTGATTGCCTCGCTCGCGGCGCTGGGCGCCGAATCCCTGATGCTCTGGATGCGTGGCAAGCCGCTGGCGCTGTTCCTCTCCGACGGCTCGGCCATCGTCACCGCCTGGCTGATCGCCCTCGCCTTCCCGCCGCTTGCCCCGTGGTGGCTGGTGGCGCTCGGCACGGCGTTCGCCATCGTCGTCGCCAAGCATCTCTACGGCGGCCTCGGCCAGAACCCGTTCAACCCGGCGATGGTCGCCTTCGCCGTCTGCATCGTCGCCTTCCCGGCGCTGATGTCGCAGTGGCCGAGCGTCGGCCTGCAGCTCACCACCGGCGACCAGATCGACGTCATTTTCGGGCTGGCGCCGCGCGTCGACGCCATGTCCGGCGCAACCCCCCTCGACGCGCTGAAGACCGCGCTCAAGCTCGGCGACGGCGATATCGACGTCGCCCACCTGCTCTCCAATCAGGACCTCTACGGCAACTTCGCCGGCCGCGGCTGGGAATGGATTGCCGCCGGCTACCTGCTCGGCGGCCTGTGGCTGTGGCAGCGCAAGACCATCACCTGGCACGTCCCGGTCGCCTTCATTGGCGCCCTGACCCTGATTTCCGGCGCGCTCTGGCTGTACAACCCGGGGCAGTTCGCCAACCCGCTGTTCCACATGTTCTCCGGCGGCGCCATGATCGGCGCTTTCTTCATCGCCACCGATCCGGTTTCCGGGTGCACGACGCCGCGCGGCAAGCTGATCTTCGGCGCCGGCGCCGGGCTGCTCGCCTACGTCATCCGGGTCTTCGGCGGCTACCCGGACGGCGTCGCCTTCGCCATCCTGCTGATGAACCTCGGCGCGCCGCTCATCGACCTGCTCTGTCAGCCGCCGATCTTCGGCATGAAGGACAAGTCATGACCGGCGGGACCAGGGAAATTTCCGCCCCAGGCATGGCCGCGCGCACGGCGGCGATCCTTTTCGTCTTCGTCATCATCTTCACCGGCCTGCTGTCCGGAGCCTACCTGTGGACGAAGCCGGCGATCGAAGCCTCGGCCGCCGAAGAGAAGATGAAGCTGGTCGACGAGGTGCTGCCGCGCGCCGAATACGACAACGCGCTGCTCAACGACACGCTGACCCTGCCGCCGACGCCCCAGCTCGGCCTCGACGAGCCGTCGACCCTGTATCGGGCGCGGATGGGCGGCAAGCCGGTGGCGCTGGTCTTCGAGGCGGTCGCCCCCGACGGCTACGCCGGCAAGATCAGGCTGCTGATCGCCCTGCGCGCCGACGGGACGGTCGCCGGCGTGCGCGTGACCCAGCACAAGGAAACCCCTGGTCTCGGCGACTACATCGAGGTCAGGAAGGACAAGAACAAGGCCCGCCCGTGGATCACCCAGTTCGCGGACATGTCGCTGGCCCAGGTCGCCGACAGCGAGTGGAAGCTGAAAAAGGACGGCGGGCGTATCGACTATTACGCCGGCGCCACCGTAACCCCGCGTGCGGTGTCCAAAGCGGTATTGAAGGCTGTCAAGTGGGCCACCGCGCACCGCGACCAGATTTTTGCCGAAACGGGAGCCAACGAATGATCACCCGCGACGAATTCCGCGCCATTGCCGACAACGGCATCTGGAAACAGAACACCTCGATCGTTCAGATCCTCGGCCTTTGTCCGCTGCTGGCGGTGACGACCAACGCGGTCAACGGCATCATGCTGTCGCTGGCGACGATCCTGGTCATGGCCTTGGCCAACGTCGCCGTCGCCTCGCTGCGCAACTTCATCCCGCACGAAATCCGCATCCCGGTCTTCATCCTGATCGTCGCCGCGCTGGTCACCGTCGTCGACCTGCTGTTCAACGCCAATCTGCACGAGCTCTACCTGGTGCTCGGCATCTTCATCCCGCTGATCGTCACCAACTGCATCGTCCTCGCGCGCGTCGAGGCCTTCGCCGCCAAGAACCCGCCGCTGCAGTCAACCTTCGACGGCGTTTTCATGGGCGTCGGCATGCTGTGGACCCTCGCCCTGCTCGGCGGCATGCGCGAACTGCTCGGCAACGGCACGCTGTTCGGCGGCATCGACATGGTCTTCCCCGGCCTGTCGCCGCTCCAGCTGCTGCCGGAGAGCTATCCCGGCTTCCTGCTCGCCCTGCTGCCGCCCGGCGCTTTCATCCTGCTTGGCTGCATGATCGCCTGGAAGAACTGGATGGATGCCCGCGCCGCCGCGCGCATCCAGCGCAAGCCACGGCGGCCGGCGGCAGCCGGAGCGCACTAGCGCGACCGCGGGCACGGCCCGGTCGCAGGTGGCCGGACGTGGCAGCCGATGAGCCGTTTGCGGCAGGTTGACGAATTTTCGCTTCGTGTGACAACCAAAACGCGATCCGCGCGTTAGTCTGAATTAGCTTTCATCTTTTTCGAGGGATTCGCAGTGCGTTGGTTGATGGCCGCAGTTGTTGCTGCGCTGACTTCATTGCTGGTCAATGCCGCCGAGCCGGTAGCCGTCGAGGCGCCCGCGGCGGGCGCTGCCGCCGTCGTCACGGAACACGCGGTTACCGTCACGCCGGTGCCGATGCCTGTCCCGGTGACCGAATTGCGGGTCGCCACGGCGCGCGTCGCCGAGGTCCGTCCGGCCCGACCGGCGAAGGCACCGACGACCAAGAGCATCGCAAAATCGCTGCTCTCGCGGACGGAACGCCATCAGGTCGCGTTGCTGTCATCCAAGCCCGTTGCCGGCGCGACCGTGGTGCATATCTTGGTCAACGACGACGACGATGAATACGATTCGGAGAACCTCGATCTCCACCGCTCGTTCAGCCGCCCCAAGGTGGTCAAGGTCGGCGATCAGGACGACGACGATCTGTTCGCCGTCACTGATGCCGTGAAGCTGCGCTTGTACCTCGCCCGCATGAAGGCGGTCGAGGCGCTCGCCCTGGCCAGGGCGGCCGATGCCCCGGCAGCCGGCGACGGTGACCTCCCCGATGCGGTCAGGCAGCGGCTGTTGCTGGCGCGCACAATGGCCGTCCAGGCGCACCAGAAGAAATTCTTGTGACCCGGGGCGGTTGACTGCCGTCGCCTGACCGTCCGGAACCGGGCTCCCGGTTTCCCGATGTAACATCGTCCTCTGCCCACGTGAGCGACTCCGGCACGCATCGTTCCACAGCTTGATTCAGCGCACGAATTCCCGCGGCGTTTGCATCAATGCGAATAATTCCCATTGACAACATCTTGGCGCAGCCATAAGATGCGAATCATTCGCATTAATGAAGGGTATCCGTGCCTTCCTTGCTCCTCAAACCTCCGGTCGCCGACGCCCTGCTCTGGTTGCTGCTGGCAGCCGTCTCGCACTAGCCATGCCACCTCCCGAACTCTGGGCGGGCGCCCTCAGCCTGTTGCTGATCCACGGCGAAAGCGGCTGCCCCCACTCCGCGCTGAACGCCGCCCGCCTGCTCGACCGCCTCAGCGATGCGCCGGACCTCGATGACGAGACCCGCGAACTGTGCGAACGCGCCAGCAACCGGCTCAGCCAGCCCACGCCCAAGGAGTCGCCGCATGCTGGCGCCGCTTAAGGACCGTTCCCTGATCGAGCGCGAGTCATCGCTTTCGCCGGACGAACGCGTGGCGCAACTGGAATCGGCCAACCTGGCTCTGCGCGATGCCTTGCGGCAATCGCGCCATGCCCAGAAGCGCAGCGCCACCCTGGCCGCCAGCAAGATCATCGCCCAGACCAACGAAATCAGCCGCCTGCAAAGCCTGCTGCAGGCCAGCCGCGAGCGGGTGGCGGCGCTCGAATCGGGGCAGGCGATCGTCGAACTCGGCCAGCGGCTGATGGCCCTGAGCGAGGCCAACGCGGAATTGGCCGAGGCTGCCCGCCGCGTCTGCCTGCTCGACAAGACCCTGTGCGCGGCGCACGAGGAATGCGCCCGCCTCGCCAGCGCACGCGACCAGGCCATCCATTTCCTCGAAGCCAACGCCGGCGCCGGCCTCGAGTACTGCGGCTGACCGCACTTTCGTCTTCTTCCGCCAGCCAACCGGGACACCGGCCAGCCAGCCCCTTGTCCAAGGAGCCCCCATGTCCCAGGTGCCTTTCCACGTCGCCGGCGGCCTGTTCCGCCAGTCCGGACCCACCCTGACCCTGCCGCGCCCCGATGCCACCCCGACCCCCGTGCGCGGCTCGCGCCGGCGCAAGCTCTGGGAAATCCCGCACAAGTTCCACTGCCCGGTCATCGGCGTCTGTTTCGGCGTAAACGAACTGCGCGGGCTGATGACCAGGATCATGCATTTCCCGCGCGACACCAGCGATTTCGTCCTGCACACGACGGCGGTGGGAGCCTGCGAGGAGCGCAGCCGGCTCGCCGAGTTGCTGCACAAGCAGCTTGAAAAGCGCTTCCAGTTGAGCATTCGCCGTCATTCCACCGCCCGCGACAGCGACGCGCTGGGCGCGCTGTGGCAGGAAGCGGTCACCCACGGCAGCGAAATCCCGGCCGCCCTCTGGTCGTGCTGGACGCATCCGGCCTGCGACGCGAAACTGGAGCAGGCGATTTACGGCGACATCCACATGATCCAGCACCAGGTCGGCAGCGGCACGCGCGCCGACCTGAACACCCTGAAGGCCCTGCGCGCCGACAACGCGCAGTTGCGGCAACAACTCGATGCCGCCCGCCGCGAGAACGAAACGATGCGCAGCGAGAAATCGCGCGCCACGCAGGCGCTCGGCGAGCGCGTTGCCGAACTGCGCGCCGATCTGGCCGGCAAGGAAGCCTGGGGCGCAGGCCTGGCCACGCAACTCGACCGGTTGCGCCAGATCCTGCCCGACCTGAAGGATCGTCAGGCGCTCGCCCGCCGTGCCAGCGATGCCGAAGCTCGGATGAGCGCCCTGAGCGCCCACGCCGCCGCGCTGGAAGGTGAGTTGGCCGGCCTGAAGCGACAGTTCGATCTGCGCGGAGCGGCGCCAACGCCAACAGCCGCCGGCGCTGAAAACAGGCAGTTTTCGGCCATCGACCGCAGCAGCGCGGTAGATGTCGCCGGCAAGAGCGTCCTCTGCGTCGGCGGTCGCTCCGGAGCGGTCGATGCCTACCGGCAGGTGATCGAGCAGCGCGGCGGGCGCTTCCTGCATCATGACGGCGGCGTGGAGGAAAGCCTGCACCGGATCGACGCCGCCCTCGCCGCCGCCGACCTGGTCATCTGCCAGGCCGGCTGCATCAGCCACAATGCCTATTGGCGCGTCAAGGAACAGTGCAAGCGTACGGGCAAGCGCTGCATCTACTTGAAAACGAACGGGATTTCCGGCCTGTCCCGTCTGATCGAATTTCGCTCGCCGGTCTCCGAACCGGGCTGCAACACCTGACACATCACAGGTTTATTGACAACAATTCTCATTAACAACATAATGCGATTCGTTCTCGTTTGCATGTAAATTCCCATGGATATACCTCCAAAGTCCCTCATTCCCAAACCAATCGCCGGCAGCAATGCGAACCGGCCGCGTCTCGACAGCAAGGATCTTCTGTGTGGCGCCCCGGCCGTGGAAATCTGCCATGCCGGCCAGTGCTACGTGCTGCGCGTAACCCGGGAGAACAAGCTGATCCTCACCAAGTAATCCTCTCTCCGTTGTATCTCTCGTTCCCGCAGCCAGCCGGCCACATACCCGCCACCGGATTCTCCGGGAAACAACGCAGACCGAATTCCAGTCTTTCAAACCATCCTCAAGCCAGCCACACGCGGATCGCCAGCCAGCCAGAGCAACCAGGGAGTCCATAACCATGTTGTCCACCAAGAAGCTTGTTGTCGCGCTGGCCCTTTCCTCCGCGCTGGCCACCCCCGCCTTTGCCCTCGAATACCCGATCGGCACGCCACAGAACAAGGCCGGCATGGAGATCGCCGCCGTCTATCTGCAGCCCATCGAGATGGAACCGGAAGGCATGATGCGCAAGGTCAGCGAATCCGACATCCACATCGAGGCCGACATCCACGCGCTGGCCAACAACCCGAACGGCTTCGAGGAAGGCGCCTGGATTCCCTACCTCGTCGTCAAGTACGAAGTGTCCAAGATCGGCGGCGACTACAAGGTAACCGGCGATTTCATGCCGATGGTCGCCAACGACGGGCCGCACTACGGCGAGAACATCAAGCTGGCCGGCCCCGGCAAGTACAAGGTGAAGTACACCATCCTGCCGCCTTCGGAGAACAGGCACGCCCACTTCGGCCGGCACACCGACCGCGCCACCGGCGTCCGTCCGTGGTTCAAGCCGTTCGACGTCGAGTACGAATTCACCTACGTCGGCATCGGCAAGAAGGGCGGGTACTGAGCCATGAGACCCACCAAGCTGACCGCCGCGCTCGTCGCGGCGGGGCTGGCCCTGCCCGTCTGCGCCGCCCCGCCCAAGTCCGATGCCACCACGCTGCAGAAGCTCATGGAGCGCATGGAGAAGCTGGAAGCGCGCAACGCCGAGCTGGAGAAGGAAGTCAAGACGCTCAAGAATGAAAGCGCCGAGATCGCCAAGGGCCTCGAAAGTGAGCGGATTTCGGAGAAGGAGCCGGAACTGACCTCCCGCCTGAAGGCGACGGAAAAAGACGTGCTGGACATGAAGAAGCCGTCGAAGATTGCCGAGGCGCTGGATGGCATCAAGGTCTCCGCCGGCGTCGCCACGGTTGCCCAGAAAGCCTATGGCTTCCCTTCGGGGGTGACCTACGGCAGCAGCCAGCTCAACTATCGCGGCGACATCGCGGTCGAACTGCCGCTCCAGCCGATCGGCGACATCGAGCAGAAGCTCTTCGCCCATGTGCGTGTCGGCCAGGGTCTCGGGTTGAACCCGGCGTTCACCGGCCTCGGCTACTTCGGCGCCGCGCCGAACGCGGTCGCCTTCCGGGCCAGCGGGGCCAACCCGGACGACTCGGTGCTGATCCTCGGCGAGGCCTGGTACCAGGCTGCGATTCCGCTGCCTTTCGGCGGATTCCGGCCCAATTCGCGGGAGACGCTGGAACTGACCTTCGGCAAGATGGACATCTTCAGCTTCTTCGACCAGAACACCGCGGCCGGCGACGAAACGACACAGTTCCTCAACTCGGTCTTCGTGCATAACCCGCTGCTCGACGCGGGCGGTGAAGTCGGCGTCGATGCCAACGGCTTCCAGCCCGGCTTCATCGCGTCTTATGTCAACAGCACCGACAAGTCGCAACCGTGGCGTCTGTCGCTCGGTGCCTTCGGCGCCGGCGAACGTGGCTCCAACTATCAGCGCAGCTTCGACTCGCCGCTCTACATGGCGCAGGCGGAAACCCAGCTCAAGCTGTTCGGCGGCTTGACCGGCAACTACCGCCTCTATGGCTGGACGCGCTCGGAGGCGGTCAATTTCGACGGCACGACGGCCCGCCACACAGGGGTCGGCGTGTCGGTCGACCAGCGCGTCGGCGATGGCGTCAACCTGTTCGGACGCTTTGGCCATCTGGTCAAAGGCGAGTTGCCGTTCAACGATGTGGTTTCGGTTGGCGCCAACATCAGTGGCAGTTACTGGGGCCGCGCCAGCGATGCCGTCGGCATTGGCTACTCCTGGCTGAAGGCGAGCAGCGCCTACCGGAATCTCGGCGGCAGCGGCGATCTCGACGGCGACGGCATTGCCGATTTCACGTTCATGCCGAGCAATGCCGAGAACGTCGCGGAAATCTTTTACCGCTTCAACGTCTCACCGCAGTTCCAGCTCACTCCCGACTTCCAGTGGATCGCCCGCGGCGGCGCCAACGGCGATGCCGACCCGGTCAGGGTGCTCGGCCTGCGCGCCAACATCGCCTATTGAGGAAGCCTCATGAAACGCGCTCTCCATTCCGCGGTTTTCGGCCTTTTTCTGGCGTCGACCGCAGCATTCGCCGACGACATGCCGACCATCCTGCTGGTCATGAAGGATGGCCGTCTTTTCCCGGAGACGCTCGAAGTGCCGGCCAACACGCGATTCCGCCTGGAAGTGCGGAACGAGGGGCCGGGAGCCGCGGAATTCGAGAGCCTCGAATTGAAGAAGGAGCTGGTGCTGGCACCCGGCGTCACGCGCAAGCTGGTCTTTCATCCGATGAAACCCGGCTCCTACAAGTTTTTCGACGAGTTTCATCCGGATACGGCGCAGGGCCGCATTGTTGCCAAATAGGTCGCCAAATGAACCGCCAGCCAGCCAGATCGCATTAACAGCCAGCAAGCACGGAGCACAACATGGGTAACCCATTCTTTGTCGTCTGGCGGGAAAGCCTGGAGGCTTTCCTGATCGCCGGCATCCTCTACGCCTGGCTGAAAGCCAACGACGACGGCGGCGCCGGCCGCCGCGCCCTGTTCGGGGGCCTGGCCGCCGGCGTTGGCCTCGCCCTGCTCCTCGGCTGGGCGCTGCTGACGGTGCAGGACGAACTGACCGGCGAGGCGCTCGACCTGTTCCAGACCGCCACGCTGCTGGTCGCCGCCGGACTGATCACCCAGATGGTCCTGTGGATGCGCAAGCACGGCCGGACGATCAAGGCGCAATTGCACGCCGACCTGAGCGCGGCGGCCGAACGTTGTGGCTACTGGGGCGTCGCCGTCGTCGCCGCGCTGGCCGTGGCGCGCGAAGGGGCGGAGACGGTCATCTTCCTGTACGGTCTCGCCCAGGGCGGCGCGCTGTCGGCGCTCGCCGTCGGCAGCGCGCTCGGTTTCGCCGCCGCCGCCCTCACCGCCTGGCTGGCCGCCAAAAGCCTGGCTCGCCTCAACATCGGCCTGCTCCTGCGTCTTTCGTCGATCCTGCTGCTGGTGCTCGCCTCGGCCCTGTTCGTCACCGCCATCGACCGCCTGATCGGTGCCGGCTGGCTGGCGCCGATGCTCGACCCGGTCTGGGATACCTCGCCGCTGATCGACGACGGCACCACCGGCGGCAAGCTGCTCGCCGACTTCACCGGCTACCGCGCCCGCCCGGCGTTGACCACGCTGCTCGCCTGGGGCGCCTACTGGACCGTCGTTTTCATCGGCTGGCGGAAAACCGGGCATGGTTGAACACAGCCTGCATTTCCAGCCGCAGCGCAGCCGCGGTCGACTGCAAGGAATCGGCCTTTTTCTGCGCCGCAACCGCCGCCTGATCGTGACCGTCCAATGGGCGGTCGTCATCGTTTACGCGGCGCTCGTCGTCATCCCGGCGTTCATGCCGCTGGCGCCGGAAGACGCGCACATCTGGAACAACCTGCGCCTGTTCGCGCAGTTCATCTTCTGGGGCGTCTGGTGGCCCGGCGTCATGATCGCCACGGTAACGCTCGGCCGCGTCTGGTGCGGCATCTTCTGCCCGGAAGGCACCGTCTCCGAAT
>ERZ761603.2662-NODE-2662-length-12042-cov-91.634604_pt1 | contig 12042 bp, 9 predicted proteins | sample MGYA00511879_ERZ761603 | MGnify/ENA primary metagenome ERZ761603 (study PRJEB28899, sample SAMN02850040) | bioreactor sludge metagenome | biome: EBPR Sludge; feature: EBPR Bioreactor; material: flocular biomat | place: Australia: Thorneside Wastwater Treatment... | reverse complement strand
GGCGCTGGCCCTGGCGCTGGCCGCTCCAGCCGCAGCCTCGCTGCCACGCGCGGCCAACGTGCCCGGGGGAGTCGCCCGGGTTGCACTCGGCGCGCTCGTCTCGGACGCCGAGCGACCGCGCGCCTGGCTCGGCGAACACGAGGTCCTGGTTGCCGCCGACGGGGATGAATGGGTTGCGCTCGTTGGCCTGGCGCTTGACACGCCAGTCGCCATGCACGAACTGCGCGTGGTCGACGCCAGCGGCCTGCAGCGCAGCGTGCGCTTCCCGGTCGTCGCCAAACGCTACCCCGAACAGCGCATCACGCTCAAGGATACCGGCAAGGTGCAGTTGTCGGCGAGCGACCTGGCGCGCGTCGAAGCTGAGATGAAGACCATCCAGGCACTCAAACGGCATTGGCGTTCAGTGTCCGACACCGACACGGACTTCGCCCTCCCCGCCGAAGGGCGGCTGACTGGACGTTTCGGCGTGCGCCGCTATTTCAACGGCGAAGCGCGTTCGCCACACGCCGGTTTCGATATCGCAGTACCGACGGGTTCGCCGGTCAAGGCCAACGCGCGTGGCACGGTGCTCGCCACGGGTGAGTTCTTTTTCAACGGCAAAACCGTATTTATCGACCACGGCAACGGCCTGCTCAGCATGTACTGTCACCTCGAGCGGCTTGACGTATCACCTGGCGACCCGGTCAACAAGCGGCAGGTGATCGGACGTTCGGGCATGACCGGGCGCGCAACCGGACCGCACCTGCACTGGAGCGTGATCCTGAACGGCGCCATGGTCGACCCCTGGTTGTTCGTCTCGACCGACCGCCGGACGCCGTAACACAGCGTAGCCGGCAGCGCTCGCGGTAAGCGTTCAGGGCGGATCCTGACGGTCGCTGCCGATGCCGAGTTGACGCAAGCGCGAGGTCTGCGCATGCTGCGCGCGATGCGGACAGTCGGTCTTGCTGCACTCGGCGAACAGATGGAGTGCGTGCGCACGGATGCGAAAACCGCGCTCGCTGGCAACGTGCGCTTGCCGACGTTCGATCTCGCTATCGTAGAACTCCTCGACGCGGCCGCAGTCGATACAGACAAGGTGATCGTGATGCTCGCCGGCACTCAACTCGAACACCGCTTTTCCCGCTTCAAAATAGTGGCGATCAAGCAGCCCGGCATGTTCGAACTGCGTCAGGACACGGTAGACCGTAGCCAGACCGATGTCGAGGTTTTCGGCCAGCAACAAGCGATACACATCTTCCGCCGAGAGGTGGCGGATCTCGCTCTTCTCGAACAGGGCGAGGATCTTGAGGCGCGGCAGCGTGGCTTTCAACCCGATGGTCTTGAGGTTCTCGGAACTGCTCATCAGCTTGCCTCGAGCGACTGGCAATGAAAAAGGGGGTTTTCGGTTATGATATACCTTCAGCGGCTGGCAATGCGGAGCCGGCGGGTCGCAGCGATTTTACCGCTCATCGCCACCCACCAGCCCCCGGCGAGCGCTGCGCTGGTGCGCCGACCAGGCGACCAAACGGATTTGTCATACCATTTCAGAATCAGAACCTGGGCTTTCGCGCGATTTGAACAAAGTGATCTTCTTGCGACTCGCTGGTACGGCGCTGCTTGCCGGCTTGCTGGCAGGGTGCTCGACGGTGCCGCGTATCGTCAACGAATACCGCATCGATGTCCAGCAGGGCAATGTCCTTAGCCAAGAAATGGTTTCGCAGTTGCGCCCAGGTCTGAGCAAGGATCAGGTGCGATTCATTCTTGGCACACCGATCCTGGTGGACATCTTCCACGCCAATCGCTGGGACTACGTCTATTGGCTCAAGAAGGGGGCGACCGGGGCAGTCGAGCAGCGTCGATTGTCTGCCTTCTTCGACGGCGAAGGCAGACTGCTTCGCGTCACTGGCGATGTTACAGCAGCAGAGAGGAGCGATCAGCTTTTTCTCGTCGAGAGCCGCACTCGCGAACTTGACCTGGGCAGCCTCGATATGGACGGGCAGACGGCTGCGCGGCCCCCTGAAGGGAAGGGTTTTTTCAGCAAGGTCATGGATTTTTTTGGGCTCTAGCCATGCATGGGTTGAGAATTGCCGTCGCCGGTGCCGGCGGTCGTATGGGACAAATGCTGATTGAAGCGACGCTGCGCGACGCGCAAGCGAGGCTGGTCGGCGCCTTCGATTGCGCCGACTCGCCGGCCCTGGGTCGAAACGCCGGCGAAATGGTCGGCCTGCCGTCGAGCGTCGTCGTAGACAGCGACGCAGAAGCGGCGATTTCCCGGGCGAGTTGCCTGATCGACTTCACCCGACCGGAAGGCACGCTGCAACATCTCGAGTTCTGCCGCCGGCACGGCGTGGCCATCGTCATTGGAACGACTGGTTTCGATGGCGCAGGCAAGAAGGCCATCAGCCGCGCAGCAAGCGACATTCCGATCGTTTTCGCGCCAAACATGAGCGTCGGCGTCAACGTCGTGCTCAGACTGCTCGAAACGGCAGCGCACATCTTGCACGACGGTTACGACGTCGAGATCGTCGAGGCGCACCATCGGCACAAGGTGGATGCGCCGTCGGGAACAGCCTTGCGCATGGGCGAGGTGATTGCCCAGGCGCTGGCGCGCGACCTGGGGCAGTGCGCTGTTTACGCTCGCCAAGGCGTGACCGGCGAGCGTTCGCCAACATCGATCGGCTTCGCCACCGTACGCGGCGGCGATATCGTGGGCGACCACAACGTAATGTTCTGCGGTCTGGGTGAACGCGTCGAGATTGGCCACAAGGCGAGCAGCCGCTTACCCTACGCACTCGGCAGCCTGCGCGCAGCGCGTTTTCTTGCCGACCGAACGGCAGGCCTGTTCGACATGCAGGATGTGCTCGGCCTGCGCTGACGCCTTGCGCGCCGCCTGAGCGCGCCGGTACTGCTGGTGAAAGCCCATTTCCTTGCCCGACAGTTGGCCGGCGTGCTCGGCGATGACCCGGAGAACGCACTCGGACAGTTGATTCGCTCGCTGGCCATGCACGATTCCGAAGCGGGCGTACGCCTCACGCGGATTCTTGAGGCGGCCGACGACCTGCTCGCCCGCTACGCCCGATTGCACAGCGTGCAGGCCGACCTGTCCGGCGATGCGTTCTCCGACTGGCACCTGGACAGCGGGCGCATCGAGTCAGGACGCCGCTGGAAGAAGCTGCTCGCATTTGCCGAGGACGAGGTCCCCGACACCATCGTCGCCTGGCGCCGCCTGGCGCACCCGGAAGACCTCAGACGCTTTGATGCCGCCGTCGCTGCCCACAACCAGAACGCTTCGGCCGTCTTCCAGACGACCTGCCGTCTGCAGACCAAGAGCACGGCCTGGAAATGGTTGTTGGTCAAGGGGCGTATCGCCGCCCGTAATGAGCGCGGGGAACCATCAAGGCTGCTCATCCTGCAACGCGACATCACTGATTTCAAGCAGGCCGAAGAGGCCGCGCTGGTCGCCAAGGAATCGGCCGAAGCCGCGAACCGCGCACGCGGCACCTTCCTCGCCAACATGAGCCACGAGATTCGAACGCCAATGAACGGCATCATCGGGATGACCGACCTGGCGCTCGATACCCGCCTCGATCCCGAACAGAGGCACTATCTGAAGACGGTCAAGTCGTCCGCGGAATCGCTGCTGGCGATCGTGAACGATATTCTCGACTTTTCGAAGATCGAAGCCGGCAAGCTGCATTTCGAGGAAGTCCCGTTTGCCCTCCCCAGCCTGGTTTTCGAGGTCGCACGTGGGCAGGCAGTGACCGCGCACCGCAAGGGTCTGGAACTGATCGTCACGCTGGCGCCAGACCTTCCGCCCAGGGCGATTGGTGATCCGGCGCGCCTGCGTCAGGTGCTCGCCAATCTGGTCGGCAACGCAATCAAGTTCACCCAGTCGGGTGACATCCAGGTTTCCGCTACGCTTGACAGCAGTGCGGCGACTGCCGCCGTTCTCCGCTTCACCGTGCGCGACACCGGTATCGGCATTCCGCTGGCCCGGCAAGACGCCATTTTTGATGCGTTTTCTCAGGCCGACGAGTCGACCACCCGGCGTTTTGGCGGCACCGGACTCGGCCTGACCATTTGCACGCACCTCGTCCAGTTGATGGGCGGCCGACTCTGGCTGGAGAGCATCGAGGGACAGGGTTCAAGTTTCTACTTCACTTGTCGGGTGGGCGTCGAACCGGCGGTGGCGAACCCACGCCGAAGCGAGCGTTACCGCGGTCAACGCGCCTTGCTGCTCGTCGGGCACCCGATCGTCGCCCGACAGCTGGCTGAGGTCCTGCAGGAGATCGGCGTCGAAACGTCGATCGCTGGTGACCCACCGGCCGCACCGACGGCCATTGAAACGGCTCGGGCAAGCGGGCAGCCGTACGATTACCTTCTCGTCGACGCTTCGATGCGCGCACCCGCCGGTCTGGCGCTCACCGAAGCATGGCGAAGCGGTTCATGCCGCGAGAAGCTGATCGTCCTGTTGACCACCGAGCAACAGCGCCAGGATCTTGAGCGTCTGCGCAACCTGCCGGGCGTCACGCATCTCGTCAAGCCGATTGCGCCGGAAGACCTGCTCGCTGCGCTGCGGCTCGTTGCCGGCGCCAGCGATAGCCAAGCTATCCTCGCTCCGTTCGACTTCGATGCGCACCTGGTGGACGAGCAACGGCGCAGCCTCGAAGTCCTGCTGGTCGAGGACAATCCGGTCAACCAGGAACTGGCGCGCCGCCTGCTCGAGAAGCGTGGCTACCGGATCACCCTGGCCAATAACGGAGAAGAGGCAGTCGAGTACTTTGAGCAGAAGAAGTTCGATCTCATCCTGATGGACATGCAGATGCCGGTGATGGGCGGGATCGAGGCGACGGAGTCGATTCGTGCGCGCGAAATGCGGCGCAGTTGGGTGATTTCCGATCAGTTCACCTCGGTCTGCATCATCGCGATGACCGCCAATGCGATGGAGGGCGACCGCGACCGCTGCCTGCGTGCCGGGATGAACGACTATGTCGCCAAGCCAATCAAGGCGCAGGAACTCTATGCCGTGATCGATCGATCGCTCGGCCAGGACAGCAGCCCGGGGGCAGCGCTCGCCTCTCCCGAGAGTCTTCTCTCGGCCACCTCGCTCGATCTCGGCGCGGCTGCTCGCGATCTGGGCGACAACGATCTACTGCTGACCATGGCGCGCATGCTGCTCGCAGAATGGGATCAGCATCTGGCGCGCATCCGTTCCAACCTGCGCGCCAAGGACGCAGCGCAACTCTCGCTCGCCGCGCATACCCTGAAGAGCCTGCTCGCCATGTTCCACGCCGAGAAGGCGAGACGGTTTGCGCTCGATCTCGAGCGCAGCGCAAGACCGCTCGACGGCGAGGTGGACTGGCCGCGCTGCGAACACCTGAGCGCCGTCCTGAGTCAGGAGATGAGCCGCCTCAAACCGGAAATCGAGCGCTTCGTACGCGGCGGCATGGCCCACTGAGCGGGCACGCCGAGGTGCACCGGGAGCGCTCGGTGGCCGGCCAGAGCACCCGCCTGGCCAAGGGCAAAGTGTCCAACAGGACGCGCTGCTCGGGTATAATCCGCCAGCTTGCCACGATCCGAGCGGGAGGACCATGCGGTCTTCCCGCTTTTATTGTGTGTGCACAAAATCGGGCAGGCAAGGCATTCAATCGCGGTATCAACAGGAGTCTTGCGTGTCCTTGTTACCCACACTTGCGCCTGCGCTTCTTGCCTTGGCCGACGGCACGGTATTCCAGGGCCAGTCGCTTGGTGCGGAAGGCTACACCAGTGGTGAGGTTGTCTTCAACACGGCGATGACCGGCTACCAGGAGATCCTTACTGATCCCTCGTACTGCCGCCAGATCGTCACCCTCACCTATCCGCACATTGGCAATGTCGGTTGCAACGCGGAAGACTTCGAATCACGCGCCAACTACGCGGCGGGCCTGATCATTCGCGACCTGCCGGTACGCGCGGCAAGCTGGCGCATGGAGCAGACACTGCCGGCTTACCTGCAGGCGCACGGCATGGTCGCGATCGCCGGAATCGATACGCGCAGCTTGACGCGCATCCTGCGCGAACAAGGTGCGCAAGCCGGCTGCATCATGGCCGGCGAAATCGATGCGCAGCGGGCGATCGAGCAGGCGCGCGCTTTCCCCGGACTGGCTGGAATGGATCTCGCCAAAGTCGTCAGTGTGGCTGCGCCTTACGAGTGGAGCGAAGGAGAATGGGGGCTCGGCGATGGTTACCGTCCGCCACCGCCGGCACAGAAGCATGTCGTCGCCTACGATTTCGGAGTCAAGCACAACATCCTGCGCATGCTGGCTGCGCGCGGCTGTCGGGTGACTGTCGTGCCGGCGCGGACTTCCGCCGCCGAAGCCCTTGCCTACCAACCCGATGGCGTGTTTCTGTCGAATGGCCCAGGCGACCCGGAACCCTGTGACTACGCGATCGCGGCGATTCGCGAGATTCTTGCCCAGCGCGTTCCGGTCTTCGGAATCTGCCTCGGCCACCAGCTGCTGGCGCTCGCTTCCGGCGCGCGCACGGTCAAGATGAAGTTTGGCCACCATGGCGCCAACCACCCGGTCAAGGAGCTGCCCAGCGGGCAGGTCCTGATCACCAGCCAGAACCACGGCTTCGCGGTCGACAGCCAGACGCTGCCCGACACCCTCGTGCCGACCCACGTTTCGCTGTTCGACGGATCGCTACAGGGAATCGCGCGCACCGACGTGCCGGCGTTTTCGTTTCAGGGGCATCCGGAAGCCAGCCCCGGACCGCACGACATCGCCAGGCTGTTCGACCGCTTCGTCAAGATGATGCAAGACCACAGGGCAACGTATGCCTAAGCGTACAGACATTCAGAGCATTCTGATCATCGGCGCAGGACCGATCGTCATCGGCCAGGCCTGTGAGTTCGACTATTCCGGGGCGCAGGCGTGCAAGGCGCTGCGTGAAGAAGGGTATCGCGTCATCCTGGTCAACTCCAACCCGGCGACGATCATGACCGATCCGGAAATGGCGCATGTCACGTATATCGAGCCGATCACCTGGAAGGTGGTGGAGAAGATCATCGCGCGCGAGCGCCCGGACGCGCTGCTGCCGACGATGGGCGGACAGACGGCACTCAATTGCGCGCTCGATCTCGCCCGACACGGCATACTCGAGCGCTACGGCGTCGAAATGATTGGCGCCACGCGCGAAGCCATAGACAAAGCAGAGGACAGAGAAAAATTCAAGGCGGCGATGACGCGCATCGGCCTGCATTCGGCGCGCTCGGCAGTCGCCCACTCGATGGAGGAGGCACTGCAGGTCCAGGCGATGATCGGCTACCCGGCGATCATTCGCCCCTCGTTCACCATGGGCGGCTCGGGCGGCGGAATTGCCTACAATCAGGAAGAGTTCGTCGACATCTGCCGGCGCGGTCTGGAAGCCAGCCCCACCAGCGAACTGCTGATCGAAGAATCGCTGATCGGCTGGAAAGAGTTCGAGATGGAGGTCGTCCGTGACCGCAACGACAACTGCATCATCGTCTGTTCGATCGAGAACCTCGACCCGATGGGCGTGCACACCGGCGATTCCATCACCGTCGCGCCGGCGCAGACGCTGACCGACAAGGAATACCAGATTATGCGCAACGCGGCCATCGCCGTGCTGCGCGAGATCGGCGTCGATACCGGCGGCTCGAATGTGCAGTTCGCCATCTCGCCGACTGACGGGCGGATGATCGTCATCGAAATGAACCCGCGCGTTTCGCGTTCGTCCGCCCTGGCGTCGAAAGCAACGGGATTCCCGATCGCCAAGGTCGCTGCCAAGCTCGCGGTGGGTCATACGCTCGACGAATTGGCGAACGACATTACCGGCGGTCGGACGCCCGCCTCTTTCGAACCCTCGATCGACTATGTGGTAACCAAGATTCCGCGTTTTGCCTTCGAGAAGTTCCCCGAGGCCGATGCGCGCTTGACCACGCAGATGAAGTCGGTCGGCGAAGTGATGGCCATTGGAAGAACGTTTCAGGAATCGCTGCAGAAGGCACTGCGCGGTCTCGAGGTCGGCTCTGACGGCTTCGATGAACGCAGCGTGGACCGCGAAGAGATCGAAACCGTGCTCAGCGAGGCGCGCCCGGAACGCATCTGGTACATTGCCGACGCTTTCCGGATCGGACTCTCGCTGGCCGAGATTCACCGTCTGACGGCGATCGACCCCTGGTTCCTGGCCCAGATCGAAGACCTGCACGGCAAGGCCGAGGCACTGCGCGGCAGATCGCTCGAATCGCTGACGCATGACGAGTTCCGATGCGTGAAGCGCGCCGGTTTCTCCGACAAGCGTCTCGCCACGCTGCTGCAAACCACCCAGCACGTAGTGCGCGCACACCGCTACCGGCTGGGCGTTCGCCCGGTCTATAAGCGGGTCGACACCTGTGCTGCCGAATTCGCCACGGATACGGCCTATCTTTATTCGACCTACGAAGACGAGTGCGAAGCGCGTCCGAGCGAACGCCAGAAGATCATGGTGCTCGGGGGAGGTCCGAACCGGATCGGCCAGGGGATCGAGTTCGACTACTGCTGCGTGCATGCCGCGCTCGCACTGCGTGAAGACGGCTATGAGACGATCATGGTCAATTGCAATCCTGAGACCGTGTCGACCGACTACGATACCTCGGATCGCCTGTATTTCGAGCCACTGACGCTGGAGGATGTGCTGGAGATCGTTGCGGTCGAAAAGCCAGTCGGCGTGATCGTTCAGTTTGGCGGTCAAACACCGCTGAAGCTGGCGCGTGACCTGGAGGCCTGCGGCGTGCCGATCATCGGCACCAGCCCGGACATGATCGACGCAGCGGAAGATCGCGAGCGCTTCCAGAAGCTGCTGCACGAACTCGGCTTGCGCCAGCCGGCGAACCGCACTGCGCGGACCGAGGACGATGCGCTGCGCCTGGCGGGCGAAATTGGCTACCCGCTGGTCGTTCGCCCGTCGTATGTTCTCGGCGGACGGGCGATGGAGATCGTACACGACGCACGCGACCTGCAGCGCTACATGCGCGAAGCGGTCAAGGTCTCGAACGATTCGCCGGTTCTTCTCGACCGTTTCCTGAACGACGCGAGCGAAGTTGACGTCGATGCGCTTTGCGACGGTGAGCAGGTGCTTATCGGCGGCGTGATGGAACATATCGAGCAGGCGGGCGTCCATTCCGGCGATTCGGCGTGCTCGCTGCCGCCCTACACGCTGTCGCCTGACTTGCAGGACGAATTGCGTCGGCAAACCCGCCTGATGGCGAAGGGGCTGAACGTCTGTGGTCTGATGAACGTGCAGTTCGCGATCCAGAACGGCGTCGTTTTCGTTCTGGAAGTGAACCCGCGGGCTTCGCGCACGGTGCCTTTCGTCTCCAAGGCGACCGGCCTGCCGCTGGCCAAGATCGCCGCTCGCTGCATGGTCGGCCAGTCGCTGGCCAGCCAGGGCGTCACGCACGAAGTTATTCCCGACTACTTCTCGGTCAAGGAAGCCGTCTTCCCGTTCATCAAGTTCCGCGGGGTCGATACCATCCTTGGCCCCGAGATGAAATCGACTGGCGAGGTGATGGGTGTCGGCATGAGCTTTTCTGAAGCTTTCGTCAAGAGCCAGATGGGCGCCAGTGTCCGCCTGCCGAGTTCGGGCCAGGTATTCATCAGCGTCAAGGAATCCGACAAGGCGAAAGCCGTAGACATCGCGCGCGACCTGCAAGCGGCAGGCTTCTCGCTGCTCGCCACGCGTGGTACGGCGGCGGCAATCGCCGCCGCGGGGATCGCCGTCACACCGGTCAACAAGGTCACCGAAGGCCGGCCGCACGTGGTCGACATGATCAAGAACAACGAGATTGTCCTGATCATCAACACCGTCGACGAAAAACGCAAGGCGATCAGCGACTCACGTTCAATCCGCACGTCCGGACTGGCCGCCCGCGTGACCATCTACACGACGATCTGGGGCGCCGAAGCGGCCGCCGCCGGGATAAGGAACCGCGGCGACCTCGTCGTCTATCCGATCCAGGATCTGCACGCGCAACTCGCTTGATCAACCTCAACCCTGTCCAGGGCCGACCGTACCCACGGCCACATCGGCTCTGCTGCTGGCGAAGAACGATATGAACAAGATTCCTCTGACCGTCAACGGCGCCGAGCGGCTGCGCGCCGAACTGCACCACCTGAAGACCGTCGAGCGACCCCGGGCAATTGCCGCGATAGCCGAGGCGCGCTCGCACGGCGACCTGTCGGAGAACGCCGAATACGACGCCGCCAAGGAAAGGCAAGGCTTCATCGAGGGACGCATCAAGGAGGTTGAGAGCAAGCTGGCGAACGCGCAGATTATCGATCCGAAGCTGCTTGACGCGGATGGCCGCTGTGTTTTCGGCGCGACGCTCGATCTGGAGGATCAGGATTCGGGAGCACGCGTCAGCTACCAGATCGTCGGCGAGGACGAAGCCGACATCAAGGCCGGCAAGATTTCGATCAATTCGCCGATCGCCCGCGCGCTGATCGGCAAATTTGCCGGCGACATCGCCGAAGTGCAGGCGCCGGGCGGAATTCGCGAGTACGAACTGATCGACGTGCGCTATGAATGAGGCGTGCATTGTCCGCCAACTGACGAGGCTTGGCGACGCTGATCACGGCTGGCGCGCTTGTGACCTCACGCGCTGCGCGCGCGCCGCGCAGTCGACCACCAGGCCGCACCGCCAATCGACTGGCGCGCCGCCTGCACGCCAACCTTAGACCCGATGCGTCGCTTGGCCGCCGCGCTCCACGATGTGGCGCTGACCTTCTGGGTCGGCGGTCTGTGGGCGATTGGCTATCTCGTTGCGCCGACGCTCTTTGCAACGCTCGCGCACGATCGAGCGCTGGCCGGAGCACTGGCTGGCCGGCTGTTCGAACTGATGGGCTGGGTCGGCCTTGGCTGTGGCGCCTATCTGCTGCTCTTCAGCCTGCTGCGTTTCGGCACGATCACCCTCAGGCGCTGGAACTTCTGGCTGATTCTGCTGATGCTGCTGCTCACCGCAGTCAGCCTTTTCGGCATTCAACCGCTGCTCGCCCAGATCAAGGCCGATGCCCTGCCACGCGAAGTGATGGAAAGCGTTCTGCGCAATCGTTTTGCCACCTGGCACGGCGTGTCGAGCATCCTCTACCTTGTGCAGAGCGTGCTCGGCCTTCTCCTGGTCGTCGGTGCACTACGCAGCGCCCGCTAGACGGACACCGGCGGCACCCACCGGAACAAAGCCCGCGCAGCGGCGATCCCTTGAGCCAACTCACCGCGAGACCGACTCCCGACAATGAAACGTGGCCGATCAAGCAACGCGTGGCTGCACGAACACGTCACTGACCCTTATGTCCAGCGTGCGCGCAGCGAGGGCTATCGTTCACGCGCCGCCTACAAGCTGAAAGAAATCGACGACAAGGATCACCTGATCGGCCCGGGCAGGATCATCGTCGACCTCGGCGCGAGTCCCGGCGGCTGGTCGCAGGTAGTGACCGAGCGCTGTGCCCGGCGAGGGCAGGTGATCGCCGTCGACTTGATCGCCATGCAGCCGCTGGCCGGCGTCACCTTCCTGCAGGGCGACTTCTTCGACCCGCAGATCCTCGATCATCTCGAAAAACTGCTCGCCGGCAACAAGGTCGGGCTTGTTCTTTCGGACATGGCGCCCAATATCTCGGGTATCGCCCTGTGCGACCAGGCGCGAGTCATCGCGCTGGCCGAACTGGCGCTTGATTTCGCCGGCAGGTGGCTGCAACCCGACGGTGCTTTCCTGGTCAAAGTCTTCAACGGGTATGGTTTTGATGATTTCCGCAGGAAAATGAGTCTGGCATTCAAGACGACCGCCTTGCGCAAACCATCGGCCTCGCGTGATCGAAGTCCGGAGATTTACTTGCTGGGCAGAAATCCAATCGCTTCCTGATTGAGCGCAACGCTTCGCCCGTCGGCGCTTGCTGTGCCGTCGGCAAAACGGTTTAGAATGGCAGGCTTGCGGCTCGCCGCCCTTTCTCGGGGAAGGGCCCGCAAACTACTTAGCTTATGCAAGTGAGGTGATGTATTGAATAACATGTTCAAGAATCTGGCCGTCTG
>ERZ761603.2660-NODE-2660-length-12052-cov-36.806452_pt1 | contig 12052 bp, 13 predicted proteins | sample MGYA00511879_ERZ761603 | MGnify/ENA primary metagenome ERZ761603 (study PRJEB28899, sample SAMN02850040) | bioreactor sludge metagenome | biome: EBPR Sludge; feature: EBPR Bioreactor; material: flocular biomat | place: Australia: Thorneside Wastwater Treatment... | reverse complement strand
TTCCCAGCATCTCCCTGGCGCCGGGGCGTTGGCGGCGCGCACGGGATGGGCGCCAGGGAGATGCTGGGAAAGCTCGTCGGGCGATACGGCAGACGGGCCGACGACGTTACTCGGCGGCGTATCCTTGCCGGCGGTCTCCCTACTGGCGGTCGCCGGCGCGCCTGATGGCGACGCGGTGGGCTGGGCGCCGAAACCGACGCTGGGCTGGACGTCGCGACGGGCGATCGGTTCATTGCGATTGAAGGCGTTGGGTTTGTTGAACATGGCGCTTCCTTCTCGGTGGAGTGGTGGTACGGAGGTCGGGAGAAGGCTAGCGAGATTCGTGCCAGGACCATGTAATATATGCAAAACAATTGGTTACGGAATATTCCTGAAACAGGACTGGCAGCTTGCCCGGCCAACTGTCGGGAAAAAGCGACAGGATCGCCGGACTTTACTGAAAATGCATTCCGGCACAGCCACTTGCCGTGTCGCTGTTTGGCGACACGCTTGCCAAGGCATTGCTTTTAAACGCATCACTGCTTCCGGTCGAGTCCGACGCCGGCAAGCACAGGACTAATTCCTTACCCCACGCACCGTCGCGGCGGGCTAAACTGGCGGCACGCAGCGCGCGATGGACCTGCCGGCGGCGATCCTGGGCCCCGTCCGCCAGACGCGACGGCAGCAATCGCGTGGTCCGCTCCGCCACCTGGTGGACTGACGCTTCTATCCACCGCTGCCCGGAGAAGTCTTTTGTCATGATTCGCATATCGTTCCGGCAAAGCATGCTGGCCGGATTCCTGTTGATCGCGTCGCTGCTTGGTTGGGCGGCCGTGCGCAGCTGGCTCGTCCTCGAGCAGTTTGTCGACGAGAGCCGGCGAAGCGGCGAGCACGTACTGCAGCTCAGCGGGTCGATTCAGGAGATCGCCGACCGGACGGTCGGCCTCGAACGGAGCGCGCGCCAGTTCGCGGTCCTCAACGAGGCAACGCTGCTTGAGCGCTTCGATACGAACCTCGAGCACGCCCTGGCAGCGGTTGGACGCCTGCAGTCGATTCCCGGCGAAGCGCTTGGGAAGCTGGCGCGCGACTGGCGTGCGGCCGCCGAACAGCTCAGCGAGGGCCTTCACCGGTCGGCGCCTGCGGTCGAGCTGCTACCTCTTCTCAAACGGCTTGCCGAGATCAACGGCGAACTGGCGCACGCCGGCCGGCTGTGGATCGACGAGCAGAATGCCATGCGGCTGGCGCAACTCGAACACAACCGCCTGCAACTTACCGGCCTGGTGGCGGTGACGGTGGTCGGTGCCTTCCTGGTTGCACTGGCGATGAGCTGCTGGCTGTCACGGCCGATCGGCAGCATCGTGCGATCGATCGAGTGCCTCGGTGAGAGCCGCTTCGACAGCCCCGTGGCGATCGGCGGGCCGGCTGACCTGCGGCGGGTCGGGCGCCGGCTGGAGTGGCTGCGGCAGCGCCTGGGCGAACTCGAGACGGATCGCGAGCGCACCTTGCGACACGTCTCGCACGAATTGAAGACGCCACTGACCGCCTTGCGTGAAGGCATCGCGCTGCTCCAGGAGCAGGTGCCAGGACCCCTCGAAGGCGCCCAGCGGGAAGTCGTCGACATCCTGCAGCACAACGTTATGGCCTTGCAGGGGCACATCGAAAGCCTGTTGCGACTCAATGCCGCCTGCTTCGAGGCCCGCCGTCCGACCTACCAGCCGCTGCCGTTGCGCAGGCTGCTCGCCGACGTCGTCCAGGGCCGGGAACTGCAGATCCAGACACGCCAGCTGACGGTGCTGCACGAAGCGCCGGCGATCACTCGCAACCTCGACGCAGACAAGTTGCTGGTGGTCGTCGACAACCTGCTCTCCAACGCCATCGATTTCAGCCCCGAAGGGGGCGTCATCCGCCTGCAGGTCGCCGCTTTCGGCAAGAGCATCCGGATTTCCTGCATCGACCAGGGACCGGGGATTGCCGCCGAGGATGCGGAACGTATCTTCGAGCCTTTCGTCCAGGGGCGCCTGGCCTCGCCGACGCGCCAGGGCAGCGGTGTCGGCCTGTCGATCGTCCGCGAACTGATGACCGCGATGGGTGGGCAGGTGATCCTGGTCCGCGGCGATGGCCTGGCACCGGGAGCGCATTTCCGCATCGAGGTGCCCTGTGGATAGCCGCTCGCCACGGTGGCGGACGCGATGATCGCCGGTCGCCCGCGCGGCTGCTGGCTGGGGCTGCTCGCCGCCGGGCTGCTTGCCGGCTGCGCCAGCGGGCCGGCGCCGGAACTGACGGCGTCGACGCCCGTGACGGTGGCCAGGGTCGATGAGGCTGCCATGTTGCCGCTGCTCGGTCACCTGCAACTGCTGCAACAGATGTCGCCGCAGGAACTGCAGCGGGAACGCAGCGTCCTGGCGGCCATGCCGCCAACCCCGGCGACGCAGGTTCGCCTCGCCATGGTGCTTGGGCAAGTGCGCGGCCCGGCCGATCTCGTCCGCGCGCTGGGCCTCCTCGACGCAGTGCTGAAGAGCAGGGAGCCGGCGGCAGCCAGCCTGCATCCGCTGACGCGGGCGCTGGCCAGTCAGTACCGGGAGCGGTTGAGGCTCGAGACGCAGAACGAAAAACTCCTCCAGCAGTTGAAGGACAGCCAGCGCCGCAGCATTGAACTGCAGGAGAAGCTCGACGCCCTGACCGATATCGAACGCTCGTTGCCGGTGCGCCCGACGCCTGGCAGCAACGCGCCCGGAGTCCCATGATGAACCTTGTTCCAAGAGCCCACGCAGCGCATGTCCTGGTCATCGACGACGATCTGGATCTGCTGCGACTGCTGTCGATGCGCCTGCATGCCCGGGGTTTCCGGGTATCGACGGCTGCCTCCGCCGAGGAAGGCCTGGCGCGTATCGCCGTCGAACCGCCGCAATTGGTCGTCAGCGACATTCGCCTGCCGGGCCAGGACGGGCTCGCCCTGTTCGACGAGATCCGCTCGACGCGACCGACCCTGCCGGTGATCCTGCTGACCGCCCACGGGACGATTCCCGACGCGGTGCAGGCGATGTCACGCGGCGTCTTCGGCTATCTCACCAAGCCTTTCGACAGCAAGGTGCTGCTCGAGAAGATCGAGCAGGCGCTGCAGCTCTCACCGGCCGCTGCCGGACACGAGACCGGCAGCGGCCAGGCCTGGCGAGAAGGCATCGTCTTCCGCAGCAGCCGTATGGCGGAACTGCTCGAGGAGGCTCGGGTGGTCGCGGCCTCGGACGCCAGCGTCCTCATCCGGGGTGAAAGTGGCACCGGCAAGGAAGTGCTGGCACGCGCCATCCACCGCGCCAGCCGACGCGCCCAGGCACCTTTCGTGGCCATCAACTGCGGCGCGATTCCCAAGCAGTTGCTCGAGTCGGAACTCTTTGGCCACGTCCGGGGAGCCTTCACCGGTGCCGCCAGCGCGCACCCCGGCCTGTTCCAGTCGGCCGACGGCGGCACGCTGTTTCTTGACGAAATTGGCGACATGCCGCTGGCGCTGCAGGTCAAACTGCTGCGCGTGCTGCAGGATCGGGCCGTGCGGCCAGTGGGTGCGACGCGCGCCGAGCCGGTGGACGTGCGCGTCCTTTCCGCCAGCCACCGCGACCTCGAAGTCGCCATGGCCGAGGGCCTGTTTCGCGAGGATCTGTACTATCGCCTCGACGTCGTGACGCTGACGCTGCCGCGCCTCGACGAGCGGCGCGAGGACATCCCCTTGCTGGCGATCTGTTTCGTCCAGCAGCTGGCCAGAAAGTACGGCAAGCCGATCGCCGGCATCGCCCCGGAGGCACTCGAGACACTCGCCAGCGCTGCCTGGCCGGGCAACGTCCGCCAGCTCTACAACGTCGTCGAGCAGTCCTGCGCCCTGGCGACCACGCCGCTGATTCCGCTGACCCTGATCCAGCGCGCCCTGCGCGTGCCGACGATGGAAGCGCTGTCCTACGCCGAGGCAAAGCAGCGCTTCGAGCGCAACTACCTGGTGCAGCTTCTCAAGCTGACCGACGGCAACGTCGCCGACGCCGCCCGCATCGCCGACCGCAACCGCACCGAGTTCTACCGTCTGCTGCAGAAGTACGAGCTGACGCCGGCGATGTTTCGCGGCGCGGCCGAAGGCGGTGGCGTGGTCGAGCGGTGAAGGTCTGCTGCGCCAAACCTGTCGCTCTTCAGCGCCGACAGTGCCACCTTCGCCTTGAATGCCGGTGCGTGGTTCCGCCTCGTCCTTCTTGCCATACCCTTGCTCCTGTTCTGGCTGCCCCTCAAATCATGTCGATAGGCGGTTTTTTTGCACGACTCGCTGCCGCACCTCCGATCGGACGACAACGATGAAAATCCCTTTTCCCCTGCCACGGCAGGCGTGGTTTGCCGTCTTCGGCACGGGGTTGTTGCTTGCCTTGGGCTGGGTGACCACCACGGGCGGGTGACTTCTGCCGTCGCGTCGACGGCCAGTGCCGGTAGCGCAGTGACGACGGCGCAAGCCCAGATGGACGGTGCGAAGAGCCGCCAGGCATTGGCTGCCAGCGAGGCGCGACGCTTTGCCGATTTGGGGCGTAAGGGCTTTGTCAGTCAGAGTGTGGTGGATGGCAAGTTACAGCAACAGCAATCGGCGGATGCCCAAGGTGCAGCCGCCGAATCCACGCTGACGAGTGCCCGGCAAGACCTGGTCCGCATCAAGGTGCTTGCTTCATCGGGCGGAAAAGCGAAATGATCAGCCTCGCTGGTCGCGACATTCTGCATTCATGGAGCAAGCTTGTTCTCACTGGACTGGGTCTCGGCCTGCTCATTGGCGTTACTTTGACGATGGCCGGTGTCTATCGCGGCATGGTGGACGACGCGAAGGTGCTACTCGACGATAGCGGCGCCGATTTGTGAGTGGTGCAAAAAGACACGCTAGGCCCCTATGCCGAGTCGTCCTGCATCCACGACGATGTGTATCGCAGCGTTCTCGGCATGCCCGGCGTGGCGCAGGCCGCCAATGTCACTTACCTCACCATGCAGGTGAGCAAAAGGCAGCACTGACGTACGCGCCATGGTGGTGGGCTTTGAGCCCGACCAGCCGGGCTATCTGGTGGCGGGTCGGCGCGTCACCCTCAGTCGCTAAGAGGCGGTGGCCGATGTCAAAAGCGGGTTCGCCCTGGGTGACAGTATCAGGATCCGCTATCACGATTACCGCGTGGTCAGGCTCACCCGGCGCATGGTGTCCTCCGGCGGCGACCCAATGGTGTTCATTCCGCTCAAGGATGCCCAGGAAGCGCAATTTCTCAAGGACAACGACGCCACCGTCAACGAGCGCATCCGCACCGCCGCCAATGCCACACTCAACCGCCTTGGCGTGCCCGGCCTGCTGGACGCGATCAACGCTTCCGCAGACCAGCAACCACAACGTCAAAGCGCTGCTGGTGCGGCTCGCCGAGAGCCGCTCTGCCGGGATGGTGGGGCGGGATATCCACCGCTGGAAGCATTTGCAGGCCTTTGACCGCGAGCAGATGGAGGAGATTCTGGTCGCCAAGCTGATCGGCACCCATAACCGCACCATCGCCGGCATGATCCTGCAACAGGCGCTGGGCTTGGGGCTGATCGGATTCGCCGTCGGCAAAATCGCCGCCACCGTTCGGGGGCGGGCTTTCCCGCGATATGTGTTGCTCGAACCGGGCGATGCGCTACGTGGCTTCGTCCTGGTGATGGTCGTCTGCACCTTCGCCAGCACCCTGGCGATACGCGCGGCGCTCAAGGTCGATCCGGCCAGCGCAATTGGCGGCTGGCATGGACCAAGGCGTCGGCATCCGCATCGAAGGCTTGAGCAGGCGTTACGGCGCCGGCCGAGAAAATCATCGCCACTTTCCGGCGCATCTACAACATCCGAGATGGGCGGACTTTTGGGAAGTGGGGAAGGGCGGGCGCTGGAGTAATCGTGCAAAGGTAATCGCAGGAAGGCACTCGAGACGCCGACCATTGAGGTGAAAAAAGGAGACGAGGCTGGCCGACGAACGGCTGCAGCCAACACGAGGCTTCGACGCCGAAAACAGGATCATGGCACGAAACTGCTACGCCGCAGGTCGTCGCGCCGCATGCAGGACGATCGCCAGCAGCGCCAATGTGCCGAAACCCGCACCGGCAGCAAAAGTGAAGCTTGCGCCAAAGCTGTCCCAGAGTAGCCCGGCCAAAGCGCTGGCCACCAGCATCGCCAGCCCGCTGACGAGATTGAAGAAGCCATAGGCAGTGCCACGCAGATCGGCAGGCGCCGTGTCGGCCACCATGGTCGCCAGCAGGCCCTGGGTGATGCCCATATGCAGGCCCCACAGGGAGATGCCGGCCCAAACCCAGGCCCAGTGGTTGCTGTAGGCCAAGGCGACATCGGCAGCGATAAGAACTCCCAACCCCCAGGCCAGTAGCTGGCGGTGGCTCACTGAGTCCGACAGCTTGCCGAACGGGTAGGCGCTGACCGCATAAATCACATTCAAGCCGATCAGCACCAGCGGCGTGAAGGCGACAGGCAAACCGCCCTGCGCGGCGCGCAGAACCAGGAAGGCCTCCGAAAATCGTGCCAGTGTGAATACTGCCCCGATTCCCACCACCCACCAGTAAGCTCCCGAGAGGAGCCGTAGATTCTCGCGAGATATCGGATTGACACGCTTTTCGTCCTGATGACGTTCAGGCTCCTGTACGCCGAAGAACAGCAATGCAACGGCAAGAAAAGCCGGGATGATTGCCACCCAGAACACCGCCCGAAAATCGTTTGCCCAAGCGAGCATCAGCCCCATCGCCAGCAAGGGGCCAAGGAAGGCACCAATGGTATCGAGCGACTGGCGCAGGCCGAAAGCCGCACCGCGTATTCCGGGCGGGGCAATGTCTGCGACCAGCGCATCGCGCGGTGCGCCACGGATTCCCTTGCCAAGGCGGTCGATTAGACGCGCGGCCACTACCAGCCCGGCGCCCCCGGCCAACGCGAACAGCGGCTTGGAGATTGCGCCCAAGCCGTAGCCGAGTATGGCCAGGGGCTTACGTTTGCCCCACCAGTCGGAAAGCACGCCCGAGAAGACCTTTACGATCAATGCAGTCGCTTCGGCGGCGCCCTCTATCAGACCGATCGTCAAGGCGCTGACGCCGAGGACGGTAGTCATGAACACTGGCAACAGACTGTGAATCAGTTCCGAAGACACATCCATCAGCAGGCTGACCAAACCCAGAACCCAGACGGCAGGGGGAATTTTGTTGACGGGGTGGTTCAAGGGCACTGAATCTTGTCCTTTACGTTCCTGTGACATTCTCGCGGGTTCGGTCGGGTTGGCCCGCCTTGGGATGCACGACGTGCTCAGCAACACGGTGACCAATGGTACCTCCCAGACTTACCCAGTCTGGGGAGAGTTCGTTGACCAGCGGGGACTGCGCGCCGAACACCGCAGCGGTGCCCAGTTCCGCTTCGATCTCCAGCAGCCGGTTGTACTTGGCGATGCGCTCCGAACGGCACGCCGAGCCGGTCTTGATCTGCCCGCCGCCCATGGCGACGGGGAAGTCAGCCATGAAGGTGTCTTCGGTTTCACCCGAGCGGTGCGAGATGATAAAGCCCCAGCCAGCCTTGCGGCACAGGTGGATGGCGTCTACGGTCTCGCTCACGGTGCCAATCTGGTTGAGCTTGATCAGTGCGGCGTTGCAGGCTTTCTCCTCAATGGCGCGGGCAATGTAGTGCGGATTGGTCACCACCAGGTCATCGCCGACAATCTGAATAGGGTCACCCAGTGCGGCCGTCATCGCCTTGAAACCCGCCCAGTCGTTTTCGGCATGGCCATCCTCGATCGAGATGATGGGGTATTTTCCCATCCACGACTGGAACAGGGCGACCATATCGGCGGCACTCTTGTCACCCTGGCCACTGCGGGTCAGTCGATACTTCCCGTCCTCGAAGAATGAACTTGCGGCGGGATCGAGCGCGATGGCGATATCCTGGCCGGGCTTGTAGCCCGCCTTCTCGATGGCGGCGACGATCGGTTCGCAGGCTTCTTCGTTGCCACCCTTCAGTTGTGGTGCGAAGCCACCCTCGTCGCCGACCGAGGTGGCATAGCCCTTTGCGTGCAGGATTTTCTTCAGGGCCTGGAAGGTCTCGGCACCATAGCGCAGGGCTTCGGCAAGGGTCGGCGCGCCGTTCGGCATGATCATGAATTCCTGAAAATCGAGGCTCGAATCAGCATGCTTGCCGCCATTGAGTACGTTCATCATGGGCGCCGGCAGATGCCTGGCCCCGACGCCGCGAGGTCGGCGTACAGCGGCAGGCCGCAGGACGTAGCGGCGGCGCGCGCCACGCCCTGGGATACGCCGAGAATGGCGTTGGCGCCGAGGCGCGACTTGTTGTCGGTACCGTCCAGTTCGATCATCGCCCGGTCGATCTGCGCCTGGCAGGTGGGATCGAAGCCGGCCAGGGCAGTGGCGATCTCGGTCTCGACGTTCTCCACCGCCTGGCGTACGCCCTTGCCTTGATAGCGGGCCAGATCGTCGTCGCGCAATTCTGTGGCCTCGTTCTCGCCGGTCGATGCACCAGAGGGAACCGATGCCGTGCCGAACTCGGGTGGCCGCGCAACGGCCAGCACCATGAGTTCTGCGCCGTATTTTTCGCTCAATTCCACTCCGAGCGAAAAACCCTTGGCCGAGGATGTCGAATCATCGTAAGCAACCAGGATACGCTTCATGATTTTTCTCCTTCAGGCAAGAGGTGGCGCGGGAGGAAGAAGGCGTTGGCGATGAAGCAGAAGGGTGTGAGCAGGCCAAAGGTCAGCGTGCGCAACCGGCGAACCAGCGCATGGTTCTTGCCGACTGTGCCGGCGAGAACCATGCCAAGCAAGCAGGCGGCGAGCACCCCTTTGCCGTAATCCGTGACATTGAGCCCGAACTCCAGCATCACGGCATAGCCGACGGCAACCGACGTGGTGGACATGGCAATACCGGCGAGCCAACTCGCTTCTGGCGACTAGCCGTGGTGCCGACGACGGTCTCCGACAGCGCGGTGGCGATTCGCAACCAGATGGAGAGCAGCGATGCGACCAGAGCAAGGCCCAGCCAAAGCGATGCCTGGGTCCAGATTTCAGTCACGATTCCGCCCCGCCCAGCATGCCGAACTCGACCGGGCTCATGACATAGAAGACCTGCACACCTTCCGCCTTCAGCCGTTCAAAGAGGCGCTCGGTATCGGCTTCGCTGGCGGCGATCTGGATTTCCTGCGGTTGGTCGGCCAACTCGAAGAAGTGGGTTGAATGGATGCGACGGTGTTGACCATAGCCCTCGCTGCCGGCGATCACTGTCGCTCCCGGCAGGCCCATTTCGCGGGCGATAAGAAACAGCCACTGGCCCAGCGGCTTGCCATGATGGCGGTGATCCTGCTGCGTGAAAAAGGTGATCTGATAGCCTTTCATGAATGTCTCCTCAGGAGTGGCGGAACAACTGCCAGGTGGCCAGACCGGCAAGGGTCATCCCCAGCGACCCGGCCACGTGGGTCGCAATTGCCCCCATGGCCCAGGCGACGCGGCCCGCCTGCAGCAAGGTGACAACCTCGGCGGAAAAGGTGGAGAAGGTCGTCAGCCCGCCGCAAAAACCCGTAACAATGAGCAAGCGCCATTCCGGTGCGATATTCGGAGCCTGGGCAAAGTAGGCGACGGCGAGTCCGATGATGTAGCCGCCAATGAGGTTGGCGGTCAGCGTGCCCGGCGGAAGCGAAGGGAATAAAGTGTTGAGTCTGAGCCCCAACTGCCAGCGCAGAAGAGCGCCTAAGGCGGCACCCAGAGAGATTGTGAGGATCGGTTTCCACATGGTCCTGTCCGTATTGTTCATCTTCTTGGACAGGAGCTACGCCCACGCTTCCCGTCCGGGTTGAGCGTAGGTATCATCGTCCCCTACTGGGGCGGTTCTGAATCCGCAGATTCATGGAGGAATGCCATCTCCGGTTCAAATTATCCCATACAAGCGCAGAAGCAGACAATAACCTGGAAGGTGCGCCACCAATTCTCATTATGACTGAAGCAATAAGGCGAATTCCAGGAATTGCGATCCCATCCAGTCCAGCCTCTGTCCGACATTGGGCCCAAACGGTGGATCCCCGCTTTCGCGGGGATGACGGCTGTCGTTTGTCGGTATCTCCACCTCTGGAAATCGCCTAAAGCGAACTGGTAGAAAAACGCCTATCTGCTGTCCATGAGAGGGGTTTGGCCCCTAAATTATGCCGATTTCATGCGCGCGGTGAGAACCTGGGGTGATGGAGTTTGGTGCCAACCGAAATGTGCCGGGCAACCCTCAGATCCGAATATCCATAACGTGGAAGTCGTTGGTGGATTGGGCCACTTTCGCCGAGAGCGACGTCTGGCGATCGACAGATGTCGAATTGCGCGGCTTCGCGACCAATGTCCGAGTCGAGCTATGGGGGACATCGCCCGTTGTGTCTGAGCCTATCCGTCCCGCCTCCCAGGTTGGCACCGGCGCCGCATCTGAGAAGCGCAGCAGCCCTATCCGAAGTGGAGGCGCGGTCTGTGCTGTCTCCGACATAGATTCAAAGGGGGTGTGCCTCGGGCGGTAGGGTAGTGAAACGGATGGTGTTCCTGGGCAACATGTGGTAGCTGTGTGGCAATCTTCTTTGCGGCTATCCTCTATCCTGCTAGAGTCGAGTACTACGGGCAAAGGAGAATACGATGGCCGGTTTTGAGAACTACGTTGAAGAGGCAAAGGAGATTGAGCTGGAAATTGAGCGGAAGGGAATTGTTCTCGGTATCGACTGGGCGAATGACGTCCAGGTGCGTGCTCTGGCAAAGGAAGCGCTTGACCAGTCCGCTGCCGAGATCAAACTTTCCGCTTCCAGCCCTATCGACCGCAAGTTCATGGCTAAGGTTGATCTGTTCGGTCTCGCCGGCGTCATGCTCAAGACGATGGAGGAATGTGCTGGTGTGGGATTCGAATGCCACGGAGGCCCAGCCTGGAAGGCGTTTGGCAAAGCCCTTTGGGCTGAAGTCGAACAGCGCAAATCACAGGAGGCCATTCCCTAGTAGTTCGTTCCGCCAAACCAATTACATGAAATCGCGCATTCTCGCGCCATGCGGCGTTGCAAATCCTCGCCATAGCTACGGCTATGGCTGTGGTTTGCGCCTTGCCTTGCACGAGAATGCATCAATTTCATTTGTAATCTTATTGACGGAACGAACTACTAGCAGTGCGCGCCGTGGCTGTAATGGGTAGCCCCCGAGAGAGAACGGGTGACGGTGGCCCCTTTGTTCAGCATGAGACCGAAGAGCAAGTCGCCTCACTTGCCGCAGAAGTGATACGGTGCAAGGACCAGTAGCCGTTTGCGCAGTTGCGCCTGTCGCCGTCACACCGGTCGTTTTGGCGCAACTGCGCTTATGCCCCCATCAGCGCGACGAAGTGTCGCGCCTCCATCACCGCCCGGCGACATCTTCTATTCTGGCATCCCGATTCTTCTCGATGACGTTGAAGACCGAGCGCCCTCGCTCGACAGTCACAGATCAAGCCGCACAGTGCCATGAGACAGGTCACCGAATCCACCCATTCCTGCAACCGGAAGTACTGGACCGCAATGGCCACGCCACCGATCGCGGTGACCACGGTGCTGATCAGTCCGACAGCCCACTCGCGCGTCGAGCGCGGCGTCGTCATCAAGATGACCAGGATGGTGGCGAGCAGGGCGCAGCCTGCCACGCAGGTAGCAAACCATGAACAGCGACCTTGGCATATGAAAAGTCAGCCAAGCTGTTCGCGCGAGCGACAGGAAGAATCACCTGCGCAAGCGACCTTTGACTTCTCCGTGACGCGGGCACGTGGTCAGATGGTCGTTAACCATGCCAGCCGATTGCATTAACGCATAGCAAATCGTCGAACCAACGAACTTGAACCCGGCTCGACCCAAAGCCTTACTCATAGCGTCCGACCGTGTCGTCCTGGCCGGTACCTCTGCCATTGAAGTCCATTGATTCTGAATCGGTAAGTCATCAACGAAGCGCCAAAGAAAAGCGCTGAACGACTGTCCATCGTCTGTGAGAGCCAGGTACGCTTTGGCGTTCTGGATGGCTGCGGCAACCTTGGCGCG
>ERZ761603.2659-NODE-2659-length-12054-cov-6.417868_pt1 | contig 12054 bp, 8 predicted proteins | sample MGYA00511879_ERZ761603 | MGnify/ENA primary metagenome ERZ761603 (study PRJEB28899, sample SAMN02850040) | bioreactor sludge metagenome | biome: EBPR Sludge; feature: EBPR Bioreactor; material: flocular biomat | place: Australia: Thorneside Wastwater Treatment... | reverse complement strand
CCAGGCGGTGAAGGCCAGCCCGGCCAGCAGCAGATAGAGCCCGCGATGGGTGGCCCACTTGCCGGGCAGCTGCGCTTGAATTTGCCGGGTTACGGCCCAGGCGGCGGGCAGCATCATAAACCAGGCGAAGGGGATGAGCACGGGCACGTGGGCAATTTGCGGCTGCATCAGGTTGGTGTAGCGGTAGCGGCCAAAGGGGAAGCCGGTGGTAGAGCCAAGCCATTCGACAAAGAGGGTGAGCAGGGCAATAACAACGGCCGTTGCCACCGTCCGCTGCCAGCCCCACCAATCGCGCAGGGTGAGGAAAACGGCCGTCGCTTGCAGCAATACGCCCACCGTCAGCCCCAGCGGAATGATACCCGGTCCCCAAATCCACTTCATGATGGGCAGGCCAATCATCGCCAGCACCCAGAGAGCAATGAGGGTCGAGGTAAGAGAAGGAGAACTGGTAATCAGTAATCGGTAATCAGGATTCAGTAAGGAAAATTGAACTCTTTTACTTTCCACTTTTTACTTTTCACTTGCCATTGGTAATCGACCGGCACGCCATTGGGCAACGGCCGTTTTCACCTCTTCCAACCGCTCCTGGCTTTCAGCAGACAGGAACAGTGTCATGCCAAAAACAACCAGCGTGTTGGTAATGAGGAAAAAGAGGAACTCTTCAAACGGCAGAATGCCGCCCAGATACCAGTTCAACGATTGGGAGGGATCGATCGTCCAGATGCCGTCGTGGATGGCCAGCGTGTCGGCGGCGGAGAGGAAGAGGGTGATGGGAATGAGTCCCAGGGCCACCATGCGGCGGTGCTGCCACAAAATATCGCCGCCAAAACCGACTTGCAGCATGATGGGCAGCAGAGCCCAGGCCAGAATGAGGGCCAGGTAGGTGCCCGGTGCCCAACCGGTCACCAGGATGATCACCATGCTCAGCCAGATAATGCCCAAAATAGCCAGAGCGGTGAGACGGAAACGGCCGTTTTCCCACCCTTTCTGCACCACGTCCGGCTGACGCCGCAGCCAAAACAGCAGCCACAGCCCGGTCAAAACCGGCTGCACCATGAAGAAGGTGTACTCCTCGATAGGCACGTAGCCGAAGACAATGCCGGTCACTTTGGCGGGGTCGTACCACCAGACGGCCGTAGCCACCAGGTAATTGTCCCAGGGTGTGGTGTACACCAGGGCCAGCACCAGGTGCAGCCCCAAAATGGTATAGGGTGAAAAGCTGGCAAAGCGCCGCGGCAGCTCCCGCCCCAACCGGGCATCGCGCCAGGTGAGCCCCAGCATAATGACAATAGGTATGGCCAAAAAGAGGCCGAGAAAGCCAAAGTAGGTCATCTTTTTTCCGTTTTTTGTCGGTGAAAGGGTGAAAAGGTGACGGGGTGACAAGGTGATAAGCTATGCGCTTTGTGCCTTGCTTTTCACCGTTCACTTTTCACTTTTCACTTTCACTTTCACTTTCACCGTACACCATTCTTCACCGGGGCACCCATGATCAAATCCTCGGCAATTTTGCTGGAGGAGAGCACTCCGGGCAGACCAGCACCGGGGTGGGTGCCCGCGCCGACAAAGTAGAGATTGTCAATGTCTTCCGACCGGTTGTGCGGGCGGAACCAGGCCGACTGGGTCAAAATTGGTTCCACCGAGAAGGCCGAGCCGAGATGGCTGTTGAGAATCCCCTTAAAATGTCGCGGATCGATGTGGTGCTCGGTGACGATGTTGGCCTGCAAATCGGGCAGGTAATTGTCTTCCAGGAACTGCATGATGGCGTCGCGGTAGGGCTTGGCCGTCTTTTCCCAGTCGATGCCGGAGCCGAGGTGCGGCACGGGCGAGAGCACGTAAAACGCTTCATGCCCTTCAGGGGCCATGCTCGGATCGGTCATGGTGGGCATGTGCAGGTAGAGCGAAAAGTCGTCGGCCAGCTGCTTGTTTTTGAAGATGTCCTTCAGCAATCCCTTGTATCGTTCGCTGAGAATGATATTGTGGTGGGCCAGGTGGCCGTCATTGTACCGCTTTTTGGTGCCAAAGTAGATGACAAACAGCGACATGCTGTAGCGGGTCAGGTTTTTGTAGCGGAAGTCGGAGTTGCGCAGGCTGCGGTTTTTGCTGTTGATCAGTTTGGTGTAGGTGAAGGCCACATCGGCGTTGGAAATGACGTGGTCGGCGTGGTGCACCGTGCCGTCCTTGAGCCGGATGCCGGTGGCGCGACGGCTGCGGCCATCGCCGCTGACGAGAATTTCTTCCACCTCGGCCTTGAGATGAAAACGGCCGTCTAACTCCTCAATCAACCGTCCCAGCGCCCGCACCAGCGCCCCCGTGCCGCCCATGACGTAATGCACGCCCCATTCCCGCTCCAGGTAGTGAATCATGGCGTAAATCGAGGTGGTATCGAACGGATTGCCGCCGACCAGCAGCGGGTGGAAGGAGAAGCAGCGGCGCAAAAACTCGTTTTCAATGAACTGTGAGGCGTAGTTGTACACCGTTTTGTGTGATTGCAAACGCAGCAGGTCTGGGATGACCCGAATCATGTCATTGACGGAGAGGAACGGCTGGTCGGCCAGCTCCACAAACCCTTTTTCGAAGATCGCTTTGGTGGTGGCCATAAACCGCTTGTATCCTTCACGATCGGCCCGGTTCCACTGCTCAATCTGGTTGAGGATAAACTCTTCGTTGTCGTTGTAGTCCAGGTGACGGCCGTTGTGGTCAAAGATCCGGTAGAACGGATCGCAGGGCACAAACTCCACGTAATCTTCCCGCTTGCGCCCCGCCAGGCCAAAAATGTCGTCGAACATAAACGGCGCGGTGATGACCGTGGGGCCAGCGTCAAACTTAAAGCCGTCCCGCTCGAACACGTAAGCCCGCCCACCGGGCTGATCCAGTTTTTCAAAAATGTCGACCTGATAGCCCTGTGCGGCCAGCCGTGCGGCTGCGCCCAGTCCACCAAATCCACTGCCAATTACAATTACTTTCTCTTTCATCTCATCACTCTTCTGGGATTAACCCCCCAGGCTCATATAAATTGGGCCCAAGCCCTAAAATGTTGATTTTTGGGCAGAAGCCCTAAAATGTTAGTTTTTGGGCAGAAGCCCCAGGCTGACAAAGTATAGGCCAAAAACTCCAGCGAAACCTCAGGAGGGCTGACCCGATCATCAAATTTTGATTTTACAGCAGGAAAAAAGCGATGGCTCCGACCCTCTTCCTACTTCTTCTCACTTTTTACTTTTTACTTGGGCGAGGCAGTTGGGTGATTGCTGACTTGTTGTAGTTTAAAAATTAATTCGGGTAACAAAGTGTCATGCTGAGGTCCTCCGAAGCATCCCGCCCGCTTGATGACCAGGGAAACTTTGGTTCTACAAAGGCCCTGCCCTGTGATCCTTGCGGGATTCTTCGCTTCGCTCAGAATGACAAAATCACTTACCTGATTATTTTTTTAAACTACAAGCAGTCAGTGGTATTCGTGCAACTGCCTCGCCCCTACGCTACGGTATGGTTGGTTTTAACCTTGCGGTACCGCGTAAAAACTCTCGGCTTCGATGGGTGTTTCATGGGCACAGGCCACCAGCGCGGGCTGGGTGTGCACCGGTTTGTTCACCAGATGGACATACTCGTTGGTTTTGGCGCGCCACCAGATGCCCGGCAGGTGACGCAGTTTTTCTTGTTTAGTTGTGTGGGCCCGGCGGCTGAAGACGTCGTAATCGTGCTCTTCGATGTCGTCCAGGATGGCGCGGTACAGTTCGGCGGCGGCGGCAATGGCAAAACGGCCGTTCCGCCCCAACATCGCCACCCCCGGCAGCGCTTCGGCATACAGTTGCCGTGCCCGGCGAATTTGGAAGCGCATAAACGCACGCCAGCGATGGTCAATGGTGCCCGCCGCAATGTCTGCCTCGCTCAGGTTGAACATCCGTAATTCTTCTAGCGGGAGATAGAGACGGCCGTTTTTCCAATCTTCCTGCACATCACGCAAAATGTTGGTTAGTTGCAGCGCCACGCCCAGCTTGATGGCATAGGGAATGGCCTTGTTGCCCGAGTAGCCCACAATGTGCATCGCCATCAGCCCCACGGTAGAGGCTACGCCGTAGCAGTACTGCGCCAGCTCGCCAAACGTCTCGTATCGGGTATGCACCAGGTCAGACGTCACGCCATCGAGCAGCTGCTCGGCGTAGCGGCGCGGAATTTTGAAGTTGGCCCGGGTGTCAGCCCAGGCCAGCGCCACCAGATTGTAGATGGGTGGGTGGTTGGCCAAACTTTCCTGCCGCCACTGCAAAATGCGCTGGTGCCGATTCTCTTTCTCCTTATCGACCAAATCATCGCTGACCCGACAAAAAGCATACAGGGCGCGAGCCGCCTGACGCTGCTTGTTGGGCAAGAGGCCAGATGCCAGGTAAAAGGTGCGGCTGTGCTGCCGCGTAATGGCGGCGCAATGTTCATACGCCTGTGACAAATGTTCACGGCCATCGTGGATCGGCTCGTTGACCGTGTCGTGATCAAGTGCGTGGTGGGCCAGGCGCAGCAGGCGGGCTTCCCAAACGGCCGGTTCAAACGATTCTAGCGCCATGTTTCCTCCTCCAAAAATTGCATCATCAGCTAAAAAAAACCGCCATACTTCAGGCTCAAAATGTGATAATAATGTGATGATTTGGTAACTAGAAGTCAGTATGAATGTTAGCTGACCATCTGAATTTTGTCAAGATATTGTTGAGATTTTTTGCCAAAATCACTCCATTTTTGGCAAATATAGCGTAAAAATGTGTACAAAATGTCCTTTTGAACAGGTTTTGTAAAGAGATTAACGTTTTTGAAGTAGCTGGGGCGCAGATTTGAGCAAAAGGAGGATGGTTAACTTTGGGTTGATCTTCTACCAGGTTTGAGAGAAGGCTTGGCGTGAAACGTGTCCGAAAGGTCTTCACGTTTCACGTTTCACGCCAGCCTCAAAATCAAACTAGTCCAAGATGGCTGTATCGGCCGGCGGGCGGGGCTAACTTTCTGGCGTGGCCCAGCCCAGGCTGATGCGGTCTCGGTCGGCATCGAGAGCCTGGATGCTCACGGTGAGAATATCGCCCACGTTGAGGGTGGCGCTGCGCGGGATCTGGCTGCGGTGCAGCAGACCATCCTGCTTTACGCCAATGTCAATGAACGCGCCAAAATCGACCACGTTGCGCACGGTGCCCTTGAGCACCATGCCCGGCTTGAGGTCACTAAGGGAGAGCACATCGCTGCGCAGGATGGGGCGGGGCAAATCTTCGCGCGGATCGCGGCCGGGGCGCACCAGCTGCTCCAGGATGTCGGTGAGGGTGGGCACGCCGGTGTTGAGCTGGCTGGCCAGTAGGGCCACGGGCGGCAGCTGGTTGAGTACCGGGGCGCGTTCGGTGGGTGGGGTAGTGGGGCTAAGCCTGGCTTGTTTGAGAACGGCCGTTGCCACCCCATAACTCTCGGGATGAATGGCGCTGGCGTCCAGCGGATTGTCGCCGTCGCGCACGCGCAGGAAACCAGCCGACTGTTCAAACGCTTTGGCCCCCAGGCCGGACACTTTTTTGAGGGTGGTGCGGTTGGGGAAACGGCCGTTCGCCTCTCGATACGCCACAATATTGGCCGCCAGCTTGGGACCTATGCCCGCCACGTGTGTCAGCAGCGCCGGGGAGGCGGTGTTCACGTCCACCCCCACCTGGTTCACCACCGACTCCACCACGCCGTCCAGCGATTCCGACAGCTGCTTCTGGTTTACGTCGTGCTGGTACAGCCCCACACCAATCGACTTGGGGTCGATTTTCACCAGCTCGGCCAGCGGGTCCTGAGCGCGCCGGGCAATGGAAACCGCGCCGCGCAGGGTCACGTCCAGCTCCGGCAGCTCGGTTTTGGCCAGCGGGCTGGCGCTGTAGACGCTGGCCCCCGCCTCGTTGACGATGAGGTAATGCACCTCATCCATCTGCCGCGTCAGCTCGGCCACTAGCTGCTCTGTCTCACGCGAGGCGGTGCCGTTGCCAATGGTGATGAGGCTGATGTGGTGTTTTTGTACCAGGGCGGCCAGCGTTTTCAGCGTTTCGGCGCGTTTGTTTTGCGGCTGGTGCGGGTAAACGGCCGTTGTTTCCAACACTTTTCCGGTCGCATCTACCACGGCCACCTTGCAGCCGGTGCGGTAGGCCGGGTCGATGCCCATGACGGTGTGCCCGGCCAGCGGCGGCTGGGTGAGCAAGCCGCGCATGTTGTCGGCAAACACCTGGATGGCGTGGGCTTCGGCCTGCTCACTGAGGCTGCGGCGAACGTCGCGCTCGATGGCGGGCACCAGCAGCCGCTTGGCGGCATCGTCCATGGCCAGCTGGAGCTGTTCGGCCAGCGGCGAGCGGCGGTCGGTGCGAAAGCCGGTGCGCATGGCCAGAATCCAATCCCGCTCGGCAATGTCCACGCTGACGCGCAGGATTTTCTCCGCTTCACCCCGGTTGATGGCCAGGATTTGGTACGGCCGTAACCGGTCGATGCGCTGCTCAAAGTCGTAGTACAGCTTGTAAACGGCGCGTTCATCTTCGGCATCTTTCACTTTTTCGCTGCGCAGCAGGCCAAACTGGAGCGCTTTTTCGCGTAGGGATTGGCGCACCTGCGGCGTGTCGCTAATCGTTTCGGCCACGATGTCACGCGCCCCAGCCAGGGCGTCATCGGGGGTGGGCACTTCTTCGTTGAGGAAGGGGGCGGCGATTTGGTCGGCCGTTTGCCGCGTCACCAGCTGACCCAAAATGAACTCCGCCAGCGGTTCCAGCCCCTTCTCGCGGGCGATCATGGCGCGGGTGCGGCGCTTGGGTTTGTAGGGCAGGTACAAATCTTCCAGCTCGGTCAGGCTGGCAGCGGTGTTGATCGCTTGTTCCAGCTCGGGCGTCAGCTTTTCCTGGCTGGCGATCGATTCGAGGATGGTGCTGCGCCGCTCGTCGAGGGCGCGCAGCTTGCTAACCTGGTCATTGATCTGGCGAATTTGTTCCTCGTCCAGGCTGCCGGTGGCTTCCTTGCGGTAGCGGGCGATGAACGGAATGGTGTTGCCGTCGTCGAGCAGGGTGATAACGGCCGTTACCTGGCCAGCTTTTACGTTGAGGCTAGAGGCGATGGTTGGGGCGTAGGACATGGTTTTTGAGTAGAAAGTAAAAAGTGAAAAGTAAAAAGTGAGAGCCACTTTTTACTTTTCACTTTTCACTTATCACTTCTCACTCCTGAATTTTTGGTAATAAGTGCGCCACCACGTCCGCATCGCTCTGCGGGGTGGGCACGTTGTTGAAAAGCTGCCAGGTTTCGGTGTGGCTGGCGCTGGCGTTGGGCTCCAGCTGAACCAGCGGGGCCAGGCTTTCCAGCTCCAGAATGTTGGCGTCGGTGTACAGCTCGGCGGAGCAGTTGCGATCCGGGTAGGTGGCGTTTGGGTTGTGCGGCGCGAAGGTTTTGCGGAAGAAACGGCCGTCCCTGACATAGCCTAACCAGCCCGCCGCGTTGTTGCCGCCGATCTTTTGCGGCGTGGTGGCGTGGGGGTCCTGGCGCAGCAGGATGTGCTGCTCGCCCCAGCTCCAGCGCGGGTCGGCCAGGTTGGTGTAGGCCCAGGTGATGAGGTGGCCGGTGGGCAGCAGGTTGCCCTGGTGGCTGCCGCGAGGGGGTAGGGGGAAAACGGCCGTACCGCCCGGTGCCATCACCGAAAGCGCCCAGGGAGCCAGTTCCACCGCCCACGGATTGAGGTTTTGCACGGTGTGGGTCACGGTCACCTTGGCTAGAGTGGGATCGAGGGCGACATCCAGCGTTTTTTGCATGCGGGTGGTGGTTTCTGCAGGTGAGATGAAGCGAACGAACGTGCCGTGATCTGCCACAGTGACCGGGTTGTTGTCCGGGTAGTAGGTGCGCGGCATCTCTTCCGGGGCCAGCCAGAAGCGGTGGCCGCCGTAATTTTGCCATTCGGCATCGCCGGTGCGGCCCAACTGGCTGGGCACGGTGGCAAAGACGTTTTCATCGCCGACAAAGCCAAAGTGGATGATGCGCGGGCCAACATCGGCCGTGATGACGAGTTCAACCTGTGAGTTGCTCAGCTGGACGCAGTTGTCCCAGCCAAGAAATGGTATCTGTTTCACGTAGTCTCCCTTAAAATATCCACAGATTACACAGATTGCACAGATTTTCTTATCTGCGAAATCTGTGTAATCTGTGGATTCTGTTAGTCTGGAAAGAAGCTAAGTTGGGCCAAGCCAACTTCTGCCGCTAAATGTTAACGGCAATCCGGTCTGTCTGCCACCCCTTCTCCCCTTCACCCTGTCACCCCGTCACCTTGTCACCCCGTCATCCCCTCTTCCGCCGCGAATACCACACCGCCATGCCCACCGCCGCCAGCAAACCGGGTGCAAAACAAACGCTGGTCAGCTGGAGCAGGCTGAGCTGGCTCTGGGTGATGGTCACCTGGCGCGGGACCGATTCGCGGGCGGACAGCTCAATCGAGACCACGTCCTCGACCAGCCAGTTGGCCGCGTTTTCGAAGAGAAAGCTGTTGCCGCCCTGCTGGATGTAGCTGTTGGTCAGGAAATCGGTGTCGCCAAAGACGACCAGGCGCGCCCCGTTGGTCGTGTTCAGCGCGCTGAGAGCCACGGTGAGGCTGCCGGTGGCGTCCTGGCCCTCGTCGGGATTGACGACACCTTCGGTCATCATGCGGGTGAAGTCGGTTTCGCCCCAGGCCTGGTCGCTGGTGGTGATGAGGTTTACGGCCGTTACCCCCGCAGGCACTGTCGCCTCAATCGACCGGGCCACGTTAAAAATCGTGCCAAACTGCTCCAGCCCCTCAGTGATGGGGCTGCTGCCGTAAGCCGCGCCGACAAACGTCAGGCCAATCGTCTGCCCCGCCTGGGCCAGCGAGGCATCGATGATGAGGTCGTTGCGCAGGGTGATGCCCCAGCTTTCCTGCAGCCAGGGCAGCAGGCCGTCGGCTTCGGCAGCGGCCCGGCCTTCGGTGTCGATGGCGTCGCGAGCGATGAAGATCGCCCCGCCTGCCTCGACGTAGCGGCTCAGCGCCGCCACTTCCTCTTCGGCCAGGGGTGCCTGCTGGTCAATCAGGAAAACGGCGCTGGCGTCGGCGGGCACGTCGCCGCTGGTGAACAGGTTCAGCGACTGCACGGTAAAGCCAGATTCTTGGAGGAGGGTAACGGCCGTTCCCAGCCCATCCACGCCCGCATCTTGCCAATCGCGCTCGCCGTGGCCGGTTAAAAAGTAGGCGGTTTTAACGGTGGGATTGAGCGTGCGCACCAGCGCCGTGTGTAAATCGCGGTCGGTGAGGGTGGAGGCTTTGGCAAAGGTGCCATCGTCGCGGGTGAAAACCAGCGTTCCGGCAAAAGAGAGGTCGTACTCCTCGGCCAGCAGCGGATTTTCGTTGGGATCGACAAATTCGTAGCTGAGCTGGTTGGTGTACGCCTGCATCGTTTGCAGGGCGGTTTCGGCCTGGGTGCGCTGGAAGGCGGTGTCCGTGGTGTAAAAGCCCAGGACGTGAATTGGCTGGTCGAGCGATTCCAGCAGCTCGACCGTTTCGGGCAGCGGGGTGAAGGCGTTGTTGGCGGTGGCGTCGTAGCGCCAATCTGTGTTTTGGTAGGTGAGGGTGTAGATGAGGACGAAAACGGCCGTAAAAAACAAGCTAATCAAAAAAGCGCCACCGTACCGCCCGCCGCGGTTGCTCAGCCGGGCGCGCACCACATCGGGCCAGACCACGGCAAAGATCACCAGCAGCAGGCCGCTGCTGGCGACCAGCAAATTGGGCAGCCAATCCCAGCGGCGCGTGACAAAATAAACCGCCCCCCCGCCAAGCAGCAGGAGGATGGCCAAAATCGGAAAAATAGGGGCAATTCGATCCAGTTTTTGCTTCATAATTTTTATTGGCCACAGAGATCACAGAGATCACAGAGATTTAAGAGGTCTTTCTCTTTTTCCTCTGTGCCTTCTGTGGCTAATCTTCTTATCTCCAGCGGCGGCTTTCCAGGACGCGGGTGGCGGTGAAGAGGGAAACGGCCGTTACCGCCACAAAATAGACCACGTCCTTGGCCACGATCAGGCCGCGGAAAAAGTTGTCTTGATGGTTGGCCAGGGAGAGTTCGTTGAGGATGGTGACGGCCGTATCACCCAACGCAAACGACTGCGCCGGAATGGTGAGCAAATACAGCACCAACGTCATGCCCAGCGCCAAAATAAAAGCCACCATCTGGTTTTCCGACAGGGCTGAGGCCAGGATGCCAATGCCCAGCAGCGCCGCGCCGTACAAAATCGCGCCCAGGTAGGCGGTCCAGATCGGTCCGGGGTCTGGGTTGCCAAAGGCAAATAAGATGATGGGAAAGACCAGGGTCAGCGCCGTCGTGACCAGGTAAAAGACGAAACCTGCCAGGAATTTGCCCAGCACTACCTCACCGTCGCGGATGGGCAGTGTCATCAGCAGCTCCATCGTGCCGCTGCGCTGCTCTTCAGACAGCAGGCGCATCGTCAGGGCGGGCATGGCAAACAGGTAGAGGAAGGTGTAAAGACCCATCACGCTCTGCACGTCGAGCGGCAAAGCGCCGGGCTGGCTGGCCTGGAAAAACAGTTCAGAGGCAAAAATGTAGCCGGTCAGGGCCACAATCACCACGCCGAAAATGTAAGCCAGCGGTTGCACAAAAATCGCGCCCAATTCGCGGCGGGCCACCTGCCAGACGTTATGCATGGGCCACCTCGCGGGGGAGTTTTAACGCAAAGGCGCAAAGACGCGGCGGGGTGTCATTCCCGCGCAGGCGGGAATCCATCTTCTGGATCGCCAGTGGATGCCCGCCTGCGCGGGAATGATAGGTGAATTGAAGGGGTTCAGGTACCGCTGAAGATGGCTTTTGTAACCGTAATTTCTGCATCACTGTACTTTCTCCAATGGTTCGCCTGTTTTGGATTCTTCCGGTTCGAGGGCGATGGATTGAGCTTCCTTGAGCTTTTCCAGGAAGAGCGTTTCCAGACTGAGCCGGTGGGTGCTGAGTTCGAGCAGCCCCCAGCCCTGGCTGACGGCCGTTTCCGCCACCATCATTCTCGTTTCATCCCGTCCATCTACAGAAAGTAAGAATTGGTTGGGGCTGGTGAGGGTTACGGCCGTTACCCCCGCCACCGTCTGCAAAAGCTCGCTGGTTTGTTCCCCAGGCTGGGCCAGCTGCAACGTGAGCTGGTTGCCACCCTGTTTAATCTGGCTCATGGGCAAATCGGCGTAGATACGGCCGTTCATAATCATGATCACTCGGCTGCAAATCTGCTCCACCTCGGCCAGAATGTGGGTGCTGAGCAGCACGGTGCGCTGGCGGCCCACGTCGGCAATGATCTGGCGGATTTCGACGATTTGCGCCGGGTCCAGGCCAATTGTCGGCTCGTCCAGAATAAGCACGTCGGGATCGTGCAGCAGCGCCTGGGCAATGCCCACCCGCTGGCGCATCCCTTTGGACAAACTGCCGATGAAGCTCTCGGCCCGGTCCAGCAAATCAACCGCTTCCAGCACGTCGTCCACACGGTCCCACACGTTTGCCAATCGCCGCACCTGGCCGATGAAGTGCAGGTACCCTTCCACGGTCATCTCCGGGTAAAGCGGCACCGTTTCCGGCAGGTAGCCCAGCTTTTGCCGCGCCTGCATACTTTCGTTCACGGTGTGGAACCCGGCAATGTAGGCGTCGCCGGAAGTGGGCGGCATATAGCCGGTGAGGATGCGCATGGTGGTGGTTTTGCCCGCGCCGTTTGGCCCCAAAAAGCCCACAATTTCTCCTGGCTCACAGGCGAAGGTGAGATTGGAAACGGCCGTATGCCCCCCATACTGCTTGGTTAAACTGTCGGCTTCAATCATAAAGGGAGTGTCTGATTCGTTCATGGTCACGCTCGTCTACTTAGGCTCGAAAATTCGGCTGAATCATATCCAAAATTGGCTGGTTGCAAAATTGGCTCGCAGGGCAGCAGGCGTTTATTAGGCAACTTTTCATCCAGAGTGCCGCAACGGCCGTATTTGGATTTGCTGAGACCCGCTTCCAGATCGGAAGAGCGTCGTGTAGGGAAAGAGTGCAGATCTCGGTGGTCGCCGTA
>ERZ761603.2658-NODE-2658-length-12055-cov-5.326500_pt1 | contig 12055 bp, 9 predicted proteins | sample MGYA00511879_ERZ761603 | MGnify/ENA primary metagenome ERZ761603 (study PRJEB28899, sample SAMN02850040) | bioreactor sludge metagenome | biome: EBPR Sludge; feature: EBPR Bioreactor; material: flocular biomat | place: Australia: Thorneside Wastwater Treatment... | reverse complement strand
AGTATTTAACTTCTTCTGGCAACATGGGCGATGTGAGAATACAAGTGTCTACTGTTAATTGTGCGCCGAAGTTTTGTAAATCATCTAAAAAGCCTGCTTGTTTTGCGAGTTGAGACATGGCACGAGAAGATGTGACTAAAAATTTCACACCTTCATGTTTTCTTTTTCCTTTTACTAATGGTGCGAGTTGCTTGAATTCTGCTAAAGAAAAATGCGGGCTTCCTAAAACCACTAAATCTAAATTTTCGTTGTCAGTATGAGTTAATGCTTTACGAGATTCTCGTAACAAATCCATTGAGACTTCAATAATTTCTTCTGGTTGTTTATTTTGAAATGCGGATTCAAATGTCTGTGCTTCTGGTGTGACACCGATAATATGAAACATCGCCACTCCACCTGATGATGCGCCCGCCGCGCCTACTGCTTTGAGTTGGTCTTCGTTAGGGACATATTCCAAGCCTTGAATGACTGGGATTTTTTCTAACGAAACTTTTCCCATATAATGACCAAGCACAGGATAAAAATCATCGCTTTGTTGTAAAGCCAATGGAATATCTTTTAATCTTAATAAAATTTTTCCAGCACGATTTTCCGTCAGATGTAATCCCATCGCAGGTGCGCGACCTGTGATGGCACAGCATACATCAAATAAATCTGGATATCTTTCTGTTCTTGCACCGATGACTGAATTTGCAAATGCAATCGCATTCGATTCGCCCCATGCGATTTGGTCGCCAAATTTTGGTTTGTATTCGGTTTGATAGGGTGCGCATGTCCATGTTGGAATCGTGCCCATGTTTTGATAAGCAATCATCTGATGATGTGCTTGCTTTGCCCACTCAGGAGTCACAGCCCATTCTTTCCAGTGATGTTCATCTAATCCGCTGACGTTAAGAGTCGTTGGCACAGAAACTTTTGCACCTAAACTTGCTAATTTTTCTGCAAACTCTAAACCAGCATCACCGATATAAACTGTGCTATCAATATGTGCACCGACGATATCAAGTAATTCTTTTGCACCTGAAACTTTTGCCATGTGCACGAGAATCTTCATCGCCATTTGTGTGGCGGGTCCGAAATCACCATGTAGCATGGATAAGTCTTTTTGAGTGAGAGAAAGAGTCATAAGTTAAAGTAAATGTCAAAATAATAGTAACAAGTTTACCCGTAGGGGTGAGGTGTTTGAATTTGTCAACTTGTTTATAACAAGGTACAATCAAATTATATCTAAATAAATACCCCAAAGGAGAAATCTCATGGCTTTTGAATTACCAAAATTAGCTTATGCGTATGACGCGCTTGAACCTCATATTGATGCTCGTACGATGGAAATTCATCACACAAAACATCATCAAACGTATGTGACAAATTTAAATGGTGCGGTAGATAAAACCCCAGAACTTGCTGGAAAATCTCTTGAACAAATGTTGAGTGATTTAAATGCAGTGCCTGAAGGTGTGCGAAATGTGATTCGCAATCATGGCGGCGGAACTGCAAATCACAATTTATTTTGGGAAGTGATGGGGCCAAATGCTGGTGGCGCGCCGAAAGGTGATTTAGCCAAAGCAATTGATGCTTCATTCACTTCGTTTGATAACTTCAAAGCAGAATTTACAACTGCCGCAACTACACGTTTTGGTTCGGGTTGGGCTTGGTTGGTGAAGAAGGGCAGTGGCTTGGCTGTGGTTTCAACTGCAAATCAAGATACTCCGCTTTCTGATGGTCTCACCCCAATTCTTGGTATTGATGTTTGGGAACATGCTTACTATTTGAATTATCAAAACCGCAGACCTGATTACATTGTCGCGTTTTGGAATGTGATTAATTGGGATGCAGTTGCAGAGAAATGGTCTAAGTAGTCTGAATGGTCTGCTGGTCTAACAGGTCTCACTAGTCTGACCAATAAGATTTGTTAGACTTTTTCGACTAATTAGACCTATCAGACTAAATAAAAAAAGTTATAATTGCAGTATTAAATATTTCACTGATTTAGGAGTTTGTTATGACTCATATTATTACCAGCTTATGCGTGCGCGACCGCGGTTGTATTGATGTTTGCCCTGTGGAATGTATGATTCCCGGGCAACCTGTAAATGAATGGCCCTGGATTTATATTGACCCTGACACTTGTATTGATTGTGGTGCTTGTGTTCCTGAATGTCCGTTCAATGCAATTTATCCAGAAGATGAAGTGCCATCTGCTTATACAGCCAAAGGTGGTGAAATTGTCAGCAATGTTGGTCTCACAGGTCATTGGGAAGGTACGAATCATCACGGCGGAAAAATTGTTTTAGAAACAACCCGTACGCTTGAAGCCGGTGAAGTGATTGATTTGACCCCTGACATCAAACCGAATTACGATTTCTTCCAAGGCGGACCTGGCTATTCTGCCAAAGATATTGACGACGGAATGTAAAATAAAAATCGTCCACGCAAGTGGACGATTTTTTTATTCACTCATCAAATTATTCCCAATAAATTCTGCTAAAGGAATATTATTTTCTTCCAACACAACTACCAATGCCAAAGGCACGCCTTGCCAATATGGCAACGTGCCGGCAATTAACCATGTCACAATTGTTTCATCTAAACTGGCTTGCCCAACATGACTCCAATATGGATTTCCACTTTTGACAAAATCCAAAACCGCTTCATTCGAACGTTCAGCCTGCATCACCTGCGCCGGCTGACTCAACGCCGGAAGCACAATCCAGCCTTGCTCCAGTGTGTTAACTGCTGTGGCAATTCTTGGGGCAGGGATAATCCCATCATTACTCAATGCCGATGTGGCTAAACTCATTTGCAATGGGCTCACTCGCAACGAATCTACTGAGTTATTTTCTTCATCAAATGCAACGGGCATGTTAATTTGTGGTGTTTGATACAAACCTAACGATTCATAAAAAACTTGTAAACCTTCGTCTTCTGGAAAATCTTCACCAAATTGTGCGCGAATTAATGGAAGCAGTGTATTGCCAATCGGGTACAAGCCTTGCGTAGCACGATTCAATAAAGGCGCATTTGGGTTTTGAGATAGTGCTTCACCTTCTTCTGTGAGTTTGTTGGGGTCATACGTTGGGTGAGAAGCCATAACTAATACTTCACCAGTCTCAGCATTCATTAAAATGATTGCGCCACGATGAATGCCTAACAATTGGTCAGCTTTGGATTGTAGAGATAAATCAATACTCAAGCGCACGTCTAAACCGGCGGGTGGGGTTCCGTAAAGCAGTTGTTCCCATAAAATCAGACTCATGGGGTTGCCTTGTAATCCCCGAAGATAACTGTCGAGGGATGCCTCTAACCCAGCTTGCCCGTAGATAGGGTGCGTGTAGCCAGTTACGGGAGCCAAATCTGAGTATAGATATTGGCGCACATAAATCCCATCTACTCTTTCGGTGATGTTAATTGGCTGATTGTTTTTATCTACAATTTCACCGCGTGGCACGAATCTATCGACAATAGCGCGGCGCGGATTATCGGTACGGGTGAGGATGTCTGGTGCGCGCACAATTGCCCACCATGCAGTTGTCAATGCACAAGCGGCGAGACCCAGTGCCAACAAACCTGTGACGAGCGAATATGGTTGTGGATTTTCTAACGAAGCGGGTTCTTCATCTTCTGTGTTGCTGATGTTGAGTAAAAGAAATAAGGCGATAAAAGAAGTTAATAATGATGAGCCACCATACGAAACAAAAGGTAACGTGACACCCGTAAGTGGTAATAGACGAATATTCCCACCGATGATTAACAAACTTTGCACACCGAGATATGTGACAATTCCAGCGGCAAGATAACGGCGGAATCTATCTGGCGCATGGAGAGAAATTATCATGCCGCGCGCCAGAATCAACCAGATGAGGGCAATCAAGCCTAACGTTCCGATAAGACCCGATTCTTCGGCGATGGCTGAATAAATAAAATCAGAAATCGAAACGGGTACTAATAAAGGACTTCCGATTCCTAATCCTCTGCCGATTGTGCCACCATTAGCAACTGCAAGCAATGATTGAATGATTTGATAAGAGCCACCTGTTGGGTCAGCCCATGGATTCAGCCAACCAACCACGCGCACGCGAATAAGGTCAATAAAAAAATAGCCGACCAAAAGTGCAACGGAAAGCGATAAAACAGAAGTGATTAAAATTCTGCGTTTGCCGGTAGCAATATAAATAAAAATTGTAAATATCAAAATGAAAATGGATGCTGTACCTAAATCCCGTTGGACGATTAATAATAACAACGCCATTCCTGTTACAAACAGAGTGGGTATCAACAATGGAAAAGAAAACAATTGCAAATTAGCACGGTCTGCTAGATAGGCTGAGAGATAAATCACTAATAATATTTTCAGTGGTTCAGAGGGTTGAAAGTACACATCGTTAGAAAATCCAAGCCACAAACGCGGACCAAACCCCAGCGGATTGGTGCCGAAGATTAAAGTCATTGCTGTAATAATCAACCCGCCGCTTAAGAATACATATTTATATTTTCGCAAGAAACTTATTTTTGGAAAGAACCTTAACGCCAAAATAAAAACTAAAATGCTAATCCCAAACCATATGATTTGACGAATACCAAAGTATTCATCCAAACGCCAAATGGTCAGCATTCCCCAGCCACTCAACAATGCTGCCGCAGGGAAAATGTACGCATCACTTTCAGGCGCGTATTTGACGATAGCACGATGTGCCAAAATGACCAAGCCGACCCAAATCAAGAATCCAGCCCAATGTGAGAGTCTGTAATCCACATCCCACGTGCGTTCTCGCACCGCAGGTGACAAGGTGAGGATGAGTGATTGTATGAATAAAAATATCCCCGCGTATTGCAGTAAGCGGCTCTGGGTGTGATGATTCATGTGTTAATGGTACTTGATTTTTTGGATGAATTCTTAGGAAAATATAAATTATTTTTTCTTAAATTTTCATCTTCATCCCACCTTTTGGACGAAGCGTGGCTTCAGGACTCAGCCCCACAGCAGAATCAGTTATCAAGGTAGGGGCGAAGCGTTGGTATATCATGGCTAAGGTTAATTGCATTTCCATCATCGCTAAATTATTCCCAATGCAGATATGTGGACCTGCTCCAAATGGATAATAAATATCTTTGTTGCGTGCTGAAATATTTTCAGGCGTAAAACGTTCGGGGTCAAAAGTTTCGGGGTCGTTCCAATAGGTTGGGTCGTGATGGGTGACATAAGGCGTAATAAAAATTAACGTGCCAGCAGGAATTAAATAACCATCCAGTTCTTGGTCAGTGACGGCTTCGCGCGCAAACAAATACGCAGGCGGATACAAACGCAACACTTCGTTAATAACTTGCGTTGTGTAAGTTAACTTTGGTAAATCTTCAAGTGTGGGTGTGCGCGTATTTAAGATTTGTGTAATTTCGCCAACTAATTTTGATTCGACATGTGGATGTTTTGCAATTAGATAAAACGCCCAAGTGAGTGCCATTGCCGAAGTTTCGTGACCTGCAAAAAAGATAGTGATGATTTCATCCCGCACTTGCGCATCAGACATGCCTAAGCCTGTTTCTGCATCTTTGGCATTGAGCAACATCCCCAGCAAATCGTCCTGCGGATTTTTTCTGCCCTCGGCAATTAATGGGTACACGATTTCATCTAAAACTTTGGCGGCTTTGTTATAGGCAATGTGTTTTGGTAGTGGAAACGAAAGTGGAAGTTGAATAAATTGTTGACTCTTCCATAACATAAACGCCGATGCTAAACGAAACGCATCGCCCAACGACTTGACTTGGGCATCTGTAATTTTTGCACTGAACATGGTTTTGATAATGATTGACAAAGTCAGATTTGTCATTTCATCTTCCATATCAAACACTTGATGCGCTTGGCTATATCTTTCCCATGCAATTAAATGCTTTTGAATAATGTTTGTAATTGTATTGGCTAGTGAACTTAACTTCTGACGGTGAAAGGCAGGTTGCATAATGCGGCGTTGTTGTAACCAAAATTCTCCATCACTTAAAGGTAAACCATTGCCTAATAAAACGCGCCCTGTCTCCACACTTTTGCCGCGAATGTAGTTGTGATGATTACTCTGCAAAATATGTTTTACATACTCTGGCTTTGTGACCAGCATATAGGTTTTATTTAGTAATTTAAATTGCACAATCCCGCCGTGATTCTTTGTTAAATCCATGAACATGCCAAGCATGTCCTTGGTCATTTCAGGAATCATGCCGATGATAGGTCTAGATTTTGGGCTGGGGGCAGGTTTGAGGTTAGAAATTTCCATATCCCTGATATTTTAGTTTATGAAGAATGATATTGCAAACGTCTTAGCCACAGAGCACACAGAGACCTCTGAGAAGACCTACTAAGAATCTCTGTGGCTGATTTTTGGAATTTAATTATGACTATGCTCTTTAATTTCACAATACAACATATTATGGCAACCTTCGCATTCTAGTTGTAGAGTTGCATGTTGAATATTGTATCCATGTGCGAGCAGTTCGTTGATATTTTGTTGAATATATGCGCCCTCACGAATGGAAATGTCATTTGTCACTACATGGGCAGAGAGCATGCGCAAATTTTCGTTGATGCTCCAGACGTGCAAATCGTGAATATCATGCACGCCATCTACTTGGCGAATGTCTTCAACCATTTTTGGCAGGTCAACATTTTCGGGTGTGCTTTCGAGCAAAATGTGAATGGTTTGCTTAATGATTCCCCAAGCGTTGTATAAAATTAATGCACCAATTAACACACTGACGAATGGGTCGAGCCAGTTCCAGTTGGTGAATAAAATAAGCACGCCTGCAATGACTGCACCTAATGTTGATAATACATCGCCCATGAGATGCAGAAATGCACTTCTTAGATTTAAGTCATGCTCGCTTCCTTTTTTGATGAGGAAAGCGGTTCCTAGATTAATCAGAAATGCGATTCCGCCCACGCCGATTAATATGGTTGTATTCACTTCGGGTGGATTGAGAAAGCGCTGATAGGCTTCGTAAAAAATCCCTAAGGCGATTAACACCAAAGTTGTTGAGTTGACTAACGCGGCTAGAATCCCTGCTCGATGGTAGCCAAATGTTTTGCCTGCATGAGCAGGTTGAAGCGAGAGTCGAAGCGCGTACCAACTTAATCCTAAAGCAATCACATCGGTAAAGTTATGAGCGGCATCGGTTAATAAGGCTAAACTATTTCCCCAAATGCCTGCAACAATTTCAACAAAAACAAATATGGCAGTAATGCCAAGTGACAAAGCAAGCCGTTTGGTGGTTTGATTGGCAATATCGCCAAAGTGAGAATGGGAATGATTGTGCATAGATTAAATCCAACGGCGGACTTGCTTTTGATAATCTAAATATGCTTGACCATGTGAACGCGTTAAAAATTCTTCTTCGAGCCGTACTTGAGTTTGAATTAACATTTCACCAGTGATTAAGATGGTAAGTGTAATAGCATTTGGAATAATCAAGAAGAGACCTAATAACATCACGCGCATTCCGAGAAAAATGGGATTGCGAGAGATTTTGAATAATCCCGTTTGAACGAGTTCGGTTTTGACATCTTCATCAATGCCGATGCGCCATGATTTTTGCATGTGGACTTGGGCAATCAATACCCAAACCAATGCAAGTAACAAAAGAACAAAACCGATGTTTGCCAAAATATTGTTTGTTAGAAATGAAATTGGCAAAAGATAAGAATACAAGTTTGGAGAAACCGCAAACACAATTGCGACAAGAAAACAAACGAGCATAATCAAGCGGAAATTTTTTCCAATGTAATCATGTGCCGTGTCAGATGAACCGAGTTTGTATGGATTCACGCCTGTGGTTTTCCAGATTCGGTAGGTGGGTAAAATCATTGCTAACCCAAAAAATAAGATGAAGTAGAGAAGAAGAAATATTTTCATTGAAGTTATCCGTGTTTTACATGGTCTAAGCCCATGAGATATAGTTTCTTGACGTGGTCATCGTCAAGTGAATAAAAGACTTGCCTGCCAGATTTTCTGCCGCGGATCAAACGCATTTGTCGCAGACCTCGTAATTGATGGGAGACTGCCGATTCACTCATGCCTGTTTTTTGAGCAATGTCACTGACGTTCATTTCTTTTTCTAGCAAAGTGGAAATGATGCGTACACGATTGGCATCGCTTAAGGCACTGAATAATTCGGCAAGTTGAATGGCTTTGAGTTCGTTGAGGGTCATGGTTTCCTTGAATATATGAACAAGTATTCATATATTATGATAAAAGACAAACCCTGTCAAGGGTTTGTCTTTTACTATTTAATCAACAATCCAGTCACCCAAAGCATCAACATACCAACTAATACACCACTGAAAATAAAACCTGGCGTGGGTTGTTTTTCGTTATCTTTTTGTACCATTTTCCAAATTTCAACTGCCACTTGGAAGATTGCGCCTGTACCAATGGCAAGGAACAACACAGATAAAAATGGGGAAGGAGTGAATCCGCCAATCCATGCGCCGATGATGGCAGGCGCACCGCCGATTAATCCAAGCCATGTTAATTGACGAATGCTTGGTTTATCTTTCAAAATTGGCGCAATGATTCCTAAACCTTCTGTGATGTTTTGGATAATGAAACCAACCACTAAGAAAGTTCCCAATGCAATTTCACCAACATTGTATGCCGCACCAATTGCAAGCCCTTCGCCTAAATTATGAATACCAATTCCTAAAGCAATACGCCATGCAATGGAGGCTCGTTGTGATTCTTCACTTCGACTAGCAGATTTTGGATTATCTATCATTTCGAGTAGCATGTAAGTGGCAACTGCTCCAATGCCAATTAATCCAAGCCCTTGATAGGTGCCAGCCAATGCAGTGGCTTGCTCTAAGGCTTCATTGAATGTATCTAAACCAAGATAAATTAATAAGCCAACCGTTAATGCCATTAAGAACGTCATCCATTTTTTATCGAGAGTGCGAAGTGCAGGCAACCAAAAAATTCCTAAGAAAATAGGAATGACACCTACATATAAACCAATCAACGTAAAGCCCCAAAAGTTTTTTGCTTCTGGCTCAGGAGTTACAAACGCAACTGGAATTTCTACATCAAACGGAATTGCATTGCTGGTAAAAATTCGCGCCGCATATGCTTCACCACCCGTCCATGAATATTCTATATCAATGGTTGCTTTGCCTAAACGCGGAATGGTTGCAGATGGCGAAACTGTAAATGGCATTACGGCTTCATTTACAATAAGCGATGCAACTGTTAATTCTTCGGGTCCAGTATTTTGCACATATAACTTTATGTTATCTACATCAAGTTCATATCGTTCAATCGTCAAATCTTCAATTGGAACAGGTGCTTGTAAATCTAATCCGCCACCTGTTTGCAGGAACAAGAAAATAACTCCAGCTAAAAGGATGATGGGAATTAGAAGCAGGATGAAGGTTTGAAAAGTGAAGCGGTTCTTTGTCTCAGGGGATGTTTGGGTTGTCATCTTTTAGTTTCTCCTTCGCTTCTAGTTAGTCACTTCAAACATGCCGTTCCAACCGAGTTCTGCAAATTCGGTGACGTGCGCGTGGAACATATACATGCCTGGATATTTATATGTGAATTCAAGAATGCCACGCTCTGCCTGACCTTGAATGATTGTGTCTGTAAATGCAGATGGCGTGAGACTTGTGCCAGTGGGATAGTAGTGAAAAAAGTTTGCATGAAGATGAAATGAGTTTACTAAATCAAATTCAAGAATGTTGACTAGATAAATACGAACGCTTTCACCAACTTTGATTTGAATAGGATGATTTTGATAATAAAACGGAATACCATTGACTGCATAAAAATCATTAGCATCATCAAAGTCAATATCAATGCCGTGCATGACCATTACCATTTCTTTATCAACTTTGGGGCGAGCTTCTTTTGGGTCAACGATGAAAGCGCCATATAAGCCTTTTGCAATATGACGTGCTAATGGAAATACATGACAATGATAAAGATGTAAACCATAAGGTTCAGCATCAAACTCGTAAGTAAATTCTTGACCGGGTTGCACCATACCACCGGGTCCAGTACCGGGTACGCCATCCATTTCGCTAGGATGATAGCCGTGAAAGTGCATTGAGTGTGGGTGACTACTTCCATTTACCATGCGAATACGAACTCTATCACCTTCTGTGGCTCGCAATGTTGGTCCGGGAATTCTTCCGTTATAAGTCCATGCAGGGAATTCAATGCCGGGCACAACTTCTATATTTTTATTAATCACAACTATTTCATATTCGCGTAATGTTTGACCATTCGGTAAAGTCGAAACTTTTCCATAATCAAAATCATAAAGAATTTCACCTGGATTGAAGCCATTTTTTTCATGGTCAACATCGTCTGCACCGGGTAAGCCATGACCTGTCATTTGATGGTCATTGTCGTCTCCATCATGTTGATGAGATGATTCTGGTGTTGGCGTTTCTGCTTGTAGTGGATGATTATGAGAAGCATTTACATTATTAAATGCAACTACACCACCTGCGGCAGATAACAAACCGAAACCACCAAGCTTTAATAAATCTCTGCGTGAAAGTTTTTTATTCATAGGTTCTCCTCTTTTGATAATTACTATCAATCGTTAATTATTTAACGCACCTTCATTAATCCATTGTCTAATTAATTCAATTTGTTCAGCCGTTAAATCTGATCCACGTTTTGGCATTTCGCCACTTTCGATTTGTTCAAAGAGCAAGCTATTGCTCGAATCGCCAGCGATGACAACTTCTCCATTTTGTGAACCCACCATTAGGCTTTCATAAGATTCAAGATTTAAACCTTCACTTGGAAATTCTCCACCATGGCATTTTATGCAACGTCTTTCAAGAATGGGTTGTACATCATTTTTGAAACTGATATTCTCCCTCACTATCATCGATGGGCTTGCGCCAACATCGGTTGTTTTGTAGGAAAGAAAAAAAGCAGTTGCAATTACTAAAAGCATAAATGAAAAAAATAATATCCATTTATACATTTTGTATTTGCTGTTTGAAAAAATAGTTTTCATTTAAGCATTGAACTCCTGTGCGGCGCGTTGCTTGCCTATTTCTGTTAAACTGAGCAAACCGCTTTGTTGATTGACTAAACCTGTTCGTTCTGCAATGCCGACAATTTCCATTGCAAATTTAGGCGACCACTTAAGATGTTCGTTCAAATGAATCACTTCATTTTCTAATTCGGCTTCGTGTGCGGCGGTGTGATTGGCAATGTGCATGGTCAGCATGGTCAATGCAAATTCTATGCGTTGGTTTTGGCGGCGACGTGCTTGAGCTAAGAGTCCGCGTTCGGGGGCAAACAAATAAACGATTAAGAATGAAGCGCCAGTCATAGTCGCCATTGAACCCGCAATGGATGCATCCAAAATATTGGCGAGCCAATATCCACTAATCGCGGAAACAATTCCAATCAATGCGGAATATAAAATCATGCGTGAAAGTTTATCGGTTAATAAATATGCAGCAGAAGGTGGTGCCACCATAAATGCAACGACTAAAATGGAACCAACTGCGTTGAATGAACCAACCGCAGTTAATGAAACTAAAGTCATTAAGGCGTAATGAATTAATGTGGGAGCAAAACCTAGTGTAGCGGCAAGTGCGGGGTCAAATGTGGCAAGTTTTAATTCTTTATAAAAAAGAATCACAAACAATAGATTCAAAATCAAAATTCCACCAGAAGAATAAAAGGCTTCTGGACCAAAATCTAAACCAAATAATTTAACGCGATTGAATGGCGCGAATGCAAGTTCACCAAGTAAGACAGCATCGTTATCAATATGCACATCGCCTGCGAAGCGCGAAATTAAAATCACTGCAATGCTAAACAATGCAGGAAACACCAAGCCGATAGATGTATCTTCTTTTACCAATTGCGTGCGGTTTAGTAATTCAACCAAACTTACGGTGAGCACACCCATCAATGCCGCGCCAATTAATAACAATGGCGATGTGATACTTTTTGTTACAAAAAATGCTAATACGATTCCAAGTAATACGGTATGGCTAATTGCATCGCTCATCATTGCCATGCGTCGTAAAATTAAAAAGACGCCA
>ERZ761603.2657-NODE-2657-length-12060-cov-35.422657_pt1 | contig 12060 bp, 13 predicted proteins | sample MGYA00511879_ERZ761603 | MGnify/ENA primary metagenome ERZ761603 (study PRJEB28899, sample SAMN02850040) | bioreactor sludge metagenome | biome: EBPR Sludge; feature: EBPR Bioreactor; material: flocular biomat | place: Australia: Thorneside Wastwater Treatment... | reverse complement strand
CGAGGAACGCAAGGCGCGTGCGGCGGAGCGTGGTGTGGGGCGGGTTGTGGGGCCGGATGCGATCGATGTTCGCGGGCGGGGGCGCGACGGCGGCGGAGGATTTCATCGAGGAACGCAAGGCGCGTGCGGCGGAGCGTGGGCGTGCGCGGCGGGCGCGGACGGCGGATGAAGCTCCGGGAGCGGCGTTCCCGGGCGAGGGCGGCGTGGTCGAGGGCGGCGGCGCCGAGTACGAGGAATCGGCGGAGGATGTGGAGGAGCGCGGGCGGCAACTGGGGATCGAGGACCCCGACGCGGAGATGAAGGGCGCCCAGAGCGAGGACGAGGAAGAGGTTGAGGAGGTTGAGGAGGACGAGGGCGCGGAGGCGGAGGCCCGGGAGGAGGAGGAAGAGGAGGACGATCTGCCGGGCGCGCCGCAGGTGTTTGATAAGGATGCGCTGCGGGAGAAGATGTCGAAGCTGCCGGTGGTGTTCGGGCAGCAGAACCGTGAGATCGCGACGGACGCTGATCTTGCGGGGCTTCAGAACGGGGAGGCGATCGAGGAGGAGGGGAAGCAGTACCGGTTCCCGGGGCTTGATCTGCTGGAGAACCCGGAAGAGAACTTCAACGAGAAGCTCGAGGGGATGGTGCGGGAGCAGGCGGCGGCGCTGGAAGAGGCGTTGCAGCAGTATGGGATTGACGGGGAGGTTGTGGGGATCGAGAGCGGGCCGGTGATCACGTTGTTTGACGTTCGGCTGGCGCCGGGGACGAAGGTTTCGGCGGTGCAGGCGGTGAGCAGCGACGTGGCGCGTGCGCTCAAGGCGCTGAACATCCGGATTGTGCCGAACCAGTTGGGGCGGGACACGATCGGGATCGAGGTGCCGAACCTTCAGAAGGAGAAGGTGAGGCTGAAGGAGCTGATGGCGAAGACGGAGCGATTCTCGAGCATGAAGCTCCCGATGTTCCTTGGGAAGGACGCGAGCGGGGAGCCTTTGATCGAGGATCTGTCGAAGATGCCGCACATGCTGATCGCGGGGACGACGGGCTCGGGCAAGAGCGTGTGCATGAACACGATCATCATGGGATTCCTGTACACGAGGAAGCCGAGCGAGCTGAAGATGGTGCTGGTGGATCCGAAGATGGTGGAGATGTCGCAGTTCAAGGACATCCCGCACCTGATGTGTCCGGTGGTGACGGAGATGGGGAAGGCGGCGGCGATTCTGGAGTGGGCGTGCACGAAGATGGACGAGCGGTACGAACTGCTCGCGGAGGCGGGGTGCCGCGACATCGGGGCGTACAACGAGCTGACGTGGGAGGAGTTGAAGGATCGGCTGGGGATCGCGAGCGACGAGGAGGGTGCGAAGGTTCCGCGGAAGCTGCCTTACATGGTGTTCATCATCGACGAGCTGGCGGACCTGATGATGACGGCGAAGGAAGTGGAGAGCCACATCATCCGGATCGCGCAGAAGGCGCGAGCGGTGGGGATGCACCTGATCCTGGCGACGCAGCGGCCGCAGGCGAACGTGGTGACGGGTCTGATCAAGAGCAACATGCCGTGCCGGGTGGCGTTCCGTGTGGCGAGCGGGATGGACAGCCGGATCGTTCTGGACACGAAGGGTGCGGAGCTGCTGCTTGGGCACGGGGACATGCTGTTCCTGAATCCGAGGACGAACAAGCTGGCGCGTGCGCAGGGGACCCTTGTGGACGACAAGGAGATCCGGAGCGTGGTGCGGTTCATGAAGGACGTGTCGGGTCCGAGCTTCGAGCGGCAGTTGCTGGTGCTGAGGAAGCCGAGCGAGGACGGGAGCGGGCTTGGGCAGTTGTCGGACGAGGAGCGGTTGCTGCAGAGCAAGAACAACTCGTCGGCGAGCCTGAAGGCGGCGCAGGAAGATCCGCTGTTCGAGCGAGCGGTGGAGATTGTGCTGGAGACGCGTCGGGGGAGCGTGAGCCTGCTGCAGAGGCGTCTGGCGATCGGGTACACGCGTTCGAGCCGGCTGATCGATCTGATGGGGATCGCGGGGATCATCTCGGACCACAAGGGGAGCGTGGCGCGGGACGTGCTGGTCACGCCCGAGGAGTGGGAGATGATGAAGAAGATGGCGCAGGAGGAGGCGCGGGAGAAGGGGATCGCGTGGCCTGTGCGAGGGAAGGAAGAGCAGGGGGCGTTGTTCAACGGGGAGAGCCCGGCGGCGGCGGCGGAGGATGAGGAGTTTGAGGAGGGGGACGAGGACGAAGAGCCGCCGTTTGAGCGGGGGCGGAAGAAGCAGGACGACGACGACGAGGACCTGTGAGTGACGTGATTGTCCGCACCCAACCCCCTCGGACCCCGAGGGGGTTTTTCGTTGGTGGTTGGTGGCGGCGTAGTGTTTGGGCGCGATGAGCGTGGCCGAGGCGACATGCTGGGTGGAGACGCCGGTGGGTCGGGTGGTGGTGTCGGCGACGGCGCGGGGGGTGTCGCGGGTGTCGTTTGCGGCGGGCGAGGGAACGGGGGCGGAGGGGGAGCCCGAGGCGCGTGCGATGCGGGATCGGGCGGTGGCGGAATTGCGGGAGTACTTCGAGGGGCGTCGGCGGGTGTTTACGGTGCCGGTGGATCAGGTGGGGACGGCGTTCCAGCGGGCGGTGTGGGAGCGGCTGGCGGCGATCCCGTACGGGGCGACGGCGACGTACGGGGAGATCGCGCGGGAGGTTGGGCGTGAGGGTGGCGCGCGTGCGGTGGGGATGGCGAACCATGCGAATGCGGTGGCGGTGATCGTGCCTTGTCATCGGGTGGTGGGCGCGGGCGGGGCGCTGACGGGGTACGCGGGGGGCGTGGCCGTGAAGCGGTGGCTGCTGGGGCACGAGCGTGGCGGGGAGCTGTGGAAGGGGGTCGGGGCGTGAGTGTCGCGCGGGCGAAGGGCGTGAAGTCGGGTTGGTCGGTGGTGGCGTGCGCCGGGTGGGCGGCGTTGGCGGGGGGCTGCGCGAGCGGGCCGGATCTGCCGGTGCTGATGGATCGGGGCGAGTTTGGCGTGGTGCGTGAGGCGTTGGCGGGTTCGCTGACGGAGGACCGGTCGGATCGGTCGTACATCCTGGACCGGATGGGGCTGACGATCGCGTCGCTGGCGGACGGGTATCCGAGGCAGGCGCGGGTGGCGTCGGGGGAGATGTACGACCTGCTGTCGACGGCGGGGATCAACGAGGATCGGACGGTGGCGTCGGTGGTGCTGGTGGAGGGCGTGAAGATCTGGAAGGGGGAGCCTTTCGAGCAGGCGATGGCGTACGCGTATGTGTCGATGGCGCGGGCGAGCGAGGGGCAGTGGGACAACGCGGGGGTGGCGGCGCGGGAGTCGCTGTTCCGGCTGAAGACCTTCGGCGATCGGGTGTCGACGTCGGCGGATCTGGTGCGGGAGGCGCAGCGGCGGGATGGGGAGAGTTCGGCGTACCTGGACAGCGGGTACCAGCCGGTGGAGACGGACTTTGTGCCGGGGTATGTGCTGGCGGGGTTGTCGGCGCTGGCGCTGGGAAGCACGGCGGAGGCGACGGACCAGTTCTCGAAGGCGGTGCGGTTCAACGCGGGGATGAAGCCCGTGACGGACCGGCTGCTGGGGGGGAGCTTCAACACGGTGCTGGTGGTGGAGGCCGGGGTGGGCCCGGAGAAGGTGCGGTATGGGCCCGACGGGGCGCTGACGCGTTTTGTGCCCAGGCGCGGGTCGCTGAGCGACCAGGCGGGGCTTGTGGCGGAGGTGGACGGGGTGACGCTCGAGCCGGTGCCCGTGGCGGCGGACATGAACGAGCTGGCGGCGAAGCACTTCTGGAACAACCTCGAGGATGTTCGGCGTGCGAAGAGCCTGATCGGCAACGTGCTGGTGGCGGGCGGGGCGATCGTGGCGATGTCGTCGGACGATCGGCGGGCGCAGACGGCGGGGTTGGCGGTGGCGCTGGGGGGATTGCTGCTGAAGGCGACGTCGGGCGCGGACACGCGGCACTGCGAGTTTCTGCCGCAGCGGGTGTACTTCGTGCCGATGACGATCGAGAAGGCGGACACGACGGTGAGGCTGAGTGTGTCGGGACGGTCGTGGTCGATCGTGCTGCCGGGGGTGGATCCGCCGGCGGAGGGTGAGCGGTTTCAGTTGCGGTATGTGCGGATCCCGGCGGCGCCGGTGGACTGGGCGCGAGCGGGCGCGACGGCGGTGCTGTACGCAAATGACGGGTACGCGGGGCGTGTGGCGGGGGATGAGCTGCCTTACATCCTGGGGGGGACGTGCGTGCGGATGCCGACGCTGGAGGTGCTGGAGCGGTACCAGGCGGCGGGGCGGCTGAGGGACCTGACGCTGGCGGACCTGAGGAACCTGTACGCGGCGGAGGGGATCATTCTGGACCCGAACGACCCCCGACTGGTGGGCGAGCGGCATGTTCTGGAGGGGGGGAGGAGTTTGGTTGCACCGCAGGCGGGGACGGCGGGGTATACGCGGGTGTTCTGCCGTGGGCATCTGCCATACGCTGCGCGGAGCAAAGAGGTGCGTGAGCGGCAGGCGGCGGAGAAGGCGAAGGGAGCCGGGGGCGGGTGAACGGAGCGACGACGATGAAGCGGACGCAGATGGCGGGAGTGGTTGCGGTGGTGGCGGGGAGCGCGTGTGTGTTGGGTGGGTGTTTGTCGACGGATCCTGCGCCGGCGATGGCGGACCCGATCGCGCTGGCGAACTATCCGGGGATCGAGGTTGAGCCGGGGCTGCAGGCGTTCGTGGTGGTGAGCCAGCCGAATATTGAGCGTCGGGAGGACGGGACGATCTCGCGGATCTCGGTGCCTGTGCGGGCGGCGACGAACGACAACGAGATGAACATCCAGTACGAGTACAAGTACTTTGACGCGAAGGGATTTCCGCTGAAGGTGCAGGGCGGGATGCGGTACATGAGGCTGCCGATGCGGAAGCAGATGTTCCTTGAGGATTCGCCGATGGACACGACGGCGAAGGACGTTCGGCTGTACATCCGTTCGGCGCGATAAGAGGTGAGACGATGAAGGCGAGCGATGCGGTGAAGGCGGCGTGTGTGGTCGGGGTGCTGGCGGCGTGGGGCGGCGGGTGCACGCCGGCGCCGCGCGGGAACAGCGCGGGGCGGATCCCGGTGGACGTGACGACGCCGGGGGAGAGCCCGGCGCACGGGATTCCGCTGGCGTCGCTGGACGAGTTTGCGTCGCAGGTGGCGACGCAGTTGGCGAACGATCTGGGGTCGATCCCGGAGGTCAAGAGCGCGACGGGTCGTGTGACGATCGTGTTCGGGGACATCGTGAACGAGACGGACATGGTGCCGACGCGGGACTTCGTGGCGTTTCGGAACAAGATCAGGCAGTATCTGCAGAACACGAGCTTCCGGGAGAAGGCGCGGTTCGTGGAGAGCCGAGATGCGCTGGCGTCGCTGCGTGCGCGGGAGAGGCCGGCGGGGGCGGTGACGGACACGAGCGTGCCGGTGGTGAACCCGCGTGAGACGTACTACCTGAACGGGAACTTCTACCGGCTGGCGCGGAACCGGGTGAGCCAGTACGAGATGTCGTTCCGGCTGGTGAACGACTTTGACGCGACGATCGTGTGGGAGAACGTGCCATATCCGGCGAAGTTCCAGCACTAGGTCGGCGTGCGTTGATCGCGTCGGCGGCGCTTGGGTGCATCGCGGTGCTCGCGGGCGGGGGGTGTGGCGCGCCGCCCAAGAGCACGCGGATGACGCTCGATGACGTGGAGGCGATGACGACGGAGATGTCGGCGAGCCTGCGTCGTGGGCTCTTGAGCGGGCGGAGTGCTTCTTCGGAGGAGATGCGGATCGCGATCACGCGGGTGGAGAACCGGACGCGGCACCTGATGGACCCGAGCGAGCAGTGGGCGATCATGGACCGGGTGGCCAAGAGCGTGCCGATCACGACGCTGGCGGAAGAGGCGAACGTGCGGTTTGTGCTGGAGCGTGACTTTGAGCGGGAGGCGAAGGCGCGGGGGACGCTGCCGGCGGAATTTGGAAGGGAGCGTCGGGTGACGCACGTGATGCGGGCGGTGTTCGACTCGCCGACGCGTGAGGGGCTGCGGGACCGGACGGACGCGTACCTGTGCCGATTCTCGATCCTGGAGCTTTCGAGCGGGGAAGAGGTGTGGGCGGACTCGTTTGATTTCAAGCGTGTGGCGCGGGGGAACTTCCTGGATTAGCGGGGTTGTTGGGCTGGGAATCCGCGCGGGGGGATGTGGCGAAGTGGGTGGGATGAGCGGCGAGACGGTGTTGCTGATGGTGCACGCGGGGTCGACGGCGTTCATGGCCGGGCTGATCTGGTTCGTGCAGGTGGTGCACTACCCGATGTTCGTGGGGGTTGGTGAGGAGTCGTGGCGGGCGTACTCGGCGGAGCATCAGCGTCGGACGACGTGGGTGGTCGGGCCGGTGATGATGGTGGAGCTTGTCACGACGGCGGCGGTGGCGCTGGGGCTGGCGGGGTCGGTGGCGGGATGGATGGGGTGGCTCGGCGCGGGGATGCTGGCGGGCGTGTGGGCGTCGACGTTTCTGGTGCAGGTGCCGATGCACGAGCGGCTGGGTCGCGGGCGCGAGGTGGCGGTGATGCGTCGGCTGGTGGCGACGAACTGGGTGCGGACGGTGCTGTGGAGTGCGCGGGCGGTGCTGGCGTTGTGGATGCTGGGGCTGGCTTAGTACATGTCGGACATCCACGGGGGCGTGCCGGCGAAGAGGCCTGCGGCGAGGTCGAGCGCGTCGGGCGGGCCTTGGCACCATCCGGCGAGGGCGGCCTGGTGAGGAGAGGCGAAGGAGGAGAAGAGTGCGGCGAGCCCGTTGATGGAGCAGCGGAGGTCGCCGCGTCCGCCGCGGGAGACATCGGCGTCGCCTCGGCGGACGCGGAGGGTGTAGGGGCCGGTGTTCTCGGGGATGGTGTCGTCGGTGATGTGGAGGTGGAGTTCGGCGTCGAGGGCGGGGGAGTAGCCGCGTGCGGCGAGGGCGGCGGCGGGGTCGATGACGCGGAGGAACCAGGTGTCCTTGAGGAAGACTTCGTGGCGTTGCTGGGGGAGGAGGGTGAGCGCGGGGTGTTCCGGGCCGCCGAAGAAGACGAGGTCTTCGGCCATCATGGCGAAGTCGGCGAGGAAGGTGAGGAGGCGTTGGCCGGCGGGGAGGGAGAGGAAGGCGAGGTCGGAAAGCTGGAGGTCTTGCCTGCCGTCGGGTCGGCGGGATTGGTTGAGGAAGAGGTAGCCGAGGAGGTTGCCGGAGTCGTCGGGGATGCCGAAGCCTGTGTAGGCGGTTTCGCGGAGTTTGCGGATGCGAGACCAGATGTATGGGCCGCGGTCGAGGGGGCCGTTGTATCGCCTGGCGAAGTTGGCGTAGGCGCGTTGGACGGCGGGCATGTCGGCGTCGGCGAGCGGGACGACGGTGGTAGGGACTTTGTGGCGGGGGAGGTGAGAGAAGGGGATGCGGTACTGGAAGCGGAAGCCGGCGTGTTCGAAGCCGATCTGTCGGTAGAGGGAGTGCGTGGAGGCGTAGAGGCCTGCGAGTGGGAAGCCCTGGTCGCGGGCTTCGCGGACGAAGGCCTGCATCATGGTTCGGGCGAAACCGCGGCCGCGGTTTTCGGGAGCGACGGCGACGCCTGCGACGCCGAGGAGCGGGATGGAGCGGCCGCCGAAGAACTGCCCCATGGGGATTCGGAGGAGGAGTGAAGCGGGGTTGGCGGGCTGGTCGGGATGTCGGAGGACGCGGATGTTGGCGATGTCGCCGAGGGCGAGCCATTCGCGGACGCCTTCGGGGGTTCCGGCGAAGGCCTGGCAGAGCATGCGGACGGCGGTGTCGGTGTCTGGGCCTTGGGCGAGAGGCGTGAGGGTGTTCATGGGCGGGGTGGCGTGGGTGATGGTGCGAGGTGGAGGAAGCCGAGGTGGAGTTCTGCGTGTCGGAGGTGGAGTGCGATCCACTCTGGGTGGGAGAGGTGGCCGAAGAGCGGGCTGGGCCGGGTGGGGGGATCGAGTTGGAGTCGCTCGAGCGCGAGTCGGAGGTTGACGAGCGCGAGGTGGAAGTCGGAGTCGATGTGGCCGAAGGTGCCGTCGGTCGCGCCGGGGACTTGCATGCCGAGTGGGAAGGGCGAGGCGAGTGCGCGGCGTTTGAAGAGGGAGACGAGTGCGCGGAGGATCCAGGGGACGCGGAGTTCGGGGGGAAATCCTTCGTAGGCGAAGTCGATCCAGGCGGTGAGGTGGTTGAAGATCTGGGCTGGGGTCCAGTTGCCGGAGGTGTGGAGTGTGTCGGCGTGGTGGGCGCGTTCGATGGCGTCGAGGTCGGCGAGGACGTGAGGGATGGAGGCGAAGGAGAGGGTTCGGCGTGGGGCCTTGCGCGTGTCGATGGGCATCGGTGAGATGGTACAGGGGAGCGGCGCGGCGGTTGAGGATTAGAGGGTGGTGCGGCCTGAGATGTGGCGGATGAGCGCTTCGAAGCGTGCTTCGGCGGGGAGGAGGGAGCCCATCATGACGACGGCGAAGAGGCTGATGCCGAGCACGGCGGGCGGGCCACCCATGAGGACGATGATGGAGGCGAAGAGGGCGAGTGCTTCGAGCGGGGCGGCGCGGAGGATGGTGAAGGTGAGGAGGTGTCGGGCGATGGCGGCACGGGCCTCGTCGTCGGAGCGGCGGGCGTCCCACTCGGCGCGGGCGCGGGTGCGTGTGGCGTGGGCGAAGAGGTAGAAGCCGGCGAGGGCGGGGATGGCCAGCGCACCCAAGACCATGAGCATGGTGCGGAGGACCTGGGGCTCGAGGGTGGGAACGGCGGGCGTCTGTCCTTGGGCTGAGGGGACGACGCGAAGGACGACGACGACAACGGCGAAGAGACTGACGCCGGCGATGAGGGCGACGGCGATGAGGCGCGCGGAGCGGAGGGAGTTGGCGACGGCCGGTTCGAGCATGGGATCACCTGGAGAGTGAGTCGGTGAAACGGCGGATGGGCGGGACGACGAGGAAGGCGGTGGGGAGCGCGACGACGAAGGCGAGGGCCCAGGCGGAGAGCCAGCGGGAGATGAAGCCATCGCGGAGCCCGGAGTTGAGGAGGGTCATGGCGAAGGACATGACGGCCGACATGACGACGACCATGCAGAAGACGAAGAGGAGGTTTGCCTGTGGGCGGGTGAGTTTCACGGTGATCGTGCGGGTCGGAGGTTGGTGGCGCGTTCGGCCTGGACATCGATCTCGACGACAGCGCCGGGCGAGGGGATGAAACCCTCGGGGAGCGCGTCGGCGGGGATGACGAGCTTGCTGGTCTGCGTGTCGGCGGGTGCGTCGACGGGCCTGACGAGGAGCTCGTAGTCGCCCGAGCGCGGGGAAGGCCCGGAGGCGGAGACGATGGTGACGGTGCGGGAGGCGAGGAGTGCGGCGGTGCCGGCGGGGCTGAGGAGCGTGGATCGGAGGACGAGGATGGCGATGGAGAAGTAGATGACGATGCCGGTGACGTCGACGAGGGTGGCGACGAAGGGGGTGGAGCTTGCGGCGGGGTCGAGTCGGAGCTTTTTAAGCACGAAGGGGAGCATGGCGCCCATGACGCTGCCCCAGATGACGACGCCGACGAGAGTGAGGGCGATGGTGACGGCGAGGATCTGGTAGTGGAGGGCGACTTCGGAGTCGCTGAACCATCCCATGGAGCCGAAGAGGTTGATGCGGATGAAGCCGATGGTTCCGATGACGAGCCCGAGGAGGAGCGAGACGAGCAGTTCGCGTCGAAGGACGCGGAACCAATCGGCGAGTTCGATTTCACGCAGGCCCAGGGCGCGGATGACGAGGGTGCTGGCCTGTGAGCCGGAGTTGCCGCCGGAGGAGATGATGGCGGGGATGAAGGCGGCGAGGATGGCGGCGCGTTTGATTTCGTCCTCGAAGTAGGCGATGGCGTTGCTGGTGAGCAGTTCGCTCATGAAGAGGAGAGCGAGCCAGGGGACGCGTTTTTTGAAGAGGCCGAAGATGCTGGTGGAGACGTAGGGTTCTTCGAGGGCGTTGACGCCGCCGAGGCGTTGGATTTCTTCGGTGGCCTGTTGGCGGGCGACGTCGGCGACGTCGTCGTGGGTGACGATGCCGAGGAGGACGCCGCGGGAATCGACGACGGGGAGCGCGACGCGGTCGTAGCGTTGGAGGAGTTCGACGGCCTCGGCCTGGTCCTGGTCGGCGCGGAGGCTCACGAACTGTTTGTTCATGATGCTCTCGACGCTGTCGTCGGGGTTGGAGAGGAGGATCTGTCGGAGGCGGATGTCGTCGATGAGTCGGCTTTGGTCGTCGATGACGTAGACGACGTTGATGGTCTCGGCGTCGCGGCCGTAGCGGCGGATGTGGTCGAGTGCCTGCCCGATGGTCCATTCGGGCTTGATGCGGACATAGTCGGGGGTCATGAGGCGCCCGACGGAGCGTGGCGGGTAGCCGAGGATGGCCTGGGTCTCTCGGCGGGATTCGGGGTTGAGGCTTCCGATGAGCCTTGTGGCGACCTCGTCGGGGAGTTCATCGAGGAGCCTGGCGCGGTCGTCGGCGTTCATGGCCTCGACCATTTTGACGGAGGCCTCGGCGCCCAGTGCGTGGATGAGTTCTTCCTGCTTTTCCGGGGAGAGGTAGGCGAAGGCCTGGGCGGCGTCGTCGCGGTGCATGAAGCGGAAGCCGACGGCGGCTTCGTTGGGCGGGAGCTCGGAGAGGATCTCGGCGATGTCGGCGGCGGGGACGAGGTGCAGCGCCTCGCGCAGCTCGGTGTAGAGCCCGTCGCGGATGAGTTCGCGGATTTCGGGCTCCAGGAGGAGCGCGGTGGGGTTCATCCGCGTGAATCAAAGCGCGGGGGTCGGGTGTGCGGCAACCGGTGTTGGGGGAAAAAAGCGGAGGTGGCTAGAAGGCGGCGAGGGAGTCGAGCGAGGAGAGCCCGAGGGGTTCGCGGGTCCAGAAGCCCTCGCCCGCGCGGGCGCCGATGCGCGAGCCGAGGAAGCGGTCTTCGGCGGCGAGCCAGTCGACGACGGAGCGGTTCTTGTGGTTGTGCACGAACTGGCTCTCGTAGGCGAGGACGGCGCGGACCTTGGCCTCGTGGGTGGAGGTGGTGTTGATGATGAAGGCTGGGTCGGGGACGCGGCGCAGGTGCGAGCAGTAGTAGTAGAAGAGCCAGGTGGGGTAGATCGGCGGGCCGATCGTGTCGAAGCCCGGAGGGACGGGCATGTCGACCTTGGTGAGTTTGGCGTCAAAGCGTGCGTCTTCGACGATGCGGGTGGTGGCGAGGTGGTCCGGGTGGGCGTCCTGGGGATGCGGGCAGAAGACGATGGAGGCCTGGTGGGCGCGGATGAGGCCTGCGACGAGGTGGCGGGCGTGGAGGGTGTGTTCGACGCGGCGATTGGGCAGGTCGAGGAGGACGCGGCGGAGCGGGCGGCCTGGGGGGGAGAGGTGTGTGAGGGCGGCTTGAGCTTCGGCGAGGCGCGTGGGGCGGTCGCCGACGGGCGTGGGGCAGCCGTCGGTCATGTCGGCGATGAGGACGTTGTGTCCTTGTGCGGCGAGGAGGGCGATGGTGCCGCCCATGCCGATTTCCTGGTCGTCGGGGTGCGGGCCGATGACGAGAATGTTGGCCAAGGGGGGAGCTCCGCGAGGTGGGTTATTGCGAGAGGTTGGTTATTCCTCGGGGAGCCCTTGGACGACGATGAGCCCGAGCATGGTGGTGCGGTCGGCGGTGGGCGGGCCTTCGAGCTGGGCGAGGACGAGGCGGTCGGGGGCTTCGGAGGCGAAGAAGCCGCCGGGGCGGAAGGGGTCGCCGAATTCGTCGCGGAAGGATTCGAGGGGGAGTTCGATGTTCTCGCCGACGGCTGCGCCCGGGAAGGGGCGGCTGAAGCGGGCGTTGAGCCAGAGGGTGCCCGGGGGCAGGACGCGGGCGGTGGTGTTGGTGAACTGGATGGTCTTGTCGCGGCGGAAGGCCTGGATGTCGAGGGTCTCGGTCTGGAGGGCATTGGCGGGGTAGGGCCTGGCGTAGTCGACCTTCTCGATGGACGAGCAGGAGGCTTGTGCGAGGAGGAGAAGCAGGCAGAGGGGTGAGAGGAATCGTGTCACGCGGGGATGGTACGCGGGGGTGAGGGTGAAGGCGACCTAGATCGGAAGAGCACAC
>ERZ761603.2656-NODE-2656-length-12066-cov-15.083340_pt1 | contig 12066 bp, 11 predicted proteins | sample MGYA00511879_ERZ761603 | MGnify/ENA primary metagenome ERZ761603 (study PRJEB28899, sample SAMN02850040) | bioreactor sludge metagenome | biome: EBPR Sludge; feature: EBPR Bioreactor; material: flocular biomat | place: Australia: Thorneside Wastwater Treatment... | reverse complement strand
TCGTCCTCGCCGGCTACGGCGTCGTCGGCCAGAAAGTCGCTGAAATGCTTGCCGATGCCGACGAAACGACCATCGTCATCGATCAACAGCCTCTCCCCGGCGTCGATGTCTGCGGCAACGTTCTCGATCGCTCGACGATGGAGCAGGCCGGACTGCGTGACGCCAGCGCGATGGTGCTTGCACTGAGCAACGATAGTGAGGGGGTCTTCGCCACTGCTGTCGTGCGCGATCACGCTCCCGAGATTCCGCTGATCGCACGCGCCAACCGGGCACAGAATATCCCCCGTCTCTACCAGGCGGGAGCGGACTTTGCGCTCTCGGTCGGCCAAGTGGCCGGACAGATTCTGGCGTATCACCTGCGTGGCGAACAGGCCGTTGCCGTCCAACAACGCCTCAAGTTCATACGCGTCGCTGCCGGCGCTCTGGCGGGAGGCCACCCGTGGTGCGAACCGGTGCGCGAACGAACCGGCGCCGCTGTCGTCGCCGTCGAACGCGACGACAGCGTGATCGTCGAATTCGGTCCGGATTTCAGCGTACGGCCGGACGACGTCCTCTTCGTCTGCGGCACGCTCGAGAGCCTGGAAGCGTATCTGCGCGAATTCCAGACGGCGGTCGTTAACACTTAGGCGGGTGCGAACGCGAATGACTGGCCGCTGAGGCGTTCGCCACCTGCTGCCAGAACGCAAGACCGGGGTTCGCGCAGAGCTCGGTCAGCAGTGCGAAGGCCGCCTCGGCGTGACGCCGTGCCCGCGCGCCGAGAGCCTCGCCAAGCGCAAAGCATTCGCCGCGTACGCAGAGGACAAAGGCTGCCGGCGGTTCTTCCCGGCTCACGCGGAGGAGGACCGCGAGCACCGACGCGGGAGAAAGCGCGTGAGAGCCGGGTGGCAAGGCGTCACCCGCGTCGACTTGGCGGAAGACGAAAGGCGCTGGCGTCTGCTCGCCGGCGTCGATGAACAGCGCCAGACGGCGTCCTTCGAGGTCGAGCGCATGCTCGATCTGCAGTTGAAAGTCGCTGATCAACTCGAAATCCGCAGCCAGCCCCTGCCGCGCCAACCACCCGTGCAAGCGGTCGAGCAGCAGGGGGCCAAGCGCATCGTCGCCGCGGCTCGGATTGCCGCAGGCGAAGATCACGATCGGGGCTCGGGATTCGGACATCGCTCGGAACACGGAAAAGGCTGCGATCAAACATTCGAGGCCAGGGCGCGGCTATCCGACTTCCCGCCTGGGGAAGCAATCGTGTGCACCCAGTCTCCGCCAGCCATCATGTCTGCCCACATCTCCCGTCGCCTGCAGCTTACAAGGTACACTGCGTGGCTGCAAAAAATGGCATCCGCCGGCAATGCGTCGGGTGCAGACGAGTCTCGACATGGCGCAACTCATTCTTCTTCCCGGCAAGGATCGCCCGCTTGCCCGCCGACATCCCTGGATTTTCGCTGGCATGGTCGACAAACTCGTCGGTCGTGCCCGTCCGGGTGATACGGTCGAAGTTCTCGCCGCCAACGGCCGAACTTTGGCAAAGGCCGCCTGGAGTCCACAGTCGAAAATTCGCGCCCGGGTGTGGACCTTCGACCACGACGAGATCATCGACGACGCCTTCTTCAAGCGCCAGGTGGACGCTGCGCTGGCGCGCCGGCAGGCGCTGCCGGAACTGCGCGATCAGGATGGCCTGCGCCTGATCCATGGTGAGTCCGACGGTTTGCCGGGAGTGATCGCCGACCGCTATGGCGACACCGTCGTCCTGCAACTGACCGCCGCCGGCGCCGACAAATGGCGGCGCGCGATCGTCGCTGCATTGCTCCGGGCCACCGGCTGCGCACGTCTTTATGAGCGCTCCGATTCTGACGTCCGTCGTCTCGAAGGTCTCGAACCCGTGAGCGGCTGGCTGCTCGGCGCTGCCGATGCGGAACCGCTGTGGATCGTCGAGCACGAGGTGCGGATGAAGGTCGATGTCGTCGCCGGACACAAAACCGGCTTTTACCTCGACCAGCGCGACAACCGCCTGCTGACACGCGCACTCGCGGGCGGACGGGCAACACTGAACTGTTTTTGCTACAGCGGCGGTTTTTCGCTGCAGGCACTGGCCGGCGGCGCGCGCAGTGTGCTCTCGATCGACTCGTCGGCGCCCGCGCTGGCGCTGGCGGTCGAGAACCTGGCGCTGAACCCGAAGCTTCCCGGCGAACGCGCCGAATGGCGTCAGGCTGACGTTTTCAGCGAGTTGCGTACGCTGCGCAGCGACGGCCGGCGTTTTGACCTGATCATTCTCGATCCGCCCAAATTTGCGCCGTCAGCGGCGCACGCCGAGCGCGCTGCACGAGCCTATCGCGACATCAACGTCTGCGGCTTTCGCCTGCTCAATCCCGGCGGCCTGTTGATGACCTACTCGTGCTCGGGTGGCATTGACGGCGAACTTTTCCGGCAGATCGTCGCCGGCGCCGCGGTCGATGCCGGGCGGCCGGTGCGCCTGCTGAAGCGCCTGGCCGCACCGGCTGATCATCCGGTCGCGCTGAACTTCAGCGAGGGTGAATACCTCAAGGGCCTGCTCTGTCAGGTCGACTGAGCGGCTGCGGCGCTTGTTGCTGGCGACCCCCCCGCCGGCACTGTCCACTATCCGCCGCCCCAGATCTGCTGGACGCGTGCGTCACGGCCGCATCCCTGGCGGTAGTAGGCGTAACGCAGCGGGTTCTTCTTGTAATAGTCCTGGTGGTACTCCTCCGCCACGTAGAAGGTCGAGGCTTGGGCGATTTCGGTTTCGATCCGCGGCAGCTTGCCGGTCGCCAGCAGGACGTCGCGGCTACTCTCGGCGATCTTGCGTTCCGCGTCGTTCTGCCAGTAAATGCCGCTGCGGTATTGACTGCCGACGTCGCAGAACTGCCGGTTCTTGACCGTGGGGTCGATATGGCGCCAGAAATAGTCGACGAGCTGCTGATAGCTGACCTTCTGCGGGTCGTAAGTCAGCCGCACCGCCTCGGTGTGCCCGGTCGTCCCCGCGCTGACCTGTTTGTACGTCGGATTCACCGTCTGACCTGCGGTGTACCCGGCCTCGGCACCGACAACGCCGGGCAGCTTTTCGAAGTCGGCTTCGATGCACCAGAAGCAACCGCCGGCGAAAATCGCTGTCCTGACCTCCGGGGCCTTTGCGGCTGGTGCGTCGGCGGCTCCCGCACTCTGGCCGAGGCAGAGCAGCGCCAGTACCGCCGCGGCGAGCGACGGCTTCACGTGCGCAACTCCGGCAGTTGATCGGCGCGCGGTACGAACTGCAGTGCGACACCGTTGTTGCAGTAGCGTTTGCCGGTTGGTTTCGGGCCGTCGTTGAAGACGTGCCCCTGGTGACCGGAACAGCGCGCGCAGTGGTACTCGGTGCGCGGGTAGATCAGCTTGAAGTCGGTCTTGGTGGCGATCACCCCCGGGAGCGGGTCCCAGAAGCTCGGCCAGCCGGTGCCGCTGTCGTACTTCTGGGCGCTGTCGAAGAGCGGCAGAAAACACGCGGCACAGATGAACGTGCCGTCGCGTTTCTCGACGTTCAAGGGGCTGCTGCCAGGGCGCTCGGTGTCCTCCTCGAAGAGGACACGATAAGCCGGCAGCGGCAACAGCGTGGCCCATTCGGCCTTGCTTTTCTGCAACCGGCCGCTCTTCTTGTCGTCAGCCGCCCAGGCCTGGCCGGGGGCGGCGACGGGGAGGACGAAGGCGGACAGCCCGCCCAGCCATTTCAGTGTTTGACGACGATCCATAGGTTTCTCCATAGCAAAAGCAGCGCTTTCGCGTTTAGCCCGCCAAGGTGTTCATTGCAGGCTGCAGCCGCAATCTCCACGCCTACCGTTCGGCCGATCAGGAGCTTGGTCAGTTCCCGACGACACGCTCGGTTGCTGCATAGTCGTGGTCGCGAGGTAAAACTTACGACGCTCCGCTGACGTCGACGAGGCGAACACCGGAGGCGCTGCCTCAGGGCTGGATGGCGCGCAGATTTGCGTCGCTCAGCCCCACCAACAAGGCCCTGCCGTCGGCATCGATGCGGAACTCGCCGAATTTGGCGGTCTCCCAGCGCTGCGCTTCGCCTTCCTTGAAGAACCACGCGTCGGTGACAAGTATCCAGCGTCCGTCCTTGGGCGTCAGTTCGACGAGAAATTCGTCCGCGACGAGCGCTATGCCTTCATGATGCTTGCGCAGCAGCGTCGCTACGCCACGTGCGTCGCGCCGCCCGACCACACGCAGGCGCTTGGGCGTCAGCAGCGTTTCGGCGTCGCGGACGACCTCGCCCGGGACGCGGAAGTTCAGCCGCATGTAGTCGCCCTGCATCAGCGAACGCGGATCGACCGGGGCCAACTCGACGAACACCGGTTGGCCGTGGGCGATCAGTGCTTCCTTCTGCCAGATGTCGACGTTCGCTACCGTCAGTGTTGCCAGCGCGGAAAGTACAAGCAGCCAGGCCGGACCGCGCGCGAAGGCCACCGCCACGCGCGCATCCCGTTGGTCGCGCGCGTGAGCGCTCCAGGCGAGGACGCCAAGAACGGCGCCGCAAGCCGTCAACACCAGGGCCTTGGTGGCAAGCGGCCAATGTAGCTGATAGTAGAAGCTGCCGGCAATCCACGCTGCGGCCAGTCCGGCTGCCACCGCCTGGCGGTAGCGCTGCGTCGTCACCGCCAGCGACAGCGCAAGCAGTACCGCCCCCAGCGTCGGCAGGAACCAGGCGAGTACGACCAGCACGACGGCTAGCGGCAGATAAGTGTGCTGGCGCAAGCCGGGCCATGCGCGCGCGCCCAAGCCACACGCCAGCAAGGCGAGCAGGGCCGACCACGTTCCCGTGCTCAGCAGCGGCCCGTGTGGTGCCTGTTGTGTCGTGAGTTCACGCGCCACTTCGGCGACGAGTCCACCGCCGAAGGACCCGCCGAGGAGGAAGGTCATCCCCGAGAGCGCCGCCAGTCCGCTCAGGGTCGTCAGCAGCCAGCCTGCCGCGAACGACTCCACCGCCGCCGCGGTCTGGGCGCGGGCGCCGTCTTCGAGCGCAAGGCGTTGCAGCCCCAGCGCTGCGAGCCACAGTGCGAGCACGGCGTGCAGTCCAAACCATGGACCGACGACCTCGTGGTGGGAAAAAATGAAGCTGCCCTTTGGCGTCAAAGCAGAAACCAGTAGCCCGGCCGCGGCGGCACCCAGCAGCACGCGCAACCACGGTCGCGCAATCGCCAGCGCGACGGCGAGCGCAAGGGCGGCGAGGAGCATCGCCGCGCCACGGTCGGGCAGGTCGCGAAAGAGGCCGAAACCCAGGCTGCCGCCGGCGACGAGCAGGGCTGGCACCGCGAGCTGCTCGAAGAAGGGCGGCACCTCACGGGCACGCAGGACAACGACAGCGCCGCCCAGCATCAGCGCGCCGACCAGATACGGCCCGCTGCCGCGGCTGATCCAGTCGCCGAGGAGCAGACCGACGACGATCAGCAGGGGAATCGCGGCCAGCCAGGCACCGAGCGCGGTCAGCAGCACAACCGGCCACGGCCGAGTTTCCGGCGCTGGCCGCACGGCGCTGGCGGGGAGCAGTCCAGCCGCGGCGGCGCGGCCGAGAACAAGGTCCAGGCGATCGCTCATGACGATTCTCCTGTTTTCTGATCGCGCTTCGAGAGGTGCAGGATGGCGCCGACCGAGGCGGCGAGCAGCCCGGCGGCGGCCACGCCGATCAAGAACAGCGGTCCGATCTCGCCCCCGCGATCGTTCTCAAACAGAAAACGCGCGAGGCCGGCGACCAGCAGCGTGTTCAAACCCAGCGCGAGCGCGCTGATGGCAAAGATGTCGAAGCCGCGGCGCGAGGCGAAAAGCAAGGCAGCTGCTGCCAGCACCAGCAGACCGAGTGCGTAGTGTGGCGCGACGGTCCGCGCGAACAGACCGCCGATTGCAGTCAGTGCGACCATGATCACCAGCAGCGTCACCGCCGTGCGCAGCGCCCAGGGCCCCGCGCCGGTGAAACGCTTCCATGGCGGCGCCAGCGCCACCGCCAGCAACACCGCTGCGCCCCACGCCAGCGCGTGCACGGCCAGATCGTCCGCGCGCACGTGCCAGCGATGGCCGCTGTGCGCGTGCGTCCACAGGCCGATCGCCGCCATCGCCACCAGTATCCAGGGCGCCCAGAGTACGTCGCTGCGCGCGGCGAAGCAGAGCGGCAAGGCCAGCGCCGCCCACCACGCGAACAGCTGCCAGGGGTCGGCTCCCGTCTGATACGTCTGGCCGAGACAGGCGAAGAGGCCGCCGATGCCGAGCAGCGCCAGCAAGCCGAGCGGCGCGCGCGCCGCCGGTCGCCATAGCGCGCCAACACACAGTGTGAGAACCAGGCCCTGCAACAGCGCAAAGCGCCCATATCGCCCCAGCGCATCCCAGTTCGCGGCGATCCACAGGATGACACCGAAGCCGCCGAGCGCCGCCGCGAGCACGGCGATCCCGCGCCATGTCCAGCGTCGCAAGGCGACCGGCTCCTCCTCCAGTCCGGCCAGCTGCAGCAGGCGGCGAGTGGCCTTGGCATCCAGCCGGTGTATCGCCGCGAGCTCATAGATTCCCAAACGCAGATTCATCGCTCCCTCCAATTCGTATTCGTCATTCCCGCCGCCCGGCGGGTGCGCGCCTTTTCCGGCAACGTCAGCAGGGCAAACAGGGCGCTACTATCCGATGGCGGCAGCAAAATGAAAACCACTGCCGGCGACAGCGCCCAGGAGAAGGCATAAAGTCTCGTCTCTCGATACTTTTGCTACCGGTGGTCCGCATGGCCTTTCCTTCCCTCTTTGCGTCACTGAAATCACAGCTCAAGGCGAACGGCTTCACCTACGCCGACGCGGCGCACGCCCTGGGCGTTTCGGAAGCAACGATCAAGCGCATCTTCTCGACTCGCGACTGCACCATGGCGCGTTTCGCGCAGCTTTGTGACCTGGTTGGTGTCGATGTCGCCGAACTCGCGCGGACGCTACCCCGGCAGAAGCGCCTGCTCGGCGAACTCAGCTGGCGCCAGGAGGAGGAACTCGTCGCCGACGAGAAGCTGTTCCTCGTCGCCGTCTGCGCGCTCAATCAGATGACCGTGGACGACATCGTCGCCGCCTTCACGATCGAGCGCGTCGAGTGCATCGCGCTGCTCCTGCGCCTGGAGCGGATCGGCATTCTCGAACTGCATCCTGGCAACCGCATCCGCGTCGGCGTCGCGCGGACCTTTACCTGGATCCCCAACGGTCCGATCATGCGCCACGTCGCCGCGATGGCCGCCGACTTCTTCGACTATCCGTTTACCGCCCCTGGCGAGCTGATGCGGATCATCAACGTGCGCGTTTCGCGCGCGGCGGCAACCGCTCTCGTCGCGCGCATCGAGCAGATCGCACGCGAATACTCCGACCAACACGCCGCCGACGCCGTTCTGCCGCTCGACGAGCGGCCGCTGCTCAGCGTCTGCCTCGCGGTCCGGCATTGGGAACCGGCGCTCTATCGGCGCTGGCAGCGCAACGCCTGAACCCGGGCCTGCTCGCCGCAGTGCGAGTGCACGGGCAATCGAAGCAAGCAGGCATCTATCAATAATGCAACCATGTTGCATTTACGTGCCTCCTGTGCTCCAATCGATAGCCATGACCCAGTTCCACGACGGCCACCAGCGGTGGAATCGCCGCGATTAGCGCTTCCGCTCGCGAGCAGACGATTCCGGTGACCATGCTCATTGGTTTTCTCGACGCCCGGCAAGACGACGCTGTTCGACCATCTGCTGCGTCCGGCACCAGCCGATGCCGCGGTGATGATCAACGAGTTCGTTGAGGTCGCCGCCGATCATCACTTGGTCGACAAGATTGACGACACGACCGTCGTTTTCTCCTGCGGATACCCGCATTGAATCAGCGATGAGGCGCTTGCGGTACGCATGCCTAGTCTTGCTACTGCTGCTTGCGCAGTCGGCCGCCTTGTTGCACCCGTTCGAGCACCTGCATCCAGACACTGACAAACCGGCCGAGCACAACTGCGGCGGGTGCATGGCAACGCATAGTCTTGATCAGCTCTTGCCAACCGGCAACCTGATCGCTGTCGGCAACGACCATTTCCTTCCTAGCCCTTCCAGGCAGCTCTTGCCGCCTGATCGCGCACGCTTCCTGCTGCGCAGGGCACGCGCACCTCCCTCGGTCTGACTGTTCTGGCGATACCCACGATTCGCCCTCCCGGCCCCGGGAGGCCAACAATTTGACTCAGGAGTCCCCATGCGTACCCCAATTTTCACCGCCGCACTGGCGGTGCTCGGCTTCGCGCTGCCGGTACAAGCCGCCAGCGACACAGATCTCGCACAAATCCGCACCCAGCTGAAACAGATGCAAGAAACCTACGAGCAGCGGATCGCTGCGCTCGAAGAGCGGCTGCTTGAAGCCGAGAAATCAGCCAACCGAGTCGAATCCGCCGCGCAACGCCCTGCGGCTAGCGATACGGCGCCGGTCGCGACCGCCACAGCGCGCTCCGCGAATGCGTTCAACCCGGCGATCTACGCTGTTCTCCAGGGAGCTTACAGTTGGCAATCGCAAAACCCCGACCATTACGTCATCAACGGTTTTGTCCCCAGCGGTGATCTCTTTCCGGGTAAACGCGGATTCAGCCTCGCTGAATCCGAACTTGGATTCAGCGCGACGGTTTTCGACAAGCTGTACGCCAACCTGATCCTTGCCCTTGCACCGGACAACGAGGTCGAAGTGGAAGAGGCCTATGCCGTGTTTATGGGACTTGCCGGCGGCGTGACCCCGAAGTTTGGTCGCTTCCTGTCGAGTGTCGGCTATCTTAACGATCAGCACCAGCACTCCTGGGACTTCTATGACGCACCACTGCCCTACCAGGCATTCTTCGGCGGCCAGTTTCGCAGCGACGGCATGCAGCTGAAATGGGTCGCCCCGAGCGATACATTCATCGAGCTTGGAGCAGAAGTGGGTGACGGTGCCAGCTTCCCCGGTAACGACCGGAGAAATAGCAACGGCATCGGCAGTTTCGCACTCTACGCCCATCTCGGTGGCGACGTCGGCGTCAGCCACAGCTGGCGCGCCGGAGCCTCGTATCTAGGTCTCAAGCCAAAGGACCGCGAGTATCTCCAGATCGACAACAGCGGCCTCGACTCGCTGCTTGGCTTCAGCGGCCGCAGCCAACTTGCAATTGCCGACTTTGTGTGGAAATACGCCCCTAATGGTAACCCGCAAGAAACCCACTTCAAGCTGCAAGGTGAATACTTCTGGCGTAAGGAAAGCGGCGACCTGACCTACGATCTCGACGGGGCTCTGGCCCTGACGAGCAGTGGCAACTACTCGTCGCGTCAAAGAGGCTGGTATCTGCAGGGTGTCTATCAATTCATGCCGCAGTGGCGCGTCGGTCTGCGCTACGATCAGCTCAACCCGGGCCGTGTCGATTACGAGAGTAACGCTATCTTTCTTGACTCTTCGGGTTTTGCACCGAAGCGTTACGCAGCGATGATCGACTACACGATGTCGGAATACGGCCGCTTTCGCCTGCAGTTTCAACAGGCCAAAGTCCGCCCAGAAATCGACGACAACCAAGTCTTCCTGCAGTACATCCTGACCATGGGCGCGCACGGTGCCCATAAGTACTGAGCTCACGGCGACCCGGTCACCCGGATTCGTTTTCTGGCAGGAGCGCGACACTGGAGCGTCCCGTCTTTCCCTTCAAGAACTGAAAGGCATCCATGAAAAAATTACGTCTGTTACAAGCGCTGGGAACGCTGCTCCTGGCCGTTGTCGCGATGCCGGCACTCGCCATACTCAACATCTTCGCCACCGTTCCCGAATGGGGGGCATTGGCAGAAGAACTCGGTGGGGACCAAGTCAAGGTCTACACGGCGACAACTGCGCTCCAAGATCCGCATCGAATTGAAGCGCGACCCAGCCTAGTCGCGCGGGCACGCGGTGCCGACCTGCTGATTTCGACCGGCGCCGAGCTCGAAGTGGGCTGGTTGCCCCTGGTACAACAGCAATCCGGCAACCCCAGAATCCAGGCCGGGGAGCCCGGAAGCTTCGAGGCTGCCCAGTACGTCGTCGTACTCGAAAAACCGACGCGCCTCGATCGCGCTGATGGCGACGTACACCCAGCGGGGAATCCCCACATCCAGACCGATGCGCGCAATATCGCACGCGTTGCCGCGCCTCTGGCGCAGCGCTTGAGCGAACTCGATCCGGCCAACGCGACCTACTACCGCCAACGCTACGCGTCGTTTGCCGCACGTTGGAGGGCCGCACTCGCCCATTGGGAGCAGCGGGCGGCACCGTTGCGCGGGGTGCCGATTGTGGTTCACCACAAGGCGTTTCCCTATCTCGAGGCATGGCTGGGTCTGAAGCAGATTGCAACACTCGAACCCAAACCCGGAGCCGAACCAACGGCGGCACATTTGACGGCAGTCCTTGCCAGTTTGCGGCAACAGCCAGCAAAAATGGTGATTCGCGCGCCGTACCAGAGTGACCGTGCCTCACACTGGATCGCCGAGCGTGCCGGCATCAACGCTGTCGTCCTGCCGTTTACGGTCGGTGGCAACGAAAACGTGAAAGACTTATTCGCCCTCTTTGACGATACCTTGCAGCGCCTGCTGAGGGCGGCGCAGTGAGTCCTGGTTTGTCACCTGTGGAACTGTCGATTCTGCTACCGGCGCTCGTCACCGGGCTGCTGGTCAGCGCCACGCACGTACCACTGGGGATGCAGGTGCTGAGCCGCGGGATTGTCTTCATCGATCTCGCGATTGCCCAGATCGCCAGCTGTGGCGTGTTGCTCGCCGATCAACTCGGTTTCGAAGCCGAGGGGTTCGCGGTACAGGCCGCCGCGTTCAGCGCAGCGCTTGCCGGAGCGCTGCTGCTGACGTGGACGGAAACGATTTGGCCCGAGGTGCAGGAAGCCGTCATCGGGGTCGTTTTCGTACTCGCCGCGACCAGCAGCGTTCTACTCCTCGCCAGCAGCGTTCATGGCAGCGAGCACTTGCGCGACCTGTTGGTTGGCCAGATCCTGTGGGTAACGCCGAGCCGTCTGTGGTGGACAGCAGCGCTTTACGCACCGCTCCTACTACTCTGGTTCACAGCCTCGGGGCGCCTCGGACGGGTCGGTTTCTACACGCTGTTTGCTTTCGCAGTGACGGTTTCAGTTCAGCTCGTCGGTCTATACCTCGTCTTTGCAACGCTAATCGTGCCGCCGCTGGCAACACGTCGCATGAACCGCGGGCGGTTGGCGGCATCGTATCTGCTGGCAACTGTCGCCTACGCCAGTGGCCTTTTCTTGTCGGCGGCCTGGGATCTGCCCAGTGGTCCGGTAATCGTCTGGGCGCTGGTTGCCTTAAGTTTACTGTGGCACGTCCTATCGCCCGCGAAGAATGGGACTCCAACGGTGTCATCGCCGTCTTGAGGGCGACAGCATCAACACTGATCGTCGGCACACTTGTATCTTTCTGAACTATGAATAGGGACGTTGTTGTTGATACGCTGTGGAGTTTCAGTAGCCCCGCCCACTTCTTCGACTATCCGTTCGCGCGCATCGAGCAGATCGCACGCGAATACTCCGACCCACACGCCGCCGACGCCAGCGGCGTGTGGCGCCACGCGACCCGGTTTGCGCACTCGCGTACGAGCAAGGATAATCCACGTCGTTGCCGGTCGTCGGAGCCGGGTGGTAAGGGAGAGGGTGGATGGATTTGTGGGCGTGCCCGGCGGTAGTTACCGGTGCGGCCTCGGGACTGGGCGCCGAAACCGCGCGTTACTTGGCCGAGGCCGGTGCCAAAGTGACGTTGATCGACATCGACGCCGAGGGCGTGCACAGAGTGGGCGAAGAGATCGGTGGCTTGGCGATTGCCTGTGACGTCGCCGATGCGGCGTCGGCCGAGAACGCCGTGGCCACAGCCCGCGCCGCACACGGCGCCGCACGCGTGCTCGTGCATTGCGTCGGTCGTGGACACAACGAGCCGATCGTCGGTGCCGATGGTCCCACCCCGCTCGACGACTTTCGCCAGCTCGTCGAGGTGAATCTGATCTCGACTTTCAACATGATGCGCCTCGCCGCCGCCGACATGGCGCAGCTATCGGCGATGGCCAACGGCGAACGCGG